>Ga0247841_10003612_pt1 | contig 28134 bp, 18 predicted proteins | sample LaCruzMarch2015__2_FD_192410 | JGI IMG/M metagenome (GOLD analysis project Ga0247841, IMG submission 192410) | Freshwater microbial communities from meromictic Lake La Cruz, Castile-La Mancha, Spain - LaCruzMarch2015_18m | ecosystem: Environmental > Aquatic > Freshwater > Lake | place: Spain... | reverse complement strand
CAGTCGCCATATCCGGGTTTGGGCACGTAGTCACCATAAGGGACGCTGCCTTTTCCGGAGTAGTTGAAGAAATGGGACAGGCTGCTTTGGAGCGTTTTCTCATCGACAGTAACGCCGCATGTTTTTGCGAGCATGAGGAAGGTGAGGCAGTGGACGCCGGCGGCATTCATGTGGCCACCCGACTGATAATTGAACGAAGCGCCCCTGCCGGCCCATGCGCCGTTGTAGATTCTGTCCCGCAGATGATCCGCGCCTTTTTGAATCATGGGAAGCACCGAGGCATCCCCGGTTCGGAGGTAATATTCGCAGACGCCGATCCCCTCGATTCCGACGGTCCAGTTGATGCTACCGATTTCCTTTCTGCCCTTCATCCAGTCACGCACCACGTTGAGATCTTTCTCCTCTCCGGTGGAAAGCAGGAACAGCACCGATCCCCATTCCTTATTTCCCTGTTTCGCGAGGAGATCGGCAAGGTTGCGCACGATCTTGCCGGACTTGGGGCAATTCAGCGGCCAGGTTGCACTGTAGCGGCCCATCACGGGAATCTGCACGGTCACATTGCCGAGGTCTTTGATTTTCAAGACCACTTTCCCGTCGGCGGCCTCCGCGTCCGTGATGATGCCGCCGAGGATGACGCGCGGGTCGATGTCGCGCAGGACGATTCCGTTGATGCTCTCGATGATCTGGCCTTTCTTGAGCTTGCCGGTTTTTTCAGCGGGGGAGCCGTTCTCGACAGTGGTGATCTCCAGGGTCATACCCGGGGCTTTGATCGTGATGCCAATGCCAACGGGGCCGAAGTTCTTAATCAGCCAACCTTTCTTGTCATTGGCTTTCGGATAAGGGGAGAAGAAAGGAGGGATCGTGTAAAAGCCATCCTTGTCCTTGTAGCTGGAGTCTGCAATGACCGTGATGGGGTAACCCGGAGGCATCGGGAGGACCGAACCATTTTTCGACGCGGGGACAGATGCAGAACGCGCGATGGGTGTGAACAGTGTACTGGCGGTGAGTCCGAGGGTGAGGGTTTGAAGGATAGCTTTCATGATCGTGGAATTTTCCTTAAAGTATCTCAAATTTTCCGAAATCTGTCACGTAACAAAAACTGGGCACACCTCTTCACCCTTTCAGACGCACACGATTTTCCTTACGCGGACGCCCAAGTTTGCCCCGCTTCCAGGCCGCGTTCCGTTTAACATTCCGTAAGCGCTCCCAGCGCAGCACGCTCATGCGGGTGACCCCCACCATTCTGGCCACCTCTGCCTGCGAAAAACCCTTTGCCAGCAATGTCATGCCTTTTCGCCGACGCTCCTCCATTGCATCGAGATCCCTACGGTATTGAACCTCATCATTTCTCTCTGAATCGTAGATCATCTTTTACCTGCTCATTTGCTTTGGAATGCTAAAACTAATAAGGCTTTCTTATGCCCGACTCGGCAAGCGTGTACATGGCATCAAGAGTAGACCATTGAGAATTACACTGCGTCGGCTCGGCGCTGCCCCATTTACCCGCATTCTCAGGACTACTCTGTTTAAAAAAAGAGCCACTAAAGGCAGGTTCCGCCGAAGAACTGGTCCAACTTTGCCAGATGGTGCCAAAGAGTTTTTGTTCAGGGTCTTGAACTCAAGCGACATTGATCAGCCCCAGTCCAATTCCGATTGCGAACAGCAAGAATATTCGCTTCATCTGTTTTTCTCTTTTATAGCGACAATCCCTGCCATTGAACACACCTCTGACGCGGTACAAGTAGAAGCCCAAGAGTATAAAAAAGCCAGCCACCCTGTCATCTACTTCGATCGTTTTAAAATAGCCCGTCCTGCATCTATCTGACGGGCTTCTGCCTTACCGGAACGTGATAAGCGTACCGCGCGGTGGCGGAACGACAACTGCGATCTGTTTCAAGGAGTTGTAATTCATGTTCAGAATGCAATCAACCGGAAGACCGTTGGTGCCTTTGAACAGCCCCGTAAGCGTACCGTATGAACCAATAATGTATACCGCTCCAGGGAGTGGTTTTGGTGGCATCACAAGGTTGAGCGTGGCGTTGGCGACGTTCAGGGTTCCGCTCACCTTCAAGTGGCCACAACTCGGTGTCACGGCATCGTCCGTGCTGACGCTCAGCGTGCCGTTAATGGTCGCGGCAGTGGCGTATATTTTCCCGCCCGGTGCCAGTTCGACCGTGTTGTCAGCCTTTACCGTCAGGGTGCTGATATTGGTCACCACACCGCCTTGGCTCGCGGTCAGCCTGTTATACATGGCAATGGAGTTTGCATACCCGGCGTAGCCGACATACAATTTCTGTCCACCAAGATTCCATGTGGCATCTGTGCCGTTGAGGCTGCCGCCGACGGTCGCTAAATTGCTGTACAAGGTACCCTTCCACGCGGGGTTACCCTGATAAAGATTATCTGCGTCCGAACCGATGTAACAATCGGCTTTCGTAAACAACCGTCCTCCGTTGGTGACCGTGAGACTATTGCCAGACTGGGTATTGTCTCCTCCGTCATACATATTATAGCCGGTCACGCCGACATAGAGGCCGCCAGCGACGTTGACTACGCCGCCCTCGGCGACGGTCAGGGCGTTTGTGCGCGACGGCGCTGTGCTGCCGGAACTCGCGCCAATACGTATCGAGCCCGACATGAACAGTTTGCCCCCAGTCACTCGAATCGCATTTCTGCTCGCTGCATTAGCTACAGAAGTTGCCGAGGCTCTCCCGATGTCGATACTGGCCACGTTGGTCATGCTGCCGCCGATCCCTATCACGATCTGATTCCCTGCCGCCAAGGCCCCACTGCCGCAGCCGACATCGACGTTCTGGTTGCCGGCGTTATAAATCGAGTCGGCCGCCCCGCCCACGATTGTGAGCGTGTTGCCACTGCTCCCGTTTCCTCCTGTGGTGTACCCAATAGATGTGCTGTTGGCCACAAATATCCGCGCGCCATTTGTCAATGTGAGGGAGTTATTAGCCAGACTGTTGCCGTAGCCTACCTGTACCTGGTAGACGTTGGTCACCACCACGCCATCGGCAAATCCGATGGTTCGACCTGGGGATGCCACGTTGGCGAGGATGGAACTATTCGCCCCCAAGGTCAGCGTGTAAGCACCGCCGATCGTATAGCCGGAGACACCGAACGTCAATCCGGCCGCCTGAATGTCTGTGCCCAGTGTGACCGTGCCGGCCGTGCCGCCGAAGATAGCGGTGTCGTTGTAGACGTTGCCCCAGGCTGAGCCAAACGGACCTCCTGCGACTGTTCCCCATCGTGGATTTGTGGTGTCCCAGGTGCCGTTACCGCCCTGGCTCGACCCATTGCCCGACCAATACTGGGACGTACTGCCCCGGACGCGCGTGACGGTGAGCGTGTAGCTGTTCGTCATGGTCATGTCTTGGGAGATGACCTGGTTGGTGATGACATTGTCGCCGACACCGAGGCTGATTGAGGCGGACGCGCTGCCGGAGGCGACGATGGCGCCGTTGACCCGGATGGTCGCATAAGACTCCGCCGCTGTCGGCGTCACGGTCAAACTGCTGACCGCGTTAAGCACGGTCGCCGCGTAGATGAGGTTGTTACTTGTGAAAGTCGGGGACAACGTCCCGACGCTGGGCACAAGATTGGAGAGATAGGCGTTCGAGGAAGGCACCACCACGGTGAATGTGTTAGTCACGGATGTGGCATTCGATGTGACGTTGTCGGTCACGGTGGCGTAGACCTGGTACGTGCCGATAGCCGGCGTGCCCAGACTCTGCGTAAAGGTCTGACCGGCCCCGTTCTGGGTGGTACCAACTTGAACCATACCGCCCCCGGCGGTATCCGCGAAGAAGCTGACATCGTAGGGGCTCGTGCCGCTCACCACCGTCGCCGAGGCGGTGATTGGAGATCCCGCAAAACATATCTGACCGTTTGCCGGGGCGGTAACAGCCACCGATAAAGAGCCGTCGGCATAGGGATACCTGACGATGACGATGCCGGAGCCGCCGTTGCCGGCCGACGAGACGCCACCGCCACCGCCACCACCGCCACCGCCGGTGTTAGTGCCGCCACTGCCGGCTGTTCCAGTAATTACGCCGTTGCCCCCGCCGCCAATGCCGCCCGTGCTGCCGCTGCCCGCTCCCGTTGTTCCCCCGCCGCCGCCACCACCGTAAACAATGATCGAACCCGTAATCGTATTGGTCACCCCGTTGCCGCCGTTTCCGCCCAAGTTGAGCACGCCGTTAGTACCCACGCCGCCAGCGCCGCCACCACCACCGCCTGCTGACGCGATTGTACCGTTTCCAATTCCCGTGCCACCGTCATAACCCTGCCTCGGCGGCCCCGCTGTCCCGCTCCCTTTCGTCCCGGCGCCTGAGTCTGCTGCCCCGCCGCCACCGCCGGACCCGCCATTCAGACCGGCCTTGCCGCCATCTCTCGACCCGCCGCCACCGCCACCCACCGCAGTCAGCGTTCCGAAGACCGAGTTCGTTCCGGACGAGCCCGCGACTGAGCCTGAGAGCGAGCCCGCTCCACCGCCGCCGACGGTTACTGTGTAATTGCTCCCGCCGACCACAGGAAAGGCGTTGCTGTAGATCAAGCCGCCCGCTCCGCCGCCGCCACCACCGTTAGCACCACCGCCACCACCGCCCGCCACGACCAGCAAGTCTGCGCTGGCCGCTAGCGGGATGTTCAACGTTCCGTTGTTGGTGAAGATGTGGACGACATAGCCGCCGATATAGGGCGGGGATGCAACGGGATTCAGCCCGCTGGCATCCGTATACGTGATCACTCCGCCAGTGCCGGTGTTGTCCACCCCCATGGCCGTTCCAGCCGTGAATCCGAGCGCAATCGCGCAGGCGAGTCTTAATACATTTTTCATAGTCATGTGCAGGTTCCTCTTTTTGAAAGTAAATCCAGTTGCGAAACCCGCACCAACCAGCGAGAAACGCCTCTTCTGAATTCAACAGTGTCAAGAGTATACTGTTATTCCGAAAATCTGTCATGTGGCATAAAGTGGCCACACGAGGGAAAAGTGAAAAATGAGAAGTGAAAAGTGAAAAATGGCTGTCGGCACCTTCTTCCAATCGACCGGTCACACGGTCAGCCGCAGTTCTTAAGAATTTTGAGACTTACTGACACTTCTTTGACTTCTCGACTCATTGACGCGAAAATTTGGCGACGGCTTCGGTCCGGCTATGGACCTGTAACTTCTCATAGCTACGACGGATGTAGTTGCGTACGGTGTGGACAGTGATGCCCATCTCCGACGCAATGTTCGTGTAGGTGTGGCCATGTGTGAGGTGGGTGAGAACCTCGCTTTCCTGTGGGGAGAGGGAGACCGCAGAGGCCTGATGAAAGGAGGCGACGACCTTGCGGGCGATATGCGCCGACATGGGTGAGCCCCCCGCATGCACCTCGCGAATGGCCTCGAGGATCTTTCCGGGCGGCGTGCGCTTGACGAGGTATCCGTACGCGCCAGACTTCAGCGCCTGAAACACCTGCTCGTCCTGCTCGAAGACGGTCAGCATGATGACACGGATAGTGGGTGCGATCTGACGCAACTCCGAGACACATTCGATACCCGTCATGCCAGGCAGTTGCAGATCCATCAGCACGACATCGGGCTTATCTTGCTCAAGGTGTTTCAGCGCGACACGCGGATCGCTATAGGCGCTCACACACTCAAAGCCCGGCGCCTGATTCAAATAGGTCTCCATCAATTTTCGAAAATCCTTATCATCCTCAACAAGTGCGATACGTAGTTTCATAGTGACTCCCCTATCGTAAGCCGCCAGATCGATCGTGTTTCCCCAAAGGCCAGCGCAAGATAACCGTCGTGCCGCGCCCCGGTACGCTCTCGATTCGACATTCGCCCCCCAAGGTCTTCAGCCTCGACCGCATATTCGGCAGACCTTGTCCACCCGTCGTCTTTGTACACGTGGTGGTGGGATCGAAGCCGATGCCATTGTCAACAATCCTGATCTGAAAAATCTCTCCGTCCAACTGCATACTCAGCTCAACGGTCGTAGCTGAAGCATGTTTCAAGACGTTCGCCAGGGCCTCCTTGACGGCGCTCCCCACTGCCGAGCGCGCCTCGGGCCGTATCGCAACAGGTGGAATTTCGGGTAACGTGTCAAAGTGACACTGCACGGACGTTTCCGCAAAGAACTCTTCCGCCTCCCGGCACATCCGGTTCACAAGCTCGGAAAGGGTGTCATTCCTAGGGTTCATCGCCCAGATGATATGTTCCAATTCGCTTGCCGCTTCGCGGACGCCCCGGGTCATCTCCTGTACCCTGACACGGGCTGGCTCGCTGCCAGTCCATTCGCCCATTGCCATTTCGCCGAGCACGGAGAGCCGAGCCAAACGGCTACCGATTTCATCATGCATATCACGTGCAATGCGACCGCGTTCCAGTGACAACACGTGGCGCGCGTGAAGCCGCACCCCGATGAGATAGCGCCACACGGCAAACAGAAGACTCGCCACGACTGTCCCGATCAACGCCCAGAACCAGATCTGACGCGTGATCGGCAGGAGGATACCCAGGACCACCCGCTGCGGTGCGCCACACTTCCGATTGACGAGGTTGATCCGCCAGACGTTTTCGCCTGCGCTGGCAATCTCTGCAACCTCACAGCCCTCCGCCGCTTTCCAGACCGGTTGCCGGCGGCTATAGATAAACAGATCACCCTCGCGCGCGCCCGCATCGGTCAATTCGATCTCCATCGAACCGCGGCTCTGCTTGACGCGTTTAATCTCCGCAGCGCCACAGTAGATGTGGAGACTCGAACCGATCAGGACTGGCTTGTTCGGCGTGCGGTCGAGGTCCGTGAAACAGAGGTGCTGCGAGGCAGACGCAGCCAGGGCCAGCGTCTTCCAAGAGCCTTTGGCGATGCCCATATAACGGTTGTCCCAAAAGGACCAGACCGCATAACGGTGTTGAGGGTTCATACCGGCCTTTTCAAAATCAAACCCGACAATCCGCTCCGTGGTGCCAGGATTCCACAAGAGCGCGACCGTCGTGTCGCCCCAGTCACGCGTGACATGTCCAACCAAGCGGGGCCACTCCCGGCTCGTGCACAGATCTACCACCTCAGTCCGCTCGCGTGCCGGCGGGGTCATCACCTCGACGTTGCGCCAAAACGGTTCAAAACTCTCCCGGTGCCAGGGGTCGGAGGTGAATGCCGCGCCGCAGGAGAGACCCACCATGCTCATCCACGTGCGCACCATCGGCCAGCCGCCCGCGATCTCGCTGACGTTGGCGATGTCCGTGCCCATATAATACGCGTCGTTGTCCACCGCAAACCAGCGACCATTCAGGTGATATGAACGTAACACATCAGCCATCGCATCCCTGACAGAACGTCGCGTTAATGCCTGTCCTGTTCTGTTAGCGTCCACAAATCCTACGGTCGCACGCTCCGGACGGCTAACATTGTAAAGCAGGTAGGTCTCCTGCCCTGCCGCCTCTCGTAATGTCGCAAACCCTTCGCGCATTCTCTCTAAAGAGGTCTTCGTGGAATTTTTTTCAAGCGGCAAGACAAGATCGGTTTGATTGATTTTAATATCGGTGAACCCACTCTGAACTGCCTGACGAACACGCCCAGCACTCGTATCAAAACCCGGAGGGCCATTGAAATTCACCAGGATGCCCGGACGTGCTCCTACTTCCGAGATACGCTTCGCATAGTACGGCAGGCCTTCCTTAAACTTCTCGTTGATTCCAAAGGAGTTCGTGATTTGCTGATACCCCGCATCAATCTCCATGACCATGGGACGCAAGCGCTCAGGGTTATCCAACACCGTCTCAACCTCCGCCAGCACATCAGAGCCGGCTATTTTTCCAGCATGAAACGACCAACTGTTCCATCCCGAAAGAGCACCCTTGTCCGTACGTGCACCGTGCGTCTGTGCAACCCATTGCGCCCAGCGCGGTAGGGCTGTCCGGGGCGGCTCCGCAAAGAACCCCGCCTGCTGGCCCCAGCGCGTCTCACCCGGCTTCACCAGCACACCGCTCATATCCGCAACGATCGAAAAGTCCACCTTTCCATCACCCTTATGCGCGATGCTCGCCTCCAGATACGCAGTCGGGGTCCCGACCGGTCCGAACAGAAAACCCTTTCCGTCCACACGATAGAAACCGCCATACTCATAGACTTTAAACGGAGCCTGCAACTCGTTGAGGGCGAACACAACCGGACCAGATTTGACACTCTGGTCTAAGGCCGTGACCAGCCACTCTGAGGGGTTACACTCCACACGGCCCTCCATCACCACAGGCGTCAGCGACAACAGACGGACGGGCGAGGGTCCTGAATTCCGGATGCCGAGCTGTACTTGGAAGCCACTGAGCCCCTTCACCTGACTGAGGCGCACCAATAAATCCATTTGAACGGGAGCGAAGCGCAGCGCCACCTCCCTTCCTGTGGCTTGACCGCAGGGCGTTTGCTCAGTAAACGTCTCAGGGTCGGCAAGAAGAACCCCCTCAACTGAGTGCAACACTTGAGTCTGCCCGGGCTGGAATGCGGCGACGCCCATGGTTGAAAGCAGTTCGTGCGGCTGTTCGCCTCGCACGAAGGTGGCGGAGAAACTTCCCCTGAAATCCATCACACCAGGTATAGTAAAGGTGAAAGCTCGACCATCGTCATCCAGCGTAGCGATGACCTTTTCTTGCCCTCGGGATAAAGCTACCCCTGCCCATCCCACGATGAGCAGAAGCGCGATCACGCGAGAATAACAATTCATATTTTAGATTATACTCGTTCGAGGATATGCAGGAGAAGCAACAACTACCCCTCACAACCGAATGCATCATTCGAAGAAGGCTTGCAGTTTCTGTGCTGCTTTCTCTCCGGCTTCCGCATACTTCTTGTCGGCGGACTCTACGCGACCTGCGCATTCGAGGTATACACCTGAAAGCGCAGTGACCTCGTTGTCCGGCTTCAGGAGTGCGGCTAAAATCGCGAGGTTGGCGTAGTCAATTGTCTTGAGCGTGTCGAATTTTAAGTCGGCTGTTTTTCCGGAATCCGAACGGAAGGTCAGGGTTTTATCGGCCTTGACCGACACCAGCGAAACCTTGGCTTGGGTCACACTCAACGGAATCGGCAGCGCTTTCAACAGTTTCGCATCGTTTAATGTGACCAAGGTCTTCAGTAAAAGTTGGTTGAGTTCCGACTCCTTTCCTGCGGCTAGCTTGCGGGCTTTTCGCAGTTCAGGACCAGGTGTTGCGGTGCCAGTCTTCCCCCCTTTACCCATGAGGCTGCCCTTGGGGCCGTCCTGCGCAACCATCTCCGCCATGGCGCGCCCCATGGCTTCACCGACGTTCATATAGGTTTCCGCGTTGCCACTATAATGGGCATTCCCGCTACTCCCCATCGACAACGGATTAGAATAGACGGTCGCCACATTACCCTTAAACTCTGGATACTTGCCCTCTTTACCATCAACGGCGAGGTGCCCTTCAAGCACCTTCCCTCCGTTACCTCCAGCTCCTTTTTTAGCTTCGCCAAGGGTTGCACAGACGAACTTCGCGTTCGGGGACTCGAAATCCTTACGCAATGCCTTGATAAACTGAACAAGATTCTTTTCATAGGCATCGGCCCATGCGGGGTTGCCGCAATCCTTCTCGCCTTGCCAGAAGAAAAATCCCGCGACCTCATACTTTGTCGCATCGGGATAGTATGTCTTGATATCCGCCAGGACATCGAGGGCTGCCCGGACATCGCCGTCGTATTGCACACCCGCATACCAGCCCCCGTCCTGCTTCGGCTTCCTCGGCGGCTCGGGGTTTCCGGCATAACCTTCGGCACCCGGCGGCAACAGGTCGAAACTCAAAGCACGATTGCCGATTGCACTCTTGAGGATCATGACGGGCGCATCGATGGCAGTGCCGAGCGCATGTCCGATACCCATCTCCAAACCGATTTTTCCCCCGCCGATCTTCATCCATTCATTCAGGTGGACACTCCACGGTCCGGAACCAGAACACATGACGCGCACATTGCGCACATCCTTCCGCTCTATCCAGTTGCCCGCTTCATCTACCAAATAGGGATATTTACCTTTGGTCTTCACCGCATTCTCCAGCGAGCCCTCGCCCCCGGTTATCTTGCCAAAGCCGATCGCGTTGGACTGGCCCATCAAGATAAAAACTTTGACTGGCTTACTCATATCTGCGGGCTTGCCGTCGGTACGCGGTAGCGGGTCAGGAAGTTGGCTGGCCGCAAGCGCGAGTCCTGTCGCGACACCCCATGTGGCGACACAAACGGAGACCTGTTTTGTCAGTGTATGCATTGTGCTTCCCTTCTATTTTTTGAAATAGTCTGCGGGTTATTTCACAGGTGTGAACGTGAAGCTTTTGATGGTCACGCCTCGACCGCCCTGGGCGATTTCGAACTGGAGGGTGTTCATCCCATTCTTGAGCTTGACTGGGATGCCATCGGAGCTTTTCCAAACGCCAATCGTATAGGGCACGGGTTGTTCGACTGCCTGCCCGCCGTTCGTACCCAAGAGGAATTTCTGGCCGGTCTGAGCCGTGGCGACCTTGACAGACAGCAGGTAATCCCCTGTTCTTGGGGCTTTGAGTTTATATTCTGTTTTGAAGCCGCCGAAAGCGTGTATTTGCATACCGCCACCAAACGAGCGCATCGCGGCTACTTTGCCAGTGGCATTATCGTGGGCGACCGCAGGGATGGTGATCCGGCCGTCCTTTTCCAGGACTTCACGATCGGCCTTGTCGGCGGTTTCCGACTGGAGTTTCTGATTCTTCTCATTCGCCTCGCCGAGTTCCTGCCCGAGCGCTCCGAGTTCGACAGCGCTTGCTGCTAGCGTGCGAGCCTGTTGGAGCGCCACACTGCTCCAGAATCCACCCTCCACATTACGGCGTTCATTGTAGGCGGGTTCACCGAGAATGCAGCTGACCATTTCCGCGCGCAGGACTTGCTTGTATTCTTTTTCGTGAGCGCGAGCTTTAGTTTCGAGGAGGAACTGGTTGCCGCTGAGACTCACATCGCCCTTATCCCACCAACTGAACTGGTAGCCTGCCCCGAGGTTGACCACCCAACCTTTGGGTGTCCAATGGCTGAGGGCGGCATGAGCCTTTTGCGTGACACCCCAGGTAGGTATCCCGAAGGAGCGAAGAATGAAGCGTCCATAAAACGCGCGGCGTCCGCAGACCCCTCCATTGCGGATAATGTTCTGGTATTGGTGATTGGCAGGATCGTCATATTGCACATTCTGCGAGCCATAGGGTACCTCGCCCTTCACGCTGGAAACATAGCGCCAACCGTAGTCGCCCAACATGTAATCCGGGCGGTAAGTCCGGAGCATTTCACGTCCCCAACTGAGAACCTCATCTGGTGCATCGCAGTTTACAACATGGCGCATCTCCCACGCGGTAAGACTCTTGAACGCCGGATCCAGTTCGCCATTCAAGAATGCCGTCTCGTAATGCAGATAGCGTTTTACGGGATGCACGTTGCTGTCTTGGTTTGGGATGTTGGCACAGTTTGACTGACCGATCGGTTTGGCGTGCTCAAGGCTGGTGGCCAGAGCGAGGCGGTACAACACCCCTTCCTTCGCCTGCGGGCTGACCTTGAGGATGGTGCTAAAAATCTCCATCGCCTGACCGAATTTCCCGTAGTTGGCACCCCCGGCCTCGACCATATCCTTCATCAGCGCCTCGTCGGCCAGCAGTCGCTTCACCAATGCGGCCTTTTCAGAGCTGAGCTCTCCAAACTCAGCGAGTCCTTTCGGTGTGGCCGAGGTAAGTATAGTGGCCTTGGCGAGCTTCCCGTCGAGGGCATCACTGGTGAGGAAGGAACCCATGGACCCCATCAAGCCCTTGGCCGTAGTGGTCTCGCGCGTTTTGGCCTGAGCCAGTACGGCTTGGGCCTCGTCATTGGCGCGCTTGAGGGCGGGTTCCTTAGCCTTGGCTTGTTCATAGAGCGCGGTGCGCTCCTTGAGGGCGGCCTCGCCGTCGGCAAGGTTTTTCTGCGCAGCGACTAGGCTACTTTTGGCAGCCTCGCGTTCAGAGGCAGTTTTAGCATTTTTCAGCGCTTCCTGTGCACTGGCGATATTTTTGTTCGCACCGGCAATCCACTTACCTTTGGCATGGTCGATCAATCCCATGGCGGCGCCGATCTGGCCCAACTCCTTCTGGGCGGCTGCGGCCTTGGCCTCGGCCTCGGCGGCCACATTACCCACTTTCTCAAAATCTGCCACGGCCTTGCCGCCGACCTTGGGCAGCGCACGGGTAATGACATCTTTGAGTGATTTCAAGTCCGAGGTGAAGCCCCCCTCCAGTCTCGCGCCAGCATAACGCTTTTCATCCGCGGGGGGCCAAACAGCAGGAACGCCCTTAACCTTCGCGGCAGATGACGAAAGAGCTGCAGACTTGACACCTTGTTCCTTTGTGCTGGCGGTGCTCAAGGGCTTGGCGTGGGCCCCAGTCAGGAAGATGCTGATGATGGTCGCCGCGATCAAGCGGCCCGAGACGAGAAACGTGAGTGATGTCATTTTCATAGTATTACGGTTATTAATAAGGGTTTTAACGTTTGACTTTTATTTTCTCATAATCCACAGTACCTGTCATGTCGCATATTCATGCTTTTTTATGCGACAAAAGGGACGGGGGTTCCGCCCCACGCGGTGGCCTTACCCTCGCCTACGCTGATGTGATGCTGCAATCTTGAGGATCCCGCGATATTTAGCAATCGTTCGACGAGCGACTGTTAACCCCTTCTCCTTCAGCTTTGCCTCAATCGCCTGATCCGAGAGTGGCTCTGAGGGATCTTCTGCCTCCACCATTTGCTTGATCTGATCTTGAATGGACTTATTTGACACCGACCCACCATCTGCGGTCTTAAGTCCTGCCATAAAGAAATACTTTAACTCAAAGAGCCCCCGTGGCGTTTGGATATATTTTCCAGAGACGGTTCGGCTAACCGTTGTCTCATGCATACTGACCTTCGTGGCCACCTCAGACATCGTCAACGGCCGTAACGCCGAAACCCCCTTGTCGAAGAAGGGCGTCTGCGTATCCACAATCACCTGAGAGATCTTTCGGATCGTCTCTTGGCGTTGATATTTGCTATTAATAAAAAAAGCTGCTGAGCGAATCCGCTCGCGAATATAAGATTTGTCCTTTGCAGAAACTGATGGATTGCCCAACATCTCCCGATAATGCTTACTGATACGGATATGCGGGAGCAACTTGTTATCCAGCTCAACCACATATCGACCCTGCTTGCGGACAATAAATACTTCTGGCACGACATACTGCTGCACAGAGGAGGGCTCAAAGTCACGCCCCGGACGCGGATTAAAGGTCTGTATAAAAGAGGTCAGCTGTTTAAGTTCATGAGGTTCAAGCGCGAGCGCCTTGCAGAGAAACTTCTCGTCATGTGCAGCCAACCGCTCCAAATACTTCTCAATCAGAAGACGCGCCTCATCTTCCCAAGGAGAGTCTTCCACTTCATTCAATTGTAACAAGAGGCACTCCTGAAGATTGCGCGCCCCCACACCGACAGGGTCGAAGGACTGAATCAGTTTGAGAATGTTGATGAGGTCTCGCTCTGGACGCCCCGTGACCATCATCAGGTCAGGAAGACTTCCCTCAAAATAGCCGTCATCATTGATATAGCCGATCATGAGGTGCGCAAGCCCCATATCCTCTTCCGAAAGAGTGACGAGGGTGAGTTGCTGTGTGAGATGCTCCTGCAAGGAGACCTGCTGGGGGATGGAGTCATAAAAGAACTGGCGCCGCTCCTCCTCGTCCGAATGAGAAGGAGCATTCTCCATGCCTTGCAAAAAGTAGTCGCGCCACTCGTCATCTTGCTGGAGAATAGCATCCACTTTGGGATCAAAATCAAGCCCCTCGTCCGTCGTATGTTTTACTTCTGGATTCGGCAGCACGGTAGACATCGGGATCTCATTCGGATAAACAATCTCCTCGATCACAGGATTCGTTGCCATCTCCGCCTTGAGCACTTGCTGCAACTCAAGAATCGGCTTCTGCAACAACTCCAACGATTGACGCAACTGCGGCACCATCGTCATGATTTGACGCTGCTGCTGCACAAGACTAAGTGAGACGCCTGACATGATGGATGATTATACTTCCCAGCACCAGCCATGCTGATCGGGGACTTCTCCGTATTGAATGTTCTGAACCCGTTCGTAAAGCTTCTGCAACACGGGACCACACCCCGTATCAGAGCCAATGCGTAACACGGTCTCACCACGCCTGATCTCACAGACAGGGGTGACCACTACGGCTGTTCCGCAGGCTCCTATTTCACTAAAGGATCCCAACTCTTCAAAAGGCACTGGACGCACCTCGACCTTCAGCCCGATATCCGCAGCAATCTGCTTTAAGGTCTTGTTCGTGACGCTCGGCAGAATCGACGAAGACTCCGGCGTGACATACGTCTGATTCTTGATGCCGATAAAGTTCGATGTCGCAAACTCCTCGACATATTTATGCTCCTTCGCATCCAAATAGAGCTCGACAGGATACCCCTCGTGCTTCGCCTTCTCATGTGCAAAAAGACTGGCCGCATAGTTTCCGCCCACCTTCACATGGCCCACGCCTAAGGGTGCCGCACGATCAAATTCATCATAGATGACCGCTCTCACGGGTTGTAATCCGCCTTTGTAGTATGGCCCCACAGGAACGACTAGAACAATAAAGGTGTACTCCTGTCCAGGCGCAACACCAATTTGAGCACCCGTACCGATGAGTAAGGGACGCAGATAAAGTGAGCCTCCTGTCCCATAAGGAGGAACATACGCTTCGTTCGCCTTGATCACGCGCGAAAGCGCTTCCAGAAACATCGCTTCTGGCACCACGGGCATGCAGATGCGACGCGACGTCATCGCCAAGCGGAATGCATTCTCCTGGGGCCTGAAAATGCGGACCTTACCATCCTTGCAACGGAAAGCCTTCATTCCCTCAAAGGCAGCCTGACCATAATGGAGACAGGATGCCGCGATATGAATCGATAGATAGGGCTCCTTTACCAGCTCCCCGCCGTCCCAGGAACCATTCTTCCAAGTATACCGGATGTGATAATCCGTATCCATGTATTTAAATCCAAGCGAACTCCAATCAATCTGTTTCATCCCAATTCCTCATTCAGGTACACGAACAATTTAAAAATGTGTTCACACAGATTAGCAGGTTTTATGCCAAAGTCAAGTAGCTCTCTGTAACCGATACATGTCTGGCTCATTAACCTCTGGCCGCCCACCGACCTCCTGTCCACCGTAGCCGTATTTGCGAAGGTGGATGCGTCGGTGGAGGCAAACGCTGGGAGTGAGGTGCGACGCTCCCCCCATTTAGCTTCCTTCACCCCCGGCGCAAGGCCGGGGGTGATCGAGGCCGGGAGTTACCAACTGGATGCCGTCATCTCCTGTTTTGAATAAAAAGATCTTTTTCAATTTTTTGAGTTGATTTTATCAGACAGGTCAACAACAATATCCCCCATGACTATCTGTAAAAATGTTCAGGCGCTGGAGGCGTACACCCCAGGTGAACAGCCAAAAGATCCCGCCATCGTCAAGCTCAACACGAATGAGAACCCCTATCCGCCCAGCCCCAAAGTAGCTGAGACGCTCAAGACCTTTGATTATGCCCGTCTACGTCTCTACCCAGATCCTCTCTTTATGGCCTTACGCACGCGCCTCGCAGAAATCCATGCGTGCGGCGTGAATCAGATTTTCATCGGAAACGGTTCGGATGAAATCCTCGCCCTCTGTACACGCGCGTTTGTCGAGAACAACGGCAGCATCGGCTACTTCGATCCCTCCTATTCTCTCTATCCCGTGCTCGCGGATATCCGAGGTGTGGAGCGGCGTCCAGTAAAGCTCACTGCTGATTTTTATTGGCAGATGCCTGAAGGCTACACTGCTTCGCTCTTCTACATCACCAATCCGAACGCGCCGACCAGCATGATGCATGACAAGGCGACGGTCGCAGCCTTTTGTAAAAACTTTGTCGGCGCCGTCCTGATTGATGAGGCGTATGGTGATTTCGCAGACATGCACTGCATGGATCTGGCCTTGGCCAAGGACAATCAGAACACCTTGGTGATGCGGACCTTCTCCAAATCCTTCTCACTGGCTGGACTCCGCTTCGGCTATGTCGTCGGGCCCGAGCCAATGATCCATGCACTTTATAAGATCAAGGACTCCTACAACATGGACATGCTGGCGCAGGCTGTCGCGCTCGCCGCCTTGAGTGACCTGGAGTATATGCGCGCGAACGTCCAGAAAATTCGCACCACACGTGCACGTCTTACGCAAGAACTGACGCAACGCGGCTGGACCGTCTGTCCGTCGCAGACGAACTTCCTCTTTGCCCGTCCGCCCAAAAGAAATACCCAAGAGATCTTTGACGCGCTCAAGAGTGCCAAGATCTATGTGCGCTACTTCCCAGGTCCAGCCACAGGCGACTATCTCCGTATTACCATCGGAACGGAAGAGCAGACCGACAAACTGCTGGCCGCGTTATGAGTGGGCACTGGGAGAACAGGCATCTTGCCTGTTCGTTAAGTGCACAGGCAGAATGCCTGTGCTCCCAGTATCCACGGACATTATTCAGACGTTATAGATCAACACAACTATGACATTCGATTTAAAAAACTATCTGGCAGAACGGAAGACACTCGTCGAGACCGAACTCTTCGCCTGCCTGCCTGCTGAGGGGACGAGGCCTGCTGAACTGGCGTCAGCCATGCGGCATGCGGTGCTTTCAGGCGGCAAGCGTTTACGCCCCATTCTTTGCCTTGGGGCGGCTGAAGCTGCAGGCGGAAAACTGGAGCATGCCCTGCCAGCCGCCTGCGCGATTGAATTGCTGCATACCTACACACTTGTGCATGATGACCTGCCGTGCATGGACAACGATACCCTCCGGCGTGGCCAACCCACGGTCTGGGCCAAATACGGAGAGGCCATGGCGGTCCTAGTAGGCGATGCGCTCCAGACCCTTGCTTTTGAGACCCTCGCCCGTACCCCATGTCCCTCTGTAACACCCCGTCTGGTCATTGAGCTCGCCAAGGCCGCAGGTGGAGCTGGCGTCATTGCCGGACAGGTTGAGGACATCCAATTCGCGGGTTCGCCGACGCGCGATATCATCGATTACGTCTTCCAGCATAAGACCGCCGACCTCTTCCGAGCCGCCATCCGGCTCGGGGCAATCGCAGGCGAGGCATCGGATCACAATCTTCAACATTTGTCCGTCTACGGAAACAATCTCGGCATCGCCTTTCAGATCATCGATGACCTTCTAGACGCCAAGCAGGCTTCTTCGGATGACAAACCCGAGCTGACCTGTCTTGCGATCATGAGCAAAGAGGAAGCCCACGCCTACGCCAAAGAAACAACGGCAGCGGCTATTGCCAGCCTAAAGAATCTACCAGGCAACACCGCACCTCTGACTGCCCTAGCCCACGAGTTACTGTCACGCGTCTTTTGAGATGCCAGGAAAGCGCATATAGGGACAGACATACTGAAGTCCTAGTAGATCGAGCATTTATGGGAGCAGGATCCCACTACTTTGAGAGAGACTTACCCGTCAGATCACACAACAACGATAAGGGGACAGACATACTGAAGTGAAACCGAGGTGAGCAATTATGTCTCACATCCTGCCTTCAACTACAAGTCTCTGTCTCACTTGTCACACTTTTTCCAACCCCTGAGAGAAACCAAAGAAGCGCTTAAAAAACACATAACATCCTTATTTTCAACATATACCACTTTTCACTTTTCACTTTTCACTTTTCACTTTTCACTTTCTCGCCTCCTTGGCACGTCCCCTGCTCTTTAATGTGTGTCCGAATCATTGTCTCACAACTATGCGGACAAATAGGAGTTTTAATTATGGCAAAAGTATTAGGCATTGACTTAGGCACGACCAATTCGTGCATGGCGGTGATGGAAGGCGGCGAGCCTGTCGTCATTCCGAATGCTGAAGGCATGCGGACCACCCCGTCGATCGTTGGATTTACGAAGACAGGCGAACGTCTGGTCGGTCAGTCCGCCAAGCGTCAGGCTGTCACCAATCCGAAGAACACGATCTATTCCGTGAAACGTTTCATGGGCCGTCGCTACGAAGAGATGTCGAATGAGATCTCCATGGTCCCCTACGATGTTACCCGTGCGGCAAACGGTGATGCCCAGATCTCAGTGGCCGGCAAGACGTACTCGCCCCCGGAAATTTCGGCGATGATTCTCCAGAAGCTGAAGACCGATGCAGAAGCCTATCTCGGTGAAACCATCACACAGGCGGTCATCACGGTGCCGGCTTATTTCAACGATTCGCAACGCCAAGCCACCAAGGATGCAGGACGCATCGCTGGACTGGAAGTCTTGCGTATCATCAACGAACCCACAGCTGCCTCGCTGGCGTATGGTCTCGATAAGAAAAAAGATGAGAAGATCGCAGTCTACGACTTTGGTGGTGGTACGTTCGATGTGTCGGTTCTCGACATCGGTGACGGCGTCTTCGAGGTAAAGGCTACCAACGGCGATACGCACCTCGGCGGTGACGATCTTGACCAGGCGATTATGAACTGGCTGGTCGCAGAGTTCATGAAGGAGAACGCAGGTAACGACCTCTCCAAGGACATGATGGCCCTGCAACGTTTGAAAGAGGCTGCCGAAAAAGCAAAGTGCGAACTTTCCTCAGCAACAACCTCTGAGATCAATCTGCCGTTCATCACAGCAGACAACACCGGACCCAAACATCTGACAGTGACCCTCAGCCGCGCGAAGCTTGAGCAGCTCACCGATGCGCTGATCGAACGCACCTCACAGCCCTGCAAAAAGTGCATGAGCGATGCAGGCCTTTCGACCGTGGATGAAGTCGTGTTGGTCGGCGGTCAGACACGTATGCCCAAGCTTCAAGAGAAGGCCAAGCAACTCTTCGGCAAAGAACCCCACAAGGGCGTGAATCCAGACGAAGTCGTGGCCATCGGCGCGGCGATCCAAGGCGGCATCCTCAAGGGTGAAGTCAAGGACGTGCTCCTGTTGGACGTGACGCCTCTGACCCTCGGCATTGAGACCCTCGGTGGCGTGATGACCCCGCTCATCGAGCGCAACACTACGATTCCGACAAAGAAGAGTGAAATTTTCAGTACAGCCGCTGACAATCAGCCCTCTGTGGACATCCATGTCTATCAGGGCGAACGTAAGATGGCGCATGACAACAAAGAGATTGGTAACTTCCATTTGGATGGTATCCCTCCAGCACCGCGCGGACGCCCACAGATCGAAGTCGCTTTTGACCTCGACGCCAACGGCATCCTCAACGTAACGGCTAAGGATCTCGGAACTGGCAAAGAGCAGAAGATCACCATCACCGCCTCCAGCGGTCTCTCGAAAGATGAGATCGAGCGGATGCGTAAGGATGCTGAAATTCACGCTTCGGAAGATGCCAAACGCCGTGAAGAGGTCGAAACCAAGAACCAGGCTGAAAACCTCTGCTACCAAGTTGAGAAGATGTTGACCGAAAATGCTGACAAGATTCCTGCCGACAAGAAGGCGCCTGTCGAGACCGCGGTTGCGGACCTCAAGAGCGCACTCAAGAGCAACTCGACCTCCGAGATCAAGTCTAAGCAGGAAGCGCTCACAAAGGCCATGGAGGCCGTGACCGCAGGCATGTACAGTGGCGGGCCGGCTGGCGGAGCCCCTGATATGGGTGGCGCAGGCACTCCTCCGCCGAATGATGGCGAAAGCGCACCCGGCACAGGCAAACCCAGCGATGACGGTGTCATTGATGCCGAGTACACGATGAAGGACAAATAATCTGCAGGGGCAGGCCGTTGTGCCTGCCCGTTATCTAACCAAAACCAAAAAGGAGAAACACAACTATGACGAAGATTCGTCCCCTGGGTGACCGCGTGTTGGTCGAGCCCATTGATGTCAAAGAGATGACCAAAGGCGGAATTATCATTCCGGACAACGCCAAAGAAAAGCCAATGGAAGGCAAGGTCGTTGCTGTTGGTAAGAAGCTGGATAAAGATGGCAAAGAGATCAAGTTTGACGTCAAGGTCAATGACAAGGTCCTCCTGCCTAAGTACGGCGGAACCGAAGTAAAACTGAACAACAAGACCTACCAGCTCGTCCGCGAAGAGGACCTGCTCGGCGTGATTGAGTAACTAACCCGATCCGTCTGGTCTGACTGATTCGTCTGATCTGACTGATCTTTAATTTGAAAGGAAGAATTTTACCATGGCTGCAAAGCAAATGATGTATGATATGGAAGCCCGTCAGAAGATTCTGGCTGGTATCGCAAAGTTGAGCAAGGCTGTTTCATCAACCCTCGGTCCGTGCGGACGCAATGTTATCTTGGACAAGAAGTTCGGCTCGCCGACTATCACCAAGGACGGCGTCTCTGTGGCTAAGGAGATTGAACTCCCCTGCCCATTCGAAAACATGGGTGCCCAGATGGTTCGCGAAGTGGCAAGCAAGACCAGCGACATTGCTGGTGACGGCACCACCACCGCAACCCTGTTGGCAGAGGCCATCTATCGTGAAGGTCTGAAGAACGTCACCGCGGGTGCAAATCCGATGGCGATCAAGCGCGGCATCGACAAGGGCACCAAGGCCGTTGTTGAAGCTATTGCTAAGCAGGCCAAGAAGGTGAAAGATCCTTCTGAGATCGCTCAAGTCGCCACCATCTCCGCCAACGGCGAAGCTGAAATCGGCGCGATCATCTCTGAAGCTATGGACAAGGTCGGCAAGGACGGCACCATCACGGTTGAAGAGGCTAAGACACTCGAGACCACCCTGGACGTCGTTGAAGGAATGCAGTTCGACAAGGGCTACCTCTCTCCTTATTTCGTCACGAGTCCGGAAGAGATGGAGTGCTCCTTGGAGAACCCCTATATCCTCATCTTCGAAAAGAAGATTTCAAGCCTGAACGACATGCTCCCGCTGCTCCAGGGCGTTGCCAAGACTGGCAAGCCCCTGATGATCATCGCTGAGGATGTCGAAGGTGAAGCCCTCGCAACCCTCGTTGTGAACAAGCTGCGTGGCACACTCCAGGTGTGCGCGGTCAAGGCCCCTGGCTTCGGCGACCGTCGCAAAGCCATGCTCGAAGACATCGCCATCCTCACGGGCGGCAAGATGATCAGCGAAGATCTCGGCATCAAGCTCGAGAACGTGGAAATCTCCGACCTCGGTCGTGCAAAGAAGATCACGGTGAACAAGGACAACACCACGATCGTTGAAGGTGGCGGCAAGACCAGCGACATCCAAGCACGCGTGGCGCTCATCAAGAAGCAGATCGAAGAGACCTCTTCTGACTATGATCGCGAAAAACTCCAAGAACGCCTGGCGAAGCTCGCTGGCGGCGTGGCTGTGATCAAGGTTGGTGCGCCAACCGAAGCCGCGATGAAGGAGAAGAAAGATCGCGTCGACGATGCTCTGCACGCAACCCGCGCGGCTGTTGAAGAAGGTATCGTCGCCGGTGGTGGCGTTGCCCTCATCCGCTGCCAGAAGGCGCTGGAAAGCGTCGTGACGGTCGGCGACGAGAAGGTCGGCATTGCGATCATCCGTAAGTGCCTAGAAGCACCTCTGCGTCAGCTCGTTGAAAACGCAGGTCTGGAAGCAGCCCTGATCGTCGAAAACGTGAAGAGCGGCAAGGGATCTTATGGCTACAACGTCGCAACTGGCGCTTACGAAGACCTCGTAAAGGCTGGCGTGCTGGATCCGGCTAAGGTGACCCGTAGCGCGTTGCAAAACGCCGCGTCGATCGCTGGCCTCCTGCTCATCACCGAGTGCATGGTCACAGAGATTCCTGAGAAGAAGGAAGCTTCTGCTGGCGGTCACCCGGGCATGGGCGGCATGGACATGTAATCGTCCGAGACGATTCGAACCACAAAAAAGCCCTCGCCGAAAGGTGAGGGCTTTTTTTGTTCAGGGGTTCAAGGTTCAGAGTTCAGGTTAGGACAAAACTCTTAACTTTCAACATTTAATGTTTAACTCTAAATGCTGCCGCGGCGCAGGCGCGGGGCGGGACTATACTTTCAAAAGAAAGAAGTTCTTTTTACCACTTCGGAGAACTGCCAGTCTGCCCTCGATGAGGTCAGACTCTTCGAAAACACGCTCAAGGCCAGCCACCTTCAAACTATTCAGACTCAGACCACCCTGTTGCACCAGACGTTTCGCTTCGCCTTTACTCGTCATCATACCAGCCTGTGCGATGACTTCAAAGAGTGGTTTGCCGAGCAGAGTCTCCTTGGGTACAGTAGCAGAGGGTACATTTGCAAAAATCGTCTCCACGAGTGCCGCAGGAAGTCCCTCAATCGAACCACCAAAGAGCACTTCCGTGGTCTTACGGGCCGTGAGTAGCCCCTGCTCGCCATGCACTGCCCGTGTCAGCTCCTCCGCCAGCACCTGCTGAGCTTCGCGTTTCTCAGGGGCTGTAGCGACCGCTTGTTCAAGCTCGGCAATACGCTCCATGCAGAGGAAGGTAAAAATCTTGAGGTATCGTATCACGTCCGCATCCATAGCCCTCAGGAAGAACTGATAGAAATCATAGACCGAGGTCTTGCGCGCATCCAAGAAGATGGCATTTCCCTCGCTCTTGCCAAACTTTTTACCCGTACTGTCGCAGACCAACGGAAAGGTCATGCCATAGACCTCCTGGCCCAGGACGCGGCGAACCAGCTCTGTCCCGGCTGTGATATTTCCCCATTGATCTGAACCACCAATTTGCATCGTGCAACCGTAGGTCTTATAGAGATGGAGAAAATCATAGCCCTGAAGGATCTGGTAACAGAACTCGGTGAAGCTCATGCCATCATCCGACTCCAACCGCGTCTTGACGCTGTCCTTGCTGAGCATGACACCCATGCGGAAATAGCGTCCAACATCGCGCAGCAAATCGATAAAGGTGATATCCTTGAACCAATCATAGTTATTCACCATGATTGCCGGGTTGGGTGAAGCAGGAGCAAAGTCAATAAATCGGGAGAGGTTTTCTTTGATGCCTTCCAGATTCTTCTCAACCTGTTCGGCACTCAGCAAATTGCGTTCCTTGGACTTGCCCGAGGGATCACCAATGAGCCCAGTCGCTCCCCCCACCAAGGCAATCACTTTATGTCCGGCACGTTGCAGATGGGCCAGAGCCATGATTGTGACGAAATTACCAGCTTGGAGACTGTCGTTTGTCGGATCAAATCCCGCATAAACCGTCAGGGGTTTATCCAGCGCCTTCTGAAGTTCTGAACTGGTCGTATCCTCAAAAAGATAACGAGCTCTAAAGGTATCAAGGATGTTCATAGGGAAAGAGGGTTCGGGGTTCAGGGTTCAGGCTACGCTTAGGAAACTAACTTCGAAAAATCATAGCCGCTTGAAAAGAAAAAAGGGGCGCCCGGTAAGGCGCCCCTTTTTGGGTTACTCAGCGCCTGGACGCCACTCTTCGCTTTGTGCGAAGGCATCATCGAAGGCGGCTGCGAGGCCGACGAGGTTCTCGCCCGGCTTCAGATCTGTCGTGCTGAGGTCGCGCGTCAGCTCGGCGAGCTGCGTGTCATTCATGCTGACAGCCTTAATGCTCAGGCCGATACGGCGCTCATCACGATCAATCTTCACGATGCGAGCTTCAACTTCCTGGCCTGCCTTGAGAGCATCCTTGACCTTCTCAACGTGCTGATCGCTGATCTGGGAGATATGAACGAGACCGTCCACACCATCTTCCAGTTCAACAAAGGCACCGAAGGAGGCGATCTTGGAAACCTTGCCCTTAACGATCTGTCCGATCGCATAGCGGCTGGTGATAGTGTTCCAAGGATCATTACAAGCTTGCTTCAAGCCGAGGCTGATCCGTTGATCCGCAGGATTGACTTCGAGAACAACCGCATCCACCTGCTGGCTCTTCTGGAGCATTTCACTCGGGTGGTTGATCTTGCGGGTCCAAGACATGTCAGAGACATGAATCATGCCATCAATACCCTCTTCGAGTTCAATGAAGGCTCCGTAGGTTGTGAAGTTGCGGACCTTGCCACTCACGCGGCTTCCGACAGGATAGCGATCCTGTACGGTATCCCAAGGATTGGCTTCGGTCTGACGGATACCCAAGGCGATCTTCTGATTCGCGGAATCAATCGAGAGTACCACGACATCCACTTCGTCACCGACATTGAGAATGTCAGAAGCACGAGCAACGCGCTTGGTCCAGGAAAACTCCGAGACGTGCACGAGGCCTTCAATACCAGGCTGGATTTCAACAAAGGCGCCATAAGGAACCAAGTTGACAACCTTGCCACGCAGACGGCTGCCGACGGGGAAGCTCTGATCGATGTTTTCCCAAGGATTGGGTGTTGACTGCTTGAGTCCCAAGGAGACGCGTTCGCGATCCAAATCAATGTCCAAAATCACGACATCCACTTCCTGTCCGACCTTAAGCAACTCACTTGGGTGCTTGATACGACCCCAGCTCATGTCTGTGATATGAAGCAAACCGTCCATACCGTCGAGATCCACAAAGGCACCGAAATCAGTGATGTTCTTGACGCGGCCACGACGTTGCTGCCCCTTTTCAATCGTTCCGAGGAGGGAACGCTTCTTGTCAGCCACACGCTCTTCGATCAACTCGCGACGGGAGACGATAATGTTCCGGCGCTCATTGCTGATCTTGATAACCTTAAATTCACACGTCTGGTTAAGATAGGGATCGGGATCATGCACAGGTGTGACATCGACTTGGGAACCAGGAAGGAAGGCATCCACGCCATCCACATCCACGATAAGTCCGCCACGAACCTTGCTGCGGATTGTGCCAGTCACGACACCACCCTCGGTATACTTGCTCAGGACGGTCTCCCAACGAAGCTTATCATCCGCGCGGGACTTGCTAAGCACCACCATGCCACCATCGCTCTCGAGCTGTTCGAGTAACACACTGATGACGTCACCAATTTTGGGTTCAACGCCATCCTTGAATTCATTCAGGGGAACAGAGCCTTCTGATTTGTAACCAATGTCAACAAGGACTTCGTTTCCTTTGACACCACTGATCGTACCCTTGATAATCGAGCCGGCTGTAAACTTGCTCACTTGGGCATTCAACGCTGCATTCATCGCGTCATACATTGCACCACTTTTGGGTTTTGCAGCCGCGGGTTTAATCTTTACCATAATAATACTTTATGCCGTCCGATGAAATAAAATCGAGACCATCATCGAACGCTTGTTAGTTGTTTCTCAAGCATGTCCTACTCAAGGTCAGCCACTCGGCTGGTCGAGATCAGACAATCCGCTTTTTAGACGGAATGATAAAAATATCAAAAAACGGGCACGGGCCGCAACAGGAATCTCATTTTTTGGGCAAAAAAAAGAGGCGCGGACTCTTCATCCACGCCTTCTTATTCTCTTTTTGTCCAAAATCTTACACACGACGACGGCGACGCAACAAGAGCACCGACATTCCCATGGCCAAGAGCCCTATGGAGGTCGGCTCTGGAACAACAGTGGTACCTGCATTCCACGGCGTCGTGGCCGGAAAGTTAGGAACTGATCCCGAGACCAGTGCACCCGAGGAGACCAAATCACCCCATGTCATCAGGCCACTCCAACCCACCACCGTTGCACCACTATCGGTAAACAGCCTAACATAAAAACTGTAGCTATTGCCGACAGATAAATTGGTGTCTTGGGTCAATACACCTAAATTATGACTGTAAGGCGTTGCTGTTGAACCTTGGGAGATGCCTGTCGTCCAGTAGTTTGCAGAAGTTGTCGTCGCAAACAACTGAGCTGTTTGATAACTGGAGTTACCACTCGGGATATCAACTCGCCACGAAATAACCTCCGCTTGAACCATTGTCGCGGCCATGAACATGCCAACCATTAATACCTTTATATTCATAGTCATCTCCTTATTTCACAATTAAAGTTTGAGTATTCCCACGGCGTAAAAACCAAACACCAGAACCCGCAGGGATAGTAGGCGAAGGAGTATAATCCGATGACTTTATCCAACTGCCCTCGATAAAAGCATTCCTAACATAATTAGTGCCACTCACAGCAAGGATCTCATCGCCTAGTCCATTGTCAGGTTGCGAAAGAAACCAAGGATTGGCACTTAAGAAAGCAGGTGCATTCAAATCAAGAGCTGTGGGCAATGCGTTTCCGACGAGTGTCAACGTATTAGTTACTACAACGACCCCTGCGGCATTCGTATTCACAATGCCCTGCAACTGAACGATCCGAGGGCTTCCAGCCTTCAACCAGAAGGCATATCCTTGGGCATTCGTGATTGTCGAAAGTGGAGGCGCATTCACCACATGATTTGTGGAGTCAGATCCTAACTCCGTCACCAATAAGTTAGTCCACGCTGTCCCTGTAAAATTATAATAGTAGTAGTTCATACTCGCTTCATGAAACGCAATCAGCCGATCACCACAGGCCAATCCATTTGTCGAAACAAGAGCCTCCAACGAGATGCTGTTAGTTGAAAAACTATTCGTGTTATACCCGCTGAAAGGGACAGCCAGAATTGAAAAACCTGCTGGCACTGCGTTTGTCGTATATCCAGCATACCGGATACCTTCAAGCTCTAACGGAGCCGCCGTCAAGCTGAAGCACGCCAAAGTCATCAAACCAAAAATTACATATTTCTTCATTCTCAATCTCCTTAGTTCGGCTTTGTAGGAATCACGACCTGGAAAAACTTTCCTGTTGAAGACACAGGGTATTCCAACTCAACCTTACGGTCTGTATCACCGTTTTTACGGTTTTTACGTGCCTCCGTAACCCACTGCCTTTTTCCTTCTTAACATCATCTGTTGCACTGAGCGCATAATAGGCGTTCGGAGAAGCATTTTCAACGGTGACAATCACCTTATCACCCGCGATTTTCACACCGGTAATGACGGGTGGCGTGATATCAGCAGTAAGTTGCGGCGCATTGCCGGCACTTACAATATCTCCGGTAGAGATGGAATCCGGGCCTCCGCTCGATGATTCTGCTATTGAGCTTTGCACGGGCTCACTCCATCCAATCACGATGTCGCCCAACGTACCTGTAGTTACGGTATCTGGCGCACGTGTATCCAGGAGTACAACAACATACTTGCCCCCAGCGTTCTTCTTGATGATGCTCCCGTCAAACTGGACACACTGTTCCGGACACCGGCCATTCTCTGCGACAGCCAATTTGCAGAGCAACTGGTTTTCATTCGTGTTGACCAATGTGCCATCCGTATAGAAGCCACCGAAATTCGTTGCTGAGGAGGTCATGTAAACGAGTGCATATTTCTCACTGTTCAACACTTGAACACCATCCGCATACCGGTCAATGCCCGTTGTAGAGAACGTCAACGTCCGCTTACCCTTGAGATCCACACCCAACAGGGAACCTGCCAGAGTCACGCATAGAAATGTCAATAAGATGTTTTTCATAGTGATTCTCCTGCCTTACTGAATATTTGATTGGATAACGGGGAGGAAGAACTTATAGGTCGAATTTGGCAGCGTAAACGTGTACGTTGCCAAGCCATTCGTAAAGCTATCAGAACCAATCTTGACCGCGTCCAAAACGCTCGACCAAGAACCACTCGTTGCAGACTCATAGCTCGTCGCACCCTTGATTTTAAGAATGCCATTAATCGAGCCATCCTTTTTCGTGGTGGCATCAGTCTTCAATGTAACCACGACCGTCACGCTCGTGCTGTTTGGATTATAAACTATCGAACCAATGCCCAGTTCACCTGCAAAGGTGTTCGGAGCAAGGGCCGTGTCAGTGAGATAATATTTTAGTGCATCTGCAGAGGTGATTGTCTGCCCAGCCAACGCCGAATTCGTTGCTGCTTGGCTTGCCACCCAACTTGCAACCACACACTCTTCCGGCGTACTGGGTGTCCACCCCGTAACAAAATAATTCGTTGTCGAGCGCCTGGGGTCACCATAACTAACATAGAGATCATCGAGTTCGCCAGCGCCAGAGATTACCATCTTAGAAATTTGATTCGCGTTTGCATTCAAGGAGAGAACGGGCAATGTGCTATTGGTAAAGAAGACATCAAACGAGTCGGACGCAAAACGGATCATAACCGAATAGTACAGATTGGTTAAGATCTTGATGTTTATGTTGGTCTTGCACTGGATCGTTGAATTGTATGAGGCCACTACAAGTTTGCTCTTAGAATCCGAATA
>Ga0247841_10003611_pt1 | contig 28135 bp, 29 predicted proteins | sample LaCruzMarch2015__2_FD_192410 | JGI IMG/M metagenome (GOLD analysis project Ga0247841, IMG submission 192410) | Freshwater microbial communities from meromictic Lake La Cruz, Castile-La Mancha, Spain - LaCruzMarch2015_18m | ecosystem: Environmental > Aquatic > Freshwater > Lake | place: Spain... | reverse complement strand
AGGAATATATCTCGAGGCAATAATCCCATCGTAGCTAGAGATATTTTTGACCAATTTAAGGTATTCTTCAGGACTTGTTGAAAGATCTGCATCAACGAAGCCAATTAGTTCATTTTTTCTTTTTAGTGCATCCGCAAATCCAGAAACTACTGCATATCCCTTTCCACCCCTTATTAAATTGAGATAAATTATTCTCTTATTTTTCTTGGAGAAGGATTTTACTATACTTTCTGTTTTATCTTTAGTGTTATTTATCACGACTAGAATCTCATAATCTAGCTCTCTATTTTTTCTGGCTTTTTCAAAGAATAGGGAGTATTTTTCAAGAGTTTTTCCTATTCGTTTTTCTTCATTGTACGCTGGAATAACTATGCATAATTTGTTCATGATATAGCAAAAAAATTGATTTATTTAAATATGTGCTTTATTGCTCGGACTTGAGAAATAGAAGAGTTCCAATTAGGAATATCAGAGAGGCAAAAAGGTATGCTAGAGAGAACTCAATTAGGGAAGATGAGAATAGGAATAGAAGAATTACTTCGATTATTGGGAAAATTATGAAGAGGAGATATCTCTTTAACTTGCTCTTTGAGAGCTTATATAGAATTGCTAAATTTGCAAGAGATTGAAGGCCAAATGAGACTCCCACAAAAAATAGAATTCCAGATGCCTGGGAGATATCTTCTTTTCCAGAGAAAATGGTAAGAATTAGATCTGGGAAGAAATAAAACAACAAAAGAGCCAGGACTATTAAACCTATTACAAGCGCTAGAGAGTTATATAGGAGTCCTCGAGTTTTTGTTTTCTTTTCTGCTGATAGAGGGAACATTGCTCTGCTTATGGGTTGTGTTCCCCAGAAGATTGTTTTTCCTAAAATTGAAGCAAGAGCATAATATCCTGCAATATCTGCTGGAAATACAATCTTAGCCACTAGAACGTCCAAACTGTAAAATGCAATTATGATAAGCATTAGGAAAATCACCGGTTTAGAATAGTTGTATATCTCTGATGCGTCTGCCTCTTTTTCTTTTGATTTCATTATTGCCCTAAGGCTTCTGAATGAGAAGAGGAATGCTACAACTCCTCCGATTATTGTTGCAGCAATGGCGCCGTAAACTTTCCAGCCAAGTAAAACAAGAATTATTGCAAGAACTAATTTAACTGTCGAGTCTGTTACTAAATTTAAGCCTAGAGATTTGAACTTTTTCTTTCCAAGCATAACTCCTCGGCTTATGGGAGTAAGGAATGAAGTAAAAATAATCAGTCCATTAAGTGACAGGAGGAGATAATTTATTTTTAAAAGTCCCGAGAGTGGATATGCGATGGCTAGATAAATTAAAAACAAAATTGATGAGAAGATAAGTGCTCGGTTGATGGACCTTTTCAATAAGTTTTTAACTTTTCCTGGAGATTTTTCGCTTGAGGAATATTTTGCAAGAATTGTTTGAACTCCCTCTGTGAAAACTCCTAGAATATATATTATTGAAAATAGCGTCGCTAAAACTCCATAATCTTCAACAGTGAGAAGCCTGGCCATTGAAAATTGAAAAACGAAATTCAAAACATTAAAGAGATTGAAGGCTATAAGAAGAATTATACTTCCTGAAAGAAGTGCTTTATTTAATTTCATTTTATAACTTCAACCTCACAATGAATAGTATTAACAACGTTGGGAATATATTTTCCAATGGAGGCTCTACATGATTGAGGTATCCAAGTCCAGAATTTAGAGGTAATTAATTCCATTGAAGTAAGCTTAAACTTAATTAAATTATTTACTCTATACGGATTATTAATTCCTAGTAGATTTCTAATGGTTGTATCTGAAAATAAATGTTTATGTTGGATACAATTTACAGCAGATTGGGAATTGTAATATGGGATAATTATATCTATCTTTGCTTTGTTTTTACTTATTCTCCATAATTCATCCATTACTTTTTCTACATCGTCTAAATGTTCTAAGATATACCAGGCTCTAATCTCTTCAAAGGCGTTATCTTTAAAAGGATAAGGAAAACTATTAAAATTAAATGATTTATTTATCCCTTTTCCTGATTGATTATCGACATTTAACCACTCTTTTTCAGGTTCTATTTTTTTTCCACATCCAAAGTTAAGTTTAGTACTACTCAATTGTTGGGTTAAAATCTTTCCTTTTGTCCTCATTTTATAGGAATATTCCTTGTCTGAATATTATGAATCCTAGGATAATTACGATAATTTGGAAAAGCCAAATGAGATAAACTGCATTCCGTTCTGTTGATTTAATTCCCATTTTCTTAAGAAGGAATATTGAAATGTGGGTTAGACCATATAATTTTGGGTAAAGCAAATCCAATTCTCCTGATTTTGTTGGTTTTCCGAATGATTCTTTTACTAATCTTCCTCTCAATTTGAGAGCTACTTCGAAGAAATATGGAATGAAAAAGAATAGTGCGATTTTTTCGAAATTACCTAATATTGCTGAGATTGCAAGTAATCCTCCAATCGTGTATGTAAGTGAATCTCCTGGAAAGATTTTAGCTGGATATAAATTGTAGAATAAAAATGAAAGAAGAGAAGCAATCATGCAAAGGGCAATTAGTGCGAGCCAGGTTGTTCCTGTGAAATAGGCAGTTATTCCGAAGGCAAATAGAAGAAGTATTCCTTGTCCTGCCTCCAAGCCATTAAATCCTGCTAGAAAATTGAAAGTCGTTGTTGCACCAACAATACCTATAGGGATAACAATACAAGCATATAATATTCCTAAATCAACTACTCCAAAAAATGGAATTGAAACTATACTTTCTCCTGCTTTTATTACTATTAGAGGAATGGCTGCGAATAAAACAAGAAACAATCTTGATTTCCGACTAAGTCCAATTTTCCAACCCAGAATATCATCCGTTAAGCCTACAAATGAAATAATTAATAATGAACAAAGCAATGCAAACATTTGAAGGACTGTCTCAGTGGTTTGATAATAAAATGTTTTTATGGCAATATATATTAAAACACCTAAAATAAATCCTGCCACGACTGTTAACCCTCCGGCTTCGGCAACTATCGGCTTATCTAGTTTTTGAATATCCTTTCCCACAAGACCAACTTTCTTTGCTCGTTTTATCCATTGAGGGATAATCAGCAAGGTAAAAACTAGGCTTACTAGTACAGGTATAATCAAAATATATGGAATCATTTTGCTATTTTTAGTTTTGGATTAAGATATGATGTTTGAAGATAGTCTGGGTTTACTTTCATTCCTGCTGGATAATTAACTGACCAGATTTTTATTGGTCCTTGAATACCTGATAGATAGACAAAATCAGATTGCAATCCATTTTGTTTTAAGTTTTTAACTATCACATTATCTTCTGAATGAACTAGTCTGAAATAAGGATTTTGTTCATTGAATAGGTAAAGTCTTACTAATCTTGTGTCGATTGTTTTAGTGCTTAGATATAACAGCGCGCCTTCTGGGAGGATTGAATTTTGAGTTGCCATTGGGAATATGAAAATTCCGGCATTAATTCCAGAACCGAAATCGGTAAGGTTTGAATCGTGGGCATATCTTAGAGGTATGAGATATTGGTTTCCTTGGTAGTAGAATAATCCTTGGGCCAATATTATTCCTGATGAATCCTTTTCAATAACTATTGCAATTATCCCTGCTTTTCCTTCTGGAAGAATTATTTGGGTTCCGTTTGAGTTATATTTTACATCTGAATCAAGAGGCATAATTGCTCCTTTTTGTCCAGGATAGTAAATGTACTGTGTGGAGTTCTTCTTCTCAGTTATTTCTTGAGTTGCCAATTGGAATGTGCCGAATGAACTGAATCTATCATAGTTTTCATCGCTTCCGATTGAGGAAAATGCTGAATATTTCCCGATATCTGACGAGTCAATGAGGAAGTGAGTAACTTTGTGTGAATAAAGAAAATCCAAAGCCTCTTGATTAGTCTGTCCAGTTAGAGCGTGTCTACCCATCAAATAGTCCCAATATGGAATTACGTTTCCTCCATCTAGAACTGTTGCTCTCTCTCCCATTGTCTGGACCCAATATCCGTAATCCCACCAGTGTGCAAAAACTGCGTTTGTTGGAGTATTTTCTCTTACCCAGGCCATGGCATATTGCCATTGCTGAGAATAAACTACATCTAGGGAAAGCTGGTGTCCAGGTAATGTGGTCTTTACATTATTTTCTGAGATGTATATGGACTGTTGGTAAAACTGATAAGCTGAAATTAATAATCCCAGCGCGATTATTGCAGTTATAATCCAGGCAAATATTTTGTAATTCTCATTTGTTTTCTTTGAATCGTTAAATAATTCAACAAGAAGATAGGATGCAGTTATTGATGCTGCTGGAACTAGAACCATTATTGTTCTTACAGACCCTCTTGCGGAAATAATACTCAGGAAGAAGAGAGCAAATAGAAGAATCAAACCGAAATCTACTTCCTTTAGTGATTCCTGCTTGGAAATTCCATATGCTGAAAGGCAAATGAATATGAGGATACATATTCCCACTATAATTTGATATATTAATGAGCTTAATAGGGATGGAGAGATTGCAACTAAAACCCCTAGGATTAAAATTGCTATTGATATTTGATTGTATAATTTGTTTGATTTTGTTAGGGAGATTGCAGGTCTAGCAAGAGAGAAAGCCAATGCCAGGAATCCGAATATATAGAAGGCTAGACTTTGGGCGTTTGTTCCATTGAATATGGAAGTTGAAGAGTACCTTGAGAACACCAGGGCAAATGAAAATACGGCGTAACCTATTGTTGCAAGGATTCTGCTTTTTTTATCCAGAACTCTCATCATGAAGGAGAAAAGATAGATTGAACCTATGAAGAAAATCCAGAAGAAAATAGGAATGCTTCCCATTATTGGACCAAAGCTATCTGCCCACTCGCTGAAATAGGGTTGTCTATTTTCTGCGACTGTGACTCCTAGTCTGTCTGTGATTGGAACAATAAGAGGTTTTGTTACGTCTGAAAATTTATCTGATAAATATGAAGGGCCGAAGAATAGAAGAGTGAAAACAAGACCTAGAATTGCAGTGACTGCAAGAGTGATTATTGGTTCTGGAATATCTTTGAGAAATCCTGATTGAAGATATTTCTTTAGTCTTGTTTCTGTTAGTATTAAATGGACAACTAGCAATCCGAATATTGCTACTGGGATAAGTGTGGATGTTGAGGACAAAAGAGTATACAAGTCATATCTTGTTGAAAATAAGTTCATTATGAAGAAAGAAGAAAGAAGCCAAATGCCATAAATTGTTGTTTTTTCCTTGGTGGCTTGTCTGAATACAAGAGCAATTAGAGAGGAAAGAGCGATAACAAGATAAATGTAAATAAATCCTCCCCAAATCAAAGCCATTATTGCTGTAGAAATACCTGCGAGAATTGCGAATGCAATTTGCTTTCCTAATTTATCAGATTTCCAGGCACACAAAAATAGATAGAAAGATAGGAAGAGGAATAAAAATCCAGATGCTTCTTTTTCTGGAATTCCGGCAATTGTTCTAGGAAGCAGAGAAGGTATAATCGAGAGGAAAAAAGAGGAAAGCAGGGCAATTATTTCTGATTTACCGTTTCCTAAACTTGAGATAAATATTTTTCTTACTAAAAAGAAAAAAGCAATGACTGTTAGAGCAAACATGAATACTGGGAGGATTGCGGCAGACTGTTCTACTGATGTTGACCCAAAGTGAACGGCAAAATTGTGAAACCAGGCAATGAGATAGGAAGGAAGAAGAAGTTCTCCAGGAGTATTAAAACCTAGAGGGACATATCTCATGGTATCTGTGGCTGCTAGAGTTCCGGTGGCAACTATTTCTTTAGCCCAACGTAGGAATAGGAAAGGGTCTAAATCTTGAGCAAGAGTCCAACCGCCAGTGGTTACGTCTCTTAATCCAGGCAGGTTTCTTGTTCGCACATAGGTTGCTAAAAACACTACAAAAGCAAGGGCAACGTAAACAATCCAGTTATATTTTTCTTTAAAAAAGCTCTTTAGTTTTTCTTTTCTTTCTGCAATGGCCTTCTTTTCATCTATCGAATTATCCATATATATGAGCTGGAAAGGACGATATTTAAAGATTGTTAAAATACAATCTTTAATGCTCGTTTGTAAAACTTCGCATTTAAATCTAATTAAACTAGCCTATGGACTGGCAAAATCCAGAGATGTCTGGAGTGAGATAGACTTCCATGAGTGCTGAAATGAATAGAACTACGACTGCTAAAATTATCAAATTAAGTGAATCTTGAAGAGTTTCCCAGAATCTTTCTGTTCCCCATTCATGTTTTATTGCTGCAACTGAAATCAAGCCGCCTGCCAGAGCAACGATAAAATAGGAACCTATCTCTGGAATTCCGTGGGGAAGGTACCTACATAACCCTAGCCCAAAATCAGATAGATTTGACTTTGTAAAAATTCCTATTGCAGCAGCAATCACTGAAGCATTCCAGGCTAGAATGAAAATAACTCCTGCCCCCATTAGAAGAGAGAAACCGAGAGAAAATAAGAGAACATACATATTATTTGTAAAAATTAAAAATAATCTTTCTGGGCCTGTGACATACCCTACGATGAATGTGTCCGACCCTTTCAATCCATATTGTTTAATACAATTGTTAAATTCAGTTGGTCTATTTATTGTACAATATGTTTCTATTTGTGCTCTAAATGTTTCCGCACTTGATGGAAGTATAATATACCAGAATGATAATGCAACGAGAAAACCTAGGAACAGCCAGAGAAATACAGATATTGCATGACTGTGTTCTTTAAGCAAAGCCCAGGTTCCCCTTTTATCGGTGATTTTTCTTTCTTCTAGTTTAATGGTGTAGTATATGAACGGCATTGAAAACATCACCATAAAAATAACTATTAACAAGCCGGAATATCTTGAAAGGACTGCATCGCTGGAAAAAATCCACCTTACTATAAAAAGAGAGATGGATGCGTAAAATATTCCAACAAAAAACATCTCCCAGGGCCTTCTTTCGGCTTTGACTGGATTAATGAGCATTTCTAGCATTTTTCTATTTATCCTCTTCCTTTAAATTGAGAGTGGATATAGGTTTAAATATCTGTTTAATTATTATTAGCCTATACAAAATGAGGGTAAAATTAAATTCGATTCTTAGGAAAGGGAGAGGAATGTTTCTTGCCTATGACCAGGGGATGGAACACGGTCCTGTTGAATTTAATGATAAAAATGTTTCTCCAGAATCAATAATTGAGATTGCGAAAAAGGGAAAATATACTGGAATAATTGTTGGCAAGGGGATTGCAGAGAAATATAAAAATGAAATAAAGAAATCTGGAGTTCCATTGATATTAAAACTGAATGGGAAAACCAATTTGTATAAGGGAGAGCCAATGTCTGAGCAGCTTTGTACTGTCAGGGAAGCTTTGAAGTTAAATGCAAAGGCAGTGGGATACACAATTTATCTTGGAAGTGCTTTTGAACACCAGATGCTAAAAGAATTTGAAGGTATAGAGAGAGAAGCACATGCTCTGGGATTGCCTGTGATTGCATGGGTTTATCCTAAACATGGACTGAATAGAGAAGGAATAATGGCCTATGCTGCCCGTGTTGCTCTGGAAATTGGAGCTGATATTGCTAAGATAAAACTCACTAACATTTCTGAATTAAAATGGGCTGTGAAGTCTGCTGGAAAATGCAAGATTGTTGTTGCAGGCGGAGAAAAAATTCCTGAAAAGGAATTTTTGAAAGAAGCAAAAGAAATAATGAAAGCTGGAGTTTGTGGGCTTGCAGTTGGGAGAAATATATGGAAAGCTGAAAATCCAATTTCTTTAAGCAATAAATTGAGAAAGAGTATATTCTAGCACGAGAAGATTTAATAATAAAGATATTTCTTTGAACACATGGAAAAAATATTGGGTAAAGCGACACCTCAGAACTGGAGGCCTGACCTTTCTGATTTTGATGGTAGTCCTCGAATTATGGTTCTTAACTATTCTGGTTCGATGGTCCAGGCATTTAGGTTTAAGGAAAGGGCAGAACTGGAAGAGGACTTAGCAAGATATGATATTCATCTTGAAACTTTAAAGAAAGCAACTGTTTTCAGAGTGACTCCTCCTTGTCTTGGGCAGTCATGTAACTCCCTCGTTTATGAAGAAGTGCCTCATGCTGAAAGACTTCTAAGAAGATTACAAAAACCATATATTGGAGCAAGAAGAGCTGCTTGTTTGGGAAAAACAACAGATTAATAACCTCCAAAAACCTTATTTTTTTGAGGAAAAAAGATGCTTGTAATAAACTTGAAAAACTATAAAATTGGGAAGGATATAGAGGAAGTTGTAAAGAAAGTTGAGCTTTATTATAATAAGGCTATTCTTGCGGTTCCTGCAACTGAGCTAAAGGAAATTTCTAAAAGTGTTGGGCCAAATATGCAGGTTTATGCACAGCATGTTGATTTTTCTGAGATGGGAAGAGGAACTGGAAAGGTAATTCCTGAATCAATAATAAGCTGTGGAGCAGTTGGGAGTTTGTTGAACCATAGTGAGCATAAATTAAAATTGGCAGAGATTAAGAAAACTGTTAAGAGATGCAATGAAATTGGATTAAAATTAATTGTATGTGTTTCAAATGTAAATGAAGCAAAGGAAATTGCTAAGTTGAATCCTTATGCTCTCGCATTTGAGGATAAGGCGCTCATTGCCACTGGTAAGAGCATTACAGAGCACAAGCAGAATGATATAAAGAGATTTGTTGAAGCTCTGAAGGATACGAAGATAATTCCTCTTTGCGGTGCAGGAATAAACTCTGGAGAGGATGTTGCCCAGGCCATTGTTCTTGGATGCAAGGGTGTTCTTGTATCGAGTGCTGTGGCAAATTCACAAAACCCTGAGAAATTTTTAAAGGAAGTTGGTAGTTTATTCTAAATCTATCATCGTTAAGCTTAAATAGTCCCCGATGGTGGATTTTTTATGGCAGAACAACAGGCAAGGCAAGAACTGACTATTGGAGAAGATTATTGGTTAGGAACTGAAGGAATTGTAAGAACGTTTATTGGAGATTATGATGATCAGCAATTTAGAAGGGGAGAATTTCAAATTATTCCAAGAGTTTATAGTTTTGCTTTAATGATTGAAGAAGCTGAGACTAGTATGAGTTATGCGGTTCTTGATGGCGCAGATTTGAAAGTTCAACATGGAAGAAAGATTTTAGATTTAAAAAATAGAAAAGACTTTGGTTTTGGTTGCACCACCTCTCGTAGCGTAATTACACAATTAGCTAAGGCCATATTGGGTGCTAAAGAAGATAGGAGGACCGTTCCAGTTCAGAGAAGAGAAATAACTCCTATTACTAGTTTAGATGAAATTGGAGCTGTGGTTAAGGGAGATGTTATTGGAATTTATTGCAATGGTCCAGCTTATCCTGCGATGGTTTTAGGTTTACAAGGAGATGACTTAGAACTGGCATATACCCCAAGAGAACATAATAGAATGGCAATGCAACAACAATTTAAAGTTTCACAAATGAGAGTTTTGGCTCCTGGAATATCTGTGACTCATGCTGTAATTCCTGAAACATTAAAACATTACAAGGGAAACACGGAGCTATTAAGAGAAAGAGGGATTTTCTTTAGAGAACATTTTGGGGAATAATTATCTTTTTCTTGCAATAATAAACAAAACTGCTAGAAGCATTAGAATTTCTAAAAGTACAAAGAACCAGAACCAATTTGAAGAAGACTCTTTTATATTTCCAGATCCTAGGATAATTGCACTTTCATTTTGAGGGAAATAGGATAGATATATTGGTGAGTTGTCTGCGTAATATATACCCGCTCTTATTCCTCTTCCTGAACTTGAAGATGAACTTGCTCCTCCGCTTGAGCTGGATGAACCTGAGCCTGAAGAACTTGAACTAGAAGAGGATGAAGAACTTGAACTGCTTGAGCTGGATGATGAATTTCCTGGAATAAGAACTGAGAAAACTAGAGAAGTGGAGTTTTTATTTCCAAATATATCACTAGCAAAAACATTGAAAGTATAACTTCCATTAACGAATCCTGAATAATTATAATATAAATATGTTGAATTTAAAGGAATAAATGAAATATTATTCCCATTATTTAGATTAAATATTGCACTTCCTGGATTATTTAGTGAGATGTTGAAGGTTATGGATGAAAGATTGTATGTTTGATTTAATGGAGAGATCAAGGAGATTAATAAGTATCCTGGATTTGTAATTGCTGTTTGGTTATTAGCAAGAGTTGTGAAAATATTTGAAACTCCAGTCCAATTAATTATTCCTGAGGAGCTTATTGTGTAGATAGTGATATTGTAGGTTGTGTTTGCTGAAAGTCCGCTTAGAGGGTAGCTATTTGTTGCATTTGTTAAATTAAGAATGTTTGTTCCATTCAAATAAATTAGTGTTCCATTAAAATTAGAGGATGGATTTGTCCAATTGAATAAGGCAGTAACATTCGATAAAGAGAGAAGGTCTAGATTAGAAATACTAGCTGGAATTGATGTATTTGTTACATTGTTTGTACTATTTGAGCCAGTTGAATTAAAGTTTAATATTTGTGAGGAAATTGGAAGAGAATTCAAACACTTTAAGTCATTTGAATTGGTAGTAATAGTAATATTATAAATTCCGTCGCTTACATTATTTGAGAATATTGTCTGCTGAATTGTTGAAGGAAAAATGCTTAAATTCCTTGAGTTGAAATATGAATTTCCTCCAGAAATATTAAAACTAACTGAAACATTTAGAGAGTAGTAACCTAAAAGTTCAGCAGGCGTATTTGTAAATAGTCTATTGTCTGAAATTGGAGAAGTAATATTTGCTAAAATTGTAAGTGTTCCATTTGAAGATGAAACAGAAGATGACTGAATTGAGGAATTGCATGTTCTTTTCTGAGAAATAAAATCATCTGCAGCTGGTGCAAAGCCATTTCCTGAATAATTGGAGAAAAATTCAAATGGAAAATATCCAGTCTTGTAAACGTAAAAACCATATCCTTGAGGTTGAAGAATAGTTGGATATGAAATAGTAATGTTTATTCCAGGAATTGAAATTGAAGAGAAAAGAATTCCTGAAAGAGTGGTGCAAGGAGTAGAAGAACAGTTGTATGCTACAAGGTTTGCTCCTGGAATTGTTGTGGAAGTGTAGTTGACTAGTCCGTTGTCTTCTAAAATGGCATATTTGATAAAATTATTTTCATATACTGTTGCACTTGCGAAACTAACTAGTAGGAAAAAAGAGAAGAGTATAAGAATATTAAATTTTATGTTCATTTTGTCACCTTACTGGTATCCTTGGAATTCTTGTTCCTGAGATTGATGAACTAGTTGTTGGAGAGCTAGTTGCAAAATTTTCTCCCCCATTTCCAAATCCTCTCTCTATGCCAAATGCTGTGCCTAATATGTTTAAGAATGTCTCGGCATAACCTATTGGTCCTTTCAATATTCTTTTTTGAGGATCGAGAGTATTTTCAAGTCCATCTCCCTTTCCAACATTACCTACAAATCTCCAGAATCCAGCGCTTGCTTTTCTACCGTCCTCGTCTGGAATAAGATTTCCATATGCTGAAGGGACATTAATAAGACCTTCAACAACGTCATTTCCTGCTTCAAAAAATCTGTCAACAACTCTTCTTGAAGTATTTCCAAATATTAAAGCGAGAGTATCTGTTGGGAGTCTAAGTGCTCCTGCGGGAATTGCTCCAAGGAAGTTAATTGCTCTTTGTGGAACTGCAGGACCATTGTAATTTAATGAATTTGGCTTTAATGGATCAACAATTGATTCCCCCCAATTTTTCAAATGTTTAAGAGTGCTTTTTCCAGCATGATCCCATCCTATTGGAGGTTTATCTTTAGCAAATGCGCAAGCTAGAGGTACATCTGCAAATTTTTTTCCCGCGGAGTTAAACCTTTCTGCAGCAAGAGTAACATTTGTATCCGTATTTGTTGAACCAACTCCCGGAGAAGAGGCATAATTTCCATATATCCCGAATGGTCCTAATTTTGGTGTTGGATTTCCGACTGAAATGGGTTGAACTGGAATTGAAAGGTCTTTAGGAATGTAGTCTAGGGCGTCATCAGAACCAAGATTTGGAATTCCTGCAGCGTCAATTGCTCTTGCTCTTCCAGCTAGATAAATAGAATGACTTTGTTCTAGGGCTCTGTCTTTTGCTTTTGCAAGTTTTGCATCATCTAATTTCTTCTGTTCATATGCATCAATAACTGGAGGTTGGGATGAGATACTTTGCTTTGATTCTGAATGTCTTGTTGGTTGAGGTTTAATTGGATTGAATGGAACATCGCCTGGTATAAGTCTGGCAGTTGGAGAATATCTTGATGGTGTGCTGTATTGAGCAGAGGGGATAGAAGGTAGATTTACATTTGTATTTGCATTTGGAACATAGGTTTGTGGTTGATTTTTTCCTTTAATCAAATCATTTTCTTTCTTCAATAAAAGTGCGTCAGTTTTTTTACCTGAATTTTTAAATATTTTATCTCTTGGCGAATCTTTTTTTACTTTATTTTGTTTTTTGGAAGTAGATTCCATATATGCTTTTGTTTCATCCAAGACTTTTTTTGTGCTATCTATGAATCCATCCTTTGGAAGGGCAGTGGATTCGACTTTGTTTTCTAAATTTGCTCCTGGGACTGCGATTGGAGCAGCCTGTGCTCTTTGGGCTAGAGTTTGGTATTGAGCAGGAGCAGGAGTATATTTAGCAGGAGGTTTACCGAGATATCCTCCTGCGGTTGCAACTGCTCCTAGAATTGCTAGAGGCATGAGTGCCACTGCTAAACCTGCTTTTATTTTACCAGAGTTTGCTTTTATTTCAGTAGAGATTCTAGAGAAATATCTGCCAACGCTCCCAAAATAACTTCCGAATGAACTTCCACTGGAAGGTCTTGAATGTCTAGATGAACTTCTTGAACTTCTTGAGTGTCTTGTGGTTGAAGCGCTCGTTGAACTTCCAGAGATATCAGTTTGCAGAGCAGAAAGCTTAGATAGAACGCTTCTGGAACCCTTAATGTTCTTTCTATTGGCTTGTACATATTGATAGTGATTATCGACTAAGTTTGCGATGCCTTGCTTATCCTGTTGGCTTAGTCCTCTTCTATTTGAGTCATATAGTGTTCTTATTTCAGCAACCTTGTCTGCATGAGAAATTCCTTTCTTTGTAGCAGTTTTATAAATATCTCTTACTAAATCGCTTTTGTTTTTAGTGCCTCTGCTAGAAGTATATCCTCTATAGGTGGTGTTCATGCTTCTGCTGAAAGTGGGTGTACTTACCATGTTTTATGTTATAACTGGGCAATTACGACAGTATTTAAAAGTTACTCTCTGGCCAAAAATAGAGGAATTTGCCCATTTTTATGGATAAAACAGAAGCATTATAAATCTAGATTTGCTTTAGGATGGATGAAAAAAGTTGTGCTTATTGCTTCTGATCATGCTGGATTTATAACAAAGGAGAAGCTAAAACCTTTTTTGCTTAAAAAAGGATATACTTTGGTTGATTTTTCTCCTAAACTGATAAGTGGAGATGACTATCCGGATTATGCATTTGCTCTTGGAAAGGAAGTTGCTGGTTCTGGAAATCCTGGAATTTTAGTTTGCGGAACTGGAGCTGGAATGATTATTGCTGCTAATAAAGTAAAGGGCATAAGGGCAGTTGAGGTATATGATACATTTACAGCAAAACTGGCTAGGGAGCACAATGATGCTAATATAATTTCATTATCTGGTTGGCATATTCCTTTTGATAGGATAAAACAGATAACTAAAGTTTTTCTTGAGACGAAGTTTAGTGGGGACAAGAGGCATGTTAGAAGAATAAAAAAGATAAGTAATTATGAGGGAAAATGAATAATATAATTCCTACTATTTTTTCTAAGAATAAGAAAGAATTTCAAGAGAGATATGTGAAATTGATTGGAGTTTCTAAAAACCTCCAGGTGGATTTTATGGATGGAAAATTTGTTCCTGGAAAATCTGTTCAATTGAAGGATATTCCTAAACTTCCTCGAAATTATAATTTTGAAGCGCATTTAATGTGCAAAAATCCTGAAGGATATGTTACTAAATTAAAGGTGAAGGGTTTCAATAAGGTCATATTCCATTTTAATTCTGGAGATAATGTAAAAGCTATTGCTAAAATAAAAGATGCTGGGATGAAAGCCTTTTTGGCTGTAAATCCTGAAAATAAAACAAAAGATTTCAGTTATCTTCTTTCTCTTGTTGATGGAATTCTTGTTATGGGGGTTCATCCTGGGAAGGAACATCAGAAGTTTATTCCTGAAACTCTAAAAAAGGTAAGAGAAATAAGAAAATTAACTGAAAAACCAATACAAGTTGATGGGGGAGTTAACCTGAAGACAATTGGAAAGCTAGGAAAAGCTGGAGCGACCATATTCAATTCGGGAAGTTTTGTTTCTGAGGCGGAAAATCCTAAAAAGGCATTAATTGAATTGAGAAATTCTTGAATCAATGCAATGATTTTTAAATGAATGAATCTTTTAGGTTTTATGGTTAGAATAAATGAACAAATTCCCGATGAGCTTATATTTGATGCATATCATCAGAATGAAATAAAAAAGATAAATATCTCTGAAGGAAATAAATGGAGAATTCTTGTTTTCTATCCTGCTGATTTTACATTTATATGTCCAACTGAGCTTGGAGATTTTGCTTCTTTATATGCACAGTTTAAAGATGAGGGGGCAGAAGTATATGGGGTCTCAACAGATAGTGCTTTCGTTCATTTTGCTTGGCACGATAGTTCTCCAATAATAAAAACAGTAGATTTTCCTATGATTGCTGACCCAACTGGAAAATTGTGCAGAGAATTTGGAACATATATTGATGAAGAAGGTCTTTCTCTAAGAGGGACATTCATAATTGACCCTGATGGAAAGCTTAAGGCATATGAATTGGGAGATAATAGTATTGGGAGGTCTGCTCAGGAAACTTTGAGAAAACTGCAGGCTGCAAAATTTGTCAGAGAAAATGGTGGAGAGGTTTGCCCTGCAAATTGGAAACCTGGAGCTAAAACATTGAAGCCTGGATTGAATTTGGTTGGGAAAATTTGATAGCTAAGCTTTTAACCTCATCTTTCGTCTAATATTTATGTCATTCAAAATAATTGCAAAAGATAAAAAGACAAAGGCAAGAGTTGGAGTAATAGGAACTAAATCTGGAAGAATTGAAACACCTTTCTTTATGCCCGTTGCTACAAAGACTGCAGTGAAGCATGTTTCTGTGGAAGATTTGGAAACAATGAGAGCAAAGGCAATAATTTCTAATGCATTTATCTTATCTCTTAAACCTGGAACAAAAGTTATAAAGAAATTTGGGGGAATTGGAAAGTTTATGAATTATTCTGGAATAAATGTTACCGATTCGGGAGGATTTCAGATGTATTCTCCTTCTTTGTATATAGGAAGTAACGATAAGGGAGTTAAGTTTAGAGATCCTTTCGCTGGAAGCGAGTATTTCATAACTCCTGAAGAAGATATGAAAATTCAATTGGATATTAATAGCGATATTGCGATGTGCTTGGACAGTATGCCTTTGATTGAACATTCAAAGGATGCAATAAAAGAAGCAATAAGAAAAACAACTCTCTGGGCTAAGAGATGCAAGACTGAGCATGATAGATTGCAGAAAAAAATTCCAAAAGATAAAAGGCAACTGCTTTGGGGAATAATCCAGGGAGGAATTCATAAAGACCTTAGGGCAATTTCTGCACAGGAATTGACTAAAATAGATTTTGATGGATTTTCAATTGGGGGGCTGGCATTGGGAGAGCCAAAGGAAGAGGAATATAAGATGATTGAAGTTTCTAAGAAGATTATTCCTGAAAATAAGCCAGTGTATCTTATGGGGGCGGGAGATCCTGTTGAATTGGTTGAAGCTGTTTCTCGTGGTGTCGACATGTTTGACTCAAGATTCCCTACTAAGAATGCTAGAAGAGGAACTATTTTTACTTGGAAAGGCAGATTGAGATTATTGCAGGCAAGACATCAATATAGCAAGAAGCCTTTGGATGAGGATTGTGATTGTTTTGTTTGCAAAGATTACAGCAGGGCGCATATTCAGCATCTATTGAAACAGGGAGAGGGTGTTGGCTTCCGTTTAGCGAGTTATCATAATCTTTATTTCTTGCAAAGACTTATGGATAAATCTAGAGAGGCAATAAAGAAAGGGAAATTTGGGGAATTTGCGATTGCTTTTAAGAAGAAGTATAGGAATTAGTTTCCTTTTTCCAGAGGAAGAAGATGTCCTAATCCTACAAAATACATTTTGCCTGGTCCTTTTCCTTTTTTTTCGGGAACCCAAAGTATATTTGCAAGAAAATCATAGGGCTTATCTGTCCTTGATTTAAATCCTGCTCTCTTAATTCTTTGTTCAAATTCAAGGCTTGCACGATGATATAGTGCAGGTTGCATTTCTTTAGGTACTTTCTCAAGTAAAGTTCCGTTTACATATGGTGCAACTATTGCTGGAACTAATTCTGGTGTCCAAATTGTTCCCGGTCTTCGAATTGTCCTAAGAGGAACAGCATAAACTCCTTCTCCTTCTGGTTTAATAACTTGTATACCTAAGTTATTCATTTGGTCTGCTACAAGAACTTCTTCCAACATCTCAGTTATTGCGAGCGGGTCTGTTCTTATGGCTCTAGAATTGGAATTTGTGTCTAATCTGACTTTTATTGATGTTAAAGGGGAAGTTCGATAGGCTTCAGCAATTAGTCCTGCGCCTGTTCTTCTAGCAAAAAACCAGTCTGGTCTATAAATTGATAAATCTTGTAAAGTTTTTAATTCTGTTTTCATTATTATTTTTGAAACAATGAATGACTTTTAAATATTTATGTGCTAATTTGATTTTGGCTCAGACTCTGGAAAAATCTTCTCAAAGTTATTCAAAAATAAATTCTTAAATCCTGTAAGATAAATTCTCCCTGGTCTTCTTTCACCTTCTTTTTCATCTTTATCTGGAACCCAGATAATATTTTTATTCCATTTATACTTCCCAGTATATTTAAGACCAGAATTGATGGCTTTACTTATCTCTGCAAAAGCCATTGATCTTAACTCTGCCTGTCTATCTTCGGGAGCATCTTCGATGAATATTCCATCTATGTGTTGCATGACTATTCCTGGATAGTATTGCGCTCTTAAATATAGAGAGGCAAATGGGGGTCTAAAAGTTCTAAGTGGTACAGCATACACTCCTATGGACTCTGGAACAGATATTCCTCTCTTTAGAAGCTCAGAAACAAATCTATCTTCTGAATAGAGAGACGATACTGCCCCGGCGTCTTTTAATATTCTTCTGAATAAACCCTCTCCAGTTGTTCTAAACTTTATGATTCTGTCTGGAGAAATTTGAAATACTGCCGCATCTGGTCCTGCTCCAACACGCGGATGATTCCAGCGCCAAATTTCACCAGGATATTTTGTAGGATATCTGCTCATTTAATCAAAAACAAAAATTGCCTTTTAAAGATTTAGATGGCAAAATTACAACTTTCTTGAATCATAGGCCCAGTGAAGAACTGCCTGCCTTTGCTTTGGCCTGCATTGCAAATCTCCTCTTCTGCAGTTCTTTTTTATTTGTGCAATGTGTCTTTTTATTGCGAGCCAGCGTTTTATCTGTCTTTCGTCATCTTGACAGCGTCTTCCTTTGAAATATCTGCAATACCATTGAAACCATCCCCTTGGGTCTTCCTTGTATATCCAGCCTTTCTTCAGCCAAACTGATAAGGGCTGTGAGGCATTAACTTTGAATAGATTTAATTCTGCATTGTGAAAAGCTGGAGAGAGTTTTGCTTTATCTAACCATCCAGGAAATTCTTTCTTGCAGTCGGTCATGTATTTTCCTCCAAAAACTCCCAATTCAAGCATTTGTTTTGGAGTTAGTTCTGGTTTAAACTCCGAAGAAAAGTTCTTTCCCTCTGGCTCTGTTAGAGAGTAAGTGTAGTTCTTCTGCATTTTGTCGTTTACGATTATTTTTTTTGGGGTCATTTCTCAATACCTTTTTCCAAGGCATCAATGCCTGGAAGGGTTTCACCGGAGATGAAGGCAATTAGGGCGCCTCCCGAATTGGAGACATAGCCAAATCGTTTAATTCCATTCTTTTCTGCAGTTGTAGTTAGATGTCCTCCGCCTAGCAAGGAAAAGGCAGAGTTTTGTTTTGTTAATTTGGATATTTCTCTTAGTATTTCTACGGTGGAATAGGCAAAATCTTTTATCTCGCTATAGCCAAGAGGTCCTTTCATGAATATTATTTTTGCTGTCTGCATTTCTTCCTTGAATAGCTCAACGGTCTTTTTTCCAGTGTCCCATATTTTATCATTTGTTGGAAATTCTTCTAATTGGATTTCCTTTCTTTTTGCTTTAGCGATATCTGGGTCTCCAACTGCGAAGTCAATTGGAAGAAGGATTTGTTCTTTGTATTTTGAATAGATTTCTTTTAATTTTGGAAGAAGTTTATCATATCTCTGCTGTTTCATCCATTTATTTTCGTATCCTAGAAGTTTTCCCTGTGAGATGAGAAGAAGATTAGCTAGAACTCCGGATGCTAAGATTTTGTTGTTCTTGTTATTTAGCACATTGAATAGAGGGAGGTAATCATCTATTTTCTGTCCACCTATTAGATAGACTGCCTTCTGGTCTTTTTTAATTTTAAATCTGCTTAATGCATTGAGCTCTTTCTCAAAACTTCTGCCTATACAACTTGGAAGAAATTTAGGAGGAATGACTATACTTCCTTGTTTTCTATGGGAAACTGAAAAGGCATCGTTGACGTATAAGTTGAATAGGTTGCATAGAGAAGGATATCTACTGTTTTCAGGAAGGGATTCATCATCAAAGCATCTTACATTTTTAAGAAGAATTGCTTCCCCTGATTCTATTGAATTTAGAGCTGATAAAATTCCAGGTCCAAATAAATCATCAAGGTATTCTATTTGCTTTCCAGTGTGTTTTGATAGGATGGATGCGTGCTGTTCAAGTGTTTCCAGGAAGTCCTTGTCTCCTTTTCTTCCCTGGTGGGCAAGAATTACGAGTTTTGCTTTCTTTGAAAGTAGCTCTTTTATTGTTTCAGATGCTGCTTGAAATCGGGGATTGTCTTCGACTTTTCTATTTACAATTGGAGAATTGATATCTATTCTAAGAAGAACTAATTTATCTTCAAAGTCGAAATCGTCTAGTGTTTTAAGTTTCATCTTTTGTTTCCTCGAGATTTAATTATTTTTATAAGATAGGCATTTAATTCTGCTTCTTTTGAGAATTTCATGTTTGCATTTCTGTCAATTCTTTTAAATGAAGACTCTATAAAATGAGAAACTTGTTGGTCTGAAATTATCTCTGCCTTTTCAGTCATGTTTTTTTGAATAACACATCTTTCAAAGAATTCTTTGGCAAAATCGGGAAGATAGGGAATTACGTCTTTGTAGGGTAGAGGTGGAAGCTTTTTTTCTTCTTTAATGAAATTGGAACAGGCTATTCCCCTTAGAACATAGAGATATTTTTTACATGAATGAGATGCTCCAGATCCCATATACTTATGATAATTTTGTTTAGCCATTCTAAGATAGTGCTGTCCTAAAAACTCCAAAGAACAGCCCTTATCAAAATAATTCTTGAATTTAGTTCTTATGTCTGAATCGATGTAAACAATTGGACTTCTAAGCCACTCTGCAATCTGGGGATTGGATTTTAGAGAAAGTTCTACAAATTTTTGTATATCCCAACTTTCAATATCCAGTTCATCTTTGGAAAAGTTAATTTGTTTTGGGGGAGGATTTAATCCCAGATAATCGTCTGTTTTTCCAATGTGCATGCACCTAACATCATAGTCTGAATCTTCTGAGGAAAAGCCCCATGCCCTAGAACCTGACTCTATAGCCCAAAGAATCTTGATATTGTTCTTTTTTCCAATTTCCTTTAGAGTTCTCAATATTTGTTTTTTAACGTCTTTCATCTTGCTCTTTTTTACAGATATAGAAAAGAAAAGAGAGTTATAAAATTAACCTTTTTATCCTCTAAGGACTTTAAACTTCTTTACAAGCTTAAGCTTTGGCTTTATTGAGCTTACTAGCTTTTTCGCTTCTTCCTTTGAAAAATGGATTATTCCAGATGCTTCTTTTCCTCTGAAGTAAAGGTCTATTGTTTCACTTCCCGGATTAAATATGTCTTGCTTTATTAGAACATCATCTATTTTCGCAGACTCTTGAGTTCTCTTTGCCCCCAAAAAGCCAGATTGTTTTATCTTGATTATCATAAAAATCCAATTATTTAATGGTATTTAAGGTTTATTGTCTTTGAAAGAATAATGATTATTTCAAAATAGAACATAAATATTTATAAGTAAATTGAGAGGTTGTGAATATATGATTAGAGGAGGACGTTCTGTTGAGGGTTGCCATGATGTAAATTGGGTTTTATCTCAAGCTGTCGATCATTTGCATGATTATTATGGAGAAGGAGAAAAAGCAAGCCCATTTATGGCTATTGCATTTAGACAAGACCAGATGTATTTTCAAGATAGAGGAGTTATGCGTATAAGCAGAGGAGAAGAACCTTCTGAAGATGTGTTATTTTGGAATGCTCTTTTAACTGAATTAAAAGCAACAAAACAGGAAATGAAAGAGCCTCAAAAATTTAGAGCAGGAATTACATATCATCTTTTGCCTGATAAAGTTCAAACAGGGCATGGTGTTTTTGGTGCAACATTGGTTTCTGTAGGCTATGCCCCAGGTTCGGTCTATTGGGATACTGATATGTATGATGTTGATGACTGGGGATGGAGAGTTATGGAAACTGGATTAAAACATGACGTCCAACCATTTTGGGCCGTGGCAAATTATCCTGCTTTTAGAGAACCGAGCTTTATGGGTGATGTTGGGTTTGGACATGAAGGATTAGTTAGAACTATTGAAAACGTAAAAAGAGAACTTAATTCTCAACCAGTCTCGGTTGCTTAAAACCTAAAAATTATTTCTTACTTAGAATAAGCTTTGCGACATCTACTAATCTATTTGAATATCCCCATTCATTGTCATACCAGCCTGCGATGCTGATGAGGTTGCCGTTTGTGCTTGTTAGACCTGAATCTAAAATGCAGGAGGAAGGATTATGGATTATGTCTGATGAGACAATTGCATCTTCAGTGTATTCTAGGATTCCTTTGTAGTCTCCTGATGATGCTTTCTTGAATAAAGCGTTGACGTCTTTTGATGAATTTGGTTTGTATTCAACTTCTGCGATAATTGATGAGATTGAGCCGTCGACTACTGGGACTCTAAGGGCATAGCCATCTAATTTTCCTTTTAATTCTGGAATAACTTCTATTACTGATTGGGATGCTCCGGAAGTGCTTGGGACAATATCTGCAGCAGCAGCTCTTCCTCTTCTAAGATCTTTTCTGTCAACTCCATCAATTAATTTTTGTGTGGATGTGTAAGCATGGGTTGTGACGAAGTAGGCATTCTTTATTTTGTATGAGTCGTTTAGAATTTTAAGCATTGGACTTACACAGTTTGTTGTGCATGAGCCTGCGGAGATTATTTTATGTGTTTGCTTAAGGTCATCTTCATTGACTCCTGGGACAATTGTTGAATCCTGGTCTTTTGCTGGGGCTGAGATGAGAACTTTTTTTGCTCCTGCTTTGATGTGTTTCATCGCTTCATCTCTTAATGTAAACATTCCAGTGCATTCAACTACCAAATCGATTTTTTCTGCTTTCCAGGGAAGCTTTTCAGGGTCAAGTTGGTTGAAAACTTTTATTTTCTTCTTCCCAAAAATTAAATGTTTGTTGTCATGCCTTATCTCTTCTAAAGGAGTTGGATGAACTGAGTCATATTTTAATGTGTAAACAATGAAATCTAAGTCTGCGGAGTGATTTATTACGATGTCCCATTCTGGATGCTTCTCCATTAATGCTAAGAAGAACTGTTTTCCTATTCTGCCAAAGCCGTTTATAGCTATCTTTGGAATAATCTCTTTTTTAGCCATTTTGTGTTATTTAGAATAAAAGGATGTATATAAATTTTGACTTTTTGTCGACGATTTTTATGTCAAAATTTATTGATTTGAAGAGGAGAATATGGATTAAACGAACTTTTGTTCGTTTAATTGAGTTGTTCTCCCTCCCAATCGGACGCGCATCAGAACAAACCATTCTATGTATTATCTCTTAAACCAAAAATCACAAAAAGTAGGACATTTTTTATAAAGTTCCTTTGTTATACCTCCTATGCGCTGACAATATGCTGCTTCGTCATAAGTTGGAAGATACGGCCAATAAGCTAACTGACGTATTACTGGATGCCTTTTGAAAAATCCCTCAATTGATGGATGAGCAGCCATCTTTCTTTCATCAGGTAAATTTTCCCTTATTCTTGCCTGTTTGGTAGCTTTATCTAAAACACACCCGCCAAGTAAAACTACTAAGGACGTTGCCAAAAATAGATTTCTGATTGATGGGAATTCGCGATGAAGTGCCATATCAAATTCGCATTAGGAGATTATTTAAATATTAGTTGTTATATTAAATAACAACATTTATATAGATATTGAATAGGTAACTGAGATGGATGAAATAGAAGAAGCCCTAAGAAACGCCGGTTTAACCGGAAATGAGCAAAAAGTATATTTAGAATTACTAAGAATCGGTAGCTCCCCTGTAACTGAACTAACTAAAAAAATTGGATTGGATAGAACGTTAAGTTATACCCTATTAAATAATCTGATAAAGAAGGGATTAGTTAGTGAAGTAATCAAAGGAAATAAGAAATTTTTTAATGCTGCTGAACCAGAAAACTTACTTAATAATATAAAATTAAAAGAAATTATGATAAAAAAGGCCATTGAGAAACTGAACTCAATAAAAAATATAACTGAGCCAAAACAAGAAATAAAGATATACGATGGAAAAGATAGCCTTAGAACATTTTTAAGACTTTTGATAAAACATAAAGAAATCTGTGTATTTGGAGCAACAGGTAAATTATATGATGTTCTTTTTGAAACGGAGGCATTAGCTAAAGAGTTAACAAAGAAAAATCTGTCTGTGAAGATTATTACAAACTCGAAATATAAATCTCATTTTGCAAACGGGCTAAAAAATATAGAAATAAAATATTTAGATATCAAAAGCGAAGCAACCACTACTATTTTTGGGGATTATATTGCAATTCATATTTTAACATCCAAACCCTTAGCGATTACTATTAAAAGTAAGGAAATTTCAGATAGCTATAAAAATCACTTTAATTTCTTATGGAATAATGCTAAATAACCTGTGCACACCAAATTCTAACCTCTCACCCAACAACCTCCTAAAAAAATAACCAACAATTACAATCTTCTAAGTAAATTATTCTTTGCTCCCACGTGGCTTATGACTGAATCAGATTCTTTAAGTCCGAAATCTAGGCAGACATCGATTGGTTTGTTGTGCATTATTCCATATATGAAACCGGAGGCAAATGCATCTCCTGCACCGGTGGAATCGATGACTTTCATTTTCTTTGGGACTTTTGTGAAAAACTCTCCGTCTGCATAGGCATATATTTTTCTTGGGCCATCTGTGATGACGATTATTTCTGGGCCTGCATGTGCTATTTTTTCAATTATTTCTTTTTCATATTTTAGCCCTGTAAGTGCCTGTGCCTCTTCTTTGTTTAGAATGAGGATTTTTGTGTGAGAAAGAATTTTTGAGAGTTTCCTTAATCCTAATTTTGCAAGATACATTGAAGGATTGAATGCTATATTTGTGCCTTTTCTTGTTAGATTGCAAAGTTTCTCTGCTGCTTTAAGACTTTTACCCATTACTGAAGAGATGTAGAGCCATTTTGTATTGAGCATAGATAGATGAAGGTCATCTATTTCTATTAAATCGTTTAAACCTCTGTAGTTAAGGATGGTTCTGTCTCCAAATCCTGGAAGAATTATGGAAAGTCCGGGTTTTCCATGTCCTATGAGTCCTAGAAATTCAACGTTTTCTTTTCTTAGTTCTTTTGCGATAAATTCTCCGAATAAATCATTGGATAGAATTCCCAGAAAGCCAGTTTTTAGTCCAAGACGTGAGAATGCAACGGCTGTGTTTGTTGCTCCTCCTCCGGTTGTGAATTCTAAATCGTTTATAAGAATTTTTTCTCCCAGATGATAGGCAATGTCTTCATGTCCATTGTGCATGAGCTTTTCATTCTTGGCTTTAACTAGAATATCTATTGTTGCACTTCCTAGAGTTATTATGTCAAACATTGTACGGTGTTTATTGCCCTCCCTTTCATGAATGCTTTGATGTTTTCTATTGTTGTGCCGAGAATTTTTTGGACTGCCTCTTCGGTGTAGAATGCAATGTGTGGAGTGAAGACGACTCTTTCGTCATGGAGTATTCTATGGTCTATTGCTAGTTGTCTCATCTTTTCTAGGTTGAGTTTCTTTAGATCATGCAGAAGTTCTTTCTCTTCTTTTATTAATTCCTCGCCTTCCAAGACATCTAAACCGACACCGAGAAGAATATTATTCTCAAGGGCCCAGAGTAGCGCTTTAGTATCCACAACTGGGCCTCTTGAAGTATTAACTAATAAAGCGCCTTTTTTAACCTTACTCAATGCCACTTTGTTGATAAGATGGAAATTATCTTTGCAGAATGGAACATGTAGTGTGATTATATCTGATTTTCTTAAAAGTTCATTCATGGAGACAAATTTGCAATATTTTCTCAGTTCTCTTCTTGGATTGTGATCAACTGCGAGAACATTCATTTCAAATGCGGAGGCAATTTTTACTACATGGCTTCCAATTCTTCCGGTTCCAACAACTCCAAGGGTTTTTCCCTTTAAATCAAAGCCTTTTAGGCCTTCTATTTTGTAATTTTTGTCGAGAGTTCTTATCAAAGCCTTGTGAATATTTCTTGAGAGAGATAAAATTAATCCGAATGTGTGCTCTGCGACCGAATTGTCTCCATAGTGAGGAGCATTGCTTACTTTTATTTTTCTAGATTTGCATTCTTCCAAATCTATGTGGTCAAAGCCCATGCTTCTTGTTGTAATGTATTTTAGATTTGGCAATTTATCAAGGATTTTTTTATCTATTTTAGAATAGATGAATATTGAAAGTGCATCTGCTTCTCTTATTTTATCTATGTTAAACTCGTTTAGAGGGGTTGTAAAGAACATTAATTCTTGCCCTCTGAATACCTTACTCAGTATATCTCTTTCCCAATTTTGAATCTCAAAGAATGCTATTTTCATCTTCTCTTTTTATGGTTAATCGAAGGAATATGGATATAAAAAGCTATTTGTTAGAACTTGTGCATTGGTAAGAAATCGAACTTCGCTATCTCATAAACCATTAGAGAAAAGTATTCTTTTATTGAGTCTGCAAATTTTTGCTTTAAATCTCTCATTATGCTTCTAAATTCTACTGAGTTTTTTACTTCCAGATCAATTTCAATCTCCCAAGAACCAATTCCTTTGTTGTAAAAGGTGATATTTTTATTTTGTTTGCAAAAATCTAATAATTTCTTCTCAATTTCTTGAGTAAAATTACCCACCCTCATCAAAACCTTGTAATGCAACATTTCCATTTTTTCTGAATCTAATACCAATATGTAATTTTGGATTATTCCTTCTTTTTCTAAAATTTTTATTCTCTTTCCTACTGCATCTGGACCAATTTTTAGTTTTTCTGAGATGTCTACCGCGCTTTTCCTTGAATCTCTTGCTAATCCAGCAAGAATTTTAAGGTCTGTATCATCAAACTTAAAGGGTACCGAGTATGTTTGAAATATTGTCTTCTTTCTTGAGGTAGTTTTCTCATCTGATAAATAATCTCTATGAAAGAACTCTCCTGTAATAACTCTATTAACTACTTTTTCTGAGATAAATTTTCCAAATTTATTTTCTAGTTCCAAGAGAATTTCATTTAGCTCGTTTATACTTAGAGTATGAAAAGCAATTGCAATATCATAAATTCCCTCTGTTCTTACAAGCCAGGTGACATTTTTATGTTCTTTTAAAAAACTTATTATTTCGAGTTCATCCTTTTCAGATGCTCGAAGTAATCTTAGATAAACTTTATGGAGCGTTAAGCCCATTTTTGATAAATCTAAGATTGTAAGGAATTTTTTTATATGGCCTTCTTTCAACAAATATTCCACATGTGTACTTACTACTTGCTTGCTTGTCCCTATTGTTCTAGCAATCTCACTATAACTTTCTCTTGCATTGCTATCCAGCTCTGAAAGAATTTTATAGTCTATTTTATTTAACATTTATTGACAAAATATACTTTTACTTATATATCTTTCTGTTTTGTCAATTTAACCAATAGAAGGGTTTAAGTGCATTATTGTCACTACTATATTATGACAAAAAAGAACGCGATGCAAGCAATAAGGGCAGCATTCAAAGATGCTAAGGGAGAGTTTGTTAGTGGATACCCTGGATATCTTGCTTCAAGCATTATCAGAGAATTTCCAGAATTTAGAGATTCTATCAGTGAAAGAAGTGCAATGTCTTTAGCCCATATGCATAGTTATCTTGGAAAAAGGGCACTGGTAGTTATGAAAAACGCTGGATTGAATGATGCAGCATTACCATTTAGAAATGCCTGCGATCTTGGGACAAATGCTGGACTGGTAATAGTTGTATCTGATGATGCCCAAGGAAAGATGTCTGAGAATAAGCAAGACTCAAGATTTTACTCGGATGTTGGTAAAACTTTGCTCTTGGAACCTAAAACTCCTGGTGAAGCATATAAAATGACTGTGGAGGGATTTAGATTATCTGAAAAGTATGGTCTCCCTGTTTTGCTAAGAGTTACAAATGCAGTTAGTAATCCTTTTATAACTGAGAATATTGAAAGGAAGAAATTAGAAAAAAGAAAGAGAAGAGCCAAAAAAAGTCAAAGTAGATGGGTTTTGAATCCTCTAACTGCTTCAGACATTACAAGAAGACATAAACAAAGATATGAAAAATTAGTAGAATATGCTGAAGAATCTGAGTTTAACAGAGAATCTGGCGAAGGTAAATCTGGAGTCGTATACTCTCAGGCCATATCTCCTAAGCAAAAGAAATTAACTGATGGAAAATCTGTATTTGAGATTGGAACATTCCCATTGCCTAAAGAAAAATTAAAAAGATTTAACCAAAAAGTTGAAAGTCTTGAGGTTCTTGATGAAGGGGAAGGATTCTTGGAACAGAAAGTATGTTCTGTTCTTTCAAATGTTCAACCCCAAAATATTGCTCAACGACAAAATGCGCAAGGACATATGGCAAATGTAGATTACAGCTCTCTTTTCAAACTTGTAAAACAAAGAAGGGCGGGAGTAGTAGTTGGAGATTTTGGTTCCTATACACTTGCAAGGGAAAGTCCAGTAGAATATGGGTTGCATTATGGCGGAGCAATTTCGTCTGCAACTGGAGCAAATATCTCTGGAGTAAAAAAAGTTTATGCCTTGGTTGGAGATGGAGGATTCACACATGGTGTTTCGGGTCTTGCTGAAGCAGTTAAACAAAGGGCAGACATTAATTGCGTTGTGATAGATAATGGGGGCATTTCTGGAAAAAGACCAACTGGGATGAACCTAAATAAATTGGCTAGGGGAAATGGTGCGACTTTCGTAAGAAGAGTAGATTATGAAGATTTAAACAGAAAGACGTTTGATGATATGGAAAAACACAAAGGATTGAAGGTTTTAATTGTAAATTACAAAGCTAACTAAAAAGGCAATCGGGGGCATAGGTGTATTTGTATTCTTCGAAGGCTAAAAGCGAGTCATAGTGGCTTATTTGCTCGGGAAATGCATTTCTTAATTCATTTATAGTTTCCTGAAGTTCTCTTTCGTTTTCTGTGCAAATGTAGGCGAGGACATTATATCTTCCAACGGTTTTAACTGCCCAGAGAATGTTCTGATTTGTTTTCATGAATTCGGCTATTTTCTTTTCTTTGTCCTTGTCTAATCCTGCGATATTGAGAAGAAGGGCATGAACATTATAGCCTAGAGATTGATAATTTATTACTGGAACAAATGCAATTATTATTGATTCTGCCATCTTTTTCAATCGATAGCTAACTGCATCAGGGGATAATTTTACTTTATCTCCAATGTCAAGAA
>Ga0247841_10003610_pt1 | contig 28138 bp, 35 predicted proteins | sample LaCruzMarch2015__2_FD_192410 | JGI IMG/M metagenome (GOLD analysis project Ga0247841, IMG submission 192410) | Freshwater microbial communities from meromictic Lake La Cruz, Castile-La Mancha, Spain - LaCruzMarch2015_18m | ecosystem: Environmental > Aquatic > Freshwater > Lake | place: Spain... | reverse complement strand
AAAGTCATCAGATATTTCTTTTATTCTTCCATTAATTGATTTAGTTTTTGTGATGTATTTAAATTCCATGTTTAATTTCTCTTAAGTTTTAAAAATAAATGAAAGAAAGAAATAATTTTATAAAATATATGGCAATTTCCTTTCAGCAAACGAAAAAGCATATTGAAGTGCTTCCTTAACATTTACTTTCTTTTTATAATTTTGGTCTTTTAGAATGTATTCCCCAATACCTTCAACAAATAATGTTCTAAACTGTTTTTCTTGGGTTTTAATTTGCTTTAGCTTATGTTTTTTAACGAAGTGTATGTATTTTTCTCGGAATTTTTGTTCTAAAGTAGAATCTTCCTTGCTCTTGATTATCAAATTCATTTTTTTTAAATATGATCTTATCTTTTTTTTGTGGATTTCAATTACTCTTTTCTTACGTTCTGCATTCCTATCCCATGTTTTTATTGTTTTTCTATCCATTACTACTGCAACATCATATTCACTAATCTTTTTTGCATCCGCAAGCCTTTGTTTATATTCTTTATTTATTAATTGCCTTGCTTTAGGAGTTTTAAAATCAACTCCGTTTTTTGAGTTTATTGGTTTTAAGTTACCTTCTCTTGCAAATCCTAATAATCTTATTTTTTCTGAAAAAGGGGTTTTCAATAATTTTTTTGGCATATTATCACTTCAATTTATTTTAGTAATTAAATTTTGTATCTTAAGAAAGCACCAAGCCCACCAAACGTTTCAAAGAATAATTTACCTTCTGGGGAATCTACAGAAATGAGTTCAACTTTTGTGCTTGTGTTTTCTGCAATCTCAACAAAGTAATCAAATATATCAAGTTCTTCAATTAATTCTGAATCTTGACTACATGATGAACAAGCTATTGTTTCTTTCTTTTCTTCTTTTTCTGGATCTCTAACTATCTTGTAGTCTATATTGTTACATGAATTACATTTATATTTATTTGCCATCCAGGTTATTCCTTCAGAAAGAAGGATAGTATCTACTTGCCCAAGATCAAGTGCAGTCATTACTTCTCTATAACCATATGTTGCAAGTTCATTCTTTGCAACCTTTTCAACAAACTTATTAACAATTGTTCTTTCTTTCATTACTCCTACTTCTTTTAGAATATCTCCAGATTTATCAAGTATTTCTTTAATACCTGATTCATCAGTGTAGGATGTGTCTATTGTTCCTAAAACTTTATTTTTAATTCTGTGATCAAGATCTCCTGCTTCTAAAAACCAATTTTTAGAATGACCTGGTCCACCAACAACAATTCCTTTAAGTTTTTCAATACCTACAAAAGCAGCATTTACTTTTTCTCCAACTCTTTTGTAAAAGTCTTCTTCTGCTTTTTCTCTTAGTCTTTCAAAACGATGAGATGAATTATGAACAACAAGACCATTTGCAATAAAATTTTGATTTTTAACAGTAATGTCTACCATTGAGGTACCCTTTGATTTCTGGATGTTTATTTTATTTATTTTAACTGGAATTACAGGATAGTCCATTATCTTTTTTAAATCAGAATATAACTTTTTATCTTTAATCCTTTTTAAGATTGAATTTTCAAATGTAACTTTCCCCATCATTCTTTTGTTGTTAAAGAAATTACTAACCTTTGGAAACAACTCTAAATTGAAGCCTCTGCTTTCAATTATTTGTCTAATAACACTACCAGATAAAATGATTTGCCTTGATCTTTCCATATTTGATTTCTTATCAATTACTTTGGTTAATACTAATAATTTTTTACTAGAAGTAAATCCAATTTCTTTTTTAAATAATTGCAAGGATTCTTTTTCAGTAATTGATATAGTGAATCTGTGATTGTCTGTGTATGGATTCATATAATTATCATATTCAACTAATGATGAAATTATTGAAAATCTTAATAGCACTAATTGAACTTGCGTAGCTAATTTTTTATTATTTATTCCAAAGCCAATTCCTCTATCTAGATTTACATATCCTTCTGCATCAAATAATCCTTTTAAGAAGCTTGCAAGAACATTATTTGAAGAGCACAATATCTTTTTTGGAATTAATGTGTCTCTTGCTTTTTTAAGTTCAGGAAACTCTTCTTTGATTAATCTCACAAGAGGTCTGCTTGTAAATCTTAATTGATGATAATTCTTTGCTTCTCTAAATTTATAGCTTGCATCTATTGAAAAATATGAATCAAATTTTTGTTTATAATATAAAGCAACTTCCTTGCTTTGTTCAAAAAAAGTTATTCTATCTTCTTCAAGACTACCATCTCCAGCAAAATAACCAATAAATTGAGCAAATTCTTTATCAACTGTGGTTGGAAGTTTGATATTTGTGTAAATTGTATTTATAGTATATTTTTTTAGAAAATTAGAATAATTTATTTTTAATTTGTTACAAATCTCTTTTAATAACAGTCTACTTACATTCACCTTCCCAATCTCAACACCAGAAATTGCAGTTTGGGTTACCCCTAAACTTTTTGCAAACTCTTTTTGGAACAATTTTCTTTTTTCTCTTTCTTTTTTTAATAAATTTCTTCCTTCTTCTGTGATTGTAAATGAATTATAATATTTTTTTGAATCAATTGCTTGAATAGTTCCTTTGATGTCTATTTTTTCAGGCATTAATAAAGTATCTCCTTCTTTAAGATCTTCTGCAGCCTTTTCAATAACTTTTGTTCCTGTGTGAACAAAGAAAAGATGATCTTTACTTGATTGTATTTCAAGTCTTGGTTCTTTTGTTATAATTGTATATATTTCGTTCTTCTTTGTGTTCCATTTATTTGAAACCACTGAATTAAGTAAAGTATAATTATTAAAATTAATAGATTTTACTTCTTGCTTTTTAGATAGTTCTTCAATATCAACTATGTTTCCATCAGCTAATTGAATAAATGCGTCCTTTAAGCATTGACCCCCAGCACGGGACTTTCCTGGAACCGCACTTGTTTCATTGCTAAGTATTTGAATTGCTTTTCCTCTTAATAAGGCAAGAGTTGCTTCTCTCTTATCAACTGCAATAAAACCATACACTTCATCTGTTTCTGCCATTTCTTCAAGTGGAGCTGTGTGAAAAGCTGAATCACACCAATAAAGCTTAGTTGTTAATCTTTTTGGTGGAATTACTTCTAGAAGAGTTACATCTGATTTAGATGGATTGGTTGAAACGTCTCCTGAAAAAAGAACAAGCCCGTTTTCTGGAAGACGGAAATCAATTTGTCTTAAATAATTAATAATTCTCTTTAATGCTGCTTGAACATTTTTTCTAGTCTGAGAGCTCTTAATGTTTGAGCTTTGACTTTGTTCATCAGTTAATTGCTTAGTAACTGAACTTCTGTCAGCATCAGGAGGAAGGTATACACTAATTAATTGTGTTCCTGTTCCTCGAAACTTTTTGATTGCCTTTAATTTCTTTTTTAATAATAATAAATTTGTTTCATCCATAAATATACCTAATTTATATATATAATATCTGTTACGATATATAGAAATAGCTATCCATTAATGCTTTCTGTTATGTAAAAAACAGATTTAACTTGATCATTATAATAATCATAGGTTAATCTTAAAGATTCATAAATAATTACATAATCATTTGAATTTTCCATTTTATTAACAAATGGTTCTCCAATCATGTATTGCTTATAGATTGAAATTGACACTTGCTTGTTATCTAATAATTTTAATAGAACTTGCTCAGTTATTGGCTCTTTGCTTGTAACCTCTAAAACCCCTAAAGATAAAGAATAAATAAATAAAATTATTATAAGTATTACTAAAAAAACCTTTATTTTTGAGATTAAAGAAAGTTTACTTAATTTTTCTGAAGCTCTTGAATGATTTACCTTGACATCTTCATTTTTTATAGAAAATCTTTTCTTTGTAATAACCTTCTTAATTCTTGCTTTCTTTGTTGTAATTTTCTTTTTCAAGTTTTTTCACTCCAAACAATTATCGTAGTCTTGACATAAAGACGCTTCTTGATAAGGAAAAACAATTGTTAGTTTATCTTTTATTTTATTAATTGAATATTTTGGAATAAATTTAGTTTCTGATTTATAAAAAATACATGCAAGGTCTATGTTTTTAATACCCTTTTGTAATTTTTTTACTTTCTTTGCAACATCCTCTCCCCTGTCTTCAAACACATCATCAACTAAGAGAACATCACCTTTAAGATCATAAATACAACTTATAGTATCATCAATAACGTATTTATTATTAATTAATTTTGCTGAAATTATTCCAAGAGGTAAATTTAATACTCCTGATAAAATTCTTCCAAGAAGAAGTCCACCACGAGAAACACAAATAACTGCACAATATGTCTTATTTGAAGATAATATCTTTTTTCCAAGCTCGAGACTTAGAGATTCAAACTCATTCCAAGAAGTATAATACATATATTAATATACTAAACATAAGATATAAAAACATAATTAAAAGATCGAAAACTAAATTTAATCAATATCCTTTTAAATATTTAGAAACTATATCTAATTATAACTTAATAGAAATTGGAGATAAACGATTATTATGCCAAAACCACAACTAAAGATGGTACGTAAAAAACCCACAATCAAAGAAATTAAAGAAAAATTAAAAAAAATAAATACTATAAAAAATAAATCATTAATAGAAAAAAGAAACGAAGATAGGGTTCACAGACAAAATAAGATACTCGTTGATAAGCTTGATTCATTGCTTGAAAAAAATGAAAAAGAAACCTTTTCTGAAATTATTAAAAAAATTAAGAATAAAAATATACATCCAAAACCAACATACACATCAGAAGAAGCAAGGCAAGCACTTCGTGAGATTTGTTTAGAGTATGTAAAAGAATATAATCAAGGTCATAAAAAAGAGCAAAAAACATATTTAAGTTTGGATAGCAGTGACCTTAATAATATTAAAGATGAACTCAAACGTAGGTTTTATTTAAAATAAAATATTATAAGAAAGATTCTATATCATTCTTTTCTTCTTCTTTTTTATTTTCATAATTCTTTGCAAGACCACTTAAAGTAACATCTAATATTGAATCCTGTGATTTTTTGTGTCTTACCTTAAAGAAGACCGGATAGTTACTTGCTTCCCCAACAACAAGTGCTTCTCCTACCCGAAGAGAAGTTATCATCTCAATTGACTTACTATCAAGCCCTTCACTTGATTCACCTATATGCTTTAAATCATAAGGATTTGTTATTCTTAAGATTATGTGAGTGTTTGCTTGAGATAGAACTGTTGTTGATAGCCTTACTGGTCTTTGAGAGATGAGACAAAGGCATGCACCAAATTTTCTCCCTTCTCTTGCTATTGTTTCAAGGATTCCTTTTGCAAGGGCTCTATCCTTTTGCGCCATTTCAGGAGCAAATTGATGTGCTTCTTCAACTACTAAAAGGAAAGGAGGAACCTTTTCTTTGTTTACTCTTCCATGGAATAGTTTGTGAGCAAAATAAAATAAGATTAATTGCTTTTTCTTTTGATTAATCTCCATTGATAAATCTAAGATGGTTAGCTTACCAGGATGCACAACATCATAAACACTTGGAGAATCAACTTTACCAAATAAGTGTAATTCAGTTAACTCATATAATGCATTGATTAATGGTTTTGAAATTGTGTCTTTAATATCTGATGCTTCAATTTCTTTAATTATATCCTTTAAATCAAAAGGTCCTGCACCATGTTTCTTATCTTCAGTTAATTTTTTAATTGCAATTGAAAGTTCCCTCTTTTGTGCAGCAGAAAGAACTGTTAAAAGATTAGATAAGAAATGATCAGATAAACCTGTAACTCCAATCTTAATATCACTTGATTTAATTTTTATTGTTTTATTTGAATAATCTTTTTTTTCTTTATCTTTACAAGGTTCTGAGAAATTAGAATATTCACCATGAGTATCAACCAAGAATATCGCTATTCTTCCTTTATCTTCTGGTCTGTCAAGAAGTTCTTCTAAAATTACACTTGTTAAATAACTTTTTCCTGCACCTGATTGAGCAAGAATTGCAAGATGTTTTTGAAGTAGACGATCAAGATCGAAGGTTACTTGAAGAGATGGATTTTCTATTTCTCCAAGGTTTAGTCCATCTTCTTTAAAATGCAAAAACTTTGAAAGAACTTCTTTATCGCAAACTTCTACTTTGTCTCCTGGAGAAACTGGGAGAGTTGATCTTGCAAATCTGTTTTCGGTTGTAAGAACTCCAAGAGGTTTAATTATCCCTTCTAGAAATTCCCACTCATTTGCTGGAAATTGTTCAAAGATGTTTATATTATTTAGTTCAAATTCCTTGATTGATTCATTGTTTTCAAAATATCTATTTCTTTTTAAAACATCCACAACTAAACCAATTAATTTACCTTGAGAATAATTAATTTGAATATATTGGCCTTTGTGAACCACCTTGTTTATGCAAACAAAACTAATCTTTGATGTAGATGGAGAATCCTCTGTTGAGATTACTATTCCAAATTCATTTTCTTGCATATCTTATTACCTAACTATATGTGTACTAATTGTTTCTTAACCATTTGGTTTAATTTTAATTTTAATTTTTTGTTTGTCTGTTGTAACTCTCTCTTTTTGTGTTTTGGTAAGATTGATTTTCTAAATTTTGTATTAAAATCAAGTTTTTCAAATAATGATTTATTATTTATTAAATGCAATTTAGGTTTTATTCCAAAATTAATTAATTTATTTTCTATAGCTTTCCCCCAAATAGAAACACATTGATTTCTATATTCTCCAAATGCATAAACATTAACTTCCTTATTTAATTTGCTCAAGAATGCTTTTTTCATGAAGCTTGGAGTAGCTATGATTTTTGGATCTTTTAGGTATGGATTATAATTACTAATAATCAGTCTTCCACTTAACTTATTTTTAATAAATGTATCAAATCTAGATATTATTTCATGCTCTGCATCAAGAGTTGTGTTGAAATCTTTTAGATGCTTATTATATGTTGCAAGACTAATTTTATTAGAATAATGATCATACCCTTTCAATCGAGGCTCAAAGATAATTAACATTGCATTTTTATCTGCAGAAATTAAATTTATTTGATTACCATAAATCCCAAGTGTAGTTTTTAATATATTTATGGTTCTTTTATCACCTGATTTAATTTGCTTTACAATTGGATTTTCCTTTAAATCAAAAATTGCTTGCTTTGAAAAACCGCGCATAATAAATAAATCGTACAATGGATGAACTAATAAATATAATTTATTATATTTTTCAACCATGATCTGTTACCTTTTAGTTTAGATTTATCTTATATAATTATTTCTTGATTGGTGTTCTTCTTTTTGTGGTTGATTCATTTTTTCTATATCCTTTGCCATCTTTGAGAAAGATTCCTCAATCTTTTTTGCACTTTCAAGAATTGATTTTAAATCAAGCTTCAAGTCAGGAAATAATTTTAAGGTTATTTCAAGTATTTCTTTTGCAGATGCTGGATCTCCATAAGTTAGTTTACTATCTGTTTCTCCCATTAAACAAATACCAGATATCTTATGGTTTTGGTATGCAACACCAGGAAGAAGACCTGCAACTCCAGAAATAAGTGTGTCTTTATTATCTTTATCAAAATAAATATTTGTAATCTTTTGTTTTTCAAAATTAAGCTTAGTTTTATTATCAGTTGTAACGCAAGCTACCTTTGGCTTTGTTTTCATTCTTTGATCACCAATATTAAGTCCAGCAAATGTATATATTTCTTTTACCCCTATCTTTTTCGCAAAAGAAGATATACTTTCTGAAAATTCATAATGATCTTGTGAGTTTGGAACGTTTCCTAATGCAGGTTGAACAGGACCAACTAAGAATAAATAATCTCTTGTCTTGCTTGAATAGATGTGCAATTCATCATGAATTACTTCTAAAATAGAATTTTTTGCATGAACTGCTGGTGGGAATGAATCTGAATAAACCTTAGCAAAAAGGGTTGGCTTTGGTTTTAATTCACTAACTAAATAATCAACAGCAATCTTTCCAACAAGACCGATACCTGGAAGACCAGCAATCAAAACAGGATTGTTTAATTTTTTTTTATGAATAATATCTATCTTTGTACTCATATACATCTATTCCTTTAATCAGAATCATTTTTAATTATTTCAACTTCTTCCCCTTTTAGAGATTTAGTTATATCTTTTGAGATTAAATCAAAGTCCTTTGATGCAATCTTATAATCTTTTGCAATAACAGTTATTGAATATCTGCCTGGACCTACATAATTAAATTTAGAATTTGGATAATCTTTTTGTAATTTTAATAAAGCTTTTCTGATTATTTCAATACCATTTGCTTCACTTGATGATACTTTAATCATTCCAGTAATTATTTTATCTTTAACAGTTATATTCTTTGAAAGCAAATCAAACAAGGTTTGCCTATATCCTTCTTCAATATCTGAATAATAATCCTTACCATACTTTAATAAATTTATAAAACCTTTGTAAAGACTTGGTTCTTTTTCTAAGATAGGATCTCCAATCTTTTCCCAAACGCTATCATTTGTAAGTCCAAGTTCCTTTGCAATAACTTCCATTAAGCTTTGTGCTCTTAAGAATAATCTATAATCAGATATTTTTCTTTTTTCATCAGCAGCAGTAACCCTACTAAAAGAAAGATCAACGTGACTTTTTTCTTCATCAATCTTTAAAACCTTTGCTGCTTTTATTTGACCAATTTTTACGTGATTATGAATGTTTTTTATCCAAGTTGAAGATACTTGAGAGATATGAATAAATCCTTCAATATTATCAAACTCAAGGATATTTGCAAAAACTCCAAAATCAGTTATTTTAGTAATTTTACATACTACTACATCATTTAATTTAGGGTATTCCATATTAATTTCACGATTTATGATTATATTTATATATATTATATATACAGAACCTTTTTTATTTAATCTTATTCTTAAAAAGTCTTGAAAGAGATGAATTATTTGTGGTTTTTAATTTTTTTGCAAGTTGGGTCTTTCTTCTTTCATGCCCAAATAATAACCTATCCCCAAGTCCTGTTCCTTCTCTAATTAGATTATGGTATGATCTTATTGATTTATTTTCTAATAACTCTATTTGTTTAACCTTAATCTTATTTTTATATAATTTTGTGGGGATATATTCATTACACCATTTTTTTACACAATCATTATAATATTCTCCAAATCCAATTATCTTAATTTCTTTATTAAATCTTGAATAATATTCTTGAGATAAAAAATTAGAATCGTGACCTGGAGAAAAGGTAGTGATTACAAACCTATCTTGTAACCATTCTTTTCCACGCAAATTAAATCTCTCAAGTAATGTATCATGAACTTTCTTATATACGTTATATCTAAAATATTGAGCATATTTTTCTCCAGTTTCGTGCTTGAAATCTTCAAAAGTTCTTATGTGTTGGTTAACTATGCATACGCACGTTTTTGGGTTATCTTTATACGTTTGTATTAGTTTACCATATTCTCCAAATTCTTTTTTAATAATTTTATTAACTTTATTTAATTCTGGTTTTGCATTATTTTTTGGACTTAATATGTCTTCAACTATAGATTTTGCAAAATCATTTATATTTTTGTTTTTATAATCATCTAAAGATATTTTTTTAAATTTATCAAGCCCATAAGGAAGTATCATTTTATCAAAAACAAGATAGAGAGGGTGTACCAACACAACCAAAGTATCATATTTTTCTACCATGCTTAAATCAACTATTTTATTTTAACATATATTTTCTTTGAAGAACTTGCTTTAATTTTGGATTTCTTAATTTGGATATTTTTTTTGCTTGTTGATTCATTCTTCTCTCGTGTGCGGTTTTAAGTTTTAAGTTTAGACCAATATCTTCACGAAATCTATAGAAGGTTGCTTCTTGCAAAACTTTATTATTTTTAACTTCTATTCCTCTAGCCTTAAATTCATCAGGAATGCATTCCATGGTTTCCTTAACACACCATTCTCTACATTCTCCAAAGTAATCTATATCTATTTTTTTTCTAAAATTATTATATATTTCTTTGTCTTTGAATAATGGACGAGATTCTGCTTCTACTTCTCCAACATAGTTTGAAATAATAAATCTATTACCAAGAACTTTTTTACCGTGCTTTAAGAAAGGAGTAATGTGTGTTTCAAGAACTTTTATGTTTTCAGGAATAGTAAAATCTGGTTTGATTAATAAGAAACAAACATCTTCTCTTTGTTTGTATTTGTTTAGGATATTACCATAAACACCTAATGTTTTTGTTAATATTGATTTTGTTTTTTTGTATGCATCAGGTGTATTTTTTTTAAGTTCATTATATTCCTTAACAAAATACCAAAGAGGATGAACTAATACAACTAATTTATTGTACTTTACCATTTAGTCAACCTTTTCAATTATCTCCTTTGTTTCTAGGATCTTGAAGATGTCTTCTGGAATTTCAACAATCTGCCCGATATCAAATGGACCGTATTCTTTCATGTCTCCACCAATAAATGCTGGAATGTCTTGTAAGAATTTAACTTTAATTTGAGTTGTAGTGTCTATGTTTTGAGCTTTTTTTGATAACCCAAATATAGTATTTGTTTGCTCATTTTGCTTATCTATTAACTTTAAAATTCCTTTTGCAAAATCAATTTCAAAATCAACTAATCCTTCATCTGCAAAATCATTTGTTCTACTGTACATTAAGCACATGTTCATTATTTTTTTTATTCTAATTTCTCTTATTTTTTCAGTTATTCTTTTTAAATTTTCAAATCTTTTTAATGTGTTTGTTGAAAAAGAATCTTCAAATGAAGAAATATATTTATTTCTCTCTTCAGTTAAGAATTTTTTTAATGCTTTATAAAAAGATGAATCTAATCTTGATAATTTAGGGGACTTTGTTTCTAGTCTATATATTTTTTGTAATTCATCGTAATCAACTTTGTAATCATCACTCAAATGTGCCCACCCCTTTTAATATGAAATAAATGCAAACGTGTTCCTCAAGCTCTATAATTTCTCCAATAGTATATGGACCATATGTTTTATTTAATAGTTTTATTTTTGGAATTGGTTTTAAAATCTTAATAGCTTTCTTAATATCTGATTTAAAGACAATTGGATCTACAAATGGATTGAATTTCTTAAGATCTTCAACATCTTTAATTGAACTTGCTAAAAAACCAGTTCCTCCATGAATTGTGTTTGGTACTCTTACTATCTTGTATATATCTTGAGCAACAGAAGGATCTATCTTAAGTCTTGTGCTTTCTATTGCTTTGTTAATGAAATTACCCCAAAATTTGTCTTGAGATGTAAAATCACTCCACAGTATACTATTATGATACATCTTATTTAAAATGATTTCCTTATTTTCATATATTAGCTTTGCTTTTTGGGTGGTTATGTCTAACTTTGCTTTTAGTTCTTTCTCATTTGAGTTTTTAATTACTTCTATCATGTAATCAAGTATCTTCTTACCCCAACCTTTTGCTTTATCAGGAGTTGGAATGGACCATTGTTTATGGTCAAGAATAAATCCTAATCTTTCAAGATTTATATCATTACCTAAGATATAATGCATCATAATTGCTCTTGATGCTTTTGATAAAGGAATTATCTTTGGATCAATTATTCTTACATGATATCCTTTTGAACCTGAAAAGGAAATAATAAAATAGTTAGGATCTAAAGAGAAATCATTCACTAGAAATTCAATTAATCTTAAGGTTTCTTCTTTTGCTTTGGAAAGGCACTTATCGCAGGTCCATTCAATAATTTCTGTTGGAGAATTACACTCTGTGCACTTATCTATGTGACCATACCCTGTTTTCTTACAAGCTTCGTTCTTGCATACCCAAGTATCATGTTCACTCTTACATGGAAGATCAAAATCATCAGCATCAAACTCGTAAACAATGTCTGCTCCAGTCCATTCTTTAGCTTCCATAGGTCTTTTTTCTGGGTATTTGAAATAACCAACTGAATAAGAAATGTGAAAAGGAACATTTGTTTTAAGATAGAAATTAAAATCATTAATCGAATTGAAGAAGAGATGACGAGCACTTATTTTCTTCCCAAAGTCACCTATTCCAAACTCTCTTCTTTCTGGAACCACAATAGTTGATACTGTGTTGTTAAGATAATAGTTCTTAAACTTATTTCTAACATAATTAACTGAATATGAGTTAAAATAAGTTGAATCTGTGTTAGACATAGATAATATATAGAAAGAAAGAATTAAAAAGAAGAAGTTTATTGCATCTTAATGTCTGAAATTCCATCGTTTTCCTTGTCTCTCTCTATTATGTATTTGTGAGAATTTAGGGTTTCAAGTAGCTTTGTATCATGTGTTATTATAAATACCTGGGCTATATACTGAGGAATATCATCTTCTAGAACTTGCGATAGCATTTCAACTGCTTTGGCATCTAGATTGTGTGTTGGCTCATCAAGTATTAATAAACCAAGGTTCTTGGTTAAGATTAATGCTATTGCTATTCTTATTGATAATGCAGCACATGCTCTTTCTCCCCCACTTAAGAAGCCTTCAACCTTTATCCATTCTTTTGATTTTGTTTGGACTTCAAGGATATAATCGTTATCTGATCTTAGACGAGCTGATAAATAGTCCTTATATGGATAAACCTTTGGCCAAATAATTGAAAGAGCATCATTTATGTTATCAATTAAGACTTTTCTTAATTGATGCTGAGAAACTTCAATTGATTTAATGAAATTTGAGAGATCTTGCTTTTTGATTAAATAGTTTTCTTTTGTGATTTCAAGATCCTTTCTTTGAGATTCTAGCTTGCTGTAGTTTGCGATTTGTTTTTCAAGATTATCAAGCAAAGAATTGCTTGAATTTATTCTTTCAGTCAATGATTTCATTTCGTTTTCTAAAGTCAAATAAGTTGAATTGATTTTTATATATTCTTCTTCATTGTATAAAATAAGTTTTAGATTATCCTCTAAAGTCTGTATTTCAATTAGATGTTTTTCTTTAGTGTTTATTTTTTCTAGAATTATTATTGAAAGATCTATTTGCTTTAGATTATCATTGATTTTTTGAAGATAAGAATCATCTTCTTTAATTTCAGTTATAGAAATAGTTAGCTTTTGGATTTCTGCTTGGATTTCTCCTTTTCTTTTTTGATGTTGGCTTGTTGTTATTTCTAATTGTATAATCGCAAGATCTTCTTCTTTCTGCTTTGATATTTGTTTATCTATTTTTTCCTCTTCTTGTTTTAGTAAATCTATTTCTTTTGTAGTTTCTTCTAATTGTTGTTTTTTAGATTTTAGTTCTTCTTCCTTTGCTATTAGTTTATTTTGAATATCTTCTTTTGATAATTGATTATCGCATATTGGGCATTTTGAAAATCCTTTTTTAAGTTCATTGATTGATTTTTCTAGTTCTGAGATAATTGATAAGCTTGTAATCTTCTTTTGCTTGATAAAAGAAAGCTTTTCATCAATAGATTTCTTGGTGAATTGTATCTCAGGGAGGGGGGTTGCGGATATTTTGTTTTTAGTGTCCAAGATTCTTTGCTGTTTTTCTTTAATTTCAACTTCTAAACGAGAAAGTTCTCTTTCAAAGGACGTTCTTTCATTAGTTAGTTTTGATTTTTTATTAAGTTCGTCTTTTATTTTTTCAATATCTTTGCTTAAGGTAACCTTTTCTTTTTCAATAGCTTGTGCGCTGTAGGAAATATATTTTTCATCAAGCTTATTCTTATCTAAATAATTATTAATATCATCAAGTTTTGCTTTTTTAAAAATTAATTCCGTTGTACATAAATCAAAATCTTGCTTTTTCTTTTTTTGATTTGCAAGCTCATGCACTAGGTTATCTTCTTTACTTCTTCCAAGAAGAAGTTCTTCTTTTAATTTATTTTGAATGTCTTTTGTTTCTTTTTGTTCAAGTAGCTTTGCTTCTAAGTCAAAGGATGTTAATTGAGAGAAGATTTGTGAAATAAGTTGAGTTGTTGTGTTTATCTCTGCATCAACTAATCTATCAAGAGTTCTTGCCCCATCTTTAATTGTGTCAAGCTTTATTATTCCAAATAAATCATCAAACTTTTCTTTTCTCTTACTTGGTTGAATTTTTAAAAAATAATCAAGCTCGTTTTGCTCAGAGTAAACTATCTTTGTAAATAATTCATAATCAACTCCAAGCAATTCTTCAATCTTTGTGGTTACATCTGTTTGTTTTGGGCCAGCAAGTAATTTATTATCAAGATAAAGCTTAGCACTTGTTGCTCCTTTATCATTTATTTCTCTTTCTATCTTGTATATCTTAGAATCAATAGTTAATGTAAGTATAATTTTTGCATTTTCCTTCTTTACTGGTTTAAACATTATTACATCTATTGTTTTTAGTTTCTTATTTGAAAGAGAAGGAAATGTTCCATAGAGAGCATAACAAATTGCATCAGTTATGCTTGATTTACCTGAACCAACCTTACCAATAATAAGATTAGTACCGCTTGAGAAATCAAGAGATGAAGAAAGATGTGTTTTAAAATTCTCAAGATAAATAGAATTAATCATAGATATATATTAGGTGGATAGTTATAAAAAATAATTTATAGTACAGGAAGATAATAATATGGTAAAGGATATCTATCTAAATCTACTTTTACTTCAGTTTTACCAAACATTACAATTAATTTTTTCTTAATAAAATCAACGCCTTTAATGTGCGGTTTTTCATTTTTTTCAAAACTGATTTCATTTAATCTTTGAATTAATTTTGCTCCAGTACCATTAACATGTTTGTATCCTAATTCTTCTGCAATTTTTGGATTTTGCAGAAATATCCAAGTTTTTGCAATTATTTTTGAAACCCCTCTTTTTTTTGCTTCTGATAATAAAAACTTGTGTGTTAAAATTGGAGTTTGATTTAATTTTAATGAATTATCTGTGAGATTCTTTAAAAGATCGATTTCCATTAGTGGTTCATTAAGTACTTTTTTAGTTTCAGAAATTCTAAGTTTATTTTTAAAAGAATAGATAGAATATTTATTTTCTGCAATACTTTCATGACTCTTTATGTTTTTAGTTGTTTTAATTATTCTATTTGCTAACTTTTTATGTTTAACAGATAAAAAGATTAATGCGTTTCCTTTAAGTCCCATAATTTATCAAATAAATATATAAACAAACAATTTATAAATAAATATTTTATAAAATAGGTTACACTTTAGTTATAGGGGTAAATATTTAAATTAAATGCTTCAGTAAATAAGATATTGGATACTTATGAGACTTACTGAACTCTTATCTGATTCAAAAGCACAAATATCTGCTGAAATGATTATCCTTCTTGCTGCAATCATTGCAATTGTACTTGTTGTTGTTACTCAATTGCAAAAAACAACAAGTAAAGCAAACTCAAAGGTGGATGCACAAGCAGACAAAGTTTTTGATAAGGTTGATGAGATTAATTAAGATGAATAATGAGAAAGCACAGGTTTCACTTGAATACATTCTAATAGTTGGTGCAGTGGTTTCCCTTCTTTTAATAATCGTTACTACCTCTGGTGTTTTATACAAAAAGAACATATCTGCAATAGATGATAGAGAACTTATTAAAGTTGGAGAAAAATTACAACATATCTTGGACACTCTTGAACTAATGCCTGCAGGAACTGAAACGATTATTGTTAATCCAGAAAACACCTGGACTATCGAATATAAAGATTATCTTAAAAAAACAATAATCCTATCAAATGGAAACAAAGAAAAACCTATTTCTTCTATATCTGATATATATCTTGAAAAAAATAGTATTTCTGGGAAATCAGAAATAAATATTAATAAGATGGATAATAAGATATATATTGATATAAAATTGGTAAAATAAAATGGATATTAACTTAACATTATCTCGTGTTTTCTTTCCAGGAATCATATTGCATGAATTAAGTCATGCAATTGCATGCGTTGCTCTTGGAGTTAAAATTAAGAAAATAAAATGGATAAGTAAAGAGGGTGGGTTTGTAATCCACGAACACAATAAATCATATAAAACAATAATTATCTCTGTAATGCCTTTTTTTCTAAATATTATTTATGCAATTGCTTGTGCTTTATTATTTAAAACAAACGTTGGTCCTATTCTTAAAGTAATTTTGCTTTGGATAGGTGCAAGCGCACTATTCTTTTGTTTACCAAGTAAGGATGATTCAAAGAATGTTTTTGATTCTGTTAAAGATAGTTATACAAAAAAGCAATCTATTCTAAGGTGGTTATACAAGATAATTCTAATTCCAGTAACTCTAGTAATCTTAATTCTTTGCTGGATATTTATGATACTGGATGAGTCTTTATTATTTAGATTACTTTTAATAATATTTTGGGTATATTTGTTTATAATTTGAATAAAACCACTATTTAAAAACCATTTTTCACACCATATTATATAGATTATAGGAACTTTGTTAAGATATATATAGTTTATGTTACATATATAGATAGGGGGTTTATTTATATGATTAGATTAAATATTAAAGATATTAAAGAGTTTAATAAAAGCATAGATGCTATTGGTGTATTAATCAACGAAGGTTTATTTGTTGTTGATAAAGAAAAAATATATTTAAGAGCAACAGATCCAAGCCAAATTAGTTTAATTGATTTTGTAATGCCAAAGGATGCATTCGATGAGTTTGTAGTTGACCTTGGGTCCGAAACAAAGATATCATTTGGAATAAATATAAATAACTTAATCCAAATCTTATCTCACTCAAATGCTGATGACAAGCTTTTACTTGAAATTAAAGAAAACAAATCAAACATATTAATTGAGCTTGTTGGAAAATCAAGAAGAGCATTTACTATTCCATTAATTGATGTATCAGATCAAGAACAACCTTTACCAAAAATCCAATCAGATGTTACTGTTCAAATAAATGGAGAACAACTTCTTTCTGGAATTAAGGATGCAACTTTATTTTCTTCACACATTACTTTAAAAGCAGAAGATAATAAGTTTAGTATGGAAACACAAAGTAGTAAGGGTAAGTTTAAGCAAGATATTGATGCAGAATCAAAGAATGTAGTAATTTCTGGAAACAAAGCAAAAGCAATGTATCCACTTGATTATTTGCAGAACATGATTAAGAATTCAAAGGGAATTATCACAATCAAGCTTAAAGATGATATGCCACTTGAATTAAGTTATACAATAGGTAAGGCAGCAGTTAGATACTTCCTTGCTCCAAGAGTAGATTCTGAATAAAGAATTTAACTCTTATCTTTCTTTTTTTAATTAATTATTTTTAATTCTTTTAATCTAGTTCTAGTCTTAATGTCTCCTAAATTCAAAATGAAAGTTGGTAAATCTCTTAAAACAATACTTGTTGTTTCTCCTGTTTTTAGCTTAACTTTTGCAACATCTAATCCATTACAATAAATAATCTTGACTATCCCTTTCTCCTTTAAATTTTTAGCAAATAAATCTAATTTGTGAGCATCAAACTCTAAATTATATTTTTGTATTAATTTAGGATAGCTAAGAAATATCCAACTTGTAACATCAAGCTTAGCTGTTGGATCTTTTTTATAAATTGTATTAATTTTTTTGTGAAATAATTGATACCCAGTACGTATATTACTTACACTAAAATCCCTAAGTGGATTCATTATGGACATATGATAGGTGTGCCCTTCTTTTTCATAAGTAATAATAGGAGATTTTAGCTTTTTTTTAATTTGCTTAATAATTGGTTTTATTTTCTTGAACATTGATTTTATTCCTTTTTTGTCAACAAATCAGAATCTACACCTAAAACCACTCTTATCTTTCTTTTCTTAATTAATTATTTTTAATTCTTTTAGTCTAGCTCTTGTTTTTGAGTCTTGCAAATCTAAAATAAATGATGGAATCTTTCTAAGAAGATTATTTGCATCCTTTGTAAATAAATATTTAACTTCGCCATTTTTCATAATAACCTTAAATCTATATAAAAAAATTCCATCTTTAAAATAAATAATCTTCTTAATTTCTTTTTCTTTCAAAAATGAATTAAATAATGAAAGATGACCTTTATCATACCGTATATTATAATAATCTGCAAGTTTTGGGTGCACTGCAAAAATCCAGCTAGATACACTTATATTTGCATTTTGATTTTCAGAATATATTTTATTAACATTATTTTCAAAACATTTTTGAACATTACGGAGATTACTTAAGGAAGATATAGATTTGTTTTTTAAGTCTAATGCATAATATGAACTACCCATTTTAGTTTTTTTAAATTTTGGAATTCTGTTTTGATTTGGTTTTTTAATTGAGGGTGCTGGTCTTTTAAGCATATTATTTATTCCTTTTTCTTTAATAGTTCTGGATCTACACTTAAAGTAACTCTTCTCTTTTCTGCTTTCCCAACTCTATATGTCTCTATTTTAATTAATTCCAGATTTTCAAGATTTTCAAGATACCTTCTGATTGCTCTTTCTGAAAACTTAAGTTTAACATAAAGAGTAGATACATCTATTCCTTCATCTATTGCTAGAAGAAGCTCATACTCTTCAGGATGAAGATATCTGATCTTTTCAGAAAGCTTAACAGAATCAACAAGCCTTGCAGATGAAAGAAGAATGTCTTTTGTAATCTCTGAGTGTCCAAGTTTTTCTGTATTCTTTCCAGCCTTGTAAAGAAGATCAATTGCAATTCTTGCATCTCCTCCACGCCCAGCTGCAAAACCAGCAACATAACCAATAAGATCTTCAGATATACTTCCTGGAATAAAACCATATTCAATTCTTTCTTTTAAAATACCTTTAATTTCTTGTGGCTTATATTTTGGAAATTCAAGATCAGATAAAAATAAAGTACTTTGAGTTCTATTATCAAGTTCAAGAATACATGATTTATAATTTGTAACAAGTATTAATGTAAAATATTTTTTTCCAACATTAAATCTAGCTAAATCATATAAAAGTTTAGAACTTTCTTCCTTATCCATTTTATCTATTTCATCTAAGATAATAATTGGAGAAAAATCAGCCTTAGAAAATAATTCTAAAGTTCTTGATAGAATTTCATCTATTGCAAGCCCACGTCTTGGAAGAATTCCACCAAATAAAGAAACAACTTTTGAAAGAACTGCAACCCTTGTATTTTCTTTAATTAAATTTATATAAGTGAAATTTACTTTTTTAGTATATTCACACAATTCTTTTAAAACAAAATTTGTGGTTAAGGTTTTACCAGTTCCTGGTGGACCATAAACTAAAATATTATTTGCTTTCTTTTGAACTAAAAGAGGTTTTAATAAAAAAGTAAGTTCTTTGATTTGTGTTTCACGACTAGGAATACTTAAAGGAAAATAATCAGGATAGAAAACAGACTCGTCTTTAAAGATAGGTTTGCCTTCTAAATCATTCTTCTCAGAAAATATATTTTTTTTCATAAAATCGCAACACAAAAACTTATTATGTAAACTTACATTTTGATAGTAATTAGATATAAAAGTAAATGAAAATGTATTTATACCTTTGTTTCTTTCGGCATAATCAAAAGAAATGATGCTTGGCCAGCTACCCCCCTCCCATAAGCATATAGGGGATAATTCCATAGTATTACAGATACGAGAGGTGAATTATATGATAATGAATAAGATATATAGAAAGGAATTAACTGACTTTACAACAAACACTCTTTTAAGAATGAAGCATTCTATTCTTAAGAAAGCAGAGAATGAAAAGATATTACCAAAAAGTTACACACACATGTTAGTTGATGTATTATCTGAACTTGACTCAAGAAGACTAAACAATTAATTATATATTACTTAGAAGATAAGAGATAAAAAGGTAATTAACAATTAACATTAGTATTCATGAATATATGTTTATTCAATGGTGTATCTAGAAAAGCATTCATTTCGATTATTACTTTGTTCTTTGTATCCATTTTTCTCTTATTTACATTTACAGACGTACCAAACACAAGTGTAAATGATTTAATTATTATGGATCAAGCAGAGACTCAAAAAGCAATAACCATTAAAGATATTGAGAGATTAATTTCTTTTTCTTTAAATACTCCAGAAGATGATCCAAAAATTCTAAAAACAATAGTAAATACTAGATTATCAACCTATTTTTCAACCAAAGATTTCTTTGTGTATAATAAAGTAACAACTACAAAAAAAACTCTTGGTTTTCTTGAATTAAATGAGTTATCAAGAGTAATTGTTTACAAACCAACAGAACAAATTACAATTAAGAAATATCTTTTTACAAATGGATCACTAAAAAACAACTATATTTCATTTCAAGTAAGCACAAACAAATACAGCACAAGATATAGTATTCCTGAAGGATACGAGGTGATTGTAGTTGTTTATAATTAAATCAAAGAATGCGCAAATATCAATTGAGTTTATATTATCTTTATTAATTTTATTAATAATTATATTATTATTTTTAAAAACAAATATTTCTTTTAAAAACAAGCTTGAAACAAAAATAAATTATAATAATTATAATGAAAATATTTGTGTGTTAAAGGATATATATCTTGATCAAAAAGAAGGAGTAATCATTAATGATTCATGTAAAACTTATAGAGAAAGGACAAGTAATAGTTCTTGATTTATTGCTATTACTTATGATTGTGATATTAATAATATCTATTGAAGAAAAAACAATAACAAACTATAAACTTGATATTTTTAATCGTGAACAAGATTTAAACTTATTAAAAGAAAGCTTAATTGTCGAACAATTAATATCTGATTGTAATTATCTTGCAAGTCTAAATACAAATACAAAAGTATGTTATAAAAACCTGATCGAGATTAAAAATATTAATAATCTTCCTCCAAACATTTGTAAAATCAGTGTAGATGGAAAAAAATATATGGATACTGGAAAAGTAGATAATGTGCACAAGAGAGGAGTAGTTTACAATAATTTGTTTGGAGTATTGGAGGTTGGTTTCTGTGAATAATAAACTAAACAATTCTAGAAAAGGAATAATATTCACAATTGATGGACTTCTAGCTCTTACGTTTATTGGAATACTAGTTATAGTTCTAGGATCTCAAGCAAACACAACTGAAATTGAAAAATATCAAACAAATAAACTAATTGGAGATCTACTTATTACTTCTCAAGAGCTTTCTATAGATAATACCTTTGATTTAGAAATAAACTATCACAAACTATTTGGAGAAAAGAAAGGATATATTATTGTAAATAAAGATAAAATTGAAATAAATAAAGAAGATAATACTAAAACTAAATTAATAACCCAAAGGATAAACTATATTAATATATCTAACTATGAAATATATATTGAAGTGGGAGTATATTATTAGATGTTTTATATAATTGGAATTGGATTATCAGTAAATCAAATTACAAAGGAAGCACTTGATATAATATCTAAATCAAAGGATGTGTATATTGATAATTATACTAATATATTATCCGAGGGAGAAGTTAGTGAGCTTGAAAAAATAATAAACAAGAAGATAGTTTCTCTTGAGAGAAAAAACCTTGAAACTGAACAACGTTTTCTAAAAGATGATTCTGTACTTTTAGTTATTGGTAATCCTTTCTCTGCAACCACACATTATACATTAATTAAAGATGCTAAGGATAAAGGAATACAAACAAAAATAATTCCAGGAATATCTATTTTTAATTATCAAGGATATACTGGACTTTATGAATATAAGTTTGGTAAAACAATCTCTGTTGTTTATCCTGATGGAAACTATAAACCAACAAGCTTCTATAACACACTTATTGAAAATCTATCAATTAAAGCTCACACTCTTTGCTTACTTGATATAAAAACAGATAAACAAAGATTTATGACCATTAAAGAAGCATGTACTATACTTGATGAAATTGATAAAGAAAGTAATAACGTTTTAGATGATAAAGAGTGTATTGCTCTTTGCAAAATGGGATCAATTGATCAAGAAATAATTTCATTTAAGTTTAAAGATTATAATAATGTAAATCTAAATAAATTTCCACAATCTCTAATTATTTGTGGAGATTTAAATGAATTTGAAAGAGATGGATTAAATGAATTCAAAAACAAAAATTAAAGAAATAATTGAACTTGAAGAATATACAACCAAGTACAGATTAATACTTGAAAAAGCACTTAATACAATTGAACCAAACATAAAAAACGAGTCTTATCTTAAAGATATGAGTAATGATTTTTTAAGTATGGCAAAGAACTATCTTGCAGACGGTAAAGTGCTTGAAAAAAAGAATGATCTTCCAAGAGCTCTTGCATCCTATTCATACGCATATGCTTGGATTGATGCTGGTGTTAGAATTGGACTTTTCTATGGGATAGATAGAAAGTTATTTACACTTTATAAATAAATTATGTGATTAAATATGAATGTAATTTTAAAAAATAGAATAGGAATTGTTTCTGAAAACAATCTTAAAAGTCAGCTTATTCAAAAAGGATTTGGAACTATTAGTAACAAAGAATTAATCTTAGATTTATTTGAATTGTATTATTTATTTGAAACTAAAAAAATAAAAGTAATTGATTTAAAGAAAAAACCAATACCCGAAAAGAATTTTAAGGAACACATTAATAAAAAAATAAAAGGATTTGAAGATAAATATCTAGTTTATAAAAGTTTTAAGGATAAAGGTTACATTATTAAAGATGGGGCTATCTTTGGGTTTGATTTTAGAGTTTATGAAGCACAAACCACTAAAAATGAACATACTCACACAAAATATGTTGTAGATGTTAAAAGAAGTCACAAGGAAACAGTTAATGAGATAATTAAGTCAGAGAGACTTGCAAATAGTATACACACAACATACATTTTAGCAATAGTTGATCAGGATAATAAGATAATTAAAATAAAAATCGAAAGGATGATTTAAAGAAACATCCTTGATTTTAGTTACAAATTTTTGACCAAGAATAACCAGTACATTGTGTGTTTCTTAATTCTAATTTAATTGGAACAACACCAACATAATCACTAATTGTATATACTGCTGATTCTCCAAGTCCAAAAGAGTTTGAATCTAATATATTTAAATTTGAACTGTTTAAATCATTATTTGCATCAATTAATAAAACATTGAAGTTTGTGTCTGAACTGAATGCAATAGAACCAGAATTTACAAATGTAAATTTAATGCTTTCTCCAATTGAATTATAATCACAAGAAAGAATATTTACTGAAGCCCCAGTACACTCTGTATCTATAACTTCGTTAGCATTGCTTGTTCCTTTTTGAACAAAGTTTTGTCCCCAAGACAATAATATTCCTGCTAGTATTACTGCAACAACAATTAATAAGATTGTTGCAATTATTCCTGAAATTGCTTTTTTCATATGTTTTTCCGTTTAAATTTATTATATTAAAAAAATGAAAAAGTAAATTCAAAATTTGAATTTACTCAATTTTTAACTTACTGATGACAGTTAGGGAATGCAGCTATAGCATCATTTCCACAAACTGAAGACTTTACTGTTACGCCAACGTTATTACCTGTTACTAATGGAGCTGCTACAGTTCTGTTCATATCTACTTTTACTATTTCTCCAGGTGCAAGTCCAGCCCATGTTGTTGTTGTATATGTACTCATAGTTATACCAGCATTAAATCCACCGGATGTGTCTGTTAAATCTACCTTAAATGCATCTGTTGTTAAGAAAATATATGTTGAACTTATATTTTTAACAAAAAATTCTAAATTATCATCCGTATCTATTTTACAATCTGATATTGTAATTGCAGCACCTGTACAACTTAAATCAATTGCGCTTCCAGTTTCTGAGAGGCTACCTGTTGTAAATGATTTCCCCCAAGTTAAAATTATCGCAATTAATGCTACTGCAACCACGATTAATAAAATAGTTGCTATAAGTGCGGAAACACCTTTTTTGAATTTCATTAAATCACCTTTATTTTTTTTTTATTTACATTTATTTAAATTTGATAATTATTCACATTTTGTTGATATTGTTACTTTCTCTGGACAACTTGTTACATGAACTTGAACTTTCTTAAGTGGTTCTACTAGATCTTGGAAATCAGTTGCATTTGAAAAGGTTCCTGTATCAACTGTCATTGCTACTACATTTTCTGAAAAATTTGGTAAAAATGTTGCACTTTTTATTGTGTTATTATTATCAATAACAGTAAGAATCAAATTATTATCAATCTGAACAGTAGATTTATCAAATAATATAAAATTTATTGTATTACCATCATATTGACACCCATTATCTATATAGATATCAACAGCACTACAATCAATCCACTTGTTGGTTGTATCAGTTAAACTAGCAGTTGTTTCTTTAGCGTTCTGACTTGACCAAGAATACAATATACCTGCAAGTGATAATGATACTGCAACTAAAAGTATAGTTGCGATAAGTGGTGATAATCCTTTTTTCTTAATTGATAACTTCATATTAAATCCTTTTTCATATTTATATATTACAGATACATATATAAATATATCTTTATTGCTTTCCAAACTATGATTATGAAATAAATAATAATGAAACAACAACATAAACTGGAACAGACACAGAAATTAATATTACTGTGTGCTTTATTCCCGCAATTGCATTTCCTTCAGATATTTTACCAATTACTGGTCCTGCAAATATACCTTGAATAATTATTAGATATAAAAAATACTTATTGAAATTCACATCTGATATTCCTTCCTTTTCTGTAGTAGATGTACTTCCTGTCATTGACATTGAATTTGAACTTAGCATTGGAAGAAATATAATCTGAATAATTAATATAATACCAATGAATACAAAAAACATGAAATAACTTGAAAATACTGTTGAAAATGTTTTAGATCTTCTTTCATCAATCATATCATTAACTGTTCTTACATATGTAGAAACTGATGCAAACACCTTAATTATGTTACCCCCAACCTTTGTGGTTTCTGAAATTATTTGTGTAACTTGTAAAAACATCGGGCTATCAATCTTACCAAAAACTTCAGTTAATGCAACATCAAATGGAACTCCAATCTTTATTTGAGCAGCAAGTCTCTTTAATGGTTCATTGAGAGATCCATAATCATGTTCTGTAGTTATTTCAATAGCAGTTACTATGTTCATACCACCCTGAAGAAGATCTTTTAAATCATCAAGAAAAACAAATAAATTTCTTTCATAGGATTTAATTCTTGCTGCATATATTTTTGCAGCAAGCCCAATTGCAAGTAATAAAGGAAATATTGAAAAAATTATAAACTTAGTACTAAATAAAGCAACAAAGATAATTATACTACCAATTGCACCTTTTACAATATAGTCAAGGAAAAACTCTTGCTTATCTGTTAAATCCAAATGCAATAATGCTTTATAATCAACCATATACTTATTCCCTTTTATCCAACTAAATTAATTATTATTATGAAAATTATATTAATTAATGGCACAACTAAGAAAACTCCAAGCATAACAAGTACAGATATACTTAACCCAGCTATACCTCCACTACCAACCATACCAAGAAGCATAATTCCTGAAAAAATAAATAATGGACCAGCAATTACAACTGTAGAATAGATATCCCCAAATGCATCTGCTTTCTTGTTTTGATTATCAAGCATTAATTTGTATTCAAATCTTGCATGATCAGCTTTTTTCTTCATAAACTCAGGAAGAGATCCACCAGATTCAATATTTGATTTTAAATCAAGTAAAAACTTTCTAAGTTCATATGATGGTGTTTTCTTTGCAACTAAATCAATTGCCTCTAATAGAGAGATACCAAGATTATCAATATAATAAATTATTTTAGAAAACTCTGTACTTAAATATTCATTTCTTCCTTTAACAATAGTTGTGGAAAAAATTGCTTCTGGAGGTGCACCTGACTCTGCAACACTTGACATACCAAGAATAACAAGTGGAAGATTAATTTTAATACTTGTTACTTTAGATCCAACAATCATGTATGGATTAAACAATCCAAATCCAGAAATTCCAATTAATGCAACTATTGATAAAATTAATATTGTTCCAAATGATATTGAAGCTGAAAACATAGCAGCTAATATACCACCACAAAATAAGATTAATACAAATGCTAGTGCTGCATAGAAAAACCATCTAGATAAATATAAATCCATGTCTTCTGCAATATCTGCTTGCTCAAGCTTAAGTTCAAATTCAGGATATCTAATATTTCTAGTGATAGGTAAGAAAAGCTCGTACATTTTCTTTTCAAGATCTGGTGAATTTAGATTTTTAAATGATTTAGTCATTATGTTATCTTACTCTATAAAATATATTATATTCATTAGATATAAGTTAACTATTTTATTTTTATATCTTTCGATATCTGTTTTAGATTGTAAATTCAACAACATCTTTGTTTTTTAGAACATAATTCTTAGAAACAGTCATTCCTGGAAACTTAGTTGAACCCCAAACTCTTGCATATTTTAGGTTTTTTGCAAAGGTTTTGTGTATTGCCTTTGCAGCATCAAGAACGGTTGCACCTTGATCTAGAACTAGTGGCTCATTAGCGTCTGCTTTTTGACCTGGTTTTTTAGTATGAATTATAATTTTATTAATTAACCTAAATATTTCTTCAGTTATTTCTAGCTTTTGAGATAAATCAAATGTTTGTATATTTCTATAAACAAATGGTTTTATTGTTTTTGTAAATGGCATTGAAACTGCAACAGTTTTAACAAAGCAAGCTCTAGGATTAATTAATTTAACTAAATCATCAAGGCTTGTTTTTTCATTTAATATTATGTTGTGAGATCTAAATCCAGCATTCTTTAGAAAATTAACTGCTTGCTCTTTTGGAATTAATAAATTTTGTTCATTAACAAATGAAACTCCATTGTATTCACTTCTAATTATATCTATCTTTGGTTTATCGTGTGTTATAAAAACATCTTTTCTTTCGAGTTTGGTAATTAGAACATCAAGATCATCTCTTGAACCATCTTTTATTATTAAAATAATTGCATCTGCAACCCTCATCATTGAATAAACTTGTGTTGCAAGTTCTTGATTTTCAAGAAAAGAGGGAACTTCAATTAATTGAATTATTGCTCCTCCAAAATTTAATACCCCAACCTCTGGTCTTTTTGTAGTAAATGGGTACGGTGCTATTAATGGTTTTGCATTTGTAAAATTAGTTAAGAATGTGCTTTTACCATAGTTTGGAAGCCCAACAACAACAATCTGCCCTGCTCCTTCCTTTTTAATATTAATTGTATTTCCTGATTTCTTTGCAGCAGCTGCTTGCTTAATAATTTTTGTTTTAAGAGCAGATAATTTTCTTGAAAGCTCCTTTCTTAAATTTTCTCCACCCTTATGGCTAGGTGCTTTGGATATCATATCCTGAAGAGCAATTATTTTTTCATCATCGCTTTTTGCAGCTTCATACTTCGATTCTGCGATTGCATATTCAAAAGATACATTTGTTGGCATAACTTATTTCTCAAATTTATTTATTAGTTATCTTTAATATTATTAGCTTCTCAAAGAATATATTCCTTTCCCTAAGTACTTTATAACATAAATTGTATTTAATAATTTGCTTAAAAATATAATGGGGGTTATTAAATGAAGAAATAAGCAAATAACAAACACCATCTTCAGATAAGTGTTCTTTAAGTTCCTTTAAAAATTTTAAAATAATTACTCTCCCAAAAGATCCACCATCTGTTGCAAGTCTTTCTATCTCATTATCTTTTGGTACCTTTTCAGAAGGAACATATGGTGGATTAAATATAATTAAATCAAATTTTTCTTTTTTTAGGTTATTAAACAAATTTGATTTGATAATTTTCATTTTGTCTAATTTATATTCTTTCTTTAAATTATTAAGATAAGTAATAACAATTGGATTAATATCTGTAACCACAAGATTATTTACTTGATTATAAATTCCAAGAGAAATATATCCTGATCCGGTTCCAATTTCAAGAGCATTTTTTATTCTTTTTTTCTTAAGATCTTCTTGCAAAGTTTCAAGTAAAAGATAAGTGTCTTCTGAAGGGAGATAAACTTCTTTGGGAATAGATAAACAATACTCTTTATAATTTATTTTTATCATAATATATATATGGTTAATAAAGATTATAATGCTTATCTTGATCTTCATTGTCATTATGATGAACTTAAAGC
>Ga0247841_10003609_pt1 | contig 28139 bp, 15 predicted proteins | sample LaCruzMarch2015__2_FD_192410 | JGI IMG/M metagenome (GOLD analysis project Ga0247841, IMG submission 192410) | Freshwater microbial communities from meromictic Lake La Cruz, Castile-La Mancha, Spain - LaCruzMarch2015_18m | ecosystem: Environmental > Aquatic > Freshwater > Lake | place: Spain... | reverse complement strand
AATCTGACCGATGAGATGGTCAAAACGTATATTGCGGAGCAGGAGGGAGAGCCGGTTCATGACGACAGTCGATTTGTAATCGACAGTCCCCCAAAGCCCCCGCCTTCCAGGCGGGGGTAGTTTACTTTAACATAAAGGAGAAGTTCATATGAACCTGATGCCGATAGTTGCGCAAGTTGGGGGTGGTCAGCCGGGCGGTGGAAATCAACTGCTGATGGTGGGTGGCTACATGGCCATTATCTTCGCCATCTTCTACTTTATGGTCATCCTGCCGCAGAAGCGGAAAGAGAAAGCCAGGAAGGCGCTCATAGACAGCGTCAAGACCGGGGAAAGAATTATCTTCGGCGCCGGAATGATCGGAACGGTGGCCAACGTAAAGGACAATATTATCGTGGTGAAGATCGCCGAAAACGTAAAGGTGGAAATCCTGCGTGGTGCTGTGCAGCAGGTTCTCGAGAAGGGCGCGGAACCAAAGGATACTGGTAACCTGTAGTCGTGCCAGGTGTTGGCGAAGAGCTCGATGAAAGCCGCTGGAGTTTGCTTAATATGAAGCGCGAAACGTGGAAAATCCTGGTGATCCTGATCTGTGTCGGGATTTCGATTGGAATTGCGTTCAACGGTCACTCCCTTGGGCAGGACCTTGGAGGAGGCATCAGGATTGTCCTGAAGCTGGACAGGGACTCGATGAAGGCCGTTGCGCGCAAAGGGAACCCTGCGTGGACCGAAGCCGAGATTGACCACTGGTCGCTGAAGGAAGTCTCAAGAGTCAGAGATCAGGCGCTTCTCGTGATAGAAAAGCGGTTTGCGAAACTGAAATTATCGAATCCTTCCATAGGCGCCGGGGGCGACGACAGAATTGTTGTTTCGCTGGATCGCCGTGACAGGGTATCGCTTCCGGCGATTGAAAGGCTCTGCCAGAGAACCGGACGCCTCAGCGTGCACCTGGTGAACAAGGAGAATGATTCATTGGCGCAGGAGTTGCTCGGCAGCGGGCTTGTACCCGAAGGCTTCCAGATCGAAAAGCTTACGTTTCAGAACGGAGCATCGAGCAATTTCTACGTGCGCGCGGGTGGCGTGGCTGGCAACTACGATGCGGACGCGCTCAGGACTTTCCATACGCCACCGAAATTCGACCTGGTCCTCAGTCCGCTGGTTGTGTCGAACAGACAGGTGCTGGTTCCCTACTTCATCGAGCAACAATCTGAGCTTTCTGATGTCCGCGTTGACAAGACGGCCGAAGTGACCGGAGAGTCAGGGCGTCGATGTGTAAAGGTTCGATTTGACCTGAATGGACGGCACACCTACAGGCAGATTACCGAAAAACTTGTGCCGCGTGATCGCAAGCATGACGAGCAGGGTGGTATCAGGTTTCTCGGTGTTGTGGTGGACGGCAGGTTGCTTGCGACTTTCCCGGTGATGGAGGTCATATATGACGGGAATATCTTTCTGGACAGAATAGTATCCGATGAAGAGGGAAGAGAGCTCGGCATTGCGCTCGAGTCCGGCCCGCTGCCGGGACGGCTCTCTGTTGTGGAGGAACTGGTTGTGCCGCCCGGTCTCGGGACGGGCGCTATTTGGCGGGTTCTGCTTGCCTCTTGTGTTGGCGGTCTTGCCGTGCTGCTTCTTCTGGCGGCGGTGTGGCGGGCATACGGGGTGGCAATCGGGCTTTCGCTGCTGTTGCAGTTTCTCCTGCTCCCGTTGGGGTTGATGCTGGCCTCAGGAGTGCTCGAGGTTGCCGGTGGTATGAGTGGCGGTCACCCTGTTTTGTCGCTGCCTACCATCAATATGCCCGGATTGGCCGGTCTCGGGTTGGCGGTCGTAATCGCCATGGGAATGATGATAGCCGTGATACAGCGTATTTTTGAAGAACTCAGGTCCGGCAAAGTCATGTTCATGGCCATGGCAAGCGGCTATCAGCGGATGTCGCGATTTGCCATCAATCTGGTCATTGCCCAGGTGGTTGCCGGTGTCACATTGTTCCTGGCTGCGAAGGGGCCAATGCAGAACTTCGCGGTCGGTCTTTGCGGCGGTGCTATTGTGAGTCTCTTTGTCGTTCCCGGCGGAGCGAAAACCGTTCTGGAGCTTCTGCTTGCAGGCAGATGGAGCAGGCATTTCGGGAAAGCAGGACTCTGGACAGGCGGAAGCATGGGGTTCATACGGGGACGTGTTGTTGGAATTGTCTGCTCCGGCGCCTTGATTCTTGGTCTATGGGCTGGTTTTGCCGTCCTTCACTGGGGAAAGCCGCTGATGTTGGGAATGGATTTGCGGCAAGTAGCGGCCGTGTCGGCAATTGTTCTCATTGCGATTGCCGTCTGCGTGTCATTGATCTTCAAGACTGGAGTGGCTGTCGCGGCACTCATTGCCGCGGCCACCACGGTTCTTCTCTCTGTCGGCGGCTATTCGCTGGTGAGCAGCTCTTTCAATGCGGCCGTTTGTGCGGCGCTCGCGACGGTTTGCGGTTTTGTCTTCTATTTCTCTCTCGCTATCTGCGACCGCATCGCGGAGCTTCAAAAGGATGCCGAGTTTCGCAAGAAGACAATAGCCGAAATCTATGATGCCGGAATTAGCAGGAGTCTCCCGGTTGTGCTGGTCGTGGTGGTGGCTGTCCTGCTGATGGCATTCTGCATGGCAATCTGCGGAGCGGGAGGAGTGTCCGACGTCGCCATGCTCCTGGGTGTGGGCGTTGTTTCGGCCGCATGGTCGGCAGTCTTCATTATGCCGCCGGCGTTGATGTTCATGGCTGGCATGAAGACGAGTCCGGTGAAGAAAGCTGGCTGACAGGAATACTGTGAAACACTGGAAGATTGCGGAGGTTGCCCCGGGATCGGCCGAAGCAATTGCCGCGAAGAACGGGCTTCCTGTTCCAGTCGCAAAAATCCTGGTGCTGCGCGGACTCACCGGACAACAGGCAATAGACCGGTTCCTTAATCCACGACTCAGCGAACTATCTGATCCATTCTCCATTTCCGGAATGCGTGCCGCCGTGGACCGGATCGTGCTTGCCCTGGCGGCAAGAGAACCCATCGTCGTTTATGGCGACTATGACGCCGATGGCATCACCGCCACCGCTCTGATGACAAGGGTCCTTCTGTCACTGGGAGCCGATGTTACACCGTACCTGCCCAGCCGCATGGAATTCGGATACGGGCTGAGCGTCGCCGGGGTGGAGCAGTGTGCCAGCAGGCACAAGCCCCGGTTGATAGTAACCGTGGATTGCGGAACGAATGACCATGAGGCCGTCAGTGCAGCCGCCCGTCTGGGGATAGATGTCATTGTGACAGATCACCATGAGGCCAAGAAGCGGGTAGCGGAACCTGTATCGCTTGTAAATCCGAACATGGGTACAGACGCTGGAACCAGGGCGCTCGCCGGCGTGGGTGTGGCGTTCAAGGTGTGTCATGCTGTCCTGAAGCAGGAGAGGGAAAGGGGAAACGCTGCCGCAGCGAAGATCGATCTGAAGCAGTATCTTGACCTGGTTGCCATTGGTACAGTGGCAGACGTGGTCCCGCTGGTGGGAGAGAACCGGGCACTGGTCAGGAGTGGTATCCAGAGCATCAGCAAGAACAGCAGTGTCGGACTGAAAGCCTTGATAGACGCAAGTGGCATTGGCGCGAAGATCGAGACATATCATCTCGGCTATGTTATCGGGCCGCGATTCAATGCCGTGGGACGCCTTGGAAAGGCAGAGTTCGCCCTGGAGCTTGTTCTTACTGATGACCCGCAGCGTGCCGGAGAGCTGGCAGGTATCCTTGAAGAGGCAAATCGGGACAGAATCAGGGTTGAAAAGGAAACGATGGACCGGGCCATGATCGATGTTGGGCGGTTGTTCGACCCTGGGCGGGATGCATGTATCGCACTTGGCGGCGATGGGTGGCACATTGGCGTTTTAGGGCTGGTGGCATCGAGGCTGTGTAAGATGCACTCCCGCCCTGTACTGGTTGTATCATTTGATTCTGACGGCGAAGGGAAAGGTTCCGGGCGGAGCATTCCCGGGTTCGACCTCGTGAAGGGCCTTGAGGAGTGTTCGGATCTCCTGGTCGGTTTCGGCGGACACGCTGCAGCGGCCGGGTTGACAATTCAAAGGAAGAATTTCGAGGCGTTTGCGGTCAGATTCAGGGAGGTGTGCAGAAAGAAGCTTGAAGGTGTGGAGTTGCGGCCCGTACAGCGTATTGATGCGGTTCTGGATTTACGTGAAGCCGACAAGAAGTTCATGGAGGCCATGGATTGCCTGAAACCTTTTGGCGAGGGTAATCCTGAACCGGTATGGTGCGCGGCGGGTCTTGATATTGTCGGTGAGCCGCGGTCTGTGAAGGGAGATCACCTGCAACTAACGCTTGCGGCCGGTGGTACGCAGATGAGCGCCATCGCCTTCGGCATGGGGAAAAGAGAGATACCAGCCGGCAAGATAGATGTCGCGTTCACCATCGGCAGGAACAGCTATCGCGGCAACGAAAGACTGCAGATGCAGATAAAGGATTTCAGAAAGTCACACGGTGACATCCGGGTTGATGACCTGGTTCCGTCCAGGAAGTGATGGCTACTTCGACTTTGGCGCGAGGGCATTGGCGTCCAGATCAAATGCGGCATTGCGATCACGGACTTTCTTCATGTCGGTGTGTCCGCTTTTGACTGCGCCCATAGCGCCCTGTACCCCGATTGTTATGAGCGCCGCCAGGATCAAGGCTGAAGCCATGCTGAACAGTGAGGAAAAGTAACTGCCCCTCATCAGGAGGCACTGAACCGGGAGGCCAAGAATGAGAATAGCGAGAACAGCCGCGCCAATCTGCAGGGCAAGCCGGGTGCCATGGGCCATTGAATCCTGCAGTACGTAGAGCCGGATCGCGCATACCGCAGCGAGCACCAGGGTGGTTGTTACGGATGTCACAATGACTATGCGCAGCCAGCCGGTATTGTGGAGGCCAAAGGCACCTGACGTCAGGCGCAGTACTATCATCCAGAACACGACGGCCACAACGAGAAGGGTGATGGCTTGAGTATCTGAGTGGGGGTTAAAGACTACATCGCGCAGAACTGCTGTAATTTCCTTCATCCACACATTCATGATGTCTCTCCTGTTTCTGTGCAGTTTTGTACTGGGCAAGCGTTCAGGGATTTGACGATGGCGGTGTTGATTTGCGCAGGAGCACCGAAAATGTAGTGCCCTTCCCAAGTTCCGACGCCACCTGAATATCGCCGGAATGTTCCTTTATGATGCCGCGACTGATTGAGAGGCCGAGTCCGGTTCCCTTGCCTTTTTCCTTGGTTGTAAAGAATGCTTCAAAGATGTCGTTGAGCAGATGTGGCGGGATCCCCGTGCCTGTATCTGAAATATTGCATTGCCAATAGTCCACGTCGCCGCGTTTTGCCTCGGACATGCTGACCGTAAGCTTGCGTGTTGCCTGTCCGGCCATGGCGTCGCAGGCATTCGCTATGAGATTTACCAGGACCTGTTCAAGCTGGTTTGGACACCCTTCGGAGAAACACATTCCTTTCTGAACAAGGCTCTCCGCGGTGACTTGAGAGCCGGTGATCTTGTTCTTGGTTATGAAAAGGGAATCCGAGACAATGTTAAAGATATCAACGACTTCGCGCTTTTCCGCCGCGCCGCGCGAGAAATTGCGCAGGTGCGCCACGAGCTTCTCGATCGAGTGGGAGGCCCGCTTTACGTCCTCGACAAACGACACGAGTTTCTGCTGGTGCTCCTGTTGGTGAAGCGCTGATCCGTTTCTTTCGAGTACCCGGGACATCATCTGGTTCGCGAGAAGAATTACCGTAAGAGGATTGTTTATATCGTGGGCTACCCCGGCGGCCATTTCGCCGATGGCAGCGAGCCGGCCGGCGTGAACAAGACTGTTCTGTAGTTCCTTTATGGGACGGATGTCGCGGAGTATGGAAAAAGTCCTTATGAAGTTACAGTTATCGTCATAAATGCTGAATGAGCGGATTTCAACCGGTATCTTGGATCCGTCCCTGGCCTTGAGAAGGCTCTCAATGGCATACTCGCCGGTCTTCTTGAGTTCTGAAAAGCCTTCATTGACATTCTGGAGCAATTCATCCGCGTAGATCTGACGGACATTCATCCCGAGCAGCTCTGCCTTGGTGTAACCAAGCAGGGATTCCGCTTTCTTATTAGTGAAAACGATGAGGCCGTTCTCGTCAACTGAGTGGATGATATCAGGAAAGCTGTCGAGCAGAATCTCAAAGACCTGGGCGTCACGAATGTCTTTGTTGTCAACTCGCATGCGGGTCATGAAACAGCTCCATACTATGATGTTGCAAGGCTAACAGCGGTCTTGTGCTATGTCAACCGGTTTGGAAGCCTCCAAATCCTGTCCAAAGGATATTGTTCGGCCGGCGGAGACGGTCTCTGCGCTCAAGGCCCACACAGATGCCTTTTCTCCATTGCGATTTCATCTCTTGCCTTGATGATGTGCTCGGGATGGCGCTGGTCAGAGAGCCAGTTCCTGATGCAGCCCGGGACCATTTGATTCCAGGCTGGCTATTTGATGCTTCGCGGCTTATAATCCTAAGAATGTCTGTATCACTCCAGATCAAGGTGTGCAGCCGGGTCAGGCGTTCTCTTGCTGCCGGCATCCTTCTGTTCTTCCTGCTCGTTTCGTGCCCCCGCAAGGGCAGGGGAGAGGAGTTTCTTGATGCAAAGGTGATGTACTACACGGAAGCGAGTGACCGGATCAGAGTTTTGTCTCCGACGTTCCTGTATCAAAATGACAATTTTGCAGGACTAAGCATCCGGATTGACGGGATTTACAATTCCATTTCCGGAGCATCACCCACCGGTGCGCCGCCGGTGAAACGGACGAGGACAATCACTGTTCCTATCTCTCCGGCTCCAGGCACGCCGACCCCAACTGTACCATCATCGCCGACAATTCGACCGCAGGGTGGAGGAGATGGGGAAGATGATGGTGAGTATGATGATGGCAAGATCCATGCGGTTTTCCGGAAATACCTGCATCTGTCAGGCGCTACGCCGGCGCCGCAGCCTTCTCCAGCTCCAACGCCTGCTCCAGTGTCATCTCCATCGCCTCAGGTGCAGAGTCCAGCTTACGCTACCCAGGTGGTGGATGATGGATATTCACTTCCTATCGCCGAAGTCTCGGATGAGCGGTATGGTCTGAATCTTGCTGTCAGCAAGAGACTTGGCCGGCATATGCCCGGAGTCAGTGGTTCATTCAGCCATGAGAGCGATTATCAGTCGCTTGGCGTGGCCCTGAGCGACTCCATTGACTTCAATGCGCGGAATACGACTTTGTTTGTTGGCGCTTCCATGACTCACGACCAGCTTGATCCCTCGAACGGCCAGCCGTCTGCGTCAAAGAATTCGGCTGAAGTTATTGTTGGGCTTGCACAGGTGGTTTCCAAGTTCACGCTGCTCCAGGTGAACTATACATTTGGCTCTGTGCATGGATCGCTCACTGATCCATACAAGGTGGTGGAACTTGATGGCGTTCTTGTGCCTGAGCGAAGGCCGGATCTGAAGCAGAAGCATATCGGATACGTTGCCTTGACTCAGTTCGTCAGACCGCTCGACGGTTCGGTGGAGCTGTCCTACAGGCGATACATGGATAGTTTTGACGTTGATTCGGATACCTTCCTCCTGGGCTGGTATCAGCGGATCAACAGCCAGTTCACCGTACGCCTCATGGGCAGGTACAGTGCTCAGTCGGCCGCTGAGTTCTTCGGCAGCCAGTTCAGCGGAACACCGGAGTTCTACAGCTCTGACTACAGGGTATCGGCCTTCGAGGCCTATGGAGGAGGCGCGAAGCTTATCTGGACGCCGACCGACCGGCTGAGCTTTGACGTTGCCTATGAGCGCTACGCGCAGCGCGGAAAGACCGATCAACTGGTGGAAGAAGCATACCCACGGGCAAATGTTGTAACCATTGGAGGGCGTGTATGGTTCTAGCCATTTCCAGAAAAGTCCCGCCGGACGTCAGAAAAGTGGCCGATGGTACGGTGTCATTTATGACGTTCTCCTTTCAAGCCATGGGTACGAACTGCCGGGTGGATTATCAGCCACGTTCTGCGGCAGCCGGTCGTGCATTTGAATCGGAAGTTCGATCATGGGTGGAATCCTTTGAATCAAGGTTCTCCTTCTACAGGCCTGATAGTTTCATAGGTCGGTTGAATGATGGTGCCGGTCATGTTTCCATGGAACTGGACGCAGAGGGGGAGAGTCTGTTTGCTCTTTGCGACTGGTTTTACTGGACCACGAAGGGAATCTTTGATCCGGCAGTTGTTCCATTGGCGAGGTTGTGGGATTACCACGCCAGCCCGGCGAGGTGCCCTGCCGATGATGAAATCGGGCGTGGGCTCGCGCTTTCCGGTTGGAGCAAGGTCCGGCGCAATGGCCGGGTGGTCTCTCTCCCGGAGCCAGGCATGGGGGTTGATCTTGGCGGCATTGGCAAGGAATATTCAGTGGATCGTGTTGTGGAGATGGCGCGGAAAGCGGGGATTGAGAACATAATTGTGAACTTCGGCAATGACCTTCGGGTTTCGGGTTGCCCTCCGGAAGGCGGCGCATGGAAGGTCGGCTTGCAGGATCCGAACGATCCCGGCAGTTGTTGGGGTGGTGTTGCGGCAACGAATCGGGCCGTTGCCACGTCGGGTGATTATCTCAGGTTTGTCAGCATAGATGGTGTGCGGTACGGGCACATCATTGACCCGCGGACAGGGCGCCCGGTCAGAAACGGATGTGAGGCTGTTTCTGTTGTAGCGCCGACATGTACCGAGGCAGGCGTTCTTTCGACTGCTGCGTTCATTCTCGGAGAGAAGGCAGGTCTTGATCTGATACAGCAGCACCCGGGTGCGGAGGGATGTGTTGTTCGTGGTGTCTCGCGAAGTTGCACGGGGGGGTTTGAGCAATATGAAATCAGGCATGATTAGAAGAATTATCTTTGCGGCAGGCCTGCTGACACTCGGTCTGTTCTCGGGAGGCTGTCAGGCTGTAAAGCCCTACGAGCGCGCTACACTCTCGACCTACATGATGCGGCCGGATCGCGATCCGCTTGATGAATCACTACGTGAGCACATCTACTTTACCCGTGAGGCCGGGGCTGGCGGACGCGGTGTGGGCGGCGGCGGTTGCGGCTGCAACTGACCGGGAACATGTCGATCTACCTCTTCTGGCCATAGTATGCACCGGGACCGTGCTTCCGTGAGAAGTGCTTTTCAAGGATAAATGCGGGAAGAGCGGCGGCTGCTGGTTTCAGTTTGAAGGTTGAAAGTGCCATCCTTGCCACTTCCTCGAGCATGACGCTGTTTGTCACCGCATCGGCGGCGTTCCTGCCCCAGGTGAAAGGACCATGTCCGGCGACAAGTACACCCGGCACGTGCATTGGATTCAATGTTTTGAACCGTTTTGCGATAAGCGTACCTGTATTCTTCTCGTAGGCGGTGGTAACTTCCTGTTTCGTCAGGAATCGAGTGACCGGCACTTCACCGTGGAATACGTCGGCGTGCGTTGTGCCGAGGCACGGAATCGGCATGCGCGCCTGGGCAAACGCCGTCGCGCAGGTGCTATGCGTGTGTACGACACCGCCAATGCCCGCAAAGTGGCGATACAGAAGCAGATGAGTTGGCATGTCAGTGGAAGGACTGAGCTTGCCGTCCACAACCCGTCCGTCCAGGTCCACCGCGACCATGTCCCTTGCTTTCAGTTGGGTGTAGGAAACACCGCTGGGCTTGATCACGAAGACGCCGCGCGTGCGGTCAATGCCGCTGACATTGCCAAAAGTCAGGACGACCAGTCCGTGGTTTGTCAGATCGATATTTGCCTTCCAGACTTCTTCTTTCAGTTCCGATAGCATCATTATTTCCCCTACAAAGAACAACCCCGCATTGGCTTCTGTGGCCCGCTGCGACTCCCGGAATACTCAGTCGCCAGGCAGGAAAAGTCAAGCCGCGACAGCCGCACACAGCAATTTGAATTGTGGCGCAAACAGGCCGAAATGGATGTTCGTATTCTCACAGTCTGAGCGAAATCCCGGCATATGGCCCGTCGAGCGATTCATGCCGGCTGTCAACCCAGCGGTATCCCAGTTTGAAAGAGACATAGTCTTGAGTCAGCAGAAGCGCAAGGTCATAGTCTCTAATGCGATCTGCCCATGACGGGCGAAACTCGATTCCCCAATGCCTGCCAGGATGAATCAAAACCGGGAGACAGAACAGGAACTCAGAGGTCGTCTGTTCGCCATTCAGTGTCAGAATACCGAATCCGAGATCAGTCTCAACATGCGAACCAAAGGACATCCGGTAGGTGGCCAGGGCCCGTATCAGGTCAAGGTGATCCGTGGGCGTTTGTTCCCGGTAGCGGGTGAAGCCGAGATGGGCCCCGGCTGGTCCGTACCCAAGGTCGGCTTGTACATTCATGGCGTCAACAACAGATGAAACATTCTGATAATCAATGTCGACCCTGGCAAAAGGAATAAGCGGTTCCCCGGGTGCGCGAGGAGCGACTCCGTCTGAATGAATCCCTGTGTCTGCGATCCGCTCCCAACTGCATGCTCCACCATAAAGCAGTGTTAATTCCAGGAAGCCCGAGAGGACTTCTTCCGCCAAAGCCGAGAAGAAACTGTCGGACTGGTTTCTGTAAGAGTGGTGATGATTCTCTCCGGCAATAACATCCGCTTCGAAGGCGTCGAGCTTGCCCTGGGCGGGGGCTTGCCATGCGCATGTTCCCGCCATCAGGATGCTGACGGTAAAGGAGATAACGCCATTAGATAAGTACTTCATTGGTTCTGCAGCAATTGAAACCTCAGATCTGAATATATCGCGGATTTCCCGGTCGTTCAAGACTTCGCCATTCTATCGTCTGAACGGGTCGCATGAAGATGTCGTGCCGCAGTACAGGCATGTGCGTCGTCTCGGCGACATGGCTCTGCCGCACTGCGGGCACTTGGCTGGAGGCTGCTTGGCAACTTTGCCGTCGAGCCGGCCGTCACGCATGTCGATCTCCTGCACCTTGTGGATCAACTGCTCGTCTGAATAGCTGTGTTCATCTCGCATCATCGTCCAATTGAAATTGCTCGGAAGGCCAGTAACCGGCGTCTGATACTCTTCGGCGGGCTAAATAGCGATCTTTCCCAATTCGCATATTCGGCCATCATGAAGACTGGGTCAAGGGCAATGTCGGAGTCCTCAGAATTCTTCTTAGCATTATAAGATGTTTGTTCCCAGGTGGTTGGGTTTACGTGGACGTCCAGAAGGGTAGTCTTTGCGACGGCTTCCCAATTGTTCTTGTTTCCAGGGCGGTAGTCTGGGATAAATATGGCCCTTCTTGTGAGCCTTTAGGGATAGGACGATACTGCGTATTCCATCCGAGGTGGACTGGTAGACAGAATGAATAAAGTGGATTCCAGCGTGAACGGTGGGGCCCGGGACAAAGCCGGCGCCGAGAAGTCGCTGCTTATCGCGGCCCTGGGCGTTGTTTTTGGCGACATTGGCACGAGTCCGCTCTATGCGATGCGGGAGTGCTTTCGCCATGCCAGCGGAATGACGGTAACGCCGGACAACGTGCTGGGAGTGGTTTCTCTCGTATTCTGGTCGCTCGTGATGGTTGTCTGTCTTAAGTATGTCCTTTTCGTGTTGCGAGCTGATAATCGAGGCGAGGGTGGCATTCTTGCGCTGATGACGCTGATAACCAAGGGAAAGGAGCGCAGTTCGAAGGTTTATTTTGCGCTCATAGTACTTGGCGTCCTTGGTGCCGCCTTGCTTTGCGGCGACAGCGTTATTACGCCGGCTATCTCGGTGCTGAGTGCTGTTGAAGGTCTGAATGTCGCGACAGATTCGTTTCAGCATTATGTCGTTCCGTTGTCTCTGCTTGTGATCATGCTGTTATTCTTCGGGCAATACAGGGGGACGGCCAGGATAGGCAATTTATTCGGGCCAATTATGCTTCTGTGGTTCGGAGTCATTGGTATTCTCGGGTTGCGAAGTGTCATCATGGAACCGGGGATACTGGCTGCGCTGAATCCATCATATGCATTCAACTTCTTTGCGAGAAACGGATGGACGGGTTTTGGCGTTCTTGGCTTTGTGTTTCTGGCGCTGACCGGCGTGGAGGTTATGTATGCCGATATGGGGCATTTCGGGCGCAAACCCATAACAAGGGCATGGCTGTTCATAGTCTTTCCAGCGTTGATCCTCAACTACTTCGGACAAGGCGCCTATCTTCTGAAGGCCCCCGAGTCGGTAGAGAACCTATTCTACCAGCTGGCTCCGAAGTGGATGCTCTATCCGCTGGTCGTTCTGGCTACTGTTGCGACAATTATTGCGTCGCAGGCTGTTATTTCGGGTGCCTTTTCGCTGGCGCGCCAGACAATGCAGCTCGGTTTCTGGCCGCGAATACAGATCATCCATACGTCGTTGCAGAGGATCGGCCAGGTATATGTGCCGGTGGTGAACTGGGCGCTTTTGATTGGAACAATGGTTCTTGTGCTGGTGTTTCGCGAATCCGGCAATCTTGCCACGGCGTACGGCATAGCTGTGTCGGCTCAGATGTTGATCACGACCGTATTGATGGTGATCGTCGTAAGGAATGTCTGGGGTAAAAGGTCTCCTTTTATTTTCCTGCTGCCTATGGCGTTCATTTCCATTGACCTGGCTTTCTTCTGTTCCAACGCGGCAAAGGTGTTTACCGGCGGTTGGATTGTTCTGGTCATATCGGGGGCAATTTTTGTTCTAATGACGATCTGGCAGAAGGGACGACGGTTGCTGGCTGAGCAGGTTGCGGCGGAGACTTTGAGCCTGGATGCATTCATCGATGATGTGGACCGGCACAAGCCGATAAGGGTGCCCGGCATAGCTGTCTTTCTGGCAGGGGATCCAAACGGAGCGCCAAGATCTCTCCTCCATAATTACAAGCACAACAAAGTTGTTCACGAGAAGACGGTAATACTGTCAGTCAGAACCCACGAGATCCCATTTGTGAATCCTGCCGATCGCCTGCATCTGGAAAAGCTGGGCAGCGGTTTCTACAGGGCAATCATCGACTATGGATTCAGCGAGACTCCCGATGTCCCGGCCGCATTGAAGCTGGCGCCCCCGGATGAAATCAAGTTCGAGCCGATTCTAACGACGTATTTCCTCGGCAGGGAAACACTTGTTCTGGGAGCCAGGCGTACCATGTGGATGTGGCAGAAGAAGATCTTCTGGCACATGTCGCACAACGCCCTTGATGCCACAACATTCTTCAGGCTGCCCGTAAACCGTGTTGTCGAACTCGGACTACAGGTCGAACTGTAGGAAGCGAAAAGCCAGTCTTAGGTTGTATTCTTGCCGACTATCTTCAGGCGCAGAATCGAGATTCCATTGCGAAATTATGCTTCTGACCTGACCTGTTTATGAGCTTGCGGGAGTTTTGCGATGGGTCGCAAGGCGGTTGTGATGACCGCGGTTGCCGGGCTGATATATTCTTTGGCGATCGACGGTGTGTATACGTACTTGAGCGACTACCTGCGGAATTACATTGGCTTGTCCGTTCGTAATGTTGGGCTGTTGATTGCGTTTGCAATGGCCGGCCGCGTTGCCGGGGCGATAGTGATTGGCTGGGTTGCGGTGCGAATAGGCAATGTGCGCGGCGCTTGGATTGCGATTGCGCTGACGAGTCTTGGATGCGCTGCGATTGGTTGTGCCGGTGATTTGCGAATCATTGTTGCAGGCGCTTTCATCTTCGTCCTCGCGTATGGTTGTTACTCAACAGTGTATAGCGCCATCGCGATGGATCTCAGTGAACCGCGCATACTTGCCTCGATGTTTGCGATCTTCATGTTGTTCGTGAACATGGGCGCATCGATCGGACAGGCGGTTCGTGGGATGATCGTAACGCGAATTGGATTTCAGAAAATGGTGCTTGTGATGGGCGCGATAAACCTGATAAACGTGCTGTTGATTCGTGGCTCTAAATATGCCGTGCCGGCACTCAAAAATAAATGAATAAAGTTTGTTGACATGCCGGGCACCTTGGGTTATTGTTCGCGGCAGTAACGGAATAGTTCTCACAAGAGATTGTAGCTATTGATTCACCGATTACTTTTCCGAGGGGAAAGTAAGTGGGTGGATTATTGCCGTTTGTTCTTTGATAACAGAATATCCATGCGTATCACTTCGAGTCAGAAGTGGTGCGATTAGGTTTTTTTAGGCACCGCAAGACTGTTGATTATTTGACAGTCGAGGATTGACAGGTACCTGCCGGTGAAAGCCGGCAGTTGTTCTGAAGATCTTTTTTTGGAGAGTTTGATTCTGGCTCAGAACGAACGCTGGCAGCGTGGATTAGGCATGCAAGTCGAACGGGAATTTGTTACGCCGCAAGGCGTGATAGAGGATAGTGGCGTAAGGGTGAGTAACGCGTGGGCAATCTACCTTCAAGTTGGGGATAACCTGGCGAAAGCTGGGCTAATACCGAATGTGGTCACTGGGCGCAAGCCTGGATGACTAAAGGCGGGGACCCGTAAGGGCCTGTCGCTTGTGGAGGAGCCCGCGTCCTATCAGCTAGTTGGTGAGGTAACGGCCCACCAAGGCTATGACGGGTAGCTGGTCTGAGAGGATGGTCAGCCACATTGGGACTGAGACACTGCCCAGACTCCTACGGGAGGCTGCAGTCGAGGATCATTCGCAATGCGCGAAAGCGTGACGATGCGACGCTGCGTGGAGGATGAAGGCCTTCGGGTTGTAAACTCCTGTCATTCGGGAACAATGCCTTAAGGGTGAACAATCCTTGAGGAAAGATAGTACCGGAAGAGGAAGTCACGGCTAACTCTGTGCCAGCAGCCGCGGTAATACAGAGGTGGCAAGCGTTGTTCGGATTTACTGGGCGTAAAGGGTGCGTAGGTGGTCTTGTGTGTCGGGCGTGAAATTCTGCCGCTCAATGGCAGAACTGCGTTCGAAACTGCAAGGCTGGAGTGCATGAGAGGAAAGCGGAATTCTTGGTGTAGCGGTGGAATGCGTTGATATCAAGAGGAACACCGGTGGCGAAGGCGGCTTTCTGGAATGCAACTGACACTGAGGCACGAAAGTTGGGGGAGCAAACAGGATTAGATACCCTGGTAGTCCCAACCGTAAACGGTGCACACTTGGTGTGGGGAGATTTGACCCTCTCCGTGCCGTAGTTAACACGATAAGTGTGCCGCCTGGGGAGTACGGCCGCAAGGCTAAAACTCAAAGAAATTGACGGGGGCCCGCACAAGCGGAGGAGCATGTGGCTCAATTCGATGCAACGCGAAGAACCTTACCAGGGCTTGACATGTGGCTGGATGCCCGCCGAAAGGTGGGAGGCTTTCGAGGCTGCCACACAGGTGCTGCATGGCTGTCGTCAGTTCGTGCCGTGAGGTGTTGGGTTAAGTCCCGCAACGAACGCAACCCTTGTGTCTAGTTGCCACTCCCGATGATGAGTTGGGAAGCACTCAAGACAGACTGCCCGTGTAAGCGGGAGGAAGGTGGGGATGACGTCAAGTCAGTATGGCCTTTATGCCCTGGGCTGCACACGTGCTACAATGGCCGGTACAGAGGGATGCAATACCGCAAGGTGGAGCGAATCCTCAAAACCGGCCCCAGTTCAGATTGAAGGCTGCAATTCGCCTTCATGAAGTTGGATTCGCTAGTAATGGCGCATCAGCTACGGCGCCGTGAATACGTTCCCGGGCCTTGTACACACCGCCCGTCACATCATGAAAGCCTTGTGCACTCAAAGACGCTGTACCAACTCGCATAACAGTGAGAGGAAGGCGTCAAAGGTGTGTGGGGTGATTGGGATGAAGTCGTAACAAGGTAGCCGTAGGGGAACCTGTGGCTGGATCACCTCCTTTCTAAGGAGAAATTCCTGGCACGAAAGTGTCGTGGAATATGGTCAAGCGACCTGTTCTCAAAAGCAGGTTGAGTATAGAGAAGTAAATAACAGGGGCCGAGAGAAGCCGAAGTCGCACCAGTTCTGATTACGAAGTTGGACCGCAGTTGCTGCGGGCATGGATATTCTTTGTCGTGTCACGACGCAAGAACACTTGGGCCTCCGCGCAGGGGGCATAGCTCAGTTGGCAGAGCACGAGCTTTGCAAGCTCGGGGTCACCGGTTCGACCCCGGTTGCCTCCACCATGCTTCGCCCTCCGAAGAGCGGAGAGTGAAGCATGCCCTGCGAAGCCAAGGCAATGCCGCGGGCGAAGAAGGGCAGATGCCGTGTGGAGCTTCGCAAGGCGGGCAAAACCTCCAGGGAGAGCTCGCAAGCTGCGCCTGGGTAAGCCGGTAGTTGGCTCACTTGGGCGTGTAGCTCAGTTGGTTAGAGCGCGTCCCTGATAAGGACGAGGTCCGTGGTTCGACTCCACGCACGCCCACCAGCCTTCGCGACGAGCGGAGCGAGGAGTGGAGGCTGTCCGCCGGAGTCAATCGACTGTAAGGGAGGTTGCGAAGGAGGACTGGTTAGTCCGCTCGTCGGCTACGGCTGGCAGGCCATCGGGCGCGAGGTCAGACTGGATGGCGAGCGGGACCGTGTGACAGACGACAGATCGGGATCGAGAGATCCGAAACGAAGTATGATTCGTGTTTCTCGATTCCGATTTTTCCGCCTCAGGCGGATTGTTCTTTGACAATTGCATAGAGAAGGGCAGAACAACTTAATGTTGGTATTGCTGGAAACAGTGATACCAATTGCGCCGAACTTTGACCATTTTTTTTGGTCAAGATAGAAAGGGCACACAGTGAATGCCTTGGCACCAATAGGCGATGAAGGACGTGGTAAGCTGCGATAAGCTCCGGGGAGTGGCAAGCACACTTTGATCCGGAGATTTCCGAATGGGGGAACCCATCCCGAGTAATATCGGGATACTTGAGTCTAAATAAAATAGGGCTCAGGAGCGACACCAGGCGAAGTGAAACATCTCAGTAGCCTGAGGAAAATAAAACAATGCGATTCCCTGAGTAGTGGCGAGCGAAATGGGAACAGCCCAAACCTCCCGGCTTGCCGGGAGGGGTTGCGGGACCTTAATGTGGTATTCCGCGGGATAGTAGAACGGACTGGAAAGTCCGGCCATAGAGAGTGACAGCCTCGTATACGACATCCCAGAGAAACCTAGAGGTATCCCAAGTAGAGCGGGACACGTGAAACCCTGCTCGAATCCCCGGGGACCGCCCCGGAAGGCTAAATACTAATTGGTGACCGATAGTGAACTAGTACCGCGAGGGAAAGGTGAAAAGAACCGCTTTTAGCGGAGTGAAATAGTACCTGCAACTGTGTGTCTACAAGCTATGGAAGCCCCGCAAGGGGCGACCGTTTGCCTTTTGCATAATGAGTCCGCGACTTACGGTATGTGGCAAGGTTAATCCGCCTCTGGCGGAGGAGCCGAAGCGAAAGCAAGTACGAAATGTGCGACTAAGTCGCATGCCGTAGACCCGAAGCCGTGTGAGCTACTCATGGACAGGCCGAAGCCCCCGTAACAGGAGGTGGAGGGCCGAACATGTTGATGTTGAAAAATCATATGATGAGCTGTGAGTAGGAGCGAAAGACTTATCAAACTCGGTGATAGCTGGTTCTCCTCGAAATAGCTTTAGGGTTAGCCTGTGCGAATGCTCGAAACGGAGGTAGAGCACTGAATGGTGTAGGGTCCTTACCGGGATTTCGAACCCAATCAAACTCCGAATACCGTTTCAGTCACGCATGGAGTGAGACCGTAGGGGATAAGCTCTATGGTCGAGAGGGAAATAGCCCAGATCGCCAGCTAAGGCCCCAAAAGTCAGTTAAGTGGACAAGGATGTGAGACTGCAGTGACAGCTAGGATGTTGGCTTAGAAGCAGCCATCATTTAAACAGTGCGTAATAGCTGACTAGTCGAGTGGTTTCGCGCCGAAGATGATCGGGACTAAACTGACTGCCGATGCTGCGGATTTTCCAGGCTCGCAAGAGACCTGGAAAGTGGTAGAGGAGCGTTCCATGTAGAGCGAAGCGCAAAGGAAACTGAGCGTGGACTGCATGGAAGTGATTATGCGGACATGAGTAACGAATAGCCGGGTGAGAATCCCGGCCGCCGAAATTCCAAGATTTCCTGGGGAAGGTTCGTCCGCCCAGGGTTAGTCGGCCCCTAAGCCGAGGCCGAAAGGCGTAGGTGATGGGAAACAGGTTTAATATTCCTGTACTGCCTGTACAGCGTCTGAACAATGGAGTGACGCAGGAGGCTAAGTCAGCCATCGATTAGAAGTGGTGGTCTAAGCCCGTAGGGGGTTCCGGCAGGAAAATCCACCGGGACATTACCCTGAAAGGTGGGGACGCTGATTCTTCGGATGAAGCGGATTGACTGATGCCATGCTGCCAAGAAATAACTTCTAGTTAGCTGTGCGGGTAACCGTATTTAAACCGACACAGGTGGAAAGGTAGAATATACCAAGGCGCGCGAGAGAAACCACGTTAAGGAACTCGGCAATCTAGCCTCGTAACTTCGGAAGAAGAGGTCCTTTCAGGGATGAACTATAACAGGGGAGTTCCCGGAAGGCGCAGTGAAAGGGCTCTTGCGACTGTTTAACAAAAACACAGCACTCTGCTAACTCGTAAGAGGACGTATAGGGTGTGACACGTGACCAATGCCGAAAGGTTAAGGTGAGGGGTGTATGCTCCGAGCCGAAGCCCCGGTGAATGTCGGCCGTAACTATAACGGTCCTAAGGTAGCGAAATTCCTTGTCGGGTAAGTTCCGACCTGCACGAATCGTGTAACGCTGGGAGCGCTGTCTCAACGTGGATCTCGGTGAAGTTGTAATTCCGGTGAAAATGCCGGATGCCCGCAGTAGGACGGAAAGACCCCGTGCACCTTTACTGTATTCTGATATTGGGTTTTGGTTTGTCATGTGTAGCATAGCTGGGAGACTTTGAAGCCCCGTCGTTAGGTGGGGTGGAGTCATCAGTGAAATACCAGTCTTGATGAGGCGGAATTCTAACCTTGGCCCGTGAATCCGGGTGAGGAACAGTGTCAGAGGGTCAGTTTGACTGGGGCGGTTTCCTCCCAAAAAGTAACGGAGGACTTCAAAGGTTCCCTCAGCACGGTCGGCAATCGTGTCTAGAGCGCAATGGTATAAGGGAGCTTAACTGCGAGACCTACAAGTCGAGCAGATACGAAAGTAGGACATAGTGATCCGGTGGTCGCTAGTGGGAGCGCCATCGCTCATGGGACAAAAGGTACGCCGGGGATAACAGGCTTATAGCTGCCAAGAGTTCACATCGACGCAGCTGTTTGGCACCTCGATGTCGACTCATCACATCCTGGGGGTGGAAAAGCTCCCAAGGGTTTGGCTGTTCGCCAATTAAAGTGGTACGCGAGTTGGGTTCAAAACGTCGTGAGACAGTTTGGTCCTTATCCTCTGTGGGCGCAGGAAATTTGAGGAGAACATTCCCTAGTACGAGAGGACCGGGAATGACGTACCTCTGGTGTTCCAGTTGTTCCGCTTGGAGCATTGCTGGGTAGCTATGTACGGAACGGATAAGCGCTGAAAGCATCTAAGCGCCAAGCCTCCTCCAAGATTAGATTTCCCTTTCTGGTCCGTCGCAAGACGGATTCAGGACTAAAGGCAGGTTGAAGACTACGACCTTGATAGGCCGGATGTGTACGCACAGTGATGTGTTAAGCTTACCGGTACTAATCAGCCGTGAGTCTTGGCCATTATTTATTGCTCGAAGTACGCGCAAGTTCTGTCTTTTCTCTATGCAATACTTTTTATAGAATTTTTTCCGGTGACTATTGCGAGGAAGAAACACCCGTAACCATACCGAACACGGAAGTGAAGGGCCTCTGCGGCGATGGTACTGTGGGAGACGACCACGGGAGAGTAGCTCGTTGCCGGGATTATTTTGTGGGACTTCTGGAGAAATCCGGAAGTCCCTTTTTTTTGCCGCGGCATATGGCTGTCTTCCTGCCGGTTTGTGCGGCAGGAGCCTGAATTCCCGCAGCAGCGCCGCAGGCCGGCTTCTTTTTCCCGGGACACCCAGGGTGCGGGGCACCGAGGGCAAAGATGGGCCGGCCCATGGAGGCGCACTCATATCGTTCCAACTCTGGCCAGCGACAATTGTCCTATATCCGCCAGTTCGACTGCTCTGCAGTTGAGGAGTGCAAATGCAACACAGTACCCGGAAGTTGTTTGCTGCTCATCTCTGCACTGGTATGCCCACGCCCATTTGGTGCAACCCGAAAGGACCTGTGTGAAAGATCACGACGTTGTTGGCGGGAACAGGAAGCAGGACGATCAATTATTTGGCCTAAAACTGGAACGATGCACGTATGAAGAAAAGCAGTCGCAGATAAATGCGGATAGCCATGAGTGTTGGTAGCCGCTGGCTGGCCGAGCCTGGAGTGCAGTTCCAGCGAGCTGGTAATGTTGCGCGTGGCGCGTACTGTAGACGTGTCGAATAGCGGAATGACGATGGGAAGACCTCGCAACCCTGTGTCTGTCGCGGTGTTAGTCGTGCGCCATGCGATAAACCACACAGCTGCGCACGTAGGATAATATTATCCAAGCGCTATCTGGCGCGACCCGCATCCGTCATCAGGGCGGAACACCGGATGGGCTTCATTGCTTTGGGTTTGCTGGCATCCCGTCTTTGCTTGTACGCATGCACGTATAAGGGTAATGACCACGCCTCTTGCGGCCTGTTCGTAGTTGGCAAGATCAATACACGGTATACGGTGCGCCAGGGGCAACATGCTCGGGACCGCGAGCGAGGAGTAGGATATAGTTACACTACACCGCGGCATGTTTATCTTGCATTGTGTGCTGGAGTTGTCTATCATTGCTGCACAATGAGGTGGTAGAACGCTGAATGTTCAAACGAAGGTTGCATATTGGTTGCTTTGTGTGGCTGCGTGAGTGCTGTGCCCTGCGTTGAGAGAAGAGTAAGCGCAAAAGCGCGAGTCCAGTGAAGCGCCGAGCCTGAGTGACGGAGCAGAGGCCTGGTGTGATCGAAAGTGTTCAATTGCAATCAGGAAGAGAAAGTCACATGAATTTTCGGTTTAGAAATGCCTACTTGATTATTGCCAACTATAGCGGGGACACGACAACTTGGGAGGCTATATGAGATTTGGAATCCTTGGTCGGCGCCAGCGAGACCTTCCTACGGGCGGGTGGCGCATAGTGACTGTTTTAGTTGCGCTCTCCTTTGCTATTGCTCTTCCTTCCAAGGCGGCAACGAGAACATGGAACGGTGGTGGTGCCGACAGCAACTGGGGCACTGTCCTCAACTGGAATGGCGGAACTGTCGCGCCATCAGCAGGTGACGCACTGGTCTTTGCTGGCAGTATAAAACCCACACCCGCGAATAATCTAGGTAATCTCTCCTTTGCCGGCATCTCGTTCAGCGCTGGTACTGCAGCATTCACGGTGACTTTGAATTCGATCAAGTTCAACGGTGCTACAAGCATTGCAAACGGTAGCAGTAATCTGCAGACGCTCAACGCCACCGCAATTGTCCTTGAGGACCGGGATAGTGCCACGGTCGGTAACAGTTCGGCTCTGTCCCTATCTGGCGATTTGAAAAGTACCACTTCGTCACTGACTCTAGTGACTAGGACCCGCGATAATACTTTCACTGATGACTCAACGCTGACGATCAGCGCCGGCACTTTATCCGCCGGCACAACTATTATTGCCAAGAATACCGGGAAGGGGCAAGCAAACGGCTCCCTTATCATCAGCGGAACTGCCAATGTTGCAATCGCAGCTGGTTCGACCCTGGCCTCTTACAATATTCACACCACCTCTGGGAGTGCCAGTGGGACTCTCAGTATCAGCGGCGGTTCGATCTCTATTGGTGCGCTGACTTTGACTGCGCTTACCAGAAGTGCCAACAGTGGGGGAGGTGTCAATGGTGCTATTAAAATCACTGGAGGCACGACCACATTTACTGGTGTCCTAGCGAATACAGGGACATCAAGCTACGGCACCCGGACGAGCACTTTGACGCTCAATGGCGGAGTATTGGACATGGGAGGCTATGCCATCGGCGACGCTACATTGCCAATCACCACCACGTTCACGGCGGGCACTTTGAAGAATCTTGCCGAGTTGAATGGCGGAGCTGGTCTCGCCTTTACCGGCAGCGGTACAGGGACGTTGACTGGCAGCAACGCATTCTCCGGCGGCGCGACAATCACTTCCGGTATTTTGAATATTGGCACAGATAGCAGTCTCGGGACGTCGAACGGCACGCTCACATTCAGTGGCGGGACGCTTCAGTTTGGTGCAGCCTCAACAACGATAAGTTCATCACGGAAGGTGGCTCTCAATGCCGCAGCATATGTGGATACGTCTCTTAACGCCGGGACGATCGCTTCGGTGATCGGTGGAGCGAACGGACTCACTAAGGTTGGCATCAACACATTGACCCTCACTGCCGCGAACAGCTTCAGTGGAGGCGCGACGATATCGGCCGGCCAGTTGTCCTTGAGCGGTGGTAACAATCGTCTGGATACGACTGGTTCGCTTACAATCACTGGCGGAACGCTTGATTTGGGAGGCAACACTCAAACAACGTCCGGCACGGTCAGCTTCCGGGGTGGTGTAACTCAAAGCGGCACAATCAGCAAATCCGGCGCGGCTTACGATGCGCAGGCTGGCACGGTGAACGCAGCGTTGGCTGGTGCGGCCGGGCTAACGAAGTCCGGGACCGGCGTCATGACGTTGGGCGGCACTGTGGAGAATACATATTCAAGTCTGACCACTGTCAGTGCGGGCTATTTGCGGCTGAACAAGACCGCCGGCGTCAACGCCATAGGCGGTTCTCTCACCATCGCCGGTTCGGGTACTGTCACATTGATCAATGACAACCAGATTGATGATGCGGCCGTTGTCACTCTTAATGGTGCTGGTGCGGAATGGTTGCTTAATGGCAAAGACGAGACCGTCGCGGCTGTCAATGTAGCAAACTCTACTGTGAATGCCGGCGGAGCCGCCGGTTTACAGACTGGCAGTGGTAAGACCCTTACGGTGACCGGCGATCTCTTGATCTCCGGTGGCCAGATCACGCTCAACAGTAATGGTTCGACTATTACGGCTGGAAGCGTCACGGCCACGGGCGGCACTTGGGTGTTTGGAAGCACCGGCAGCCAGCAACTGTTTGTGGGCGCCGGAGGCCTGAGCATCGGTGCGGCGACGATTGACGCCGGTAGCAGCGTCTCGAGCAAAATCAACATGAGCGGAGACGTAACGCAGACAACCGGGGCAGGTGCTATCATCGGTTCCGGATCGCTAACGCTTAACGCAGCCCGTGGCTTCGCTGTCAACGGGACATCCCTCACGGTCGATACGATAGTTGCCAATGGTGCTGCCACCGGTTCAATCGCCAAGACCGGCACAGGCACGTTGATACTCACCGGCGCTAACACTTACACCGGGGGTACAACGCTCACTGCCGGCATCTTGAGAATCGACGCTGACAATGGTCTGGGCGGAACTGCTGGCACGCTTAAGTTCGATGGCGGCACACTTCAACTGAATTGGACGGGAAGCACCCTTGTTACCATCAGTTCCTTGCGGACTTCCACGATCACTGCAAATGGCGGCTTTGTGGACACCTCGATTCACAGCGGGACGATCGCCTCTGCTATCGGCGGTAGCGGAGGATTGACGAAGACCGGTCAATACACGCTGTATCTCACCGCCGCCAATAGCTTCGAGGGCGGCACCACAATTACCGCGGGCACATTGATTGCCGTCAATCCGGCGGCTCTGGGTGCCGCTGGCGCGGCCGTGAAGTTTACCGGCACGACCGGGATTCTGGACTTGCAGACGGCTACCAGTGCCAACGCCTACGACGTAACGATCGGGTACGGTAACTCTGGCACAATTCTTGCCGACCGTGTCGGCAGCGGGGGCGGGATCACTCACTCTCTGGGTGCGCTGACGCTAAGCAGTGTGACGCTCAACATTGCCAAGGGCGCAAACGTGGCCAGTGGGAGCCCGGTTGTTCAATTTGAGTCACTCAATCTTGGTGCTGGTTCAGCGTCGACAGCCACCCTGAATCCTACCACCGCTGACCTCTCGATCGGCACAGTCAGCATTGGTTCTAACAGCTTTGCCAAGACTCTCCAGCTCGATGGAACCAGCGGTGGAAACGCTATCACTGGTGCGATTGCCGACGGTCTTAACACTGTGTCACTGACCAAGGCCAATACAAGCACCTGGGCCCTCAGCGGGAACAATTCCTACACCGGTGGCACGACAATCAGCGCCGGCACATTGCTGATCGGCCATGCCAATGCGTTGGGCGGAGCGACCGGCGGAGCCATTACGTTTGGCGGCGGCACGCTTGCCTCCAGTTCCGGCGCGGCCTATACACTTGGCAATGGTGGTTCGCTCAACTTCACAGGCGACGCTATTCTTGGTCAATCCAGCAGCAACACTGGTACCGGTGATTTGACGTTGACCGGTTCCGGCTCGCTGTCGGCCGCGCCGCATACATTGACGGTCAACAACAGTACAACCCTCTCCGGCGCGATTGGCGGTGGCGGTTCCCTGACCAAGACCGGCGCCGGCACTCTTACGCTTGGAGGAATCAATACCTATTCAGGCAGTACAATTATTGACCAGGGTACGTTGAAATACACGGCTAACAACACCGGTGTACAGAGTCTGATATTCGGAGCGACCGCTGGCGACACCACAGCCGGCAAGTTGGATCTATCCAGTGCCAACGTCACGGCCACGTCGCTTACGGTTCAGAACAAGAGCGCCGCCAATGTTATCACAATCGGCTCCGGCAGGACGCTGGCCCTGAATGGCGGCGTGACCATCGGCTTCAACAGTGCCGCCAGCACCACGACCCTGCTGACGCTGAACGGCTTGGGTACGTTTTCGGTCAACGCCGGCAATTTTAGAGTTGGCGGCAACCAAACGACGCAGGTCAGCAACGCCGCCACGCTGGATATGAGCGGGTTGTCCAACTTTGTCGCTGATCTCGGTGCCGGTAGTATCTTTGGCGTTGGTGCCATCGCCAATGCTGATGGCGCTTCATTATTGGGAGGTTCCACTCTGATCCTTGCACAGAACAGCAGCATTACCGCTGGCACGTTCACCACGGATTCGGCAGAAGCCGCCACCCAGGTGATCAAGCTGGGCAGCGGGTCAAACACCATCAACGCCAACACGATCACCATTGCCGCCATCACCGGCCGGGATAATGCCACATTCAGTTTCAACAGCCCCGGAAGTGGCACGCTTACGATTCGAAGCCAGACCGGCGCAGCTCGGGTCGCGAACATGACCGTGGCGTATGTTTCCTACACAGGTTCCAACGGACCGGATGGCACGGTCGATCTGACAGATCATAGCGTGGACGTGTCTTTGAATACCTTGAATATTGCCGGACGCACCAGCGCCTCCAGCAATGGGGCCATCGGCAAATTCCTGTTCGATACTGGTACCTTGAATACTGGAATCATCACCATCGGCTACAACAAGTCGGCTTCCTACACCACCACTGGGACATTGAGTATTGGTGGGGGGGTTGCCAATATCGACAGCATCCAAATGGCCGCATCCACCGCAGGCATTGCCAACGCGAACCTGCTCTTCAGTGGGGGATCGATCACGATGGCCGGAGATATCATCAGGACTGGAGGTGCCGGAACCTCAGTAGCCACATTGACCCTCAGTGGCGCTACCCTGAACATGGGTGGCCACGACATAAGCAGTGCCGCGTACTCTATTAATACCTTTGTCTACTCGGGCGGTCTGTTGCAGGATATCGGCACAGATTACGGAGCAATCACCCTTGCCGGCACTGGTTCGCGCGAGTTCTACCAAAATGCCAACGTTGGCACGATCAGTGGGGTTATTGCGGGTTCAGGCATTGGATTGACCAAGACCGGAGGCAATACGCTCATCCTGTCTGGTCCCAACACCTACTCCGGCACAACGCTTATCGGCGCCGGCGTCCTGCAGATCGGCGCAGGTGGCACGACGGGGTCACTCTCCACCAGCAGTTCCATCACCGACAACGCCACGCTGGCCTTTAACCGCTCGAACACGATCACACAAGGCGCTGATTTCAGCAGCGTGATCGGTGGCTCCGGCAACCTGGTCCAGGCCGGTAGTGGTACGCTCGTTCTCAATGGGGCGAATAGCTACACAGGTCAGACAAAGATCAGTGCCGGTGTCCTGAATCTGGGGACTGCGACTGCACTTGACGGTGGTGGCAGCATAACATTTGCAGGCGGCACATTGCAATTTACCGCCAACAATACCACGGATTACTCCGACAGGGTCAAGGGCAGTTCCGGTGCTGTCAAGCTGGATAGCAACGGACAAAGCATCACATTTGCCAGTGCGATAGACAGTAGTAATGGCGGTGGGCTGGCCAAGGTCGGAGCCGGAACCCTGACGCTCGCGGCAGCAAATGCGTTCTCCGGTGGTGCGACGCTTACCGCCGGCGCTCTCCGGCTGGGTGACTCCGCTGCACTTGGCAACGGTACATTCACGATCAGTAATGGCACTACGATCGACAGCACTGTGGCCGAACTGGTCCTCAGTACTGGCAACGCTCAGAACTGGAACGGCGACTTTACGTTCATTGGCACGCAGAATCTCGACTTCGGCGCAGGTGCGGTTACCATGAATGCCGGTTGCCGGGTAACGGTAGGCGCCAACACGCTTGCTGTGGGCGGTGGTATTTCGGGCGCTACCTTCGGCTTGACCAAGGCTGGAGCAGGTACACTGACGCTATCCGGAGCCGGCACCTACAGTGGTGGTACGACATTGAGCGCCGGCTATTTGAATGTGGGCAACAACGGCGCGCTTGGCGCTGGCACCGGCACCCTCACTGTTAATGGCGGTACCCTGTTGTTGAACAACTACTCCGTGAGTGTGGGCACATTCAGCGGCAGCGGCAGCACTGTGGACCTTGGCTCAGGTGCATTGACGGCCACACAAACTGGAGGCAGCGCAACCTACAGCGGAACAATCATTGGTAGCGGGAGCCTCACCAAGGCTGGTGCCGGAACACTGACGCTGAGCGGCAACAACAGCTACAGCGGAGGTACGACGCTGAATGCCGGTATTCTGGTTGTGAGCACGAGCGCGAACGCCCTCGGCACCGGAACTATTGCCATCAGCGGTGGCGGCGGTACTCGCCTGATTGTCAGTGACGGCCTGACACTCGCCAACAGTATCACGATCGGCAGCAATGCCGGGCTTACTGGTCGCGGCATCATTGAGAACAGCAGTACCGGGAGCGCCACGCTTAGCGGCGGAACGATCACGATCACTGCTCCACCGAACGCTGGCGGGCACTTCTCGTCTGTGAGTACCGGTACATTGACCATCAACGATTTCATTACCTCCTCGGTTGCTGTCATCTGGCGCACAGGCAATGGGGTCTTCAGCGGCGGTGGCGATTATGCCGGCATATCGATGAATGGCGGCACAATATCGCTCGGTGCCAACAATGGTCTTTCCACCAGTGCAACCTTTACCGTGAGCGACTCGGCGGTATCTACGTTTGATCTTGCCGGTTTCAATCAGCAGCTGGTTACAATTATAGAAGGCAGTGGGAATGCCGGAACAGTCAAGAACAGCGCTGCAACGTTAAGCACGCTGACTTTGACCGGCGCCGGCAACAACACATTTGCCGGAACCCTCACCGGCAATCTTGCTCTTGCCAAGACCGGTGCGGGCTCTCTGTCGCTCTCCGGCGTGAACGCTTACAGCGGCGGCACAACGATCAGTGGCGGCACCCTTACCTCTACTGTTATGGCTGGTCTGGGTACGGGCAGTGTAACTGTCAATACTAGTGTCCTCAATCTGGCAGCCTCAGGAGCTGCGGCCTATACCTTTGCCGGACTGAGCGGGGCCGGGACTGTCAATGTCACACTTGGAACCGGCAGTTCGATCACAACGTTCGCGGCCGGCACGTACACCGGATTTACAGGCACAATGAACGTCGGCGACGGTGTGACTGGCGGCAAATTCAATCCTCCGGGACCGTTCGCCTCCAGCGCGACGGTCAATATACTGGCCAACGGCACAGTCTATCTCATCAATACCGGCACTTACGGCAACAGTGTGCTAACTACCAGATCCTGAGACCGAGAAGCAGTTGAAATGGGGTGACACTTTTCCCTTAGCTAGAAAAGAGCAAAGGGAAGGAGTGTTACCGATGAGAGG
>Ga0247841_10003608_pt1 | contig 28148 bp, 23 predicted proteins | sample LaCruzMarch2015__2_FD_192410 | JGI IMG/M metagenome (GOLD analysis project Ga0247841, IMG submission 192410) | Freshwater microbial communities from meromictic Lake La Cruz, Castile-La Mancha, Spain - LaCruzMarch2015_18m | ecosystem: Environmental > Aquatic > Freshwater > Lake | place: Spain... | reverse complement strand
TCTGCACACCAATCACTACAAAACGATCACGCTGGATGAGTGGCATACGGCCGTCTGCTGCGGCACGCCGTTGCCGGAGAAAATTGTGGTGATCACCTTTGATGACGCATGGCGCGACCAGTATGAGCAGGCGGCGCCGATCCTGGAAGAGTTTGGCATGCGCGCAACATTCTTTGCCTACACGTCGGTGATCGGCACGCCGGACTACATGACCTGGAACCAATTGCGCGACTTGGCGCAGCGCGGCCATGCGATTGGCTGCCATTCGGCGACGCACAGCGATTTGGCCCGCCCGTTTGGGCATGAAGACGCGGCGGCGTATACGCGGCGGCTGACGCGTGAGATCAACGAGGCGCAGCGCCTGACGGCCGACTGTGCGGCCGCGCCGGTGCATCATTTCTGCTATCCCTACGGCTATTACAACACGACGGTGGTTGCACAAGTAAGCGCCGTGCCGTATGCCACGGCCGTGACAGTGAACCCGATGATCAACACGCGCGCCACCCCGCTCCATCAGCTGGGGCGGTTCATTATTGCCCCGTGGACGAAGGTGGCCGATCTTGAGGCGATGCTGATGATGCGGGCCTTGCCGGTGATGGCCGCGTCACCGCGCGACGGCGCCATCATGACCGGCGCCATCACCAATCTTATTGTGCGGGTGCCACCCGGCACGGTGCTGCCGTTGGCCCGGGTGCGCATGAAATGGAATTGGCGCTGGACGGACAGCACCTACGATCCGGTGCGGGGTGTGATCGTCTGCGCCGTGCCGGCGCCGCTCAAACCGAATTTATACACAGCCCAAGTGCATGCCTGGGATGCGCACTCCAATCATTACGCCTATGCCTGGCTGTTTCAGAAAAATGCCAGCGTTAGTCCGCCAGTGCCGGCGGCGGCGGCAACGGTGCCGGCGCCGCGCCGCAAGCTTGTTCTTTTATCATCACCCGGGAGATAGACATGAGTACAATTCTGATAGGGTATTATAGTCGCACGGGCAACACGAAGGCCATGGCCCAGGAAATCGGGCGCGGGGCGCAAGAAGCCGGTGCGACCGTGGACGTGAAGCCAGTCGAGAAAATCCTGGTGGAGAGCCTGACGGAGTACCACGCCATTGTGCTGGGCTCGCCGGATTATTACGGCAGCATGGCTGCGCAGGTCAAGAAGCTGCTGGATGATTCCGTCAAATTCCACGGGCAACTGGCGGGCAAAGTCGGCGGCGGGTTCAGCTCGTCGGCCAACATCGGCGGCGGCAATGAAACGACGATTCTCTCGATTGTCCAGGCTTTGCTGGTGCATGGCATGGTCGTGCCGGGGGTGGCGATCGGCGATCATTACGGCCCGGTCTCGATCAATGCGCCGGACGAGCGCGCCCTGCGCCAATGCCGCAACTACGGGCAGGTGATTGCCAAACTGGCCGCCGCGGTCGCGCCCATGGCGAAGTAGCAGGGCAGATGAGGAGGGATGGAGGGATGGAGTGCTGCTGAGGAAATTCGTGCGCAGCGAATGAATTTGGAGTTCAGCAATAATTTCTTTCGTGGCGAAATAAATTAATGCTATTCGTCCGCCGCTCTTAAAATAGTGTTTGGCAAATGCCGTGCTTCTTCCACTCTTCCACTCGACTGCTCGACTACTGCGGCTCTTTCTGCTCGACTTGCTTGCGGAAGGGCACGAAGATTTTCTGGCCGACGGTCAGGGCGCTGGCGTTGTTGATATTGTCATTGCAGTTGACGATATCTTGCACGGCGACATTGTAGTCGCGCGCGATTTTCCAGAGTGATTCACCGGGTTTGACGGCGTGTTCATAGCCGCGGGCATAGTCAATATCGGGATGTGATGGTGTGCCGGTGCGGACGACCGGCTCGCCGGGTGCCGCCGCGGCCGGCGGTTTCTTGGTGGCGGTCTGGCCGGCGGCATTGGCGGCGCTGACTTCAACGACGGTCTGCAACTCGCGGGCGAGATCATCAACGGCGGCGGTGTTGCTGTTGACTTGATTCTGCAACTTCTTCATGTCGGCCCGCATGCCGAGCAGGTCATCATTCAGGCGTTTCTGCAGTTTCGCGTTCTCCTCCTGCACCATCCGCAGCACCTCGGTTATTTTTGTGCCGGTCGCGCTGGTGCCGCGGCCGGCTTCGGCCAGCTGGGCTTGGATGCGTTGCTCGAAGTTGGCCTGCTGCGTGCGCGCCGCGGTGGCGAGCGCGGTCTGCAACGCATCCTGCTCCTGCCGCAGTGACTGCTGGAGCGCGGCATTCTCGCGCTCCAGCGTGCTCAGGCGCGCTTGCAGATCATCCACGCGTTGATCGAGGGAGGCGACGGAATCGTTGACCGAGCGGACATCGTTTTGCACCGTGGCAACCCGCAGGTCGCCATCTTCAACCGTGGCGGACGTGCCCGTGGCGCAGCCATGCAGCGCCACGAACAAGCCACTCAACGCGATGCTTGTGCCGAATTTTATCACCGCGCGCACATGCATTGGTGCCGGCTGCCGCGCTTAGCGGCCGGCCAAGCCGACCATGAAATGATCGCGCCGGTTCTTGGCATAGGCTTCTTCGCCGCGCCCCGGATCGGCCGGGCGCATCTCGCCATAGCTGATGGTGTACAGCCGGTTGGCATCAATGCCCAAATCGGCGACGAATTGCCGCGCCGCATTGGCACGCCGCGAGCCGAGCGCCATGTTGTATTCCTCGGTGCCGCGATCATCGCAATGGCCTTCAATCTGGATCAGGACATTCGGATAGCGTTTGAGGAACGCGCCGATTTGCTGCAGGATTGCGGCATCATTCGGCAGGATCGTCGAGCTGTCATAGGCAAAATGAATGTCGCGCAAGACCATGCGCGCCTCGGCGTCCACGGCCGGATCCAGCAAGCCGGAGCCCGGCTCGCCAAAGCGGCCCGTGCCGCCCGCCACCGGCAGGTCGCCCGCCAGGAAATCCTTGTCTTGCGCCAAGGCGACGTCATCCGCCATCGGATCAAACGGATCGCCGGTCGCGGTCGTGTCACCATCGCCTTTCTTGTTCTTACTGCAGCCCAGCACCAGCGTGACGGCCAGCATCATCAAGAGTAATCGGTACATACGCTTCTCCTACCTCGGAAATTTCTGTTAAGCACATGACGCAGCAGGCAAACCATCCACCTGATGCAACCATGGTGCAACGTGATATTATACCATAATGGGCGCACAATGCAAAATGCCTGTGCACGCGGCAACATTTGCCGTATCGCCAACAATGGTACAATATCCAACATGTCATGAACATGAAATTGGAAAAAACGGCATTAGAGGCGGCGGCGGGCGTGCCGGCGCGGGTGGAGAAGATCGGCATGTTGCACCAGCACGCGCTGGTGGTACGGTTGGCCGGAACGCCGTCGGCGTATGTGTATTGCGCGCCGGACGCGCCGCTGCGCGCGGTCTGCTGCGCGACCAGTTCGCCGCACAGCAGCTATCCGCACGCGGACTGGCTGGGCGCCGCCGGTGCGCTGCTGGAACAGGCCGAATTGGTTGCCTGCCGTGCCGTGCCGGGCGAGCAGGTGCTCGAATTGCTGTTCAGCACGGGCTGGCGCATCGCGGTGCATTTTTTCGGCCGGCGCGGCAATGCCGTGCTGGTGGATGAGCACAACCTGATTCACGCGGTATGGCGCGCGCTGCCGTGCCATGTGGTGGGCACGCCGTACGTGCGGCATGCGGCGCCGGCCGAGGCGGGTGACGCGGGCATGCGCCCGCTGCCGTTTGACGAGCTGCTGTCCGGGCTGCAGCGCCTAGAACTCGACCAGACGCGCGCCGAACTGCAGCGCCAGTTGCAGGCCCGGCGTGCGCGGCTGGCCGAGCGCCTGCGGAAGATAGAGCACGACCTGGCGGAAGTGGCGCGCGCGGCGGAGTACCGCGCCCAAGGCGATCTGTTGAAGGCCCACTATCATCTGCTCAAGCCGGGCATGCGCGCGGTGACGGTGCTCGATTACACGGCGCCGACGCCGGCGGAGCGCACCATCGCGCTGGATCCGCGCAAGACGCCGCCGCAAAACATGGCGTGGTATTTCAAGAAGGCGGCGAAACTCGAACGCGGCCGCGAGGTGATTGCCGCGCGCCATGCGCTGACGCAGCGCGAGCTGGCGGCCCACGACGAACAAGGCCGGGCGCTGGCGGCCTGCGTCGATGTCGCCGCGCTGCGGGCCGTGCTGCGCCCGCCGCGGCCGACGCGCCCGCCAAGTTCGGCAGGCCCGCCAAGTTCGGCAGGCCCGCCAAGTTCGGCACGTCCGGCAACGCGCATCCGCCAGTTCACCAGTTCCGATGGCGCGTTGATCATGGTGGGCCGCACGGCGGCCGACAATGACGAACTGACCGTGCATGTCGCGCGCGGTAACGATGTCTGGCTGCATACCCGCAACCGGCCGGGCGCGCATGTGGTGGTGCGCTTGGAACGCAATCAGGAACTCACGCGGCGCACGTTGCTCGAGGCCGCGCAGCTCTGCGCGCACTTCAGCCGCACACCGGATGGCGCGCTCGAAGACATCATGTATGTCTTGCGCAAGCACGTCAGCAAGCCGAAAGGCGCCAAGCCCGGGCTGGTGCATGTCGCCGGCGGCAAGAACATTACCGTGCGCCACGCGGCCCGCGCCATGAAAGAATGGATTGCGGCGCAGCACAATGAAGCCGACCAGTGAACGATGAACGATGAACAGATGTGCCGGGCATGTTCTGCACACGCAGTGGGCACGGGCGCGGCAGAAAGAGCACAGGTTGCCGCAGGCATGGCTGTACTGGCGCTCTGGCACTGATTATGCCATGAAGAATAGCAACATGGCATTGAATGTAAAAAAAACGAGGAATGGCGCATGAAAAAACACACGGTATTGACAATGATGGTGTGGCTGCTGGTGCTGACGGGCAATGTGGCGCACGCAGCCGCCGTCACGAATGCGCCGGGGCCAACGCCGCAGTGGCGGTGGCAGCGCGCGTACCAGCTCACGGCGATCACCAGCACCAACGGGATTGCGCGCGCGGTGTTTTTCTGGCGGCCGCAGCGGCTGAGTGTTTGCGTGGGCGAGGGCGAGATCCTGACCAACACCACCGCCGTCGTGCGCGCCATTGATCCGGGCAAAGGCTCGGTGACACTGGGCACTGCGGACGAAACGGTTGAATTTCATTTGCGCGAGTATCAACGCGTGGCGCAGCCGCTGTCGGACAAGATTGTGCTGAATTTCGAGGAGACCGACATTCGCACGGTGCTGCTCTACCTGGGTGAATTGACCGGCGAAACCATTCTGCCGGCGACCTGCGTGCGCGGGCAGGTGACCTTGATCAACCCGCAGCCGGTGACGCGCGCGCAGGCGGTCGAGATCATCACGGCCCTGATCGAGTCCTGCAATTTCAAGGTGATCCACGGCCAGAAGGTGATAAAAGTAGTGCCGATGTCACACGGCGCAGTGGCGCCGACCGCCGACGTGGCGCGCACGGAACTGCAAGTGCTGCCCCTGTGCTACGCCAAGGCCGACATGGTGGTTGCGCAACTCAGCCAGATTTTTAGCATGCCAAGTATGCGGCATGCCAAAACCTTGACCATCGGCACGCAGACCGTGGCCATCGGGCCCGTGGCGCTGGACTGTTCATTCATGGCTGACAAGGCGGCGAACCGCATTGTGGTGCTGGGTGATGTGCGCGCCATGCCGCTGGTGCAGAAAATAGTCGCGCTGCTGGATGTGGCGGCGGTGACCGGCGAGGGCGACCCCGTGATGCAAACGGCCGCGCTGGCGTATGTGACGCCGCACGATATGGCGGCCTTGCTGCAGACATTGTACGCCCCGCGCATTGTCACTGCAACACTGCCGGGCACCCGTCTGCTGCTGTATCGCACGGACAGCAAATATGTCGACAAAGTGCGCCGGGTCATCGAGCGCTGCGACAGCCCGGCACAGGTGACGAGGCCCGCGCACTACACCGTGCCGATCGGGACAGCCGCGGCAGGTGTCTTGCTTGGCGGTGTGACGGTTGCGCTGGTGCGGCGGCGGCGGCAGTGAGTAGTGGAGAACTCGGCTGCGCGGGCCGCGGGCCGTGATCCGAAGTTGGGAGGCTGGGAGGCTGGGAGAACGACGAACGACGAACGACGAAAAACAGTTATGACGCTGCAGGGCTGGCGGGGCTGGCGGTGGTCGCGGGCGCGCGGCCGTTTTTCTTCAGGTTTTCCTGCAAGGTCTGCGAAAAGAAGCCGCCGGAGAGCGTGTCGATCTTGGTCGTGAGCTCTTCAATCTGGAATTCAAGCCGCGACAACTCGGCGAAATCCTTGGGCGGCTCGTAGAGCTTCTGGAACAGCAGATTGCGGCGCTGGAAATAATAAATGGTGACCGTGTTGGCGACATCGGCGCGCAGCTCGGTCTGGCGCTGGCGGCGTTCGTCAATCCCGACTTCATTGGGATTGAAGAAGAGCTTTTCGAGATCCCACGTGAGCTCGGCTTCTGCGCCGATGCCGGCCGTTTCACTGCCGATCTTGCGGCCGAAATAGGCGGCGTTGTCGAGCGTGCCGACCGCGTCAATGCCTTGGTCGAGGCCCTGGGCGCTATCACCCCGGCCGAGCAGGCGCACTTGCGGCATCAGCGCCGCGCGCTTGACATTGCGCAGCCAATTGCGGATGCGGTCGGGATGCAATTCGGCGTACTCGATGGCGGCGTCGACGACGGCGCGCGCGCTGGGTTCCAGCTGAATGCGCTGCATGGCGTGCTGATAGCGGAGCTCCTGGGCTTCGTGGCTGAGGATATCCGCGGCCGTCAGGGCGGGCGCGGGCGTGGTTGCGGCGCTGCCGGCCAGCACGTCTTGGGTGAGGACAGGTGGCACGCTGACCGGTGCGGTCACGGTCACGGGTGCCGGCGGCGCGGCGACGGGCGCGGCGATCGTCGCCGGCGTGAGCCAGTCTTTGCCCCACAGGACGCCGCCGACGTAGCTCCAGACAATATCGCTGCCGTTCAGCGCAATCGCGAGTTGCAGGCATTCGCTGAAATCGTAAATGGAGCTGATCAGGCGGAACGATTGCAACGCATTTTTACTGTAAAAAAGGCGCCCGCCGCTGACAAAGGCAACCGTGGTTGCCTGCAAGGGCGAGACGGCGATGTGGGTGGCGGGTGCCTCCGGCAGGCCGGCAAGCGCGGCGAAGGTGCTGCCGCGATCAACGCTGACAAACGTGCCGCCGCGGGTGGCAACATAGACGCGCTCGTTGTGGCGGCTGGCGGCGATGGCCAGAATGTGATTCTCGGTGGGATTGACGCGGGCGAAGAAGCGCGTGAAGGTATTGCCGCCATCACGCGAGCGCCAGACGCCGTCAGTCGTGCCGAGCAGCATGCTGGTGTCCTGTTCGGGATCGACATACAAGGCGGTGACGGCGCGGCCAAGCGGCGCGAGCGTGCGTTTCAACCATGACGCGCCCGCGTCGGTGCTGATGTAAATGTTGTGTGAGGTCAGCAGGTAGAGCGCCAAGGGTTGATTGGGCAAGGTCACGACCGTGCGGATGCGTTCATCGGCTTCAAGCGCGGGCAAGGCGCCGGTGGGATTCCACGCTGCGCTGGTGAGGGTTGATTGCAGCACGACGTTGCTGCGCACGGCATACAAGGTTGTTTGCGCCAAAACGCCGGCTTCAATCGGCCCGAGCAGCAGCTTGTATGTTTCGGGAACACGATTGGCGCGGGTTGACGCGCACAACAAGAGCAAGACAAAAAGCGCGGCGCGCGTACCGGTCTTACAGGTCAAGGGCGCTCGCGCGATCGTCGTAGCCATCATTATTGCGGTCGACAAAATGATCAACCGAACCGCTGGCACGGCGCAGTGAGGTGCGGGCACCGCGCGTGGCGCCGGCAGCCTTGCTGGTGGTGCTCAAGCCGCGCGTTGCAACAGTAACGACGGGGGCGGCGGTGGCGCGCGTGACCGGGGTGGGCATTGTGGTGGTGACCAGTGGCGTGGCAGTGGCGTCGTGCGCGGACTGCAGGGCGCTCAGCGTGCCTTTATTGAGCGCCGGCGTGGCTGCCGTGGGCATGGCTGCCGCCGGTGCCGCCGCCATTGCCGGTGCCGCCATTGCCGGTGCCGCCGGCACCGCGGAGGTGATGCCGGGCAAGAGCACGGCTGGTTGTGCTTTACCTGCCGTCGTCTGATAGGCAATATTTTCGCGCCAGTGGGCTGGCGCGGCACGCAAGGCACCACAGAGCACCGCAAGGCACACACTGCACTGCACCATCTTCGTCGCATTCATACAGCCATCCGTTTGCATGTCAACTTTATTATAGCATGATTTATGATTGCAATGCAAGTCCGGCGATATTTTTTGGTTTTGGCGACGCGAAAAAGCCAGTTCAACTGGTGCCGCGCGCGCGCAGACACCCCGGCGAAGCAGGTGCGGCGGATTCCCTGGCCTGCCACATGGCTCTGGCAACTCATGCAGTGTAGTTGCTGCAAGGCCGATGGATACTGATGTTCATTAGGCATGGCATTCATGGCGTGCCGTGCTGCGGCTGTGACCGAACTTGCGAAATCCCCCGACGCCCTTTACGAAAGGGGGATGGCAGAAGGCCCGCACCGCAACTATTTTGTCGTGCGCCCCTCCATATCCTGGCGCACCGCATAGCCTATCGCCGCATAGCCTTTCAAACGCCGCTGATACATCTTGAGCAGCACTGGCACACGGGCATCAATGTAGTCGTACACCTGCACCTCGCGTTTGTTGGCGTGATTGCGGTGAAGCCTTCCGGCGTATTGCTGAAGCGTGCCACGCCACGATATGGGCGTTGCCAGGAAGAGGGTATCCAGGCGCGCATCGTCGAAACCTTCGCCGATGTAGCGCCCGGTCGCCACAATCAGCCGCGGTTGGTCATCAGGAATGGACTTCAACTCATCCGCCAGCTGGCGCCGCTGTTTGCGCCCCATGCCACCCTTGAACAGCAAGACACAGACGCCATCCTTGGCACAACACTCTGCAAAATACGCCGCATGGGCCGTCCTGTCCGTCAGCACAATCGGCGAGCGTCCCGTGGCCAGGGCATGCAGCACATCGGCCGCAATCATGTCGTTCCGGCGCACATCGGCGGCAAGCCTCGCGTAGATGTCCTGGATTGCCACATTGCCGGCGTCATCAGGCACCACAAAGTCCGTGACACGCGGCATCACCACATGGACAAAGGGCCGGATACCAGCCTGCTCTTTCGCCGACACACGGAACCTGATGGGGCCGCACTGCATGATGATGATCGGGTGATGGCCGTCGCGCCGCGCGGGCGTCGCGGTCAAGCCGAGCACATAGCGCGCCTTGACTTGGCGCATGACCTGCTCAAAGGAGAAGGCCGACACATGATGGCATTCGTCAACCACCACATGCCCATATTCAGCCACAAAGTCGTTGACCACGCCCTTGCGGTTGACGCTTTGCATCACCGCGACATCGAGGATGCCTGTGCGCTTCTTCCTAGTGCCACTCACTTCGCCGATCTGCTCTATCGGCAGGCACAGAAATGCCGCGAGCCGTTCCCGCCACTGGTCGAGCAGTTGCTGGCGGTGTACCAATATCAGGCAGTTCACGGCGCGTTTTGCAATAATACTCGCGGCGACAACGGTCTTGCCAAATGCCGTTGCCGCGCTGACAACGCCAATGTCGTGTTTCATCACGGCGTCCACGCATGCTTGCTGTTGCGGCAAGAGCACGCCATGGAAGCGCGCCGCCAACGGATTGCCGCCATAGCGTTGATCCGCAATGTTCATGGATATCCCATGATCGGCCAGCAGAGCTTGCAGTTCATCGCATGTGCCTCTGGGCAGCGCAATGTGCTCAGTAAAGTCCTCTGCGCAACAGATCACCCTTGGCTTGCCAAAGGTCGTCAAGCGCATTGCCTGGGCGCGGTAGAACTCAGGGTTCTGGAATGCCGCCAGGCGGATAATCCGTGTCATCAGTGCCGAGGGAATGCCCTCTTTCCCGATGTAAAGCTGGTTGCCGCATACCACTGTGATGATCTTGGGCAGAGGTCCGGCCACGGGCACATCAGCCAACTTTCGCGAAGGTGGCAGCGTCCACGGATCGTCCCGATCTTCCTCGACCGCGCACATCCTGACGCCCACCACCGCGCCTTTGTCGGCGGCATGGCGCGCAATCGCCGCGACCGTGGAAGCGGGCATCTTGACGACTGAGGAGAGATACGCCCATTGGTCGGGATATGCGGCAAATGCCTCGTCAATAAAAACAGTGTTGCCCTTGGCTCTTGGCTGGTGCTGCAGGGGCAGCGCGATGAGATTGCCAAAGCCGCCCTTGGGCATGGTGTCTTGGTTGGGAAAGAAACGGTCGTAGGAATCAAAGCCGATCTGATGCCGTGTTTCCAGCGCATGTGTCAGCACGGCGCAGCCCATTCTGCGCGCGACGTGCGCCGGCACGGGCATGTCGAAAAATATCCAGACATGGCCGCCATTGCCTGAACGCGAACGTTCCAGGCAGGCTTGCACGCCAAGTGCCTTGCATGAACGCAGGAATGCCGCTGCATCTTCCTGCCACGAATTCTTGTCAAAATCCGCAGCAAGAAACAAGCAAGTCTCGTCAGGCAGAAGGGGATACATGCCCAGCGTGAGCTTGCCCGCAAGATGGTCATAGACGACCTGGTCCGTCAGCGGCGCGTACGCGCGATGTGTACATTCGGCGCATGTTACAAAGGGCTTCCGGCATAGCGACCTGTTCCGCCCGTTGCTGCATGAAGGCGAATATCCGGATTTGCCGGCTCTGGATTCCCAGCGCACGGCGAACACGTCCTCACGGCCACGGAAAAGACTGCGGAACAGCGTGACTTTCCCGGTCACGCTCAAGTCTGAAGGCTGATATGGCACGGGCGCTTCATGGACAGCAGGCGGACATGACGGCAGGCCAAGTTGACGCCGAAGCTCGGCGTTCTCGCGCACTACGCGCTCATAGTCGGCGCGTAACTCGCGTAATTCGTGTTCGGTATCAGGCATCACGAAGTTGCATGTAACAGATACACCTTTCACGGGAACGGCAAATCTGCACGGCCATCTTTATTATCATGTCGCGCTCTGATGCATGATCTATTGTACACTACAGGCGGGATCTGCGTCAAAACAAGCAGGTGCGGCTTTCTCTCACATTTGGTGCCCCACAGATCACCGCCGGCGGCGGGGTCTCTTTGGGTTGCAGAGAAAGCTGCATTCGGTGCCGCGGCTGCATCGCTGTACCATCCTTCCATTCATCCAGCATTCCATCCTTCCAATTCCGGGATTCGTGGCGGTTGACTTTTTCATGCAACTGCCGTATAATAAGAGCACGTGAAACATACACGCCATGTTTATTTTGTCATAGCAGGAGTTTATGTCCAAAGCTGATTGTATTGAAGTTGATGGGGTGGTGCTCAAGGTGCTGCCCAGCACGATGTATCGCGTCAAGCTCGACAGCGGGCACGAGATTCTGTGTCACATTTCCGGGAAAATCCGTCATAATTTCATCAAGATCGTCGCCGGCGATAAAGTGCGCGTTGAAATGTCACCCTATGATTTGACCAAGGGCCGCATTTGCTATCGCCACCGCGAGTGATCGCCGCGCTTCCCGCATAAAAAAAGACCGGCGCTCTTTAGCCGGCGCTGGTCTTTCGTGTTTGCTTTGCCGCAATTCAACAACTGACGCAACGGGCTTACGGGCCATCGGGCGCGTCGTTTTCTGTCAAACCGCCGAATGTTTCCTGCACATGATCTGACACCGGAATTTTGACGTTGAACCATGCAAACGGCCGGTGGGAAAAAGCACCGCCCGTCACCGTGTTGCACAGCCCCTCGGCTATCACGATGGGCGCCAGCATCGCGCCCGCCACGGTGCCGGCCGCCGCACCACCCACGGCGGTGTACGGCACCAGCATCGCACAGGCTGGCTGCATGCCTTTGAGCGGCAGCATCACACCCACCACGCCGCCGATGAAGGCGCCGACCATCGGCGCCAGCGCGCCGCTGCCGATTTCAATCGGGCCGTAGCCCATGTTCTTCCACGACCACTGCGGGTCATCTTCAAAGGGTAACTGCCACGCTGCCGGCGCGGGCGGTGGCATCACCGCGACCGGCGCAAACACCGGCACGCTTTGCGACACCGGTGGCGCGGCGGGCGTGTCCGTCTGCGCACCAACCCGCATGACCGCTATAATCATAAGAAACAATAAACTCTTTTTCATGCAAATCTCCTTCACCGTTGCCCTAGTATACCCATTTGGGCGCGCGGAGGCAACTGCATCATCTGAACCCAGATGAATATCGAATATCGATCAAGGAATGTCCAATGATGAAGTTCTGTGCAGATACTTCGGCCTTCGATATTCCTTGTTCGATATTGGCCTGAATCCTTCCCCATGCCGAACTTCATTCATCTCACTTCGTTGATCGTCACTCGTCAATTTCAGCCGATTGCCGCTCGTTAATCACTGCGATTAAAGATTGACGATCAACAATTGAAGAAGTATGAAGTGAAGGCCTGAACCCTGAACCCTGAACCCTACATTGCTGCTTCCAGCACCAATGCCATCTGGCATTTCCCGCAGTCCGTCATGATGCGCAGACGCAGGCCGTCCTCGTCCACCAGGTACAGCGGCTCGTGCAGCGCGGCCACGTCGTCGCGCTGCAGACACACGCCTGCCGCACCGCGCACGCAATACTTGCAGGTCATCACCACGCGCTCGTGCAAGTCCAAGCCCGATTCCGCAGCCGGCTCGATCTGGGCGACGCCCCGCGCGCGGTAGAACGCGGCGGCCGTTGCGTTGAGGACATTGCCATGAAAGTCAAGCGCGTGTTGTGACGCAGCAGCGCCGCACGGCGGCGGCTCCTGCATCCTTTGCGGCCGCGGCCGCTGCTGCGCGCGCGCCACGACGAGCGCCGCAAGCGCGGCACGGCGTAATTCATTGAGTTGCGCGACCGGCACAAACCACACGGCGGCAGTCGCGCAAACCACCTCGTCGCAACGAAAGCCGGTGTCACCACACTTGGCCAGTTGGCGCTGGAGCGTGGCGCGCATGGCGTCGGCATTGCGGGCAATGTTTTTTTCGCAGGCGATGTCCGCCTCGGCGCAGACGTTGTCCGCGTCGGTCACCTGCACGGCGATGCCGCAGGCGGTGTCGCACAGCCGCATGCGCACCCCGATCTCGCGCCGTGTGCGCGTGGCGCGCAATTGCTTGTCAAAGGCCTGGTCAAAATTTCTGTGAATCAGCATGCCGACGGTGATTTCGTGCAAATTTTGCGGCACGATTTCAGCGCCGAAGACGGCGTTGATTGTGGTGCCGGTCAGTTCGCCGTGTTCGGCCATGAAGCAAATGCCATCGCCGGGCGTCAGGGCTGTGGCGCTATCCAGCACAAAGCCGCGGGCTGTCACGCGGGTGACCTGCCCGAGTCGTGCGCCGCGCGATTTGGGCGTGTCCAGCGCGGTGACATCCTCGTTGACGCCATGCAAAAAATAACGAGAAAAGCCGCGGTTGAAGGTCTTGGCCGGATCGGGCGTGAAATCGCGGACGGTGATGCCCGACGAGCTGCGCCGCAGGCCGCGCGCCGCCAATTGCACATCGAGCGCATCACGATAATAGGCGACCGTGTTCATCACGTAGGCGGCGTCCTTCATGCGCCCCTCGATCTTGAACGAAGTCAGGCCGGCATCCAGCAATGCGCCCAGATCGTCCACGCGGCACATGTCCTTGAGCGACAACCAATGTTTGCGCGCGCCGTGGATGCGGCCGGTTGCGTCCACCAGCGTGTACGCCCGGCGGCATGGCTGCGCGCACGCGCCGCGATTGCCGCTGCGCCCGCCAATGGCATAGCTCAGCGCGCATTGCCCGCTGTAACACACGCAGACGGCGCCATGCACAAAGCACTCCAGCTCGATCGTGGGCGCGGCCGCACGCAGGCAGCCCAGTTCGCCAAGGGACAGTTCGCGCGCCAGGATTACGCGTGCAAATCCGCTTGCCTGTAAAAAGGCGATTTTTGCCGGCGTGTCGTTGTGCATTTGGGTGCTGGCGATCAAGGGCACGGCGGGCAGCGCGCTGGCGAGCAGTCCGACATCCTGGATAATCAAGGCGTCCGCGCCGGCGGCCGCCACGTCGTGCGCCAACTGCACTGCTTGGGGCAGCTCGTCATCGCGCAGAATCGTGTTGAGCGCCACGTAGACCCGCGCCCAGTAATGATGCGCAAAGTCGCACAGGGCGGCGATGTCGCTGATGCTGTTGCCGGCCGTTTCGCGCGCGCCAAAGCGCGGGGCGCCGAGGTAGACGGCATCGGCGCCGCAACGAATGGCGGCCATGCCGGTGGCGGCATCGCGTGCCGGCGCCAGCAGTTCAATGGTGCCGGTGGCGAGAATGCTCATGGGTTGGAAGAGTCGGACGAGTCAGACAGGTCAGACCGGTCGGACGAGTCGGATAAGTGCAGCAAATCGCTGAAGGAGTCAAGAAAATATTCTGGCTGCTGCGTGCCCAAGGTGCCGAAGCCAAAGCGCGCAAACGCACAGGGCATGCCGGCATTATGCGCGCCATCCACATCGGTGGCATGGTCGCCGACCACCAACACCTCATGCGGTGGCAGCTGCCATTGCTGGGCGATCAACAAGAACGCATGCGGGTCGGGCTTCAGGCAGGGCGTTGAATCGCCGCCGACAATCGGCGTGAAAAAAGTGGTGAGGTTGAGCGCGCTGAGAATTGCGCGGGTGGCCGCTTCCGGCTTGTTGGTCAGCACCGCGCAATGGTAGCCGGCGGCGGCCAAGGCTGCCAGCGTCGGCGCGACGCCCGGATAGCAGCAGGTGCAATCAGTCAGGCGTTGGGCGTAGTGCTGCTTGAAGCGCGGCAGGGCCTGGTCCACCGGCACGGACGTGCCGGCCAATGCCCGGCGCACCAGCATGTGCGCGCCATTGCCGACAAAGCGCGTCACGGTTGTCAGGGGCAGCGGCGGCAGGGCACACTCGGCGCGCATGGCATTGATCGCATTGGTCAAGTCCTGGCGCGAGTCAATCAGGGTGCCGTCCAGGTCGAAAATAAAACCGCGCAGCGCGTGCGTCACGACATGTGCCCGGAGGTGAAGATGGCGAGCAAGAGCCAGACGCCCATCAGCATGCAGACGCCAAAGCCGACGACACCGAGCACCGAAATGTCGTGCCACAGCGGCGGCACTTTTGCCAGCACAATGATCGACGAACTGACCAGCAGCGAGGCAATCACAATGGCGAACGACATGCGGTTCGCGTCGCGATCCCAGGTGCGCAGGATGGGTTCCATGCTGCGCGTCTCGAGATTGACCTTGAGCTCGCCCTTGCGGACGAACTGCAGCAGCATGCGCAGCTCGTTGGGCAGGTCGCGCAGCAAATGATAAAAATCAAGGGCAGTATGATTGGCGTCGGCCAGCAGGCGGCGCGGATCATGCCGGCGCTTGACCAGCCGCACGACATACGGTTCCACATACTGCAGGAATACAAATTGGGGATCAAGTGCGCGGCCGACGCCCTCGATCGTCACCAGCGCCTTGATCAACAGGTAAATTTCCGGCGGCAGCTTGATGCGATAGCGCAAGAGCAGATCCAGCAAGTCTTGCAGCACTTCGCCCACATTCAATTTGTCCAGCGGCAAATAGGCATGGCGATCCACAAAATCCGCCAGGGAGCGCGTCAGCTTGTCGAGGTCGCCAATATCGTCGGCATTGGTGGCGATGCGCAGCACGGCGCGGGTCAGGGCCGTGTCATCGCGGCGCACGATGCACACCAGCAGTGCCGCCAAGTCTTCCTGCATGCGGCGGTCGAGCCGGCCCATCATGCCGAAATCGAGAAAGCAGACTTGCGTCGGCCCGGTCACGACCAGGTTGCCGGGATGCGGGTCGCCATGGAAAAAGCCAAACTCGAACACTTGCTGCAAGACCGCGTTGGCGCCGATGCGGGCAATGACGGTCGTGTCAATGCCCAGCGCGTGCAAGGCCGCATTGTCGGAGATTTTCGTGCCGTGGATGAATTCGAGAGTCAAGATCCGGCGGGTGCAATGGTCGCGAAACACGCGTGGCGCGCGCACCTCGGTGCTGCCCGCGAATTGCTCGGCAAAGCGCTCGACATTGCGCGCCTCAATATAAAAATCCATCTCGTTGTCAAGCACCCGCGTAAACTCTTCAACCACGGCCGTCGGTTGCAGCGTGGCCATGTCCTGCAGGTGCGCCTCCGCCAGGCGCGCCAGGTTCATCATGATCTCAAGGTCAACTTCCACCGTCTTCTGAATCTCGGGCCGCTGCACTTTGACCGCCACTTCCGTGCCGTCGGGCAGAATCGCCCGGTAGACTTGCGCAATGGAGGCGCTGGCGATCGGCGTCAGATCGAATTCCTTGAAGAGCGTCGCGAGCGGCGCGGTGAGCTCCTGCTCGATCAATTTCACCGCCGCCTCGGTCGGGAACGGCGGCACCTCGTCCTGCAGCTTCTTCAATTCGTGAATCAAGTCGGCCGGCATCAAGTCCGGCCGCGTGCTCATGATCTGCCCGAACTTGATGAAGGTCGTGCCGAGTTCCTCGATGATCATGCGCACCCGCGCCGCGCGTGCCACGCCGTCTATGTGTTCGGCCGGCCGCATCATCAAGACGCTCTTGCCGAGCTCGAAATAATAGCGCAGGTTGAGCTCCTCGACGACGTCCTGAAAACCGTACTTGATCAGCGTGCCGATGATCTCGCGATAGCGGTGAATGTGCCGGTAGGTCCGGCCCAGTGCGCCGAGTGGTGGTTTCATGCAGAAAAGCCCATGTCAGTTTTACCAGGTGAGAGTAACGCCATCACAATGGCGCGGCAGCATCGAGATCATCCAACGGCAGAATCTGGCTGGTGTGCCGCACCGTCAAAATCGCGACCCACCGCGCAGCAAGGCGATAGACAACCCGATACTTCCTGCAGACGAGTTCGCCGCGACTTACTTCGCCCGTTTCTTCGGCGTAGCTTTGGCACCCTTGATTTCGGCCTTCAATGCCTCGAACTCCTTGCGCGAGACGGGCAGCACGTTCTTGGCAAACGAGCCGATAAACGCGCTGAGATCCTTGTCGAGGTCTTTGCGCGCCGCTTCACCTTTTTTCATAACCGTGCTGATAAACGTCCGGCTTTGCGTCTTGGTGAGCCCAAGCCGCTTTTCCGCCGCGGTCATCAGCTTGTCCGCCTGTTCCCGGCCGGTGATGCCCAAGCCAAGCCCGATGGCCAGTGCTTTGTCGAGTAGATCTTTCATTGCAAGCTCCTGTCTGTGTTGGTTACATGCTGGGGTGACTCGTTAATTGGGCGGCCATCTCGATAGCCGCCACCATCGCACTCGCATCCGCCACGCCGCGGCCGGCGATGTCATAGGCCGTGCCGTGCCCCGGTGCGGTGCGCACCAGCGGCAGGCCGACGGTCGTGTTGACGCAGTCATGCAGGCCGATCATTTTCAGGGCGATCAAGCCTTGGTCGTGATACAGGGTGATGACGAACTCGAAGTCACCCTGCGCCGCGCGCCGGAAAATGGTGTCGGGCGGATACGGGCCGGAGGCTGCCAGGCCGCGCGCGCGGGCTGCCGCAATCGCCGGCGCAATAATCCGCGCTTCCTCGTCGCCAAACATGCCTTGCTCGCCGGCGTGCGGATTTAGGGCCGCGACGGCAATCCGCACCTGCGCCAGGCGCAAGCGCCGACCGAGCTCGTCCGCCAGCTCAATTTTCTCAAAAATAGCCGCCGTTGTCAACGCGTCCGGCACGCTGCGCAAGGCTTGATGATGCGTCACCAGCAGCACGCGCAATGCGCCGGTCGACAGCATCATTGCATGGCGCGGCGTCTGCGTCAGTTCGGCCAGAAAATCAGTCTGGCCGGCGCCATGGTACCCGGCGGCGCGAATGCCTGCTTTGGTCAGCGGGGCGGTGACGAGTGCGGCGGCCTCGCCCGCCAGGCACATTTGCGCGCCGATCCGCACACTTTCGAGCGCGACCCGCCCCAAGGCGGCCGACACCACGCCGTAGTCAATGGCACACGGCGGCAACGCCGCCATGGCGGGTGGTGTCCACACCGGCGCCGCCAGCGGCAGGCCGAAGGTGCGCGCGGCATGCTCCCACAACCACGCCGGCCCCAGCAATTGCAGCGGATGGCGCGCGCCGCACTGCGCCGCGGCCTTCAGCGCCACTTCCGGGCCGATCCCGGCGGCATCGCCGGGCGTGATGACCATGACGTTGCTCATGGCCACTGCAGAAACGTGCAGATTTCCGCGGCGGCGCGCGCGCCCGGATTGGCATGGCCAAGCGATTCGCGCACGCAACGCAGATTGCGCACCGTTTCATTATATAAGGTCGTGTCTTCCAGCATGCGTTGCGCGCAGGCGGCAATCGCCGCGGGCTGCATGTTGCCCTGCAAAAATTCCGGCACAATACGGCGCCCGGCGATGATGTTCGCCAAATTCACATACGGAATGCGCGCCAGCCAGCGCAGCAGCAGGGCGCCGATCCAGTGAATGCGATACAGCACCAAGACCGGTTTCAACAGCAGGGCGGCCTCGAAGGCCGAGGTGCCCGACTTGGCGATGACCACGTCGCTGACGGTCACGATATCATGCAGGGCTTGCGGCACGACCAGATAATGCTGGTCGAAATCAGGGATGCCGGCGGCGGCGATGACGCGCGCCATCAAGGGTGCCAGCGCCTCCCGGGCGCGCGAGATGATGAAAAAGACGTCCGGCGTGGCGTGCCGCATGCGTTCGGCGGCCTGCAACATGACCGGGAAAATAGTGGTGATTTCATTGTCGCGGCTGCCGGGCAGAATCGCAATCAGCCGGCGATTGCGCGGAATGGCCCAGCGCGTGCAGAAGGCGGGATCCGGTGTGAACTGTTCAAGGCGCGCCACCAGCGGGTGCCCGACAAAACGGGTCTGCATCCGCGACGGTTGCTGGAAATGATGCTCGCTGATGGACAAGCGCCCGTCGCGCTCGACCCAGTGTCCGCCTTTGTCATACACCTCGACCTCGAACGGGAACAGCACCAGCATCAGATCCACCACGCGCCGGATCATATGAATGCGGTGATGGCCCCACGCCCAGATTTGCGGACTGATAAAATAGATGACCGGCAGCGCCGGATGGGCGCGCTTAATGCGCTTGGCCAGCCGCAGGTTGAACCCCGGATAATCAATCAACACGACCGCGTCGGGTTGCTCCTCGCGCACATGCCGCAACAAGTCGTCGAAGACGCGCTTGAGCCGCGGATAATGCCGGATCGGCTCAATCGCGCCGATCACCGACAGCTCGGTGATGTTGTGAATCAAGCGCAAACCGGCGGCGTGCATGTCATGCCCGCCGACGCCATACGCTTCAAGTTCGGGCACCCGGTCTTTGAGCGCCTGCACCACGTACGCGCCGTTTTGATCGCCCGAGGGCTCACCCGCGACAAACAGGATTCTTTTCATCGCCCTAGTATAGCATTCTGCACTCTTTTTTGGGTGCGGCAAGCCTGTACCAAGATTCGGCGGTTTGTTTGTGCTGTTGCTCCCCACCGATCCACGCCGGCGGCGGGATCGGTGGACATAGAGATTGAGAAAAAAGCGCCGACGGGCAGCTTTCTCTAAATTCTGGCGCCCCACCGAGCTTGCCTCGGTGGAAGCAAAGATTGAGAAAAGGACGCCGGCGCGCTTTTTTACTCAATCTTATTCACCCACGACGCAAGGTCGTGGTGGTCTCAGGCACACCCACCCGCCCAATCCGCCGGCGTGCTTGCGTTCGCCGTGCTTACTGGTGTTGCCTTTGTTGTGGCGTTGGCACCGCCGGATCTGGGCCTGCAGCGGTGCGTTGCCGCGTGATTTCATTGCGACAGAAAATGCTACAATATGTGCTGCTATGAGAATCCTCCGCCTTTTTATTTTGATATTTGTGGCACTGGGGCTGGCATGGTGGCTCGTGCATGTGTTCGCGCACAACAGCCACAGTGCGGCGCCGCCGGCACCAGCGCCCGTGGCAACGCTGGTGGCGACGCCAACCGTTGCGCCGCGCGCGGCGGCACCCGCCATGCCCGCACCGGTCGCGCCCGTGCAACCGCCCACGCCATCGCCCTATGCCACAGTGCGCGCCAGATTTGTTGCGCCCACGCCCGCGCCGCTGCACGGCCGCGTGCGTGTGAACGTGCGCGATGCCTTGGGCGCGTATTCCGCACAGTCACACACTGCCACACTTGATACCGGCGACAGCGTCGTGTTCTCAAATGTCGCGCCATGTGACTGCACCGTGGAAGCCGCGCTGCACGGCTACAAGCTGGTTGAAACCAACCTTTCCCTGGCTATGTATGCGGATCGCGAGTGCGTGCTGACCTTCACACTGGCGCCGGCCTGGACGCTGCGCGGCATCGTTCAAGACAAGACGACCCACGCCCCGGTCGCCGGCGCAACTATTACGCCGGGGAGCATGTCTGGCATGGCCACGTTAGATGAAACATGCAGCGACGCCAACGGTCTGTTTGTTTTATCTGACTTGGCGGAACAACGCGCGCAATTAACGATTGTGCATGCGGCATATCCAACGCTAATCGTCACAGTCACCTGCAGTGCAGCGAATGAGAACCCCGTCGTATTCTACTTGTGCAAGGGTGCGACCGTCTTTGGCCATGTTCTTAATGAGCAAGGCGCGCCGGTGCCAGGCTGCTATGTTCGGGTACCGCTAATCAACTACACAAGTAGCGGCGTTGCGGGCTGGCATGGGCTTGCCGCGCCGCCCGCCACCACTGATGGCGAGGGCGCGTTTCGCATTGCGGGCATCATACCGCAAGCGCCCTTCACGCGCGTGGTTGTCGATGAAAGCCTGAGCAATGGTTACGCCGATCTTGTGTTGGCGCCCGGCGACACGCGCGAAATAACCTTGTTTGTGCCAACGGTCATCACCACGCCGCCCGTGCTCAAAGTTGTGGCAACCTACACCAATGGCGCGCCCGTGCCCCGACTCGAAATGGCGATTCGGCAAACACGGCGGCAAGGTGGTGCGATAACATTCACGGGTGGCCGCATTGCATCACGCGGCTCGGCGGATGGCGTGTATTATGAAGAGTGTGGCGGGGCGGAAGGCATGTATACGGTCGTCGCGTCCGCGGAACGCTGTGCGTCGCTGTGTTTCAAGGATGTGCGGATGGCGAACAATCACACGACCGAATTGGTGGCGGTATTCGGCCCGGCGAATGCCGAGTTGTGCGGTGTTGCGGAACGCGCGAGTGGCGCGCCCGCCAGTGGTATTACCTTATATGCCCGTGCCGTTGACCTTGACGCCGAATTCTCAACCCAGTGCGACGTGGATGGCAATTTCGTTTTTGCCAGCATTCTGCCTGACCAATGCTACACCTTGCGTACACATGACGCCGAAATCACCCGGCCACGCGCGCCGGTCATGCCCGGCACATCTGTCCGTGTGGTGCTGGCGCCGTACTCGACCATCACCTTTGATACGGCTATTTCCAACACACAAGAGACAGTTTTTCTGGTCACCTACGCTTGGTCACGTATGCCGGTGGAGAAGCCCGCATTAAACAGCAATATTGGGAGCGACTTGAAAAAATCGCTGAGACAGCAATGGGCGGGCGAAAGTTACCTCTATCTCAACGCCGCCGGCTGCAAAACGCGCGAACTGCATTTCACGTTGCAGCCCGATGAGGATGTGGACCTCGGCACAATCTGGTTTGAAAAAGACCGCGCCACGCCGTAGCGGTGCCTCCCCGCTGATCCCGCCGGCGGCGCATGCGCCAGCGGCGGGATCAGCGTTCCGACTTCTGCGTTGCTGGTCGTTTTCATGCATGATCTCCTGGCAATTCGGTTACGGGTACGAGGCGCAAGTCATGGAAACGCCGGCGTTCCCGTCCAATGCCGCCGGGACGGCGGCGCTACGTTCACTGGCGCCGTGGCCACATTCCGGCGCCAACCACACACGACCGGAGTTTAATTGTGTTCGCATCCTAAAAAAATATCGCGGGATTTCAGTGCGTATTGCGGCGACGGCGTATTGCGGCGGCGGTTGACAGGCGGCGGCTAAATACTTATAGTGGAGGGCGCACAATATGTAACCCTGGATGATGAGCAACCATGGCGAGCGAGCGATTGCAGTCTTTCACCCCGCGCTGCGGGTTTTTCGTCGGCATTGATTCGGACGGCTGCGCGTTTGACACGATGGAACTGAAGCACAAGGAATGTTTCTGCCCGTGCTTCATCAACGTGTTTGAATTGCAGAGCGTGTCAAAATATGCGCGCGAGGCGTGGGAGTTTGGCAATTTATATTCGCAATGGCGCGGGGCCAACCGGTTTCCGGAAGTGCTGATGTGCCTTGACTGGCTGCGCCAGCGGCCGGAAGTGCAGCGGCGCGGCGCGCGCGTGCCGGTCCTGCCCAAGCTGGCGGCGTGGATCAAGCAGGAGACGAAATTGGGCAACCCCGCGCTGCAGAAGGCGGTGGCGGCGACGGGTGACGCAGAACTGGCCTGGGTGTTGCGCTGGAGCGCGGCGGTGAATGCGGCGGTCGATGCGATGGTGCGGGGCTGCGCGCCGTTTCCCGGCGTGTGTGACGCGCTTGAACAGGTGCGCGGCAAGGCCGATTGCATGGTCGTGTCGGCGACGCCCGAGGTAGCCCTCGAAAAAGAATGGGCCGAACATGATATTGCCAAATATATGGCCTTGATCGCCGGCCAGGAAAGCGGCACAAAAAAAGAGCATTTGACACAGGCGACCAGCGGCAAGTACGCCGCCGCGCACGTCCTGATGATCGGCGACGCGCTGGGCGACTACGAGGCGGCGCGCGCGAATGACGCCCTGTTTTACCCGATCAATCCGGGCCATGAGGAAGAGGCTTGGGCGCGCTTGGTGGACGAGGGCCTGCGCAAATTCCTGGATGGCACGTATGCCGGCGCATACCAGGACACGCTGGTGGCCCAGTTCAAAACATATTTGCCGGCCACGCCGCCGTGGCAGGTTAGCCCGCGCGGAGAGTAACGATGACGCTGATCCTGCTGGCCTTTGCGTTGGTGTTGGGCGCATGCATCGGCTCGTTCTTGAATGTCGTGATCGTGCGGCTGCCGCGCGAGGAGTCCTTGTGGCGGCGGGGTTCGCATTGCATGGCGTGCGGCGCGCCGATCGCGGCGTATGACAACCTGCCGATCGTCAGCTACTTGGTGCTGCGCGGGCGCTGTCGCGCATGCGGCGCGCGCTTCAGCGCCCGCTATGCCGTGGTGGAATTGTTGACCGCGCTGCTGTTTGCGGCGACGTTCTATTATCGCTTTGGCGACGTGTTCCCGTACCTGAATGCGGGCACGTACCCGCCGTGGCACGTGACGCGCGCGGCGGTGGTGCCGTGGCTGAGCGACTGCGTGCTGGGCAGCACGCTGCTGGCGATGACGGCGATTGACGCGGTCTACCTGATTATTCCGATGGAAATCACGGCGACCGGCTTTCTGGCCGGCTTTGCCCTGTCGCTGGCGTATCCGGCGATGCGCGAGGCGGCCTCGCTGCTGCAGACCATGGCGGCGTGCGGCATCGCGCTCAGTGTCGGCGGCGGGTTGTTCATGCTGGTGCGCTGGCTGGGCGCGCTGTGGTTCAAGCGCGAGGCGCTCGGGCTGGGGGATGTGCATCTGATGTTGATGCTGGCGATGTTCATGAACTGGCCGCAAATGCTGTTGACGATTTTCCTGTCGGCGCTGCTGGGCAGTGTCGGCGGGATTGCGATGAAGCTGGCGCAGCGGCGCGTGCATTGGCGCTTCGAGATCCCGTACGGGCCGTACATTGCGGCCGCGGCATTGGTCGCGTATTTCTGGGGTGGCGCGCTGACGCGCTGGTATCTGCACCTGTGCAGCCTGTGAGCAGATTTGAGATTTCAGATTTGAGATTTCAAATTTGAGATTTGAGATTTGAAATTGCAGGGTCAGTACCAATTTCAGCGGGGATTTGCTATACTATGGGCGGACATGTATGAACCATGCTTGCACTGCATAAAATACTGCTGCACTTGGATGCGACGCTGGAGTCCCAGCGCGCGTTGCGCTCGGCTATTTTCCTGAGCACGACCACCGGGGCGACGATCATCGCGGTGCATGTCGTCAACAAACATGTGGTGGCGCAACTGGCGCGGCATGGCACGCAGACGCTGGCGGATGTCGAGATCGAGTTCGAGGAAAACGGCTGGCGCTATTTGTACGCGGCCGAGGAAGAGGCCAAGAACGCCGGCGCGCATATCGTGATCATGCAGGAGCAGGGCTACCCGGAAGAAATCCTGCCGCGACTGGCAACGGCGTATCAGGCCGAGCTGGTCATTGTTGGTTTGGCACCGCGGTCGCGCTCAGACGCGACCCGGGTGCATATTGCGGATCAATTAATCGAGCACGCGCCGTGCGCCGTGCTGGTCGTCAAGTAACTATTGGGAGTGGGGAATGCATTACTCACCAGACAGCCATTTATGAAACTATCTGCCTTATTGAGCCCGGAACGGATTGTGTTGGACATCAAGGAGCGCGACAAGAACGTGCTGCTGACCAAGTTGATCAAGAACCTGGCGGAGCTGGGCGGGGTGAACAACGTGGCGATGCTCGAGAAAGAGGTCAAAGAGCGCGAGGACTTGGGCAACACCGGGATCGGGCGCGGCATCGGGTTTCCGCACTCAAAGTCGTCGCAAGTCTCGAATATCCTGGCCTTGCTGGCGCGGCCGGCCAAGCCGGTTGAGTATGGTTCGATTGACCATGTGCCGGTCAGCATTTTGCTGCTGATTGTGGCGCCGGCCGATGGCGACAACAACGAGTATTTGCACACGATGGCGCGCATCTCGCGGCTGCTGGGCAAGAGCGAGGTGCGCGAGCAGATTCTCAAGGCGCACAGCGCCGACGAGGTCATGCAGATTATCACGAGGAACGAATAAGGAGCAGCATGGCCTGCAGCTGTGATCATACCCGAAAATGCGAGCCGGAGGCGCACAAGGGCCACCTGTGTGTGCTGGCCAGCGAAAAACTTTTTGACCAGATCAAGAAGCTGGCGCACGCGCCGCACAGCATCTGTTTCAATTGCGGGCGCGTGGCGGCCTCGGCCGACAATCTCTGCAACCCCATGCCCTTGCACTAAATGACGGACGCCAACGGTGCAGCGCGTGGCGTGTGCGACCTGCGCCGGCGTTGGTCCGGCGTGCGGGCGTGGGGGCTGGGTGTCGTGGTCGCGGGGTGCCTGCCGCTATCGGCGGCGCAGTGGCTTGCCACCAATTTCTGGAGTGCCACGCTGGGGCAGATGATGCCGTATGAAATCGTGCTGCCCGACAGCTACGGCCCCTCCAATCGCATGCCGGTTTTATATATGCTGCACGGGCGCGACAATCACGATTATTCGTGGCGCCTGAATGCATTGCAAACCATCACCAACGCGGCGAACCGCCGGCACATGCTGGTGGTCTTTCCCGAAGGCGACCTTTCGTGGTATTACGGCAGCTATTGGCGGCGCTATATCACGCTTGACCTGACGCGTCAGATTGAGTCGAACTGGTATGCGACCGCGGCGCGCGGCATTGGCGGTTTCAGCATGGGTGGCTATGGCGCATTGTATGTGGCGGGTATCGGCCAGGCTTATGATCACACCAGCTATCGCAGCGTCTCGTCGATGAGCGGCGCATTTGTCGAACCAAACATTCCTGAATATTTCGGCGACCTGGGCGGGCCGGTGCTAAGCCGGGCGGACCTTGCCGACGCGACCGCGGCGCGCGCGTTTCCCCTGCTGATTGACTGCGGCAATGAGGATGTCTACGATTTCTTCAGCATCCCGCTCTACAACCTGGCCGGCAAAAATGATATCCTGCGCGATGACTTGCTGAAGCGCGGGCGCGTGCTGTGGCAAAACCTGTGGTACTATCGCCCGGCCGGCGGGCACAATTGGGCGTACTGGATCAGCCGCATTCCCGTTCATTTTGGCTTTCACGACAATGCGCTCAACGCGCCGGACGTGGCCATCACGTCGCATGCCGCCGTCGTCACCATCACGACCGCGACGAATCAGATCAGCATCGCCGGCACGGCCGCCAGTGATGCCGGCATTTCGACGGTCACCTGGCGCGTGAGTGTCCCCGGCCGCGTCGCCGACGGCGTGGCCAGCGGCACGCTGGCGTGGAGCGCGACGGTGCCGCTGATCAGCACCGGCACATTGTACGTCGCGGTGACGGCCCTGTCGGCCTTGGCGTACAGCAACACGGCCTGGATGAAAATCCATTACAGCGATCAGCCGGATGTGGTCATCACCTCGCAGCCCGGCACGGATGTGGCGATTGTGACCGGCGCCCTCGTGCGCGTGGCCGGCACGGCACTGGCGTCGTCGGGCATTTCGAGCGTGACCTGGCGCGTGCAAGGGCCGAAGCTGACCACCGCGGGCGACGCCACCGGCACGGCCGCGTGGTATGCGGATGTGCCGCTGGGTATCGGCAAGAACACCGTGACGATCACGGCCCGTTCGTTCTTGGGCGCCAGCGGGACGGCGGTGAAATCCTTCACGCGGCGCGCCATCAGTTTCCGCCTTCGCACGGTGCGTGCCAAGGCGCGCGCATTGTATCTCAAGACCAGTGACATTACGCACGGCGAACTGGCCGGCTTGACCAACGGCTTGGGCGGCGGCTTTGTGTTGCTGGACAACTATATGTTTGCGCTGGACAACACCGCGCTGTGGAAGCGCAGCGGCGCCTGGAACGCCCGCTATCGCTTGCCCAAATCGAACTATCTGAACGGCTATCTGCAGATCAACGGCAATCCGCGCGGCGACTGGCTTGTTGTGAACCTGACCTTGCCGCGCAAATTCCCGGAGCCGCCGCCGGCCTTGTCGAATTTCCTGGCGCAGATTGCACTCGGCACGAATGTCCCGCTGAGCATCCAGCTTGGGCTGTATGATGGCACGACGAATGTCATCCTGCAGTTGCGCGGCACGAAGCAGCCGTGGGGCCTGTTCCAGGCGAAAGGCGCATGGCTGCAGTGACCCATGTTGCTCCCCACCGAGCTTGCCTCGGTGGAAGCAAAGATTGGGAAAAAGACGCCGGCGCGCATTTTTACTCAATCTTATTCACCCACGACGCAAGGTCGTGGGGGTCTCAGACGCACCCACCCGCCCAACTCGTGGGCGTACGTGCGTAGTATTTCATCTCTTGGAGGTATTTTGTGGACGATCAACAACCGATGACGGATGAGCTGGTCTGCCGGCGCGCCAAGCGCGAGCGCATTCGCGCCTTGGGCATGCAGCCCTACGCCGAGCGCTACGAGCGCACGCATACGCCGCACGAAGCCGCGCAGCTGGCCGATGACACGCCGGCCGTGCGGATTGCCGGCCGCGTGATTGCCTTGCGCTGGTTTGGCAAGCTGGCCTTCGGCCACCTCGCCGACTGCAGCGGCAAAATGCAATTCGCCTTGCAGCGCAACATCCTTGCCGAACGCTTCAAGGACTTCGAGCAATGTGTCGATGTCGGCGACTTCATTGGCATTGAGGGCCGCGTCTTCACGACCAAGACCGGCGAAAAAACGATTGATGTGCAGACCTGGACTTTTCTCTCGAAGGCGCTGCGCAACCTGCCCGAGAAATTCCACGGCATGACCGATCCGGAATTGCGCATGCGCCGCCGCTACCTCGAGATGATCACCACGCCCGAGACAATGGCCCGCTTCCGCGACCGCACCACGATCATCCGCGCCATCCGCGCCTATCTCGACGGGCATGGCTTCATGGAAATCGACACGCCGGTCCTGACCAACAAGGCCAGTGGCGCGATGGCCACGCCGTTTGTCACGCAGTACCACGCGCTCGACATCGAGGTCTATCTGCGGATCGCGCCGGAGACGTATCTGAAGCGCGCGATCGCCGGCGGCTTCGACAAAGTCTATGAATTCGCGCGCTCGTTCCGCAATGAGGGCATTGATCCGTCGCACCTGCCCGACTTCACCTTGCTCGAGTATTATTGCGCCTACTGGAATTATGAAGACAACATGGCCTTCACCGAGCGCTTGCTGAAGCATATCGTCCACGAGCTGAAGGGCGCCTACGACGTCAGTTATGCCGGCACGCAGATTTCATTTGACGGCGCCTGGCCGCGGGTCACCTTCCGCGATCTGATTCTGCGCGATGCGGCGATTGACATCGAAGCCTGCCCGACGCGCGAAACGCTGCTGGCGGCGATGGCCGCCAAGAACATTACCTTTGACGACATGAGT
>Ga0247841_10003606_pt1 | contig 28173 bp, 22 predicted proteins | sample LaCruzMarch2015__2_FD_192410 | JGI IMG/M metagenome (GOLD analysis project Ga0247841, IMG submission 192410) | Freshwater microbial communities from meromictic Lake La Cruz, Castile-La Mancha, Spain - LaCruzMarch2015_18m | ecosystem: Environmental > Aquatic > Freshwater > Lake | place: Spain... | reverse complement strand
TGTTATCTTTTATCTCACGCTCTATATACAACGGGGCGTATTCTCCAACTCCCTCAAGCTGGTAGCTGAAGTCCCGGTTAAGGGCTTCAAAGTAAGCGGGCAGTTGTATCACGGCCTTCCCTTCCCCGTCCAGCACGGCATTGCCGCTATACACGTTGAGCATATCGGGGGATTCTACAAACGAGTGGCTGAGGTACCTGTTGGCGGGATCAAGCGGGTGGTCGATTTTGAAGGTGCCGCTGCCCTTGCTCAGTATGCCCGGGATGACTACATTGCCAAGCAAGTCAATGCTCATGCGCACAGTGGCCGGTGAGCCCTCCGGGTAGGACTTGATCACAAATTGCGACTGGGGATCCTCGTCAACGCCAAAGACCCAGCGGTTGGCGGAAGTGCGCTTGATGATGAAGCCGGCCGAGTCCTGGGCACGCTCAAAAAGGCAGGCATTGCCCAAAAGATGCAGCGGGCGCTGCGGGTTGTCCGTGCCGATACCCATGTAGCCGAAGGTGCCGGTGCCGGCCGCTAACTGGGCCAGCATCCACCAGAAGGCCCTTGCTTTGAGGTTGCAATTGAGCGCCTGGGAATGCGCGCACGAGCATGCCCCGCAAGAACCGGAGGTTGGATTGGCCGCGCACCACTGCTGGGCCCAGTTGCCGCCGGAGTAATCGCAATTATCATTGGCATTGAGATCCAGGAAATAATTGCCGCCAGGGTCATAGCTTTCAATATCGGCAAAGTCGAAGAGAACCTTGTTATTGGCCCTGCAATAGCTCCTGATCTGATTATTCCGGATGTTCAAATTGCCTGCCACCCCGCTTCCATCCAAATGGCCGGTCATGTAAACAAAGGTGACCCCCGGATAATCAATTTCAAGCTGGTTCATTGAGGCAAGGTAAACATCAATGCCTGCTTCAGTACTGGTTGAAACACCGCCGCACCATGACCAGACCACAACGTTCCTATCATTCAGCGGGTCTTGAAGCTGGCTGCGGGTCGCATCGCGCCAGCCCAAATCACCTCCCTGCCCGAGGTCACCATACACCTCCTGGTACGATAGGGCCCCACCCGATCCGTCTGCGTTAAAATTGTAGGTGGTTCCATACGCAGAGCGCAGGTTCTCCATACCGGTGGTCACCTGGCTACCGTGAGAGGTATGGCCATACCATATTTTGAGTGTTGATTTAGCCTTGCTGATCCATGAAGGAGGTACCTGGCTGATATCAGTGCAGTTGTGGTCAGCCACAATGGCATTAGGAAGCTGTCCTGCAGCAGGCGTGACCGAAGCTGCCGCCTGCAATGGCGCCGATAGTGCCATAGTGATGCCCGCTTGCAGCAACAAAACATGGGCAATCACCGCCATAGCCAGATAACTACCAGCCTTCATACAGCTATCTTACTCCTTTTCTAGAAAATTTAGGCCTGGCGTACCCAACCTGACAAGCATATTACTTCGTTAAAGGGACTCGGGCATCCCTACTGTTCTAAGGCTAATTTAGTCTAAGGCTTAAGAGCCTGGTTTATGCCCTTCTCCTCTGGTTGACCCCATTCTTTCGGGTGCAGGTAGAGCCCCTTTTCATTAGACGGTTTCTCCTGCTCCACAATGACAGGGTGGGCATTGGCGAAAGCGTCCTGCCTGATGCCAGTGACCATCCAGGATACTTCCAGTCCGGGCGAACCACCAGCGATTTTGAAGCTGTTACCTTTTACCTTTTCAGCCACATATACCGGCGAATATCCACCGATGCAGGTAAGCTGGTAACGAAAATCACGGTTGAGTGCTTCGAAATAGGATGGCAGTTCAACCACGGCCTCGCCTTTTTCATCCAGCAAACTATTGCCATTGTAGACATTCATCATGTCGGGTGATTCTACGAAGGAGTGGCTGAGGTATTTGTTCTCCGGGTCAAGTGGGTGATCGATCTTAAATGTCCCGTTGCCTTTGTCCAGGTCACCGACGACATTCAAATCACCCGTGATGGTAACGTCTCCGCTGAACCAACCTGCTTTCCCCGTGGTGGAACTGCCGACCACGCCGTTGCCGGAAGCACTTTGACCGTATACCCCATTATCACCATTTATGCCACATCCATAGACGGCGTAATCATTACTTCCTATGTAGCCGTAGCTACCGGTAGTGCCGAACCTGCCGTACACGCCGTAGTCCCCGATATTGGCGGTCTGCCCGTAAACACCGTAATTGCTGCTGCCAAGGTATCCGAAGTTACCCGAGGTATTGTGCTTTCCATATGCGCCATAGCTGCCACTGCCGAGGTAACCGTGGTTCTGGCTGTCATCGTCCTTGCCATAGATGCCGTAGCTCGAATCACCCACCGTCCCAAAGTTCCGGCTGGCAGTATTCTCGCCATATACTCCGTAACTCATCACACTTTTACCCCATATACCAGTATTGGTATTTGATGAGCCCTGTAACCCCGCCAGGCCGTAGCTGTAAGCTGTCAATTGCGCGGCCGGGTCAGGGGCTGTATTTACGCCAACGCGGCCGTCGGTATTGATGGACATGCGCACTGTAGCTGGAGAGCCCTCGGGGTAGGTCTTGATCACAAACTGCGATGAAGGCAGTTCGTCGACACCGAAGACCCAGCGGTTGGTGGGCGTCCGCTTTATGATAAAGCCGGCTGAGTCGTTATCTGTTCGCTCAAAGAGGCAGGCATTGCCCACCAGGTGCAAAGGACGTTGCGGGTTGGCCGTGCCGATACCCATGTAAGCAGCGGTACCGTTCTCCGTTATACCACCGAAGTTGGCTGAATTGGCTGAAGGCTCCCTATAGGAAGATGCCATTATGCGGCCGGCGCCGGCGCCGGTTCCTTCCTCCACACTTCCTGTAACCACACTTGGCACACTGCTGGCCTGCACGATGGAATTGAAGTTGCCTCCCAACATGCCGAAGATAATAATTACCGTGATTGTTGCCAGTCTAAATAACAGGAGTGACCGCCTGCCCGTCTTAAACTCCATTTCATTTACCCCCTTAATTCTTACTTTTTATCATATTATGTCAATAGTTTGCCCAAGCCCGGTGATTTCATGCGAATAGAATGGCGAAGAATACATCACGCATAATCAGCGTTATCCAATTATTGGTGCAAATTTCCCCAACATTGTTTAATACTGGTTATCGAAAGTATTATCGTAAGTCCGGGGGGATGGAGCCTTTGGTAACTGGGGAGGCTGAGGCACAGCCGGTGTCTGGTCAGGCTGTGATACTATCGGCGTCCGGGCAGGCTGTGCCTGCTGTTGGGGGATCACTGGTTGCGTAAAAAGGACGGGCAACATAATTACCGCTGCTGATGCCACTGCCACTAAGACCACGGCCGCCAGGATTACCGGCCAGGGATTCCTCTTCCCCTGAACCGCTCGCACCCTCCCGTATTCATCCCGGGCCTGGTCCGGTCGGTACGTGCCATAGACATGCGGGACCTGACGTTTCTGGTAATCCGGGTAACCGGGCGGGGCTGCCTGCTGCACGGGCCAGGGTAAGGCCGCCCGGCAATACGGACAATACTGCATCGAGGGATCCACGGGAGTATTGCAATATGGACAGTTGTATTGAAACCTTTCACTGCAGTTCCAGCAATAACCCTGCCCCACATAATTCTGGGCACCGCACCTGCCGCACTGGAAAACCTGCTGCATATTGACTATATTATCAGAATAAACGGGCCGTGGAAAGACCTGGCCATGGTACTACTTCCACATTAGCCCCCACTCGCCCGGATGCAGGTAATTCCCCTTCTCACCTATTGGCTTGGCCTGCTCAACCATGATGGGATGGGCATTGGCATAGGGGTCATGCCTGATGCCCACTACCTGCCAGCTTACCTTCATACCAGGCCTACCTCCGACAATGGTGAAGTTGTTATCTTTTATCTCACGCTCTATATACAACGGGGCGTATTCTCCAACTCCCTCAAGCTGGTAGCTGAAGTCCCGGTTGAGGGTTTCAAAGTAAGCGGGCAGTTGTATCACGGCCTTCCCTTCCCCGTCCAGCACTGCACTGCCGTTATACACGTTGAGCATATCGGGCGATTCAACAAACGAGTGGCTGAGGTATTTATTGGCAGGATCAAGCGGGTGGTCGATTTTGAAGGTGCCGCTGCCCTTGGACAGCGCGCCGGGGATGCTGATATTGCCGTTAAGGTCAATTGCCATGCGCACTGTAGATATACCTGTAGTCTCCGGGTAGGTCTTGATTACAAACTGCGACTGTGGCAAATCATCCACTCCGAAGACCCAGCGGTTGGCCGCCGCTCTCTTGATGATGAAACCTGCCGAGTCCTGGTTGCGTTCAAACAGGCAGGCATTGCCCACCAGGTGCAGCGGCCGCTGCGGGTTATCTGTGCCGATGCCCATGAAGCCGTAGGTGCCGGTACTCAGATAGAGTGTGAACTGGCTATCAGCATCAGTCTCGTACCGGTTGAGAGTGGGAGAGTAGGTCCTGACCGCAACCGTGTTGCCTCCCGGCGAGAACTCCATGGTCCTCAGCCAGCCGTCACCGCCTTTGCTGCGCTCCTGGTAGTCAGCCAGCAGCGTGTATACTGTATTGCCGTTATATGTATCGTACCGCTGAGCCTCGCCAGACATGTGGCCGCAGAGCATCAGGAAAAGATTGGGGTTGCCCTTGAGGGTATTGTAGATATTGGTTCCGTATGTGCCGAACGTGCCGTCGCTATTGAGTATATAGTGGCTGGTGACGATGGCCTTTCGGGAAGGGTAGGCCTTGAGCACACCGTCCGCCCATGCCAGCACATTGCTGTCGGCCCCGTACTCTATGTGAAGGATGATAAAATCTAACCCGCCCCCGCTGAACAGCTGGTAGCTGTTGTCGTTGTCGCTGCCATAATGGCCGCCGTACCAGCTATTCCCGGAGTACCGGGTATACGGGAAGTACGTATTAAATTTGGCGGTACCGCCCGGCGCCCCATCGTGGTTGCCGGGGGCAATGCCGTAAGGGACCTGCCCATCCAAAACGCTCATTGATGTATTGGCATTCGACCATTGCGTGGTAATGTTGACATCGATGATATCGCCTTCCTGAGTGGCAAAGACGATGTTCCTGGCAGTTTTGTTTTCCTTGATCCACTGCGTCTGGGTGGTGAAGATGGCAGGGTAGAAGGCGGAGTAATACTGGGTATCAGGCAGGGCGACGATGGTGAAATTGCCCTGCACCGCCAGGCCTACCGCCGGGTCGCCATACAGGTTGAATACCTGGTAGTTCATCAGGCGCGTAGCGGATGTTGGTGCACCCAGGGTCTGCCGTGTCAGCGCCAGCGCCTTGCCACCAGTTTCATCCTGCACAAGGCGCTTGATATATTCATATCCAATACCGGCATTGGTGGTGGAATTGACGAAATCGGTCTCACCCGGCATGTACCAGGATACCCTCGTGGCGCCCATCGTGCTGATCCCGCCTTTTTTGAGCAGTGAATACTGGAGATTGCCGCTATTCTCAGGATATCCATTGGTGCAGGAACACTGGTAGGTAAAGGAGGGATGATTGTCATCCAAAGAGGAGCGGTCAGTACTTGTAAAGAAGGCCCCTGAGGCGCATCCGCTGTAGCCGGAATATGCGCCGGTCTGGCTACCATGACCCACCCAGGCTACAATACCATAATCATTGGCCGCCCAGCGGTCCCTTACGTAGAGGCCCGGCCTCAATTCCTCATCAGATGTATAAATGGAGTCCGCTGCGGCACAGCCGCTGCCCTGCTGGTACATCCGCCAGGAAGCGTATCCTGCAGCATTAAGAAAATTGTTCCTCATCTGCTCGGACAGGTATGCACCGTCTGTGCTGGCATCCGAAAAGCTCATCGGCAGCAGCGCGCTCTTGCGCCAGGCAATGTTCCCCTCGTTATCATAGTCCATGATCTTCTGCAGTATGCTGTCCAGCGTGGCATAGTCGGCGCTGTATACCGGTATCCGACCCACGTAGACCTCGGGATTGACATCCACACCTCCCGGACCGCAGTCCGCGAATTCCCCGAAATAGCCGTTGCCGTTGAGATCCCAGTTGCCGGTCAGGTCAGCATAATACATGTCGGTAGGCGCCTGTTCATCTGAGCCTGAACCGCGCCTCGGCCAGCAACCCTTCATGGGAATATCGCCCTCGGTGCCGTAATCCGGGGTGGGATCGCCGATCAGCAGCACGTAGCTGACGCCCAAAGTAAGATAATTGTCCTGCAGCCATTTGCGTATCTTCTCTGGCTTGTTATTGGGCGCAACACCTGCCACGAGGCCCCAGTTTGCCTCGGTAACCACCAGCACGCTGTGGCCGCGCGACTGTTTGTGGCTGACAAAGCTGGCCAATTTTGTGCTGCCGGCCTGTATGGCAGCGGTGGTGATTATGACATAGTCGTAGGTCGCGCCGCCCGGCATATCGCCCTGCACCTGGTAATCAGCCGAAAACTGGCTGTAGTTTTCAAATGATTGAGTTGCCACCTCAGCCATGATACTGTCGGCCGTGGCCGCTATGCTATCCCCGGCGGCATCAAGGTTGTAGCTGATGCGCACTGTGGCGCTCTTGATGTGCTGCAGCCTGCCTGAAACCGGGTTGACCTGGAAAGGTGTAAAGTCCACACCCACAGATTTCCACTTGCGCAACTGCCCGTAGGGCAGCAGCCTGACAGCCTCGGCCGGAAAGTCGGCACTGCGGCCGTAGACCTTCATGTTATAGCCGTTCCTGATCTCCTTGCCCTCACCCCAGTCCTCCGCCCGGCGGCCGCCATCCTCGGTGACCATCGGCCTGACCGGGGCAAACTGGTGGCTGCCGGCCAGCGGTTCCTTGTCAATTTTAACTACTGACAGCCGCACAGAGGACAGGTCCACAGTCGGCGGCAGCAGCAGGTTATATACGCGGTGCGGCAGGCCGGGATCGCCCGGCGAATCGAGCGGCGCGAAACCGTCAATACTCAATGCCGACAGGCCGGAATTGCTCGTAATGTTATATTTATTGGCGGTCAGCGTGATCTCAAAGCCGTCCTCATTGGAGGCAGCCGGCACGGCCGAAGTTGCCGCGTGGCCCGTGCCCGGCAGGGCGGAGGCGGCCGATGGCAGCGCCAGTATGGACAGTGCCAGCAGCAGGCAGATCAGCAGTTTAACAGCCTTCATCTTCCGGTACCTTGCATCTCCTTAATTATTTATCCAGTCTGTCGGCTTCAATGATCCTTTACTAATTCCCGCTACTGGACGGCGTCCATACTTTTCCAGTAGTGCACCGTGACCTCAACCTGCGGCAACGCCTGGTCGATTTTAACACAGGCCTGGCCATCGATGAAATTGAGCGGCGGGTAGCCTACGCACAGTGTGCCATCGATCTTCGCAACCTGCCCGCTGCCGCGATATTCCCCCGGTCCGATGGGCTGTAGAGCGATGCTGCCGATTTTGCGGAAACTACCCGACCCCGGCAAGTCCGGCTGCTGCAGGTAAAACTCGTAGATGCCCACCTCGGACGGCTGACCCGGCAGCGGCTCGTAGCCGGGCTGCGGCTTATCAGTAAGTACCCGCACATCAATCAACATATTACTGCCGGATGTGACCGGACCTCCACAGGCCGATAACAGAGCTACGGTTACAAGCAGCAAGGTCAGAATGCCGGCCGATAATCCACGAATAAAGCTACACATGACAATATCCCAAATTCAGTATAGCAAAGAATACGCGTAAAATGGAAAGTAGTTGCGGGCATCTGGTTCTTTAGTTGCGATCGGTACGGTAGCCGTGTTGGTACTTTGGTACTACTCTGTGGGGGGCAGGCGCCGGGGTGAATTGTCGCGCACTTCAGCCCGCAATGACGAAGGGGGCAGGATTGCCGCGGCCGCTGCGGCGGCCTCGCAATGACGGGGTTTACTGGATATGGCCCTTGCGCTTTAGATAGTCGGCCAGCGCTTCCTGCCAGGTGGGCAGGTCATCCATGCCGAGACGCAGCAACTCGCCATGGCCCAGCACGGAGTAGCGGGGACGTTTGGCCTTCTGGGGGAACTGGTCGGAGGGGATGGGGACGACGGGCATACTTGACCCGGCCTGCCGGAGTATCTCCACGGTGAATTCATACCAGGAGCAGGAGCCGGAGTTGGTGACATGAATGATACCGTTGAAAGGGGTTTTGATGATCTGGGCTATTTTGTACGCGAGATCACGTGTATAGGTGGGGGAGAATACCTGGTCGTTGACCACGCGCAGCTCGGGGCGCTCTTTGGCCAGCTTGATCATGGTTTCCACGAAGTTGCCGCCCTTGCCCATAGCACCGGCGGTGCCGAAAAGGGCGGATGCCCTGACTATGACATGATTTTTACAAATGCTGCGCACATGGTCATCCCCCTCCTGCTTAGAAGCGCCGTAAACATTGCAGGGCGAGGGCTGATCGTCTTCAAGATAAGGGGTACCACGAAGAACAGACTCACCGCCGAATACGTAGTCGGTGCTGATATGCACCAGCTTTGCCCCGGTCTCCTGCGCGGCCAGGGCGGCGTTTTTAGCACCCAGGGCATTGACACGGAAGGCCAGTTCGCGCTGGTCCTCGCAGTCGTCCACTCGCACAAAGGAGGCGGTATTAATGAGGACATCCGGCCGGTGCTTGAGCGCCTGGCCTTTTATGAAATCGCGATCGGCAATATCGCCGTCCTGGATAGTCAATGGTACAAGCTCATGGCTTTTCAGGGCTATGCAAAGGTCGGTGCCGAGCTGGCCGTCGGCACCGGTGACGAGTATTTTCACCGGCCGCCGTACATCCTCTGGTAATACTTTTCATATTCCCCACTCTTGATATTGCGCCACCAGGGCTTGTTCCCGAGGTACCAATCCACCGTGTCAGCCATGCCCTGACCGATGTCGTAGCGCGGCGCCCAGCCCAGCTCCTTCTCTATCCTGGAGCAGTCAATGGCATAGCGGCGGTCATGCGCGGGACGGTCCTTTACATAGGTGATCAGCCCCTCGGGCTTATGCAGCGCTTTTAATATGAGCTTGATCAGCTCGATGTTGGGCTGCTCCTGCCCGCCGGCGATGTTGTACACCCGCCCGGCCCTGCCTTTGAGCAGCACCGATTCCAGCGCGCGGCAGTGGTCCATCACATGTATCCAGTCGCGGCGGTAAAGTCCATCTCCGTAGACAGGAATGGGCTTGTCCTCTAAAGCGTTTGTGATGACGAGCGGTATGAGTTTTTCAGGGAACTGGAAGGGGCCGTAGTTGTTGGTGCAGCGCGTCACCACCACGTCCAGGCCGTGCGTCCTGTGGTAGGCCAGGCACATCAGGTCGGCGGCGGCCTTGCTGGCGGAGTAGGGACTGCTGGGGTCGAGCGGAGACTCCTCGGTGAAATAACCCTCCTCACGTGAACCGTAAACCTCGTCGGTGGACACCTGCAGGAAGCGCTTGACTCCGTGGACGCGCGCGCCCTCCAGCAGCACCTGTGTGCCCTTGAAATTGGTGTCCACGAAGGGGGAGGCGTCCAGTATGCTGCGGTCGACGTGCGACTCAGCGGCAAAATTGACGACTGCTCCGTACCCTTCCTTGAGTATGCTGTCCACCCGGTCGCGGTCGGCGATATCGCCCTTGATGAAGCTGTAGCCCGCATGCCCCTGCATATCTGCCAGGTTCTCCAGGTTGCCGGCATAGGTGAGCTTGTCCAAGTTGCCCACCTGCCAATCAGGGTGCTGGCCGAGTATATGTCTGATGAAGTTGCTGCCGATAAAGCCGGCGCCGCCTGTGACAAGTAGTTTCATGAAGGTGCCTTTATGTTTTACTTGTAGGGGGGATGGAACCAGTCCCAGGGTTGGCCGCAGCGCGGGTCGTTTTTAACTCCGTTGATCTCAAGCGGCTTAACGCACGGGTCGTTCCAGGGGATACGCTCCTCGTCAGGGTCCTTGTAGTCGTAAAGACGGCTGGTGAAATAGACCATCAGCGACGGCTCGTCGGCCACGGCCCTGAAGCCGTGGAAGTAATGGCCGGGCATCCTGATGATCACGGGCTTGGCCCCGCTGGCGATGACCTCTACGAGGCCGCCGCTTTTCTCGTCGTAGGCGCAGACCTTGGATGCGCCTTTGAGAACCAGGAAGTAATCCACCTGGCCGCGGTTGTGCCTGTGCCAGGCCCTGATCACGCCCGGGTAGGTGAAGCTGATATTGGCCTGCTGTATCTCGTCGGGGATAAAGTCCTTCCAGTCGCGCCTGATGGCCTCGGCGAAGAAGCCGCGTTCATCGGGCAGCAGGTTTATATCATGGGTGCGCAGGCCTTCCAGCGGGTATGCTTTCATCATAGTAACTCTCTCTTATTATAATTCTATATCGGCATCGTCGCCCACAAAGAGCCTGACCGGCCCCGAGACGGACTTGCGGCGCGTGACCGTGGTGTTGCTGCCGATCATGCTGTCGGTCAGGTGCCCGATGTCATTGATATGGCAATTCTCCAAAATGATGGAGTGGTGGATGGAGGAGTTCTCGATCACTGTGCCTGCCGCTATGCTGGTGTAAGGCCCGATGAATGAATTGATGATTTTGCAGTTGGGCGCGATGGATGCCGGCCCGCGCACTGTGCTACCCTCGATTACAGTGCCCTCACCCACCGCCACACGTCCCTCCACCTTGCTGCCCGCGCCCACTTTTATTTTGACATTCCTCTTGAGCAGGTCGTCCAGCACAATGCGGTTGGCCTCCAGCATGTCGTCCTTCTTGCCCGTATCCAGCCACCAACCGCTGAGTATGTGGCTTTCAACCTTGTGGCCCATGTTGAGTAGCTCCTGGATGGCGTCGGTTATCTCGAGTTCGCCGCGCCGGGACGGCTTGATGCGATCGATAGCGCGGTGGATATCCGGCGTGAATAAATAAACGCCCACCAGGGCAAGGTTGCTCTTGGGCTCAGGGGGCTTTTCCACCAGCTGCAATATCTTGCCCGAGCCGTCCAGTTCGGCCACGCCGAAAAGCCGGGGGTCGCCGACCTCTTTCAACAGCACCAGGGCGTCGGGCGACTTGCTCTCAAACTCGCCTACGAATTTTTTCACCCCGTCCTGGATGAGGTTGTCGCCTAAAAACATGAGGAAACGGGAATCGCCCAGGAAGTCGCGCGCCGTCTTGACGGCGTGCGCCAGGCCTGCCGGCTTCTCCTGCAAGATGAAACTGATGTCGGCATCCCAGCCCGGGCCGCCAGCTACTGCTTTCCTTATCTCCCCGCCCGTCTCGGGCGAGATGATGATGGCGATGTCCCGTATCCCGCTCTCGACTATCTGGTCGAGCACGTAAAAGAGGATGGGCTTATTGGCCACCGGCAGCAGCTGCTTGGCCACGGTGTGGGTCATGGGCTTGAGCCTGGTGCCCTTGCCGCCCGAAAGTATAATAGCCTTCATGTGCGATAAATATTGATGACGTTTTGCGTATTTGCCGCAATTATACTTGTATTATGTCAGCTTTGTAAAATAACCCCTCACTACAACTCGAAAGAAAAGACATAACAATTATTGTCCCGGCTAGCCTCGACTACCTGCTTCTTACCGTCGGCGCAGACCGTTATCTTGTTTCCCTCCCAGTCGTAATTGGTGAAGGGCAGGGTCTTCTCCTCGCCGGCCTTGAGGCTTTCTACCCAGCTGGTGTCCCTCAGCATGTTGCTCTGATCATAGACGTAGGTCTCGCTGGGGCCAGCATCCAGCGCGCCGGTATTCTTGATCTTGTAGTAGAGCAGCCCGCTGATGTGTGTAATGCCCGTGATGACCAGGTCGGGCATGAAGGTGTTCCTGTCCGCCACCTGTACCGTCACCCAGGCGGTGGATACCCCCTTGTCGCCGGCAGCGGTGAGGGTGTACCTGGTGGTAACCTGCGGCGCGACGTCCAGCGAGCCGGCGGGTTGAACCATGCCCGGCCCGTTGTCGATGGTCACGACCACGGCATCGGACACGCTCCAGCGCAGGGTAACGTTCTCGCCCGGCAGTATGCTGGTGGAACCGGCGGAGAAATCTTTGATCACCGGCCAGTAGCGGGCAGCGGCAACCGCTTCGGTGATCGTGGCATTTTCTGCGGCCGGCGTTACCACGGGTTGAGCGGCCGGCAGGCAGCCGGCCACGATTAAAGCTCCGGCCAGCACAAGCACACAGCGCACTGCCTTCATTTCACCTCCAGTATAGCAAAGAGGACTGCACCGCACATGAATGACTTCAACAAAGCCGCCCGGTGTTTACCTATTGAAAGCAGTTTAATTTTAGGGTATGCTAACGTGATAAAATGACGGGTCCCTGATTAAAGCGGCAGGAGCATGATAAATGGTTGAAACTTTAAAAGAGAAATACGATGCCATCGTGGTGGGGACCGGCCCGGGCGGGGCCACCGTAGCTAAGGACCTCACGGTCAGGGGCAAAAAGGTATTGATGCTCGATTGGGGCAGCAACGCGCCGGTGAAGGGTACCAACGGCCAGGCCTTGGGCTACATCGGCATGCCCTACAAGAGCCTTTATTTCATCGACAACATGCTGGGACTGGTGCGCGCCATCACAGTGGGAGGCAGCTCGGTGGTTTACTATGCCACGGCCTACGAGCCTCCCTACGAGTACTGGGATAAGTACGGCATAGACATCCGGGACGAGGTCAAGGAGGTCAAGCGGGAGGTGCCCGTCGGCCCGCTCAAGGACGAGTTGATAGGGCCCATGGCCAAGCGTATCGCGCAGAGCGCACTCGACCTGGGCTACAACTGGCAGAAGCTGAACAAGTTCGTCTACCAGGACAAGTGCCGCGCAGCCTGCGACAAGTGCGACCTGGGCTGCCCCTACGGCGCCAAGTGGAACGCGCGCATGTATGTGCAGGAGGCTGTGGACAAGGGGGCCACCCTGCTGGACCTGGCAAAGGTTGACAGGGTGATCACCGAGAATAAAAAGGCCATGGGTGTACAGTTCACCCGCCACGGCAAAAAACATATCGCGCAGGCAGACAAAGTGATCGTGGCTGCGGGCGGCATCGGCTCGCCGCAGGTGCTGCAGAGGAGCGGCATCAAAAACGCGGGAAGCAACTTTTTCTATGACCCGCTGATCTTTGTAATCGGCACGGCCAAGGACGTCGACGGGGGTAACGAGTTCCCCATGGCCATGGGACAGCACATGATGGATGACGGGTACCTGATGACGGACGTGACGCTGCCCTGGCTGATCTACGACATATTCGCCGCCGAGGTCTTCCGCTTCGACAAACTTTCGAATAAACACCAGCTCACCGTCATGATCAAGGCCAAGGACCACCTGGGAGGAAGGATCAGCGGCAACTATATCAGGAAGCCCTTCACCAGGGACGAGCACGGCAAGCTGATGCACGGCTACGAGCGTGCCAAAAAGATACTGGTCAACGCGGGGGCAAAGGACATCTTCAAGACCTGGTGGATAGCCTCGCACCCCGGCGCTACCTGCAAGATCAACGACATCGTCAATTCGGACCTCAAGACGGAGTACGACAACCTGTATGTCTGCGACTGCTCGGTCATACCGGACGAGTGGGGCAGGCCGCCCGTGCTCTCGATACTGGGACTGGGCAAACGCCTGGCCAGGCACCTCACATCCGGCAGGGTGGAGGCGAGGACGGCAGCCCCGGCGCCTGCTGGCAATTGATATAAATGACGATACCGCTCTTTGAAGCCTACCCGGCGCTGGAGAAGCACCTGCCCTGGACACCACTGGGCAACTGGCCCACGCCCGTGCAGAAGCTGGATAAGCTGGGAAGAGCCGTGGGCCACGATAACCTCTGGATGAAGAAGGAGGACCTCTCCTCCGACCTCTACGGCGGCAACAAGGTGCGCATGCTGGAATTCACGTTGGCCGACGCCCGCAACAAGGGTTTCAAATGGGCCATCACCTTCGGCGGCATCGGCACCAACCACGGCCTGGCCACCACGGTGCACGCATCCCGGCTGGGCATCAAGACGGCGCTCATACTGGTAAAGCAGCCGCTGACCGCCAACGTGCAGGAAAACCTGCTGCTGGACCACCACTTCGGCGCTGAGATCCACTATTCGCCTAATAACGCCACCGCCCTCCTGCAGACTGCCGGGGTTTACCTGAGGAAGCGGAGGGTATACTTCATCACACCCGGAGGTTCGTCAACCCTGGGCAGCCTCGGCTATGTAAACGCCGCGCTGGAGCTGAAAAAACAAGTGGAAGCGGGGCTGCTGCCCGAGCCGGAGCACATCTTCTGCGCCCTGGGTTCCAAGGGCACGCATGCGGGACTGCTCCTTGGTTTGAGGCTGGCCCGCATGAAAACACGGGTGACCGGCGTACGGGTGGCGGAGAAATGGATGACGAAAGACGAGAACGTAGCCCGCCTGGCCAACCGCATGGTTGCCCTGCTGCGCAAATACGACAAAAGCGTACCACAGCTTAAATTCACGCGGGACGACGTGCACGTCAACCCCGATTTCTTCGGCGGGCTATACGGCAGGGTGACGGAGCATGGCCTCAAGGCCACGGAACTCATGCTGGAGACCGAGGGCATGCGGCTGGAGCAGGTCTACACCGCCAAGACTGTGGCCGCACTGACGGACTTTATCGCTGCCAACCCCGGGCTTAAGAATGCTCCCATGCTCTACTGGCACACCCACAACAGCGTGGACCTGGGCCCGGTGCTGAAGGCCAGCTGCGACTATACCAGGCTGCCGCATGAACTGCACTGGTGCTTCGCTGAAAAGCTGGCGCGGTGCCTGCAGAATGAATAATGGGGTTGGAGGCTGACCATTCAGGAAAAAGAGGGCCCGGCCGCTTCAGGCCTTAAGAAATCACTGGGGTTGCTGGATACGGTGTCAATCGAGGTGGGCGCCATCATCGGGGCGGGCATCTTCGCCCTGACGGGCCTGGCGGTGGCCAAGTGCGGTCCGGGCGTGCCAATCGCCTTCGTTATCGCGGCCCTGCCCATGGTGCTGGCGCTGCTGCCCATCGGCATGCTGGCCTCGGTGCTACCCACCGTGGGCGGCAGCTTCCGTTACCCCAGCCGCATTCTCAGCCCCTTCTGGGGCTTCATCGGGGTGTGGGGTATCATGATGGGCATCATGCTGGGCGGCATGCCCATGTACTCGCTCAACTTCGCCGACTATCTGCTCGTAGTCTTCCCCGCCTTCGACCGCAACCTGGTGGCCGTGATAGCGCTGGCCTTCTTCTTCGTCATCAACCTGGTGGGCGTCAAAGCGGCCAGCATCGTGCAGGTAGGGATGTTCTTCATATTGCTGGCCGCGCTGGCGGTCTACATCATCTGGGGCATACCGGCCATAGACCCGGCCAACCTGACACCGCTCTTCCCGGGCGGTTTGGCCGGCCTGGCCATAGCCTCCGGCATGCTCTTCTTCGCCTACATGGGGGCCAACTTTATCATCGACCTGGGCGCCGAGATCAAGAACGCCGGCAGGAATATCCCCCTTTCCTTCGCCATCTCCCTGCCCATCGTGATAATCATCTACACATTGATGGGGCTGGTGACCATCGGCAGCGTGCCGTCCAGCGTCTGCGCCAACCAGCCGCTTTCCGTCGCCGCCGGCTACTTCATGCCGCCCGGGCTGGCACTCTTCTTCACCGTGGGCGGGGGCCTGCTGGCACTGGCCACCACCATCAACGCCACATTCATGTTCGCCTCACGCTACATACTGGTCTTCGCCGAGGACGGGGTCTTCCCGCAGGCGCTGGCCGGCGTGAATAAAAGGTTCGGCACGCCGCACTGGGGGCTACTCATCATGTTCGTGCTGTCGCTGGCCTTCCTGCCCATGGGGGCGTCGTCCTTCGAGGTGCTGGCATACACCGCATCCATCGGCTCGATCGTGCTGCTCTTCCCAATCCTCATTTCAGCCATGCGCTTCCCCAGGAAAATGCCAGAGGCCTATGCTAAAGCCCCTTTTAAACTGAAGGGTGTGTGGCTGTCGGCCGTGCCCATACTGGCACTGGTCTTCGGGGCATTCTTCATCGCCGCGCTGGTCATGGAGAGCCTGACCGCCTTCCTCATACTGGTGGGATGGATGGTCATAGGCATCATTTACTACGTGCTGCGCGACCGCTACCTGAAGAAGAAAAGCGGGGCTGGACTGGGTGCTATAGCCGACAAGGCAATGTAGGGGTTAGCCCGCCCTACGGGATGTATCCCTTGCCCTGCATGTACCTTATGCTCGCCCTGGCATCTTCAACCTGCTGCGCGTCTTTAGATATTTCGATGACCTTCTGCATATCGGCTGCTATGAGGGCGTAATAACGCGGATCTTTATTGGTCTGGGAAAGGATGTCATAAGCGGCAGCGCGGTTGATGTAATTCTCGGGCACGGCAGGATCGATTTTAATCGCTTTATTTATGGCGGCGAGCCCGTTTTCAATGTCGGCATTGGTTATCAGCAGTTCGCCCAGCGTAGCCTGTATGAGAGCCGACCCGGGATCAAGCTCCGCTGCCTTTTTGGCATCGGCAATCGCGTCATTAAGCAACAGCTTGCCCCGCCTGGAAATGGACCTCTCCATATATATGCTGGCGAGATCAATCTTGAACGGGTCCTCGGTCGTCAGAGTTGTTCCCGTGCTTGACCCCAGCACCAGGGCACGGTCCAGATCGTCCACGGCCTTATCGAAATCGTGGTTTGCATTATACAGGTGGCCCCGGTAGAAGTAGGCCATAGGATCGGTGTCATTCAACTGCACAGCCTTATTCAAGTCCGCCACGGCGTTTTGCGCATCCTTAAGCACCACGTGTACCAGCCCGCGCATCTTATAGGCCTCGGCCATGTCGGGATCGATGGCAATGGCGTTGCTGAAATCGCTCAGGGCCTGGGTCATTTCACCATTATTCACATTCAGTTTGCCGCGGTAATTGTAGGCAGGGGCCAGGTTCTGGTTGATGGCCAGCGCTGCATTCATGTCCGCCAGGGCATTAGTCATGTCGCCTTTTGCGAAGTAGGCCGATCCGCGGTTGAAATAGGCGTCGTACAATTTGGGGTTGAGTTCGATGGCCTTGCCGGCGGCTTCGATGGCCTTGTCCCACAGTCCCTTTTGCACGTAGAGCCAGCTGAGGTTGGTATGGGCCATGATGGCCTTCGGGTCAAGGGAGACAGTCCTGTCCAGGTCTGCCGTAGCCTGCTCGAACTGCTGCCTGGCCAGGTAGGCAAAAGCGCGGTTCTGGTAATTGTCCGCCCGGTTAGGGTCGAGTTGTATGGCCTTGCCGAAGTCGGCGATAGCCAGGTCCCATTCCGCCCTGGCGTTGTAAACGGCGCCGCGGTGGGTGTAGGCGGCCACCAGGGTGGGGTTGCGCTCGATGGCTTTAGTATATTCGGCGATGGCCTCCACGAACTGGCCCTGGTCGTAGTAGGTGTCCCCCTGCCTTAGGTATTCGGCGCTGTTGTCGCCACAGGCCGCCAGCAACAGGGAAGCTGTAATTATCAAAGCAATCAGGCTGCCAAGCTTTTTCATAGAGTAATCACCTTCCAGTTAATAAAACTCCGGCGGGTTGCATAAGTTACTGTACCGGGAGCGCTCAAATAATCTATATAGCATAACAAATATTGCTTTAACGGGGAAACGGGATTATCCATATCGTAACCGGCCTGGAACCCCACACTTCTTATCTGGAACTTTAATCTGCAAACATAGTAGAATAGCCGGACTGTCATTCAGAAGGAGGCGCGTTTTGGACGTTATCGATGCAATCAACAACCGCAGGAGCATCCGCGGGTTTAAAAAGGACCCTGTGCCAAGAGAAGTTATACAAAAGATACTGGAGGCCGCCGTACGCACGCCGTCCGGCATGAACACACAACCCTGGGAATTCGTGGTAGCCGGCGGCAAGGAGCTGGACGAGATACGAGAGGAATGCACCAGGCTGTTCAACGAAGGCGCATTCCCCACCAACGACATGCTGCGCAAGCCATACGAGGGCATATACCGCCAGCGACAGGTTGACCTGGCCATTCAGATTTTCAAGATCCAAGGTATCAGCCGCGAGGACAAGGAGGCGCGCAGGCTATGGATGCTGCGCGGATGCCGCTTCTTCGATGCGCCCTGTCAGATCGTGATCTGCGCCGACAAGGAACTGCAGTACCACCTGGATATGCTGGGACTGGGCGCGCTTTGCCAGACTATCTGCCTGGCAGCCCTGGAGTACGGCCTTGGTACATGCATCGCCGACCAGGGTATTATTTACGACCAGGTGTGGCGCAAATATACAGGCATCCCGGAGTCTAAAAGGCTGGTTGCCGGCATCACTATCGGATACCCCGATCCCGGCGTCCCGATCAATGCCATGGTCACCCCGCGCGAGCCGGTGGACAAGATCACTACCTGGCTGGGGTATTGACCCGCCGTAAATAAAACAGGAGATTGAGAAATGGGCGATGCCGAAAAGTTAGCGGGGATAGGCCCGCAGCAGGTTAAGGACGTCTTTGCCTTCACTGACGAGGTGGTCGAGGGATACCCGGGCCGCCTGACCGGGACGGAGCCCTGCCATAAGGCCGGCCGTAGGATAAAAGAGGAATTCGAGAAATTCTGCGATCCCGGCTCTGTAAAAGCCGAGGAGTTCACGACGCACCCCCTCAGCTTCCTCAAGTACATCCCGGGACTGGTTGTGCTCTATTTAGCCTGCGTGGCCCTGCTCTACTTCATCCCAACCCTTGCCTGGGTTTCCTTCGCGGGCATGGGCCTCGGCCTTTTAGTGTTCTACGGGCAGTTTGTGAGGTACTGGCACCTGCTGGACCCGCTTTTTCCCAAGGCCAAAGGCTACAATATCTGCGGCTCCATTGAGCCGTCGGGGGAGGTCAGACAGCAGGTCATAGTCTCAGCCCATCACGACGCTGCATACGTTTTCCAGATACTGGCGCGCATGCCGAAGCTGTATACGCCGCTGATGGCGGGCGGCGTGCTGCTGATGGTCGTGGCACTGCTGGTATCGCTGGCTGGGGGCATACTCTTATGCTTCGGCATCACCCTACCGCAGTGGATACCGCTGGTTCTTATCATACTGGGCATTTTCGAACTGCCGTTCCTCTTCTTTACCACCGGACAGGTTGTGCCGGGTGCGGGCGACAACATGATCGCCGTGGCCATCTCCGCCGGCATCGGAAAGCTCTTCGGCGATGCCAAGAAAGCCGGGGCAAACCCACTCCAGCACACAAGGCTGATAATACTTTCATTCGATGCAGAGGAATGCGGGCTGCGCGGCGCCAGCGCCTGGGTCAAGCTCCACCTGGCAGAGATGAAGAAAACCAGGACATACGCGCTCAACCTGGATACCATATACAAGGTCAAGAACCTCAACTTCTTCGAAGCCGACCTCAACTCGACGGTCAAACTTTCCAAAGAGATGGCGCAGGAATGCGTGGATATAGCGGGTGCCATGGGCTACAAGGCCCATGTCTCGCGCATGTCGCCCGGCGGCGGGGCCACTGACGCCGCGGTCTTCGGCCAGGCCGGCATCGAGACCACCAACCTCTGCGCGATGAGCTTCATGGTCAGTGACTACGACCAGGGCTGGGTCTACCACACGCCCAACGATACCAGTAAACATATCGAGCCTGAAGCCGTGGAGGCCTCGCTCAAGGTTATCCGGGAATACATACTGAGAAAAGATGCGGCCGCGTAGAATATTACGATCCTGCAAACGTCTGGATCCTGTATAAGTGAGCAATGCCATTCAGCACAGTAACATCCATAAGCTGCTGTATCCCAGGTCGGTTGCCGTGGTTGGCGCCTCGGCCAGCCCGGACAAGTTCGGCCACCGCGTGCTCTTCAACATAGTCCATAACGGCTACCAGGGCAGGGTCTACCCGGTCAACCCACGCGAGCGCGAGGTGCTGGGGTTGGAGGCGCTGCCTTCCATAGCGGACATACCCGGCGAGGTAGACATGGCCGTCATAACGGTGCCCCCCGCGGCTGTGAAGCAGGTGATACAGGACTGCATAGGCAAGGGCGTTAAGGCGGTGGTCGTGATCACCGCCGGTTTTTCAGAGTCAGGGCCTGAAGGGGCGGCCATGGAAGCCGAGATCGGGGACCTGGCGCGCGGCGCCGGCATCGCCCTGGCCGGGCCCAACTGCGTGGGTATAATAAACACGCATACCGGCCTTTACTGCCACATGATGCCTTTCTACCCCTCCAGGGGCCCGATTGCCATAGTGGCGCAGAGCGGCAGCGTGGCGGACATGATAGCCAGCCGGCTTGGCGACCACGGCCTGGGCACAAGCCACCTCATCAGCGCAGGCAACGAGGCGGTGCTGCGGGTCGCTGACTACCTGGAATACCTGGCCATGGACGAGAGCGTCACGGCGGTGCTGGCTTATATCGAGGGCATCAGGGACGGCAGGCGTTTCCTGCAGGCGGCAACGAAGCTGACGGCGCGCAAGCCGCTCATCGTCCTGAAGTCGGGCAGCACGGCTGCCGGGGCACGCGCCGCGCTGTCGCATACGGCGGCGCTGGCGGGTGATGACAGGCTTATCAGTGGCTTACTGCGCCAGGCGGGCGCCATCAGGGTGGACGACATGGACGCCATGGTGGATACCGTATCGGCCTTCAACGGGCAGCCGCTGCCTCGCGGCAACCGGGTGGGGATCATAGCCCCCGGCGGCGGTTGGGGAGTCATGGTTGCCGATGCCTGCGAGCAGCGCGGGCTGGACGTCGCCCCGCTTGACCGGGCAACCCTTGATAAACTGGACTCCTTCCTGCCGCCGACGTGGTCGCACGGTAACCCCGTGGACACGGTCGCCGGCGTAAAGGGCCATGCCGTAGAGATGGTTCAGGCGCTGCTGGAAAGCCCGGCTTTGGACGGCCTGATAGTGCTGGGGGTGGTGGGCGGGATGCAATCGATATGGAAATATTTGGGGGTCGGCAGCGGCGGCAAGGTCGCGACGGACGGTTTTTCCAGCGGGGTCTTGCAGCAATTCGACTCTTACTACCGCGAGATGATGAAGCTCAAGGATCGCTTCGGCAAACCCGTGGCCGTTACATTCATCCTGCCTATAAAAACTGACGAGATCATCCGGGAGGCGTCACGGCTGACCCGCGAAACGGGCACTACCTGCCATATCTCGGCCACCCAGGCCGTCAGGGCTTACTCGGCACTGAGCGGGTACGCTGAGTATTTGAGGAAGACCAACCCACCCCTATAGTGCACCCCTGCCCTAAGCTACCAGCCTGAATAGCGGCCGTGCCACCTCGCCCGACGAGTAGCGGTCCCCGGCGAAGACGGCCGACCCCTCCATGCGCACCTTCCTGCCCATGATATCCATAGTGGCCTCCTCCGGCCTGAGACCGGTGATATTGCCCATGACCCATGGCCCCTCATCCAGTTCCACGATCACCACGATATATGGTACCTCTGACTCCCTGCCCTCGGCAGCCACGTAATTGACCGTGAATGTCTGGACTGTTCCGTCCCCTTTCAGTTCCATGGCTTCCAGATCACTGCCGCCGCATTTGGCACAGACCAGCCTGGGCTGTGCAGACACCTCACCGCAGCCGCCGCATTTGAGGCCGCTGAGCCTGCCCTGCCTGAGGTTTTCGTTATATTCCTTAAAAGTAAGTTTAGCTTCCACTTTACTGCTCCGTCACGTTTAAATTACCAGCCTCGCCTGAGTATCATGTTACACAGAGTGCCGCCGTCCCCTCCCAGCGTGTCGGTCATACCCGCTTTGACACCCTCCACCTGGCGCTCACCGCACTCGCCACGCAGCTGTCTGACGATCTCGAAGGCCTGAGCCGCGCCGGTGGCGCCCACGGGGTGGCCCTTGGCCTTGAGGCCGCCAGATGGGTTGACGGCCACCTTTCCGCCGATTTTGGTCTCGCCCTTTTCGACCGCCCGGCCGGACGTACCGTAGGGGAAGAAGCCCAGACCTTCGAGGGCGATCAAAGCGGCGATGCTGAAGCAATCGTGCAACTCGACCACGCCGATGTCCCTCGGTCCCAGGCCCGACATTTTATAAGACTGTCCGGCCGCAAGCTCGCGGGACCTGATACGGGGGAGGAATTCCTTCTGGCTGAGCAGGTTGCCCGCGGAGGCCTGTCCAACACCGGCTATCAGCACCGGCTTTTTAGTCATCTTCGCGGCTGCCTCCTCCGAGGCTATCACCAGGGCGGCCGCCCCGTCGGTGAAAGGGCAGCAGTCCGCCAGCTGCAGGGGCGAGGCCACCATGGGACTCTTACGCGCGTCCTCGAGCGTCAGCTCCTTCTGAAACTGCGCCCTGGGATTGCGGGCGCCGTAATAGTGGGAGTTGATGGATACCTGGTAGAGCTGGCCCTTGAGAGTCTCCAGCGGTATGTTGTACCTTTTGGCGTAGAGGTGTGTGAGCATGGCGAAGACGCCCGGGAAGGTCAGTCCCGCGGCGTACTCGTAGCGGCTGTCGCTTGCCATGGCGAAGGTGCGCGTGGCAAGCGGGGTGCCCATCTTGGTGGCACATTCCGACCCCCCGGCCAGTACGATGTCGTACTGCCCCGAGGCCACCCAGATGAAAGCGTCCCGGATAGCCGCCGAGGCGGAGGCGCAGGCGTTCTCGTACCTGTTGGCCGGTATGCCGGCCATGCCCATGTAGTCCGCCGTGAACGCCTGCAGGTGGGCCTGCCCCTCCTCGAAGTCACCCATGAAATTGCCCATGAAGAGGGCCTGCACCTGACGGGGCTTGATGCCGCACTCGTTAATAGCCTCCGCGGCGGCCGCGCCGAAAAGCTCGACCGCTGTCCTGGGCTGCTTGCCAGTAAATTTAGTCATGCCGGCGCCGGCGATCACAACTTTTCGCATGTGAAACCTCCTGGTTTTAATGCCCGGCCCGGCCGGATAAGATAGTCTACTGCAGCGCTTCAGATATGGCGGTCGCCATCTCGCCGATGGCCTGCCCTGCCTGCGGCAACAGCCCGCTGAGTGAAATGAACCCGTGTATCATACTATTGTACCTGCGCGCCCTGCAGGGTATGCCTGAACCTGATAACCTGGCCGCGTATGCCTCCCCCTCGCTCATGAGCGGGTCGAACCCGGCGGTTATGACGAACCCCGGGGGAAGCCCGCTTACGTCTTTCGCCAGCAGCGGGGACACATAGGGGTCAAATACTTCAGCAGCGTTATTTACATACTGAGGGATGACCTGTTCGATGATATTCTTTGTCAGGAAGTAGCCTTTGCCGTTCAGGATGTAAGATTCCCTGTCGAGGTCCGATGCATCCAGACCCGGGTAGGCCAGCGCCTGGAAGCGTACGGGTGGTCCGCCGCGGTCACGCGTGACCAGGCAGACTGCGGCGGCCAGGTTGCCACCTGCGCTATCCCCCGCCACGGCCAGCCGGCCGGGATCGCCGCCGAAGGCGCCGGACTCGGCGTTGGCCCAATGCAGGGCGGTGTAAACGTCTTCTAAAGCCGCGGGGAACTTGTTTTCCGGCGCCAGCCGGTAACCCACAGACACCACCAAGGCCCCGGCATAATTTGATAGTCTGCGGCAGATGTTGTCGTGGGTTGAGATGCTTCCCACCATCCAGCCACCCCCGTGGATGAAAAGTACGACCGGCAGCCCTGTGCGGGCCGACGGCCTGTAAAGCCTGACTGTTAATCCATCGCGAATGCCAATATCGGCAGTGCTGAAGACCTTTTCGCTGCGCCCGGCGGCCATGCGGCTTTCCCGCTCCATGGCGCTGCGGTTGACCGCGGGTGACAGTTTGAAGTCGTAGAATTCCCTGTGGAGCAGCCGCATTACGGCCAGCATCACAGCGACGCGGGGGTCCGGCTTGCCTCTTTTTTCACTCATAATAATACCTGCGGCCAGCCCGGGCGGTATGTACGCCGGCCGGCAATGTGCTACTATTATAGTATATGGTTACAATCACCCGCACGTTGCTTTACCGTCACCGTAAATAATTAACCGCAGGAGCACCCCATGTCCCCGCAATTCCGAGAAGACATCAGAAATATAGCTATTATTGCGCATGTCGACCATGGCAAGACCAGCCTGGTGGACGCCCTGCTCAAACAGAGCAAGGTATTCCGCGAGAACCAGCAGGTGGGCGAACTGATAATGGACCGCAATGCGCTGGAGCGCGAGAAGGGCATCACCATCCTGGCCAAGAACACGGCCGTGATGTACCGCGGCGTCAAGATCAATATCATCGATACGCCCGGGCACGCCGATTTCAGCGGCGAGGTGGAGCGCGTGGTCAACATGGCGGACGGCTGCCTGCTGCTGGTGGACTCCGTGGAGGGACCCATGCCGCAGACCCGCTTCGTGCTGCGCCAGGCCTTTGAGAAAGGTCTCAAGCCCATCGTGGTCATCAACAAGATAGACCGCGAGAGCGCGCGCATCACAGAAGTGGTCAGCCTAACGCAGGACCTCTTCCTGGAGATAGCCACAGACGCCGGCCAGCTCGATTTCCCCGTTTTATACGCCAGCGCCCGTAACGGCACCTGCACATCCGATCCGGCGGTAGAAGGTACCGACATGGTGCCGCTTTTCGAGGCCATACTCAGGCAGGTCCCGCCTCCGGCCATCGACGACGGTCCCTTCCAGATGCTGGTGTCCAACCTGGATTACGACAGCTACAAGGGGCGCTTCGCCATCGGCAGGGTGAGCCGGGGCAGTGTCAGGCCCAAAGATATGCTGGCGGTGATCGGCGCCGACGGCGCCCCGCGCAAATACCAGATCGACGACGTCTTCACCTTCATGGGACTGGCTAAAGTACCGGTGGAAGAGGCCTCGGCGGGCGAGATAATCTCCATCACCGGCCTCGAGGAGGTCAGCATAGGCGACACGGTGGTTGACCCCGAGCATCCCGATGCCCTGCCGCGTATCGAGATAGGGGAGCCGACAGTGAAGATTACGGTGGGCGTGAACAGTTCCCCCTTCGCCGGGCGGGAGGGCAAATACTGCACCTCCCGGCAGTTGCGCGAGCGGCTCTACCGCGAACTGGAGGTGAATATCAGCCTGCGCGTGCAGGATACCGACAGCCCGGACCTCTTCCTGGTATCGGGCAGGGGGGAATTGCATTTAGCCATACTGGTGGAGACCATGCGCCGCCAGGACTACGAATTCGAGATATCGCGTCCCGAGGCCATCACGCGCGAGGTCGAGGGCAAAGTGCACGAGCCGGTGGAACAGCTCATCCTGGATACGCGCGAGGATTACATCGGCGTGATAACCGAGATGCTGGCCAGGAGGCTGGGACGCATGACCAACATGCACAACGACGGGCGCGGCAACCTGCGCATGGAGTTCCTGGTGCCCACGCGCGGTTTGATCGGCTTCCGCAGCGCCTACCTGACCGCCACCCGCGGCGAGGGCGTGATGAATACCATCTTCACCGGCTACGAACCCCTGATGGGCGAGATATCCTCCGCGCGCAGCGGCGCGCTGGTGGCCGCCGAGGAAGGCGTTGCCGTGACCTACGGCCTCAATAATGCCCAGGAACGCGGCATCACCTTCATCGATCCGGGGACGCCCGTTTACGAGGGCATGATAGTGGGCATGAACTCACGTCCCACCGACCTGGAGGTCAACATCTGCAAAGAGAAGAAGCAGACCAATATCCGCGCCTCCACGGCCGACATCGCGGTCAGGCTGACACCCCCGCTGAAGATGAGCCTGGAGGAGTCGATGGACTTCATCAACGGCGACGAACTGGTGGAGGTCACGCCCAAGAACATACGCCTGCGCAAGCGGATGCTGACCATGAACCTGCGGGCACGGGCCAAAAAGGCATCAGAGCGGGGCGCCCAAGAAGAGTAACCCGTGGATCGTCATTGCGGCGACCGCGGCGTCCCGGTCATTGCGAGCGCAGCGAAGCAATCTTAAAGATTGCCGCGGGACTTCGTCCCTCGCAATGACGATGTAAAATCGCTCGTAATGAGCGTTATTACGCCAAATCCCCTTTATCAAACCCCGTAAAGAAGCAGCTCCGCTCCCCGGTGTGGCAGGTGGGCCCGGCGGGTTCGGCCCTCACCAGCAGCGCGTCAGAGTCGCAGTCTTTGGCGATGGATTTAACCCTCAGTACGTTGCCCGAGGTGGCGCCCTTGTGCCAGATCTCCTGCCGGCTGCGGCTCCAGAAGACCATCTCGCCTTTCTCCAGTGTCAATTTCAGCGACTCTTTGCTGGCGTAGCCCAGCATCAGCACAGTGCCGTCGGCGGCGTCCTGCACGATAACGGGGATAAGCCCCTTTTCGTCGAATTTCAACATAATGGCTCCTAGTTTTACCGTGGGCTCAGGATACAGCCAGGGCTTCCTTGAGGTCGATATCGCCTGTATACAGCGCCTTGCCTATGATGACGCCCTCGGCGCCCAGTGCCGCCAGCTTCCTGATGTGCTCAATTGAGGAGACGCCGCCCGAGGCCACGACAGGTATTTTCAGCTTGCGCACCAGCTCAGCGGTGGTATCGTAATTGGGCTCGGTGAGAGTGCCGTCCCTCTTTACATCCGTGTAGATGATGCGGCTGGCTCCGATGGCTGCCATGGCCTGGCTGAGCTCCAGCACAGTCATAGTGGATATCTTCATCCAGCCATGCGTGGTCACGTAGGAGTCGCGGGCATCGATACCTACCACGATGGCCTCACCGAACTTCTTGATGATGCGCCTGGTGAGCTCGATCTGCTCCACGGCCACTGTGCCCAGTATGACGCGCTTCACTCCCAGGTCAATAAGCTGTTCCACCACGTCGGCGCGCCTGATGCCGCCGCCCAGTTCGACCGCGAGGCTGGTATTTTTCACGATATTCTCGATGGCCTTTGTGTTGCGCACCTCACCTGCGGCCGCGCCGTCCAAATCCACCAGGTGCAGCCAGCTGGCGCCCTGCTCCTGCCACTTGAGCGCCGTGGCCACGGGGTCGACCGAGAACACAGTCTCCTTGCTGTAGTCGCCCTGGTAGAGGCGTACGCATTTCCCCCCCTTGAGGTCGATGGCCGGTATGATATCCATAGTATTAACCCCTAAAGATTACCCCGTTCTGCTCAAATGCGTCAATCCCGGCTATGTCATATCCGAGCTCTTTAAGTATCTCCTGCGTGTGCTCACCCAGCAGCGGCGCCCTTACCTCGGGCGGCTTGAGCATACCCGAGGCATGGAAGGGCAGGTTGCCCACCTTGACGGGGCCTGCGCCCGGGTATTCTATTTGTGAGAGCATGCCGCGGGCCTGCACCTGCGGGTCCGCTATGACCTCGTGGATCTCCATGACTGGGGCGCAGGGGACGTCCGCCGCCTCCAGCTTTGCCAGTATATCCCTGCTGCCCAGTTTTTTCAGGACTTCAGCCAGTCTGGCTACGAGTTCGTCCCGGTGCGCCAGCCTGGCCTCGCCGGTAGTGTAGCGGGGGTCGCCGTACAGTTCATCCAGCCCGAGGGCTGTGCAGAAGGCCTGCCAGAAGCGGTCATGCGTCACTGCAATGAAGACGTAGCGGTCGGCGGTCTCGAAGCACTGATAGGGCACGAATACCGGGCTGGCCGATCCCATCCTGGGCATGCTGAAGCCGGTCAGAGTATACCCGGCGATGAGGTTACTCATGAAAAATACCGCCGTATCGTAGAAGGCTGCGTCGATGTGCTGCCCTTTGCCCGTTCTCTCCCTCTGAATGAGAGCCACGGCGATGCCCCAGCCGGCGATGAATGCCGCGCCCAGCCCGATCACAGCGGGAGCCACCCGCACGGGCGGCCTGCCCTCCTCCCCCGTGGTGGCCATGAAGCCGCTCATGGCCTGGGTAACCGGGTCGTAAGCCGGCCGCCGGCTGTAGGGTCCGCTGTGGCCGAAGCCCGACAGTGAGCAGTAGATAATGCGCGGGTTGATACGGTTTAACTCCGTGTAGCCGATGCCCAGCCGCTCTGAAACACCGGGTGTAAAGCTTTCAATGACGACATCGGCCGTGGAGGCCAGCTTGTGGGCAATTTCTTTGCCCTCGCGGGATTGCAGGTTGAGGGCCAACCCGCGCTTGTTGCGGTTGGCGTTGAGGAAGGCAGCCGAGGCGGCGCCGCGCCGGTAGGGGTCGCCCTGCAGCGACTCGATCTTGATCACGTCCGCCCCAGCATGAGCCAGCATCAGGCCGCAGAGCGGGCCATCCGCCGCGTGGGAAAAATCCAGCACCTTCAACCCCTGTAACGGATACATGCTGACCTCCTTGCCGGACCAAGAATTAAAAATATTTATACCACTATATATCGTTGTTTACAATGTTGTGAACACAGTATATATTATTTTTACCATTGACTTAGAAAAAATGTAAATGTATACTGAGGTCAATATTGTAACGGGGGGAAT
>Ga0247841_10003604_pt1 | contig 28175 bp, 35 predicted proteins | sample LaCruzMarch2015__2_FD_192410 | JGI IMG/M metagenome (GOLD analysis project Ga0247841, IMG submission 192410) | Freshwater microbial communities from meromictic Lake La Cruz, Castile-La Mancha, Spain - LaCruzMarch2015_18m | ecosystem: Environmental > Aquatic > Freshwater > Lake | place: Spain... | reverse complement strand
AGGGATATTTTTGTAGAAGCATTGGTTCAACAACAAATGAAGCTGTTGAATTCTACATCAATGAATCTCAACAGAAGCATTGGAATTAATTACACGCCATACCCTTTAGGGTATGGTTCTTGACAGGTGGTGTTGCTAATAAAACAAATATGAGGAGATTAATTAGTTTAATTGATAGATTAGAAGAAAATTCTTCTTGATTTGTTGTTAATAATACCTTTTTTTAATCATCTTGTGCCAATTATCATCAAGAATTAGAGAATTATTAATGTAGGGGCAACTTATTATAGGGTTTATCTACAAAACCTTTATCTTTCCCTCTTGAAAATCCTTAAGAATAATTCTAGAAGCCCTGTCAATATCAACTTCTCCGCCTTTTTTCAGCAGATTCTTTTCTCTTCCAACCTTTTCAATAATATCATTTACATTTGCATCTTCTTTGATATTATAAAACCTTTGGAATATTTTAGGATATAAATTCATCATATTATAAACAGCTAAATCCGGATCTCTAATCTTATCCCAAGTATCTATGCCTATTTGTGCGTGCTTTGCAACCACACCCATGTTTAAATGAGAATCTTCTGCAGGTGGAATTAAACCAGGAGTATCTAATAGCATGATATTGCTTGATAGTTTTAATTTTTGCATTCCTTTTGTAAATCCAGCCTGCTGACTTGTTCTTGCAACATGTTTTCCCATTAGAAGATTTATAATAGAAGATTTTCCCGTATTTGGATAACCAATTACACCAACCCTTATTTGTGGGAAGTTTATTTTCTTTGCTTCTATTTTAAGTAGAATTCTTAAATCTTTCAACCCTTTTCTCTCTGAACAAGAAAACAAAACATAGGGTTTAAGAGCATCTAACTCAATTTTCTTATACAATTCGTCTATATTAACTAAATCTACTTTATTTAATATAAAAACCAGCTTTTTTCTTCTCTTAATTATCTCGCTCTCAATTTCCTTATTTCTTGTCTCATTCACAAACCTTGCATCAAGTATTTCAAGAAGTATGTCTGCTTCTTTTATGACTTTTAAAACTATCTCAGGAACTCCTTTTTTATGCTTATTAGTCATATTATCTTCTGTTTTCTTCTTTCTTCCATAACCCATAAATATTCTTGCCATTTTTGTATTTCATCAGAAATCAAAAAGCCTGCGGATAGCAATCTGCAGGATTTCGGATTTACCTCTTAAATCTGAAGGTTAAAGGACTTTAAAAATCTACTTAGAATTAATAATAAATCAACAAGATAAGCGAACTTATGCAACTTATCAAAAGTTAGATCCTAACATCTATTTAAATATCATAAGAGGGTTTAAATAGCCCCAAAACCCCATAAAATTAGACATAATAGATAAAATAATAGCATCAATTGATTTCTAGCGTGTTAATTAAATGAATATGGAGGATAAATAATATGGGAAGATTTGGCGGAGGAGGATTCAGTGGCGGAGGATTCAGCAGAGGACCAAGAAGGGACTTTGGTGGACCTAGAGAAATGCACAAAGCTATATGCTCAGAATGTAAGAAAGAATGTGAAGTTCCATTCAAACCTACAGAAGGCAAACCAGTTTACTGCAAAGATTGCTGGTCTAAAAGAAGACCACAATTTTAGTAGATAGTTTTACTATCTAGTATTTTTATTTTATTTTTTCTGTTTCTTTTTTATCTTTTTTTATCTTGAGCTTAGTTTCAACACTAAATAATATATTGCCCCTAACCCTTATTAATCACCATAATAACTCTAAAAAATAGTTAGTTTATTAATAATATAAGTGAACAATCTAATTTATAAATAGCAGTTAATTATCTCATAACATGGCAGCATCAGCACCAGGACCTAAAAAAAGAAAATTAGACTATAATGTAGATCAAGCTACATATGATGAATTTGCAAAAGCATGTTCTAGAAAAGGTATGGCTCCGCAAGTCATATTAGAACAGGCAATGAGAAAGTATACTCAAACAGGACAAATTTAATCTTATTTTCTGAAATTATGAATTTAATTAATTGTTATTCTAGTTAAAACTAAATTATCTAACAAATAATTCGTGATGTCTCACAAAAATGCCATTTATATAATCAATAGCCCAATTTCTTAGAAATAATGCTCCAGGATAAGAGTCTATATTATGCTGTCCATATATATTTAGTTTAGCTATATTCAAATCTTCACGAACTTCAAATGCAAATTCTCTAATTTTCTCTTTTGAAAATTTTATATATTCATCATCCCCATCTAAACTTATAGATTCCACGTTGCTTCTGTCTTGAGAAAAATATAACGATCCTCCAGAATTTCTACTTATACATAAGCTATGTGCAAAACCATTCTGTCCAGTACCAACATCATCTCGCCAATAAGCAGTATTCAGAACTTGCTTTCCAGATTCTCTTTTAACTCTTGGTTTTTTATTAAGAAAAACTTCTTTAATCCAGCTTTTTGTTTGTTCACTGGCTAAAGTTTCTACATACTTGTTTAATTCACCATACCATTCTACAGCTACCTGAGAAAAAACTTGTTGAGCAACTCTTAAGTCTAATCTAATAGAAGGGTCTAGCATTTTCGGATGTATGGGAATTATAAAACAAGTTTCATATAGTATCGGTAATTCTTCTTTAGTTAATAATAATTTCTCAATATCCATTATAGCATATTTATCACATTCTACTTTTAAACATTGTTGTAATAGAATATATACTTGTAATGTTAAGATACCGATTTAATTTCATAACCTTTAAAAGGCATCTCAAATTGATTTATCTATGAAAGAGGATGTAAATATTATCGAGGTCAAAAATCTTGTAAAGAAGTATGGAGATTTTACAGCTGTAAATGGAATTTCTTTTAATGTTGAAAAGGGAAAGGTATTTGCTTTCCTGGGGCCCAATGGAGCAGGAAAAACCACTACAATAAAAATGTTGACAACTCTTCTCCACCCTACAAGTGGCAAAATAATAGTAGATAATTTTAGCCCTACAACTCAGCAAAATCAAGTAAGAAAAAGTTTTGGAATTGTGTTTCAAGATCAAAGCCTTGATGATGACTTAACAGCCTATGAAAACCTTGAATTTCACGCTGTAATTTATAATGTTGATAAAAAACTTGCAAAAGAAAGAATTGATTATTTATTGAAGTTTGTTGAGCTAAATGACAGAAGAAATGACAAAGTCAAAACATTCTCAGGTGGAATGAAAAGAAGATTAGAAATAGCAAGAGGTTTAATTCATCATCCTAAAATTTTATTTTTAGATGAACCCACAATTGGATTAGATCCTCAAACAAGAAACTTCCTCTGGAAGTATATTAAAGATTTAAATGAAAAAGAAGGAATGACTGTATTTATGACAACTCATTATATGGAAGAGGCAGAGAAAATGGCTGATAAAATTGCAATTATAGATCACGGTAAAATTGTTGCTTTAGGAACTTCTCAAGAATTAAAAAAGAAAACAAAGACAAAAACTTTAGAAGAAGCTTTCTTAAAATTAACAGGACATGCAATACGAGATGAAGAGCTTAATACTCGAGAGCAGTTTAAATCAAGAGTGAGGTTGCGAGGAAGATGAAAAAATTGAAGATTTTTGCCTTGTCGGAAATTTACAATTTCCGAGCACTGTCAGAGATAAGAAGTATCTCTGAAGCTTTCGTTAAAGAGGTGAACTCACGATGAGAAGTGTAATCTATATAATGTGGATTAGGCAGATTAAAAAGTATTTAAGAAGCCGTTCTAGAATAATTGGAAGTCTTGCACAACCTTTGTTATTTTTCCTAGCATTAGGGTTTGGACTTGGACCTGTATTTGCAAAAGCAAATGCAGGCAATTATCTTGATTTCTTAGCTCCTGGAATAATTGCAATGTCTATTTTATTTACAGCAACATTTAATGGAATAGAGCTAATCTGGGATAAACAGTTTGGATTTTTAAAAGAAAGTTTAGTTGCACCTGTTTCAAGATATAAGTTAATGTTTGGAAGATGTCTAGGAGGCGCAACAGTTGCTTCTGTTCAGGGTTTAATAGTATTAGGATTAACAATGATTTTTGGTTTTAGACCTGTTAGTGTTCTTGGAGTAATAATTTCATTTATCTTTATGTTTTTAATTGCAATGTTCTTCACAGCAATAGGGACTGCAATAGCTAGTAAACTTGAGGATATGCAAGGATTTCAGCTAATTGTTAATTTTTTTATAATGCCTGTATTTTTCTTATCAGGAGCTTTATTCCCATTAGACGGACTGCCAAGTGCATTAGGAATTGTAACTAGGTTTGATCCTCTCACATATGGGGTTGATGGGGTTAGAGGAGCTTTATTAGGAGCAAGTCATTTAGGACTATGGCTTGATTTTGGAATTCTAGCAGGAGTAGTAATATTTGTAATGGCTCTAGGAACCTATTTATTCTCTAAAATGGAAGTCTAATAAGAATCATCTTCAGGTGCAGCTATCTGAAGAATTAAATTTGGAATTTCTTTAATTACTTTTGCTTCTATTAAAGGAGAGTATATTGCATTAAGATAAATATCTGAGAAATGCTCGAGTTTCCTTACATTTTCTGAAAAATCATTAACCTCTTCTGTAAGTCTTATTGGAAGAGAGCCATGTCTTCCTATGCTTATATCTCTGCTAAAACTATTAAAGTCAAATATGCTTATTTGTGCATATGGTTTCCCTTCACAATAAATATGTCCTGTTCCTTTAAAAGTAGTTGGAAAAAACTTCATACCTGTGCCTTCTAAACTTTTTTCAACAACCTCTGAAAGTTTAGAAAAAGATTTTTTACTATTTCTTGCGAGCAGACGAATACTTATTGCATAATGATTTTTAAAACGAGCAGCTGCAAATTGTGCTTCTTTTAGCGGAAATGGCATTTCAACAGCACCGTATTCACGAAAACTTTCCTCAATAATCCTTTCCATCTCTCTTGTTTTAACTTTATAAGGTTCTATCTCTTCATCTAATATTTGTCCTTCTGTTAAATATTCAAAAGCAATAGCTGGATTATGCACTCTTATTTTTATCATAAGTCTAAACCTTATTCTTAATTTATAAATATTTATGTGATAGAATAGATATTTAAGAATCTAGACAAATACTACATAAATATTTATAAACTTCACATTAAATTAGCTAATATGAAGAAACCAACAGAAAAACAGCTCTTAGATTTATTTAATCATATAAAATCAGATAAATTAACAATCATATTAGATAAAATTGCATCAGAAGAAGCAATTAAAACAGAGAATGGTGTGTTCCATTTCAACACATCAAATAAATGGCAAGTAGGGGTATTTGTAGATTGTGGAAAATTTGATTATATAGATTATATACAACATGGTGGAACACACATAAATCATGCAAAATTAGTTAAATATTATCCAAGGGTTATTGAATATTCTTTAGAGTTTAGAAATCCTGAATTAGCTAAAAAAGTGTGGGGAATAGAAGCAAAGAGATACGCAGGCACATAAATTAATATACAACTTTTTAGAATTCAAATTCCAAATAAATTTGCATCAGCAAATAAAATAGTTCTTTTGATGCGTACAACTTCTATTATAGTTTCTTTGACTTCAAAGTTCATAGAACTTTGACAGCCTTCAAAAATTTACATTTTTGAGGTTTCCAGGGAAACTTTCTTTTCTAAAATGTTTTCTTTGATCCGTACAACTTTCTTTACAAAAAGAAAGTCGTACTAGTCTACCATCTCAATCTTAATATTAACAGAACGAGGAATTTGAATTCTCATGATACTATGCAAGACTCTATCATTAGCAGGCAAGTCAAGAACTCTTTTATGAATTCTCATTTCAAACCTGTCAAAAGTAGCAGTCCCATTTCCACAAGGAGATTTTCTTGTTGTTATTTTAAACTTCTTTGTAGGTAGTGGAATAGGTCCTCTCATAATAGCTCCTGCTTTAGTAGAAATATCTTTAATAGTATCACATATATTGTTCAATGCATCAATATCAATGCTTGCGAGCTTAATTCTTACACTTGCCATGAAATACAAATAAAAAGGTGATTTAAAAACTTAACTCTTTTGAGTTTTTCAGGTTTTTAAAGGAAATCTTGATTACAGAATGATTTTTATACCCTTTTAACTTAAATAACCTATGAGCCAAGAAAAGGGGAAAGAAGTGATAATTGTAAAAAATCTTAGCAAGAGATTTGAAACAAAAACAAAAGAAAAAGGTTTTCTCGGAACTATAAAGTCATTATACGCCCCAAAATACAAAGAAGTAGTTGCAGTTAATAATATTTCTTTCTCACTAAAAGAAGGCGAGTTAGTTGGGTTTATAGGCCCTAATGGAGCAGGAAAATCAACTACTATTAAGATGATGACAGGAATCCTTTTTCCCACAACAGGGATTATTTCTGTTTTAGGCTTTAATCCTCAGGAAGAAAGAATAAAACTAGCCTATAAAATTGGAACTATTTTTGGCCAGAAACAGCAGTTGTGGTATCATCTTCCGCCAATTGACTCCTTTGAGTTATTTGCAGCTATTTATGAAATTGATAAAGAAGAATATAAAAAACGACTGGATGAGTTAGTTAAATTATTTGAAATTACACCTTATCTAAATACTCCTGTAAAAAAACTTTCACTTGGAGAGAGAATGAGATGCGAGTTTGTAGCCTCGCTTTTGCACAAGCCAAAAGTTTTATTTTTAGATGAGCCAACAATAGGCTTAGATATAATTGCAAAAAGAACTCTAAGGGAGTTTATCAAGAAAATAAATGAAAAAGAAAAAACTACAATTGTCCTTACTTCCCATGATATGGAAGATATAGAAGAACTCTGCCCAAGAATTATAATAATTAATCACGGAAAGATTCTTTATGATGGAAGTACAGAAAAAATAAAAAATAAGCTAAATTACAAAAGAATTACTTTTTATTTTGAAAAGACTCCTGAAAAACTGCCTGAAATAAAAAATGTAAAAGTCATAGAAAAAGAAAAATTCAAAGTCCTATTAGAAATTAATAAAGAAAAAGTTGATATAAAAGAAGTCATAGAAACCTATCTAAGCAAATTCAACATAATAGATATAGATATAGAAGACCCGCCTATTGAAGAAATAATTGAACAATTTTACAGGAAATAAAATGTCTTTAAAAAAATACTTCTCTATTGGAAAAATAGATATGCTTGAAAGATACAGTTACTTCTGGGAAAATACATTTTCAATATTCATTTTAGTTTTAATTGTGTTTGTACTTGCAAAAATCTGGACAGCAATCTTTAGCCAGGGTCAAACCATAGATGGATTTACTCTTGTTCAAATTATCTGGTATATCTGTATGACAGAACTCATAGTGGCTTCAACCAGTAATGAAAAAATAGAAGACATTGGGAATGAAATACGCTCAGGAGAGCTTTCAAATACTCTTTTAAAACCACTAAACTATCTCGGAAAACAATTCGCCATAATGTTTTCAGGATTTTTCTATAGATTTATTACCATTGGGATTATTGTTTTTATCCTTGCCTATCTTCTTGCAGGGGCAATTCCTTTGACTTTTTCAGGAATTATTCTTACAATAATTATAATAATCTTTGGAGCTATTCTAAACTTTTGTATAGTTCTTATCTTTGCAATGCTTGCCCTATGGCTTGAAGACTCTTCATCTATTTATTGGATTTATCAGAAAACAGTATTTATCATTGGTGGAATGTTAATTCCTCTTGACTTCTACCCTACATGGATTAAATCTATTTTAATTTATCTTCCAACATCTTATGTAGTTTATTTCCCTGCCAAAACCTTTGTGCATTTCTCATCAAGTCTATTTTTTACATCATTAATAGGGCAGATAATCTGGATAGCGATTTTTATTGTTATTCTCACTATTATATATAAAATCGGAATAAAGAAGGTGAGTATACATGGCGGATAATTTTAATTTTTTCAAGGCAATTTATAGACTAGAGTTTAAATCTGCTCTAGAATATAGATGGAATTTTATCTTCCAGTCATTTGGAATGTTATTACAAGATGCTTTTTGGCTTATATTCTGGGGGCTTTTAATTTACAAATTCCAAAGTATAAATGGCTGGAATTTTAAAAGTATACTTTATCTTAATTCGATTATTGCTCTATCCTATGGAATTACAGCAACTTTTTTTGGAAATTCCAGGCGTCTTGCACTTCTAATTGAACAAGGACAACTAGATTATTATTTAACTCTTCCTAAAAAACCATTGTTTCATATAATTGCTAAATTTAGATATTCAGGAATAGGTGACATTCTCTTTGGAGTTATTCTTGCCTTCTTTTGTATATCTCTAAAACAAATCCCATTATTCATAATTCTAAATATCTGCTCCTGTATAATTATGATTTCATGGTCTATTCTTTTCGGCTCTCTTCCACTATATTTTGGCAAGTTTGAAAAAGCAGCAAAAGTGGCAAATGAGAGTTTGCTTACAATTGCATTCTATCCAATGGGAACATATACTTCTTTTGTTAAATTCATTCTTATGTTTGTAATTCCTGCAAGCTTTATATCGGGAATTCCTGTTCAGTTGCTAACAAATTTTAATCTCAACTGGTTTTTAGGGATTATTATATTTGCAATATTTATCTTTGTTTTGTCAATTATAGTATTCTATAAAGGATTAAAGAGGTATGAATCAGGCAACAGCATGCAGATGAGAGGGTAAATATAGATTTAGTATTAACTTAATTAATAATAACAAAAAATCATAATAATCCCCTATTAAAAAATGATAAATACTGCATATCCAATAGTTTGTTAATAATATTCCTCTTCTATCTCTAAAACACTATTATAAAGATAATCTTTATAAGCCCAAATCTTCTTAATTTAACATGGAAAAAGAGGAATATTATAGGATAAAAGAACTGCCAAAAAAAGTATTTGTTTTTATATTAATTATATTTTTCCTTCTTGCAATTGGCTGTATTGGATTTATGGTTCTTAAACAAATAAGTTTTAATGAAGCTCTTGCTTTAACTCTCCAGTCACTGGCATTTATGTTTACAGATGAAAAAGGGCTGACAAAAGCTTTACAAGTATTTCTTGCTATTTTTGGAGTAATTATGATAGGTTGGATTTTACAGAGTATTTTAACAATGTTTTTTGAAGGACATTTTTCAGAATATTTAAAAACACGCGAATTCTTATCTAATATAAGAAAAATGAGGAACCATCACATAATAGCAGGCGGAGGAAGAGTAGGGGAAGAAATTGCCAGAAGTTTGAAATTAAACAAAAAACAATATATAATTATTGAAAAAGATGTAGAAAAAGTTAAAAAATTAAAAGAAAAAGGCTTTATTGCAATAAAAGGAGATGTAACTGATTCTGATTTTTCTGATTTAATTGAAGCAGGAATAAAAAATGCAAAATACATTATCTTGGCAATGCCTGAAACAGAGAAAAATCTTCTTATGACAATGACTGCTAAAGAGTTAAATCCAGGAATAATTGTTCATGCAAGAGCAGACAACCCTGCTTTTGTAAGCAAGTTAAAAAAAGCAGGTGCTAATATCGTCATTGTTCCTGAACTTGCAGCTGCCGAGAAATTCCTAAAGGAATTAAACTAATTATAGAATTTCTCAGTTGTTAATAATTAGATATTTTATTAATATAGTCCTTTTAGCAATTCCACTCATCATAATTATCCTAAGATTAAAATTATTATTAACTTTAATTATTGCAATCAATTATTATTGATAATATAGTTTTATTTTGCATTATTAAGATTTTATTGTTAACTCTCACTTAAAAGTTTATGCAGCATAAACTTTTAAACCTCTTTCAGCTTATTGTTCTATGCTAAAAACAATTTTATCCATATGCCTTATAGTTATCCTTGGAGTAAGTGCTTATTATTTTTATAACTCTATTCAGGATTTAAGCGGAAAACAAATAGGATTTGTAGTTGAAAAAGCAAATGAAAACCAGTCAAGTTATAGTTCAAGCCTACAGTTTTATCCAAATATGAGGTTTAAAGACAATAAAATAAGTTATCTTATAGATAATTCCTGCAATAGCAATAAAAGGAGCAGAATGCTGGATGCTTTTTCAATTATCTCAAATAGAACATCCTTGGTGTTCTATGCAAGCGAAAATCCACAAGTTGAAGTTAGATGTGAGGAAAATCAAACTAATTTTAAGCCAGGAGAATATTATATTGCAGGAGAAGGTGGTCCTACTCTACTAATTAATACGAGTTTGTTCAATATTATAGAAAAAGGAGAAATTCTATTGCTCTATAAAAAAGAAAGCTGTGATGCTTCTAATGTAGAAATTCACGAACTTTTGCATGTTTTAGGATTTGATCACTCTCAAAATAATGAAAGTATAATGTTCCCAACTGTTGCCTGCAACCAAGTCATAACTTTAGATATTTTAAAAGAAATTAATAGATTGTATGCAATTGAACAAAAGCCAGACTTATATTTTGAAAATATCACTGCACTAAAGCACGGCATATATCTTGATTTTTTTGTTGCAGTAGCAAATAAAGGGTTAGCAAAAGCAGAAAATGCTTCTCTTGAGTTATATTCAACAGAGACTAAATTCTCAACATTTAATTTAGGAGATATAGATATTGGAGAAATAAAAACCCTTGAAGTTAAGAACTCAAAGCTTCCAAATAGAGATATTCAACAAATAAGATTTGCCATTATTGACAGTCAAGATTTAGACAATGTTAATAATATTGCCAAGCTTTCTGTTGCCGGATAATAATTTAATAACACCAATAGAATCTTAGTTATTATCAATATTAATGCCTTCTTCTATTATTAATAAATCTATTTCGAAATATATTTATACCTCTTTCCCCTTGCTAATTAATGGGAAAATCATCTACTTTCCTAGAAGAAGATGAAGAAAAAACAGATTTATGCAGATTAGAATCTGAATATAACATCTCAAACAACTTATTTGAAACCCCTATGCTGGGTGATAAAGAAAAAGAATATTTCTATGAACTTATAAGACTAAAGAAAACCTATAGAACAAGTTTAATAAAAAACCTCGGTATAATGAAATCTGCAGTAGATAAATTAGAAACCTTGGATAAATTCTATGTTATTGCTGAAAAAGGCAAGAAACACAATAATCAAGAGCAAATAAAAGAAGCCATTCCAAAAATTAAAGGAAATTTAGAAGCAATTGCAAGTTCATTTGATATACAGCTTGTTAAACAAAATTCAGAGCTAATTTGTAATTTGCCACTGCACGAATCTTTTTTCTCTGAATTTATCTATGAAGCTAATCCAAAAGAAAAAGAAGAATTATCTAATAAAACACTGCAGGCTCATGAAGAATATATTGAAAAACGAAATCATATTACTCAGGCAAACATGTTGCTTGTAAAAAGTGTTACAAAAAAATTTAAAAGAGCAGCTTCAAGACTTGGAATCTCTGAAAATGATTTAATCCAAGAAGGCTCTATTGGCTTACAAAGAGCAGTAGAAACTTTTAATCCAGACTTAGGCAATAGATTTTCAACATATGCTGTCTGGTGGATAAGACAGGCTGTTCAAAGAGGAATTCAATCAAATGTATCCTTGTATAAAGATTATAGCAAAATTAACGAGGCAATGCATGAATTAACTCAAAAAAATCTAAGAGAACCTACTCCTGAAGAAGTTTCAAGATATACCGGACTTTCAGCAGAAAGAATTGCACAAGTTTCAATGACATATGTTCAAAAAGTTTATCTTGACTCTAATTTTGGAGACTCTGAAAATAATCTCCATGATATTTTAGAAGACAAGAAATCTCCATGTCCTGTTGAAGCCAGCCCTCATGTAGAATATCTTAATAGGATAAGAAAAGCAGTGAATCATCTTGATAAAAGACAAAGAATAATAATAAAAAGAAGATATGGGTTTGGTAATAGGGAAGAATCAACTCTTGAAGAAATCGGCAGATTTCTGCATCTTACAAGAGAAAGAGTAAGACAGATTGAATATAAAGCAATGAGGCAACTTAGTATTTTAATGACAAGAAACAATATTTCAGGGGAATATGGTTAGGGTTTCAAAATTAATATTTTATGTTTTTAATTAAAAAATTTAGAAGATCTTTTAGCAGCTATTTGATTAATATAACTCAACGCATTTGAAATTTTAGCCCCACCCATTCTCCCGATTTCTTCTCCTGGAGATGATGAAGAATATACAACAATACCTACTAATTCTCCCAGACCATTTACAATTACTCCTCCGCTTTGTCCTCCTTTTCCTCTCGCGTCAGTCTGAAAAAGATCATAAACAATATTTCCATCGTCTTGTTGCCAATTATAATTAGAATGTGTAATCATACCAAGAGTATTATATTTTTGACCATCACGAAATCCAAGAACCCTTATCTCTTGACCATTTTGAAGATCACATTTTTGATCAATAAGTATTTTTACAGGAGCAGGAGAGCTAAGAGGTTTTAGAGCTTTAATTATTGCAATATCTGTGCTCTTATTAAACCAAACATTTTCCCGAGGAACATTATAAACAAGATTATCTTGAGTTTTAACAGTAGCTCTTCCACCATTGCCGATTAAGTCTTTAATAACATGGTGTGCAGTTATAATATAGCCATCTGCGGTAATCATAAGGCCTGAACCCAAACATACTTTATCTCCAACAGCTACTCTTACTTCAATAAGATTATTGCTTATTTCTTCTAAAGACCTATCTCTAGTAATCTTTCTGGATTCATTTGAAGCATTTGCAAAGGCATTTAATGAAGCAATAGAATAAGCTTCTCCTTCAGAAATCTTTGAGCTTACCCTTAATATTTTTCTTGAAATCTCATTTCCAATCATTCCAAGGGAAAATGCTGCTATTCCTTGAGCAATTTCTGGAATCATATAAGAATGAGGTAAATAACTTCCGACTTTGTCTCCTAATTTAATCCCATAGTAAGCAGATATTCCTGTTGCTGCAATAATCCCCATTGTTCGGACAATTTTAATTAACTTTGACATTTTAAGTTAGTTAAACCAACTCCAACAATATACGTTCCTCTTTCTGCGTATCTGCTTTAGTTAGTCTAAGGGGAAATTTATAACCTTTTCCTGAATATATAAATAAATCTGCCAGTATTTTCTCATTTGTTTCTTTTTTTCTCTTTTTATCTTCAAACTCTATAACAACATGTCTTTCAGGCTGGTCTTTTTCAGGATTATAATGGCCTCTGCAACTAGTCCAATATCCTAATAAAGAACCAAAAGCTTCAAAACCCCTTGGATTTCCTACATAAGCAACAGCCTGCTTTTTATCATCAGCCATAAAAAATCTATTTTTTCTAACAAATATATAATCTGTAGCTTTTCTCTTTTGTTTTAGCTCATTTATCTTTGTTCTTGCTTCTTCTTCTAATTTTGCAATGTTTTCTAAAGAAGTATTACACTCATTTACAGGAGAAATATATCTTCCATTTCTTACTGCTCTAGAATAAGCCTCTTCTGCATCTTTCATAAACTCAAATCCCTCAAAACACCCATTTTTTTCAAGCCTTGCTTCTGCATGTTCTCTTGACTCATTTGCCTCGTGGTCTAAATAAGGGGTTTTATTCTTTTCTTCAGTAATACTCATTATTAAAGAAATCATAGGATCATTTACATCTCTCTCTGGTTTATATAAAAATAAATGCAAACCCACTGCAAATGGAATATGCTTTTCTGTTGCATCCATAATTGCCTTATGTGTAAATGGCTGACTTAGCTGTGTTCTTACATCACTATTTGTTTTTACACTCGAGGCTATTAAAAATATTTTTCTGCCTAATTCTTCATCTATCTTGCCTTCTCTTACATATTTTCTTGTAAAATCCAATACAGAATCTTCAAAAATCCTAGATGTTAATTCTCCAAAACCCCTGCAACACATTCCTGCAACATCATTAATATATGCCATTTTTTCCAAATTTCCTTTATCTGCAAATTCAAATATCCAATCAAGACATCTTTGATTTGTATCATATTCTCTCCAATTTGCACCTAAAAATTTGCTTTTTTTAAATTCATTAGAGATATGCATCATTGTAAATTCTTTCACACCTCTCCAAGCCCTAACATCTCCTTTTTTCTCAATATATTCATACATTCTTCTTTCAACAAAACCCGGCATATCTTCTACAGGCATTCCTTCGTGTTGTTTTAATCTAAAATATAATTCAAACACTTTTGTCAGATGAGCTAATAGTTTTGGGTCTCCACATTGAAAAACATTTGTATAAAGATTTTCACCCATAAAAGTTTCTAAATATTTACTTGTAAGTTCACTATTAACTCCTGAAGCAACAATATTCTCTAATCCTGAAGCTGAAATATCTGAAATTGTCTCCCAGCTAGTCCAAAAACCCTTTCCTTCTGCTTTATAATCGTACTGTCTAGTTCTAAACTCTGCTATTCTTTTTTCAATATCAGCAGGCATAAGAATCTCTCTTAAAGATTCTGCATCAAGGGGTTTTGCTCTTAAACCCTCTGCAATTCCAGAAGTTCTATCTGCCTTTAGCTCTTCAAGTTCAGTATATACCTCTTTAACAGTCTGTAATCCTAATGGTGCTTCTTTATCCCCCAACATATTAGAAATTTCTACTAAATATTTTATTTCTTTTTCAGAAAGAGAAGATAATTCACAAGGAATACATCTTTTAATTAATAATTTTGTTAAATCTTTATAAGGCAGCCAAAAATTTAAAGGTTCAATAGCTTGCAAAGTTTCATTTAAAGACCTATGAACAGCAACATAATCTCTTTCAGCCAAAGCTTTTTGAAATTCTTTAACCTTGGCTTGCATTTCTAATTCTTCTTTTGTAAATTCTCTTTCTTGTGTTAATTGTTTTTCTAACATTTTATATAACCAATATAACCTGCCTCCTCCCTATAAGCATTTTTATTACAACATCTTCTTAATAAAGGATGAAAAGAACCCTGCCAATCGCCTGCAAATTCTTCTTCTAATGTTACAACCCATCTTGGCAATACTAAAGCTAAATCAGTTGGTGCTCCTTGATACATAAATTTATACTCTGATAACCATAAAACATTTGCAATTTCAGCTAAAGCCATAATTTCACTTGGATTAGGGTCTTTGCAATTTTGCAAGAAGTTTTCTTTTAATCCCTTTAATCTATCTTCATTTTCTCTTCCATCAAGTTTAGCTCTTAGTGAATCTTCATCAATATCTTTAACACACTCATAAAATCTTTTAATAAGCTGTTGAGTCTCTTCTTTATTGTATACAGGAGCATCTATTCCAAAATATAATACAGGATGAACTAATTTTTCATGCCCAAAACCCTTAAAATCAATAAAATAATCAAGGTTTTTTGCAAACCCGGCATCATATTTTGCTGTTAAAAAAGCCTGCTCTCTTCTTCCATTCTTTTTCCTAGAAAACATTTCTTCAATCCTATCTGTATCTCTTTCACTATAGAAAAAATGCTCAAAATTATTTTTCATCCATTTTGCCAAATCTCTATATCTCTCATTATTATCAAAAATCTCAGCCGCTAAAATCCTTTCTGCAATGCCTTTGTAAAATCTCTCATAAGATTCTGGATTTTCTAGTCCTTTACACTGTTCAACTGTAAAAGCCATATAAGGTTTTAGTTGAGGACTGCCTTGGTTTTCATCTGTCAAAGAATCTCTCTCCATTCGTTTAAATATTTCTACAATATCTCTTTGAGGAATATTTTTATCTAAGATAAAATGCATCTGATCTGAATGCCTGTTAATCATGCATTTAACAGAATAAGCACAATTTCTAAATACCTCTTCATCAGGCAAATTAGCTTCTCTAGACACCTGATACTCTACAACTAAATCTCTATAGTGCCCTTCTGGCGCTTTTTCATATGTTACAGTCATTTTATTTGCTGAATATTTGCTGATATTTGCTGAATTTAATAAATTTGCAATTTACTCAGAATTAGTCTGAGGACTAATCACCTCAAAATTTAGTTATCTTTGTGGTTTTTAAATCTTCCCAACAGCTATTTTAGAAATATATACTTAAAAAAATTAAACTCTTCTTAATCTAATTACATCACCAGGTATACCAGTACCATAACTAAAACCAATAGGATATCCTACTACACCTTTAAAACATTCTGTTAAGACCATTATAGGGGCAATATTCCTTTTACCTGCTTGACCAAAATCAAATTCCCGAACAGTCATCCAACCAGCAGCATAGTACATTGCATCTGTTTTATCAATTCCTTGAAAAGTTAAGTCTATTTCTGTTGCTCCTGATTTAAACGCTTCAGCTACTCTATCTACTAATGCTTTAAAACCTGCTTTTAATTTTGACTCTTCTTCTGTTGCAACAACTCTTAATGCTGTTTTATCCATCGCAATTTAGAATAACTATCCTTTTTAAAACTTTCTATAATCCCCCTCTTTTGATACAAAATAAACATCCCCCGGGGGAGGATCGAACTCCCGATCTCTCGGTTACAGTGTTTGGCTTTTCAGAGTTCATAGCAAGTCATAAGACTTATACTCCCTCTTAGACATTATCTACAGCCAAGCGCTCTACCACTGAGCTACCAGGGGATAACTATTAGAGATAATAATGGTTTTTAAAGATTTATATTTTGATTTTTGTTAATAAGACAATAATATTAAGCCCCTTAAGAATTTGCCCCACCATTAATAATAATTATACCTATCAGTTAATAATATCATTCAGAAAAGAATAAGCGAACTCTGCAGCTTATTAATAATCATCTAATCTCCCATCTCTAAAACACCTCACTTTTCTTCTTGACTAATTGACTAATCTTCCTGTTTTCTCGTCTCTGTCAAGAAGAAAACCTTGTTAGAATCAGCTCCTTCTACCCTGCCTTCTCTTTCATATATAACTCGAGCTTCTGGGATTGAAAATCTTCCAAGAACATTAACTTTAGAATAAATTATATAAGAGAAAACACGGTTTTCTCCTGCATTTAATCCTCCAAGATTCCACTCTAATCTTCTATTTTTCTCATCAATAACATCTGGTTCAAGAGTTTTATATTTCTCATGAATCTTAACAAGCATAGGTAGTTTATCAATTATCTTGACATTTTCAACATATTTCCTTGCTTTTATTGAAATAACAACCTTTAATGCAAACTCTCCTGTCTTTGTCTTAACATAAACAACCTTTTTAGATATTGAAACATCTCTTTTAAGATATAAATTTATTGCAAGTGCTATTAAGATTATAGCAAGCACAATAACAAATGGCCATGTCCAGTTTGTTCTAACTCTAATTCTCAATGTTTCTCCTGGCTTTAACTCTCTCTGCCAGGTATAGTAAATAGACAAGCCTTTTCTTTGAGGCAATTTATCAGGAGCAGTATTAAATGTAGTAAAAAGTCTTGAGATTATATTCTTCTTAATTTCTATTTTCTCAATACTTGCAACATTTCCTTTATTTTCTTTTTCAACAACAGTATCTCTAATAAACAACCCTGCAAAAAATCCTGTTTCTTCAACATCTTTTTTTTCAAGATATTTAATAGAATTTTCAAATACTTTGCTAAGATTTCTATAATTTATTGTTGATTCGAGCAAATACTTGCCTGCAACAAGCTCTTTTTTCTTTTCAGAATTCACAGGAATCTGAAATATTAATTTTTCATTTGCTTTTATTGAAATGTTTTCCTGAGAATAATCAAAAAAAGTTGAATGCACCTTAAGACTTAATCCATCAACAGCTAAATTTTCATTATTCTGAAGATTTATTGTAGCCATATTAGAATCAAACTCCAAATCATCTGCACTTATGGAAAATAAATCTTCAAATCTAACTAATCTTACCTGCATACTATCATCAAGAATTCCTGAATTTTCACCTCTTATCTTATATGTAAATACATAATTTCCTATACTCTTTCTTGCTGTTGAAGAAAGATAGGCATCTACTTCAAATGTTTTTGTCTCTCCTTTACTTAAAGAAAACATCCCTTTTGGAGTCATATCTATACCAATTAATGTATATATTTCAAAATTATCTGCATCTCCTAAATTATTTATTGTAAATAAAAATCTTGCAGGGTCTGTAACCTCGCTAATTAATACATCTTTTATAGGCTCTTTTTTTATGTCAAGGCTTATTTGACCCGAAGCATAAACTAGAGAAACCAAGAATAAAACTAAAAATATAAACACTGCTTTTTTTACCATTATTCTAATTGAATTAGTTTATATATAAATCTTTCTGTAAAAAGGGCTACATCCCATAGTAGTGTCTTTTGTTTTTATCGATATTACTTTATACTAATAATAAACAACAATCAACCAATATTTAGTATTATTAATAATATCTCTCAAATATTATTAAATCAGATTTATAAAATATTTTATCATCCTTCACAAAATCAAAGATATCCCTATAAATTAATAGTATTCTATTTAACAGTTAGTGCTAAGAATGCCCTCATCTGGCCAAGAACTTCATCAACTTCTCCAAAAAGCTTTCCTTCATAATCAGATATTCTTGCCCTTACTATATATTTATCATAAACCCCTCTTAAAAACTTAAGAAAAGCAGTATCTTCCCATCTCCCCTCATAGTCTTTTTCAAGTGTTCCGTTAAATTTTATTTCTATATCTCCTTTATCTAACTTTATTTTCTTTCCATCCTGCTCAACTTCCACATCATTCATCCCAAGAATTCTCCAGCCAGTCTTTATATTAAATCTAAAATAATCAGATACTTTTTTATAAGCAACCCACAGTATTTCAATCTCTTTTCCCTTTGCAGTTATCTTCTCTGTATAATTTTGCTCTATTAAATCATAGCCATTATCAACAAACCAGCTATAGGCAGTCCTATAGGTCTCTTTAAAATCAAAAATCCCAACATGCCTAACTTTCCTTCCACCAGGAGTTACAGTATCTTTTTCAACCATCTTTTGTAATTTAGTTAGTAAACCAGCATATTTAAATATTTTTGTTTAGCATATTCCTGTTTTTGACAAAAATCTTTAAATTATTTAAAATGCTCCTGATTTAATATGCAAATTTTGTTAATCCATCTCATTAAATATTAATAATAAATAATATAATGTAATTAATGATCTCAATAATTCTAGTTCTCAAAAAGATTTATATACCCTCCTTATATCAACCCACAATGGAAAATTTAGGAAAAATACTTGTTGTTGAAGACAATTATAGATGGAGAGATGCCATGGCAGATTTCCTTAATCTAAAAGGTTATGAAACAATACAAGCAGGAGATGGGGTAGATGCTCTTAGATATTTAGATAAAAATTCTCCTGATTTAATGATAACAGACATCTATATGCCAGAAGTAGGGGGAGACGAGCTTATTAGACGAGTAAGAGCAGCAGATAAAACATTTCCAATAATTGTTGTGGCTGCTTTAATCCCGGAAATAAAAGATTCTAATTCTTTAATTTACAGAAGAAAACCTATTGAACTTGATGAACTTGAGATACTTGTAAAAGGTATGTTGGCAAAATCAAGAGCAACTTCTTCTGCTTAAATTTATAGAAAAAGTTTATATATCTGAAATAACTATAGATATTATGAAAATAGGTGTGTCTGTTGGAGATATTATGACAAGGAATTTTTCTTCTATTAAGCCAGAAGCTTCTCTTATTGATGCTGCAAAAGGTATGATAAAAAATCGTGTTGGAAGCTTGGTTGTTCTTGAGGATAAAAATCTTGCTGGATTAATAACAGAAAGAGATATTATTTGGGCACTGATAAAAAAGAGAAAGTCAGATTTAGGAAAGATAAAAGTAAGAGATATTTGCAAAAGAAAAGTTCATACAATAAAACCTTCTGCAGACCTATATCTTGCAATGCAGAAGATGAAAGAAACAGGTTATAGGTGGCTTCCTGTTTTAGTTGGAAAAGAAGTCATTGGTTTGCTAACTATAAAAGATATTCTAAGAGTTGAGCCAAGTTTATTTGAAACAGCAGGAGAAATTATGCAAATAAAAGAAGAAACAGCAAAACTAAAAAGAATACAGCAGATTAAATCAGGAAAAATGATAGAAGGAATTTGTGACGAATGCGGAAATAAAGACTCCCTATATAGTGTTGATGGAAGACTAGTCTGCGAAAGTTGTAAGGATGTAAGTTAAATCAAGCCATCAACAAATTATTAAGCAAATAAGGAATCTTTAACAAATCTTGTCTTGTAACAACACCAATAACATTTCCTTCCTTTCTAACAAGAACAAACTGCAAGCCATTTTTTTCCATCAGCTTGAGAAGATAGGATACATCTTCACTTGCATCAATACTCCCCATATCTTTTATTAGATCCTTTTCTCTTATTTCCTCATCTCCATTAAGAAATCCACTTATGACTTCTTTTGGGCTTATAATTCCCCTAAAGTTCCCATTATTCATAACAAGACAAACAGAATTCCCCCCCACAGCATTTGCACAATCTACCAGCTTCTGAGACATGTCCACAACAGGAAATTCCCTGCTCATTATCTCTTCCACACTTACATTTAGTTTCATTTTTGTTATATTTGCATTTAATTCCCAACACCAACAATAATAACTAATTTTTCCCCTGTCTTCAGATTTCTTTTAATCTTGAAGCTTGAAATGCAATATAAAAAGTCCCTGCTTTTTATCTCTCAATTTCTCACGAAGATTGAGATAATAAAAAAAGGTCAGCGAGGGAAATCTGAGCCAGACCTCGCTGCACTATATTAAGAATATCCTGCTATATATTGATTTGGCTGATATGGTATATATAATATATACTCAAACGAAAACTATAAATACCCGCGAATAGTCTATAAATTAGAGAAAGAAGGGAAAGAGCAAAGTTATTAAAAAGTAAACAATATATACAAGTATATACTGGAAAATATATATTGCAGTATAATAATGCTTTAAATATATACTTTGCCTTGATTTCGCGTGGAACTAGGGGGATGATAATGGTAATTAATAGCAGAAAACTGAGCCAAAATGGAACAAAGAAAACTTATAAAGATTATATAAAACTCGGAAATTCTAGTTTTGCAATAGCCCTTCCAAAAGATTGGGTAGATAAATCTAAGCTAAAAAAAGGAGATAATGTATTTATTGTTCCAAATTCTAATGGTGAAATAGTTATTTCTTCTGAATTCAAGAAAGTTAATGGTGAAAAAAAAACAATTATAATCACAAAATTAAAAGATAAAACAACACTATACAAAGAAATAACTTCTGCATATATTAGAGGATATACCCATATAGAATTTGACATAAAAGACAACATAAGTGTTATAAACAATTTAAAAGAAATTTTAGAGGATTTAATGGGGATGGAAATTGTAGAAAAAACAAGTGAAAAAATGATTGCCAAAGACTTCTTTAATATGGAAGATGCAAATGTTGAAAATTTTATCAGAAGAATGGACAACAACATAAAAGAAATGTTTGATATAAACATTTCCTGCCTTAATAATAACAAGATATCAAAACAAGAAATACTTGAATTAAAAACAATTGATGAAGATATAAACAAACTTTATTTAGTAATTTCAAGATTATTTCTAAAAGCAGAGGATAACCCCTCTCTTGTCAATGCTCTTAAAACAACAAATACAAACCTTTTTCACCACTGGTGGCTTTGTTTTAATCTTGAAAGTTTAGGCGATTCTCTAAAGTCGATAGCAAAAAGAATGCAAAGCGAAGATTTAAAAGACAAGAAATTTGATAGATTAAAGAAATTAATTGTCGAGATTAAAAGGATATATAATTTAGCCTTGGAATCTTTCTTCAAGAAAGATAAAAATGCAGCACATATCCTGGCACAAGAAGGTAAGAAGATTTGGGAAGAATGTGATGAGATTGCCCAAAGCAAAGATGGAGCAGTTGGGATTATAGGAGATAATCTCAAGACAATAGAAACAATATCCTATCAAATAGCTAAAATGGTTACATATCTTATAGATTAAAATGGCACCAGAAAACGTCCAAAAAGTTCCAGATAATATTGATGATATTTTGAAATATAGATCAGATGTAGTTAGAATGATTTATCCTGAATTAAAAGACATCTCAAATGAAGAAATAAATCCTGCAGGAATCGAAATAATGGAAGGTATTGGAAATCCTGCTTCAAACCACTATCTTGTTAGACACAATGTTAAAGGAAGAGACTATCATTTTAATGCAAGATACCATGGCAAACCCTCTCCAACATATTCAGGACCACAAGACAGAGCAAGAGTTGCTTCAAGAGCATATAATTTTCTAAGAGATGACGCACAAATACAAGAAGTTCCATCTGCTGCTTTTTTAGAAAGTTATCCAGAATGGATATTCTTAGAACATATCCCAGGACAAACATTAGGAGAAATTATGAAAGACTTGAAAAAAGATCAAGCAGGAGAACTAATTTTAAATCTTGCAAAAGAGATTGCAGCTTTGCAATATAAAGCAACAAAAGCAACAAGAAAACTTCCAGAAGCAGATAAGAAAAATATATTCTGGGCAAGAAGTTTAGAAGAACAAGTTGAAAATTACTATAAAGATATTGTTGAAAAAGAAACAGGATTAAATGACTTTATGGCTGCCTACAACCTGCTTATAATAAATTCCCTAAAAGGAGATGAAGCCTGCCATGGGGAGCTAAGCCAGGACAATATCATAAGACATGCTGTAAACAACAAATTTTATTTTATAGACCCTGAATTAAAAGAAAGAAATGAATTTGCAGACCTTGGCAGTTTATTAAGCTATTTAGGAAATTATGAAGACTATTGGGATAGATTAGCAATAGGCTCTCCAGAAGAAAAAGTAAGATTGTATATGGAAGAAAAAGGCGTAGAACCAAAAGGAATTTTCAAGGGAGTCAAACCCACAGAAGGAGGAAGACCAGAAGTCATAAAAAATCTTTACTCAAATATATTACATTATTCTCTCAGACAAATATCAAAGGCAAGAACACGAGTAAAAAGACCTTATGAAGCACAGGCAAGAAATGTTTTTGCTGTCTTAAACGCATTCTCAAATCAAGACAAATTTGGACTAAGCCCACAACAAAAAGATGCTGCAAAATTAATTAAAGACTCTTTAAGCTGTTTAAATGGGAAAGGTGAAGAAACAAGAGTTATAAGCATCCCAGAAGAAGCAGCAAGTGCAAAATAGCTCAATCTATATTCTGAAGTATAACAATACTTAAAAATCTCCAAAACCAAAATATTAGATGGAAAGAGAAGAATATCAAGGAAAAACAAAAGAAGGTAAGTTAGTAAGTTTAACACAAGGAAGTATAATAAGATTTAACACAACTCGTGAGGGGAATTTAGAATTCGCAGATAAAGGAACAGAAATCGGAATTATTGCATTAAATTATGGAGAAGGTAATTTTGCACTTCTTACAAATCCAGATGTTAAAGGCAAAAACTACATCTATGCTGATGAATATCAATTAACAGCAGGAAAACACATGGCACTTGAAATGTCAAGCGTCACATCTTTTGAGCCAAGTGAAAGGCAGGAATATCAAAGAATTGTGGGATTAGCTGAAAAATTAAAAGCAGAACAAAAAAAGCTAGACAATGAACCTCCTGTGATGAACAAGCCATTATTTTCAAAAGTTCAAGGTCCTATCTTAAAATCAAAAGTAAATTATAGGCGAAGAGATATGAAAAGATGACAACAAATAATTTAGCAACTCTAATGAAAGCAATTGAGGCTCCAGAAGGAGAAGAGATAGATGGAGCAGAATTATTTGATGTTTGTCCTCGTTATGCATCAGGAAATTGCAAGATTTATGATCCAAAAAATGAAAGGCAATGCCTAAGGGGAATTTGCATACCTGAAATAAATGAATATATGGATTTTTTTGAAGAACTTGAGAGAATAAAACCAGAAGATTTAGAAACAAAATGACAAACGATAATGAAATTCAAACAAGAACAAAAGAAGGAGGACAATTAAGATTAAAAGTTGGAAGCCTTGTTACATATGATAAAACTGACCAAGGAATAGAATTTTCAGACCAAGGATATAGAATAGGAATTGTTGTAGAAAATGGGGGTTGTTCAGGAATTGTTGAGCTATTAACTCGCCCAGGATTTTGCGAGAGAACAAGAGGGTATGTCACTGACCAATTTCTTGTAGACAAAATAGGAAATGCTATGAACTTTGGTACAACTCAAACATATTTACCTGGTGATAGAAAACATTCGCTAATTGCACTTCTTGCAGAAGTATTAAAACCAGAAACAGATTATCATGAAGGTAAGATATTCATGCGTGATTTAAAGACAATAGAAAATGCAGGAGCTCTTTTGCAGAGAATTATGGGTGAGAATGAAGAAGAGGAAGTTGACCTAATTGCAGGGGAGAGCTTCAGAGAAGTTGAGATTGCCTATGCTCGAGCTTTGAATATCGCTAATAGGCATAAAAAAGAAAGGGATTTAGATTATTTAACTACTGCCTATGTAGTTTTTAATTTAAGGCATCAGGATGCAACATGTGATTTGGCATTTGATTTGTATTATAATAAAGAAACAGAAAAAGCTAAGGAAAAACCTGTTGAGGTAAAAGAAAACTGAAAATGACAAAAAAAACTTTAACAGGAACACTTAGAATACCCGTGCCAAAATCAGAAAATAGTAGATGGCATGTTCCAGACCATATAAGACTACAAAATGAAAAAGAAAGAAATATCCTTGCAGAAGGCATGATAATAGAAGAAGCAATTCAAGTATTAATATACAGAGAATTAATATTAAGATGGCACTATAAAAAATATCATAAAGAAACAGTTAAAAGAGAGCAAAAATCAGCAAATGATTATTATCAAAAAGCAGCACAAGCACTTGAACTTAATAAAGAAAATCCCCGCTACAATGATACAAAGTCATTATTAGAGTGTGTAAAGAACGCGTATAATGAAAGAACTCGAATAGTTCTTGAATCTCTTGAAGAACTAGCGAGACAAAAGAAAAAATGACAAACGACAAACAGCCAATTATAATAATGAATGAAAACTCAAACAGAATGATGGGCAGAGATGCCCAGAGAAATAATATTCTTGCTGCAAAAATAGTTGCAGAGACAATAAAAACAACACTCGGTCCTAAAGGAATGGATAAAATGCTTGTTGATTCTACAGGGAATATAACAGTTACAAATGATGGAGTTACAATATTAGAAGAAATGGAAATAGAACATCCTGCTGCAAAAATGATGGTTGAAATTGCAAAAACACAAGATAAAGAAGTAGGGGATGGAACAACAACAGCAGTAATGCTAGCAGGAAAACTTCTTGAAAATGCAGAAAATCTTCTTGATAAAAAAATCCATCCAACTGTAATTACAAAAGGATATAGACTTGCAGCTGAAAAAGCACAAGAATTGATTAAAGTTATAGCGATGAATATAGAAAGCAATGATGAAATTTTAAAAGAACTTGTTTATACTTCTTTAGCCTCAAAAAATGCAAGTGCTAAAAAAGAAAAATTCGCAGCAATTATTGTAAAAGCAGTAAAACAAATTGCAGAAAATGGCAAAGTAGATTTAGGAAACATAAAAATCGAAAAAGTTAAAGGAGAAGGAATAGAAGATACAGAACTTGTTGAAGGAATTGTTCTTGACAAAGAAAAAGTTAATATTGACATGCCATCTAAAATAGAAAAAGCAAAAATTGCTCTTATAGATGCTGCTTTGGAAATTAAAGGCCCTGAAACAGAAACAAAAATCTCTGTTTCATCTCCAGAACAACTCCAGAGTTTTATGGAAAGAGAAGAAAAAATGATAAAAGGCATGGTTGAAAGAATAAAAAAATCAGGAGCAAATGTTGTTTTCTGCCAAAAAGGAATAGATGATGTTGCTCAATACTATCTTGCTAAAGAAGGAATTTATGCATGCAGAAGAGTTGCAAAATCAGACATGGAAAAGCTGGCAAGAGCAACTTCAGCCAAAATAATCTCAAATCTAAATGAAATAAATGCAGAACAATTAGGTTATGCAGAAGTTGTTGAAGAAATAAAAGAACATGATGAAGCAATGACATATGTTAAAGGATGTAAAAATCCAAAAGCAATGACAATTTTAATAAGAGGCGGAACAGAACATGTAATAAGTGAAATTGAAAGAGCACTAAAAGATGGAATGGGCGTTGTTGCTTCTGTTTTAAAAGACAAAAAGATTTTACCAGGTGCAGGAGCAATTGAAGTTGAACTAGCAAAAAGACTAAGAGATTTCTCACAAAGTTTAGGTGGAAGAGAGCAGTTAGCAGTAGAAGAATTTGCATCTGCTTTAGAATTCATACCAACAACACTTGCTGAAAATGCAGGCCTAGACCCAATAGACATTTTAACAGAATTAAGAAGCAGACATCAAAAAGGAGAAACAAATGCAGGAATAAATTTACTTACAGGAGTAATTGAAGACAGTATAACAGCAGGAATTTTAGAGCCAATAAGAATTAAGCAGCAGGCAATTGATTCTGCAACAGAAGTTGCAGTCATGATTCTAAGAATAGATGATGTTATTGCTGCAAATAACAAATCTGCTGCAAGACAAATGCCCAATATGGGAGATATGGATTAAAATGGATGAATATTCCCCATTTACTTTTTTAGAAAATTGTGGAAGATTTGGTCCTTTAAATGCAATTATAGACGATATAGATGAAACAGTGAATAGAGAAAGCCTTCTCGGAAATCTTGCTTTGGGTTTAACAACGGCTGGATGTTTCCATGTTGCAGCTTCAGGAGCAAGAGCATATATTGAAGATGCAAATTTTATTCAATGTCTATCTTCTTTTCATTTTTCAAACTTAGAACAATTAACAATAGAAGCTGCTCCAATTGGGGTTGCTCTTGTAAACTATTTTAATAATCTCTTTTCAAGAAATTCAGATAAAGATGCTGCAACTCAGGGAATATTATATCACTACTAAATATAAAAAAGAAGTAAAATGTCAAGAAAATACAAAGGAATAATTGATGCAGACAAAGCTTTTGGGCCCTGCGACATGACTTATGATTTAGATTTAGCAGAAGCAGAAAGAAGATTAAGAAAAGGTGAAATAAGATATGAATTTCAGCCAACAAATCCAGTTGAGATTGAAAGACAAACAGATAGGTTTCTTAAGGATGAATTGGCAAAAGTTCGTTAACCAAAATCAAGAAAACGAAGGTTTTTAAACTCTAAAGGTATGATAATATTAATATGTTCCCCGGTATGGTCTTCGGGCAATACCGGGACTTATTTTTCTTTTAATTCTAGAGATTTAGCTATTTTCTTATCAATACAAAATGAAGAATTACAAGTTTTCTTAAGATAGTTGGAAGACGTTGTACAAAAATATATATTTTCTACCTTCTTTCCTAACTTCTGTACCTTCTTAATAGCTGGAACAAAATCTTCATCTCCTGATACAATTAATGCAGTATCATAAAGATTTTCATAGGCCCCACTAACTAAATCAATTGCTAAGTATACATCATCTCCTTTGACTTGAAATTCATAAGTTCCATCTTCTTTCTTATGCTTTCTTAGTCTTGCAAGAACAACATTAAACCCTGGGAGTCTTCTTAATGCATCAAAAAACTTTTGCTGATCCCAGTATTTCTTAGCATCAACACTTATATCTAAAGGAGCATTATAATAAAAAATAGAAATAAGAAGACGATTCTTCTTTAACAAACCAACTAACTTTTGAAAGTTAATCTTAGAAACTCCTAAATCTTTCAAGCTATAATAAAGATTGCTTCCATCAATAAAAATAGACACTCTCTCCTTTTTCTCTACCATAAAATGAGATGGTTAGAGTTATTATAAATGTTTTGATTATAATTCTTAATCAACAGTCTTATTAACCCAAACTTCTAATTAGTTATATGAAAAAATATAATAATCAACCCAAAAATATTAATAAAGAAAGAAAAGTAAATAAAAAAGTCATATTGTACTCAATAATTGCCCTTGGCTGTCTTGCTCTTACTTACTTCATTCACTGGATATTTATAATTCCTGCTGCAATTCTAATGTGGCTCAATCAGAGAGAACTAATGAGATAATATATACCTTCTAATTCATCTAACTGTCAAGAACCATACCCTAAAGGGTATGGCGTGTAATTAATTCCAATGCTTCTGTTGAGATTCATTGATGTAGAATTCAACAGCTTCATTTGTTGTTGAACCAATGCTTCTACAAAAATATCCCT
>Ga0247841_10003603_pt1 | contig 28180 bp, 20 predicted proteins | sample LaCruzMarch2015__2_FD_192410 | JGI IMG/M metagenome (GOLD analysis project Ga0247841, IMG submission 192410) | Freshwater microbial communities from meromictic Lake La Cruz, Castile-La Mancha, Spain - LaCruzMarch2015_18m | ecosystem: Environmental > Aquatic > Freshwater > Lake | place: Spain... | reverse complement strand
GACCGAACCCAGGTTGGCCGAGCTGATGGGCCTGAAGCTCGGCAGCTACCAGGCGGCCAAAGTCACCGGCCAGTGGAGCGGCTTTGCGTTCAATCGGAACGCGCCTCCATATATGCCGAAGGTGGTATACCAGGACTCTTTAAATATATTCCCAGCCTACCCGGCGGATAACGACAGTCGAGTCATTGCCTACTGGCAAAATAGCGCCGGGAAAGATCTGGCCGATCCGGCCTGGGTGCAGTCGCCTCACGGTTTTTGGATGTCCCATGTGCTCTTAGACAGCGACGCCGCCAACAAACAGCGCATGCTGTTGGCCCTGTTAGGCGCTTATCTTCCCTCCCTCTGGGAGCAATCTGCCGCGCGCGCCATGGCCAACGCCGGGAAAGTGGGGCCGTTTATCAACTTGAACGATGCCGTGGCCGGCATCACCCGGATGGCACGGGGGGCAACCGCAGAGGAATCGGTGAACGCCCTGCTGGCACAATGCGGACAGGACTATAAAACCATGTCCGCTGCCATGGCAAATCGGAAATATGCGGCGGTCTTGGAAACCGGAGAGCGCCTCCAAAACAAATTGGTGGAAGCGTTCGCCCGCGTCCAGCGACCTAAAAACCGGGAATTCCGCGGCGTCTGGGACCACACCGGAATGGGCCTCTATCCCGGGAACTGGAGCAAAACCGCCCGGATCCTGGCCGACGCCGGCATACGTGCCATTTTTGTCAACGTGCTCTGGGCGGGCTTGGCGCATTACGATAGCCAGGTTGTGCCGCAGTCGGAAGTTTTCAACCGCTACGGCGACCAGTTGAAACAATGCATAGCCGCCGCGCAGGCGAATCACCTGGAAGTCCACGTCTGGAAAATCTGTTGGAACCTGGGCAATGCCCCGGACGCTTGCGTGGCCGCCATGCGCAAGGCGGGACGATTGCAAGTCACCGACACCGGCAGGGAAATGGAATGGCTCTGTCCCTCCCACCCCGATAACGTGGCCCTGGAATTGAAAGCGATCAGCGAGGCGCTTAATCGCTATCCTGTGGATGGCATCCACCTGGATTACGTGCGCTATCCGGATGATCATACCTGCTTCTGCGCCGGTTGTCGCCGGCGCTTCGGCCAGCGGCTGGGCGAGGAAATCAGGGGCTGGCCCAAAAGCGCGCAAAGCGGCTATCTGCGCGAAAAATACGACGCCTGGCGCAGCGAGCAGATCACCGCATTCGTCCGCGCCGTGCAGACGATCGCCCGCAAAGCCGGCGTCCCGGGCTCAAAGAGGATCAGGGTATCGGCCGCGGTCTATCCGGGATATCCCGGCTGTATAAACAGTATCGGCCAGGATTGGGGCCGCTGGCTGAAAGAGGGCCTGGTGGATTTTGTCTGCCCCATGGATTACACGGTCAACAACGACACGTTCAAGGACCTGATCCGAAAGCAGCTGGCGCTGGCCAACGCCGGCGGGCGCGTGTTTCCCGGCCTGGGTGTCACCGCCATGGAAAGCCAGCTGACGCCCGACCAGGTCATCGAGCAGATCCGGCAAACGCGCGAGGCCGGCGCGGGTGGGTTTGTGCTGTTCGACCTTAACCGCACGCTGGAGCACGACATTCTGCCGGTTTTGCGCATGGGCCTGACCAGGCCGTAGGGGCGGAGGACAGATGACTGACCGCAGACGACAGACGGTTCTTTATCCACGCCCATCCGTGATATCCGTGGTAAATATTATGGCTTCGATTTGATAGATTAGCTTTTGACTTTGGTCTTCGTTTCCATTATGATGATCGGCGGAAAACCACAAATACAACTGTAGCCCCGGGAAGACGCATCATGACGGGAAAACCGATCGGCAAAAGCAGATTCAAACGGGTCCTTTTAAAACTCAGCGGCGAGGCCATGCGGAACAAGCAAACCCGCCTGAGCATTGACCCGGACATGGTGCGGACCGTCGCCGCCCGGATCAAGACGGCGCGAACCATGGGCGCCCAGATCGCGGTGGTTATCGGCGGCGGCAACATTTTCCGGGGCGGGAGCGGACAGGCCCACGGGATTGATCGTAACATGGGCGATTACATGGGCATGCTGGCCACGGTGATTAACGCCCTGGCGATCCAAGACGCCCTTGAAAAAATCGGCGTCGCGACACGCGTGCAGACAGCCATCGAAATGAAACAAATTGCCGAGCCGTTCATCCGTCGGCGGGCAATCCGGCACCTGGAAAAAGGGCGCGTGGTAATTTTCGGCGGCGGCACGGGCAACCCCTATTTTACCACCGACAGCGCCGCGGCCCTGCGCGCCAACGAAATCGGCGCCGATGTCCTGCTGAAGGCCACCAAGGTGGATGGGATTTATACGGATGATCCGCTTAAAAATGCGAAGGCCCGGCGCTACACGACCCTGACCTTCCGTCAGGCGCTGAAGGATTCGCTGAAGGTGATGGATTCGGCGGCTTTTGCATTGTGCATGGAAAACAATATTCCTATCATTGTGTTTGATTTCTTCAAACCCGGGAACGTCGAACGCGTGCTGGCGGGGCGCCGGATCGGCACGCTGGTCAGAAATCCTGCCATAGGCGGATAAACCTAGCCAAACATATTTGAAATATTAAACCATGTTAGACGTCTGTCATTCCCGCGAAGGCGGGAATCCAGTCCGGCTTTTCTGGATTCCCATTTTCATGGGAATGACAAGTGCTCGGACGGTCGTTCATTAAATGTTCAATATAAAATGAATAGATTCTACGAAGTAGAATCCAATCGGAGCGCACGCCATGGAATCACTTGATGATGTATTGCTGGAAACCGAAGACAAAATGGCCAAATCGCTGGAATTCCTCCATCAACAGTTTGGGGGCTTGCGCACCGGCAAGGCCTCCGCCAGCCTGGTGGACCATATCACCGTCTCGTATTACGGCGCCCAGGTGCGCCTGCGCGAGATCGCCAATATCTCGACGCCCGATATGCGGCTGATCGTGATTAACGCTTACGATCCTACCGCCTTGCCGGCCATCGAAAAAGCGGTTAGCGCCGCCAACCTCGGCATCACACCGCTCAACGATGGGCGCGTCATCCGCATCCCGATCCCGGAGCTGAGCGAGGAACGCCGCCGCGAGCTATCCAAGGTAGCCAAACAGATGACCGAAAAAGCGCGGGTGGTCATCCGTAGTGTCCGCCAGGAGGCCAACGAACGGGTCAAGAACCTGAGTAAAGCAAGCTCGATTACGGAGGACGAGAAGGACCACGCCCTCAAGGAAATCCAGAAATACACGGATGATTTTATCAAGAAAATGGACCAGACGCTGGAAGCCAAGGAAAAGGAAATGATGACGTTCTGAAGTGAAGCACCCCGCGGCCCGGCAGTTGCCGGACGGGGCAGCCTACTCCGCCGAAGCAATGCTTCTGGCTGCGAAGGCTGGATCTTTGCGGAACCCTGCGAAGCCAAGAATATAATTTCTCCCTGTGGCAAACCACAGGGCTTCCTGGCGAAGAAGGGTGGCCGCATGAGGCAAGCCGGACTTCACCAGGCCGGCTTTGGGAGACAACCATGACAGACAATGGATCCACGCATGACCCGGCGGGCGCGACACCGCCCGACGACAGTCCTAAAAATCAAACCTCGCGTATTTCCCTGGATAGCGCCCGGTCGCCGAAATCCCCGCTTGATGCGAAAAAAGCCACGGGGCTCGTGCCGGGCATTCCAACCCGTCAGCTGACGGGCGGGCCGATGCCACAAACCATTCGCCTGAAACGACCGCCCACGTCACCGATCACGGTACAACCCGCCGACCTGCCACCTTCGGCGAAAAAGCCCGGCGATACCGCTCTCGTACAGACGCCCGCCACAGTCCAATCCGTGACTGCGGAAACGGTCAAGCGGCAGACTTCACGAATCGGACTGGCTCAATCGGCGCAACCCAAGAATCCCACGGACTTTAAGCGCACCACCGGCCCTATTTTGGGCATTCCAATGCATGCCGGGCCGATTCCACAAACCATTCGTCTGAAACGGCCGGCCACGTCGCCAGTGATGCGTCCGCCCACAGCCTCGGTTCAACCGGCCAAACCCGCCATGACGCCTCCCATGGCACAGGCAACTAAGGACGGCGTCCAGACCATCACCGAAGCGCCGACGATCATTAAATCGCCCAAGTCGCCGACTTCGCGCATTGTGCTGGAAGAATCGTCCGCACCTGTTTCCACCGTCTTTAAACAACCAACAACTTATATTCCGCCGCCCGCGGCCATGGAACCACCGGCGCCCAAGACCATCCGCCTTAAACGGCCATCCAGCCTGAGCGACGCTGAGGAAACCATCCAGGTCACGGAAGCGGAGGCGTCTCTGCAGACATCCAGGAAAGGGGAAACTGCCAAGATTGATTTGCCGCTCGAGGATAGCGCCCTGACGCCCATTACCCAGCGCAAGACGATCAAGATCAAGCGCACGGACCACACCGTTACGCCCCGCTCGGCAACGCCGGCGGCCGCCGCTCAGCCGGAATCCGGCGCCCGCGTGGAAGCGCCCACACCGGCAGAGGAGGAAACTCTTGTATTTCCGCTCGTGGCGTTCGCCGCGACGCTCTGCATCGCCGCCCTTGTTTATATTATGGTCGCCCAGGCGTTTGGCGTCCATCTGCTCTTGCCCTCATTCATGCCATTGCATTGATCGTGGAATTTTTAACTTATAGGAGACTCCGCCATGACATCCAATCCGGTCGTTCAACTGTCCGCCGCGAACTGGGAAACTGAAGTAACAAAAGCAACGATCCCCGTGCTGGTGGATTTCTGGGCTGAGTGGTGCGGACCCTGTAAAATGATTGCCCCGCTGCTCGCCGAACTGGCGAATGAATTGTCCGGTAAAATCAAGATTGCCAAGGTCAATGTCGATGAGAGTCAGGACCTGGCCGCCAAATTCCATATCCGTTCCATCCCGACCCTGCTCGTTTTCAAGTCTGGAATCGTCCAGGAACAAATGGTCGGCGCCCTGCGCAAAGCCGATCTGAAAGCCAAGCTGAGCGCCTATATTTAAATAGCGGTCTGAGCGACTTTGCGAGACCCAAATTTAAATTAAGCCCCGAGGCAGCGACTTTTTTGGACGCCTCAACGGAGTGAGGCGGCTACATTTTCTCCTGTAGCCGCGGCACTCTGTTGCCGCGTCTTTGAAATTCCTATACTTTGAATTAGGTCCGGCCAGTGTCGGACAACTGTTTCATGTGGGAGGCGTCCGGCAACCGCCGGACGCGGCGACGGTCGCGGTGCGTAGCACCCCTCCCACCAAGATTGTCCGCCGCAGGCGGATCCGCTGGCGGATCATGCCATAGGCAGACCCGCCTCTGGCGGGAAATTCCTGCATTGAATTTGGTCCGGCCGTGGCCGGACAATTTTGCCGTTCTATCGAACGGCAGCTACAACTGAAGCCCGATGCTCAATCCTGTTATACCATGCCCCCCCTCCCCGTCACCGACCAATTAATAGTTTATTTACTTGACAAGATTCAATAAAAGTGTATTTTTTACCTAATTAATAAACAAACAACCATTATGTATGGTATAAATGACAAACAAATCGAGCAATAAGACGGCATTTTACGAATCACTGCTGATTGCATATGTACGGGACCATGGCACTGTTTCCAGAACACAACTGGGGCGGTCAACCCATATTCGCATGCCGGTTGTTACCGCTTTGATCAGGGATTTGATCGCACGCGGGATTTTAGTTGAGTCCGGAAGAAGCGCAACGGGGCGCGGCCGCAAGCAGATCTTGTTAAGTCTGAATAGCCGCCACGGTTTTGTGGTAGGCATTGAATTCGATTTAGATCGTATCATTGCAGTCGGCGTGGATGTATGCGGCAACATCGTGGCGAAACGGAGCATGGCCATGCCTGCCCAAAAGACAAACACCGCCATAGTGCAAGAATTGATCGCCCTGGCAGAGTGCGTGATCCGGGAATCCGGCTATGAACGATCGGCACTGAAAGGAATCGGGGTTGCGGATCCGGGGATTGTTGACTCCAAGGAGGGCGTGGCGCTGATGTGTTCGCTCATGCCGGAATGGCGCAATGTGCCCTTGCGCCGCCTGGTCGAATCCCATTTTGGCGTTCCTGTTCTGCTGGATGAAAACACCCGCGCCAAAACTTTTTGTGAACATCGCCATGGCGCGGGCCAGGGGGTACAGCACCTGCTGCTCATTGACGTGGGCAGTGGCATCGGATGCGGAATGATTATGAACGGCCAGTTATATCGCGGACATACAAACATGGCCGGCGAGTTGGGGCATGTCCGGGTTGTGGAAAATGGCCTTATCTGCAACTGCGGCAGTTCCGGCTGCCTGGAGACGGTGGCCTCGTATCCGGCGATTATCCGCCAGGTAATCAAGGCCTTGCAGGACGGCACCCAATCCATGATTACCGAACTGGCCGGCCATCGCCTGGAGGCCATTTCCATGGCAACTGTTTTCGAGGCGGCCGGGCACGGCGACAAACTGGCGTTGGGGCTGTTGGATCAGGCGACCCGCTACCTGGGCCAGGCCATCGCCAATGCGGTGAATCTTTTAAATCCGGAGGTTGTACTGCTGGATGAGAGCATGGCCGGGGCGGAGAACCTGATGGTAACGCCGATCCGGCAAATCATTCATCGCCAAGTCATTACCATGGCCGGCAAGCCACCCGAAGTGCGCGTGGCAAAAATCGGCGCAGAAGCCGCCGCCTGGGGCGCGGCCATGCTCATGCTGGATCGCTTGTTCGAGGCGCCATCCGGAAACGCCATGACGTGGCAATCTTCTGTAGCCATCCGGCAATGCCGGACCGCAGCTACATGAAACAGTTGTCCGGCCTTGGCCGGACCTAATTTAATTAACGCAAAGATTAGATCGGTATAATAACAACAGGAGGGTCACACAATGGGCGAAGCAAAAAACATCACGGCAGGTTACGATTTCGGCGATGGCGTTCCGATCAAGGTCCGCTATTCTTTCCGCGGCACACCCTACGGCAAGGAGGAACTGGCCGCCGTCAAGGAGGCCTTTAAGGGCGGCACACTGACCATGGGGCCGCAAGTTGAGGCGTTCGAGAAGGAGTTTGCCAGGTATGTAGGCTGTAAACACGCCTTCACAACATCCAATTGCACGACCGCAATGCATGTCGTGACCCAGATGCTGGACCTGGGCCCGGGCGATGAAGTGATTACAACACCGAACACGTTTATCGCCACCAGCCTGGTGATCGTCAAGGAAGGCGCCCGGCCGGTCTTCGCCGATATCGATCCGCGCACCCACAACATCGATCCGGCATCGATCGAAAAGAAAATCACCAAGCGCACGAAGGCGATTTTCGTCGTGCATTACGGCGGGCAATGCTGCGATATGGACGCCATCATGCGGATATCCAGGAAACACAAGATTCCCGTCATGGAAGATTGCGCCCATGCGCATGGCAGCCGCTTCAAGGGCCGCCATGCGGGGACCTTCGGCGTAGCGGGCTGTTTCTCCTTCCACTCGCTGAAGAACATCACGACCTGCGGCGAAGGCGGCATGATCACAATCAACGACGACCGATGGATTGAGCCAATCAAGATGCTGCGCTGCATGAACCTCCATCATTGGCGGAACAAGGACGCAGCACGGGTGATGAAAGGACACGGGCTTTTCAAGAAGGACCGTGAATACTGGCTGCCGTCCCACTTCGACGTCGAGGACGTGAATGGCCACTGGGGCATGAACTACCGGATGAACGAGGTGCAGGCGGCGGTGGGCCGTGTCCAGCTGAAAAAACTGGACAAGTTCGTGGCGCGCCGGCGCGCGTGCGCGCATTATTTGAACAAGCACCTGCAAGGCATCCCGGGCATTACCCCGGTCTACGAAGACCCGCGCGGGTTTCATTCCTACCACCTTTACACGCTTTGCGTTGAAGAAGCCGAGCTCGGCTCCAGCCGCGACGCTTTTATGCGGGCCTTGTACTACAAGGAAGGCATCCAGGGCATCCAGCATTACCAGCCGACCTATGACTTCACCGGCTTCCGCAAGCTGGGACAAAGAGGCCATCAATGTCCCGAAGCTGATCGCTTCTTCTATCATCGCGAAACAAATCTGCCCATGTATCCCATGCTGACCAACCGCGATCTGGAAGCTATGGTCCGCGGCATTCGGCGGGCGGCCGAACAAGTGCGCGGCAAAGGGCTGAGCTAATGTATATGATTTTCGGATTTCAATCCGAGTAAACGCGATTTTTGCCACTTAACTTGATGTAAAGGATTTTTAAAACATGGAATGGATTCCCGCTTTCGCGGGAATGACAGCAAAGACGGATATGGTTTGTCATTCCCGACCTGATCGGGAATCCAGTGTTTCTTTGTCGCCTCGTTCCGGGGCCTAATTAAAAAACCATCAGGAGATCAAGCCTATGCCTGCAAAAATTAAGTGGGGTATCATCGGCTGCGGCGGCATTGCCGCGCGCCGGACGATCCCGGAATTCAAAAAAATGGTCTCAAACGCGGAATTGGTGTCGGTCATGGACATTTCCGTTGAGCGCGCCCAGGCCGTGGCAGAGCAATTCGTTATTCCGCACTGGTGCGCCACGGAAAAGGAACTGCTCCGTCAGTCCCTGGACGCGGTCTATATCGCCACGCCGCCGAATATGCACTGCCGCCAGGTCATCCAGGCGGCCAAATCCGGCAAGCATATTCTCTGCGAAAAGCCTGTCGCGGTTTCAATCCGGGAAATCGCCCGCATGGAAGCGGCCTGCCAGGCGGCGGGCGTCAAATTCATGCTGGGCTTTTGCATGCGCAACAACGTGTATCACAAGAAGGCCCGCGAACTGGTGCAATCAGGGGCCCTCGGCCAGATGGTCATGGGACGCGCCGAGCTGACCTGTTGGTACCCGCCGATCCCCGGCGCCTGGCGCCAGGACCTGGCCATCAGTCACGGGGGCGCGTTGATCGACATGGGCACCCACTGCTTGGATATCCTCGAATGGATCATGGATACCCGGATCGTGGAAGTCACGGGCTTCCAGGACCAGCACACGCACAAATATCCCACGCCGATCGAGGATACGTCCACAATCCTGGTCCGGTTCGGCAACGGCGCCCATGGGATCATTGACAACTATTTCAATCTCCCGGATGCGGCCGCCCAAAACAGCCTGGAGTTGCATGGAACCAAAGGCTCCATCATTGGCCAGGGCACCGTTGGCCAGGATCCCACCGGCAAGATGTTCAGCATCCTGCAGGCGGAAGAGACGGGTTATAACGCCAACCAGGTACGGAACGTGGAGACCCAGCGGCAGGAATACCGGCTGGAGGGCATCGGTCTTTACGGCCAGATGATCGATATCTTCAGTTGCTGTATTACGGACAACGCGCCCCCACCCGTTACGCTGGCCGATGGACGCCATTCCGTCGCCGTCGTCCTGGCCATTTACGAGGCAATTCGCAAGCGGAAGGTAGTCAAGGTGCGGGAATGAAATCATGGGTATTGATCGTCTGATGACCTGAAAAAAGGAGTGCCAATGGATAAAATCAGGCTGGGTGTCGTAGGTCTTGGGCATCGCGGGCGCCACATGTTCCGGCTGGCAAAATTATTTGATTGTGCTGAGCTTGTCGCCGCGTGCGACCTCGACCGCGCATTGTGGTATGAGTCCCAGTGGGATCAGGCGCCGATGCGCGCGGACATTCCCGAAGCCGTCTTTTATGAAGATTGCGACGAAATGCTGAAAAAATCCGCGCTTGACGTTCTGCTTGTCGAGACCGGCGCGGATATTCATGCCGAGTTCTGCCGCAAGGGACTTGAAAAGGGACTGCACATTTTTTCCGATATTCCGACGGTGGCGACGCTTGAAGAAGCCGATATGCTTTGGAAGGCTGCCGGGAAAAGCGATCGTCTTTTCATGGTCGGCGCCAACCCGAATGAGAAGGGGTTCGTTCATGCTCTTCTTGATCTCCACCGTAAAGGGCTTATCGGCGAACCGTTCTATATGGAGGCGGAATACATTCACTGCGAACACGGCCCTTTGGCTAAACTTCTTCACGAGCATTCTCCCTGGCGTCGGCACCTGCCGCCTATCCGCTACTGCACGCATTCACTCGGCCCGCTACTCCTGCTGCTGAAAGAAGAACTCCGGGATGTTACCTGTTTCTCCACGGGGCGGCACATTACAACGCTTGGTGAAAGCGACCGCCCGGATCTCATGACCGCGCAATTCCGCACAAAGTCCGGCGTGGTTGTCAAGATCATGATGTCTTTCCAAAATTATGCGGGCATTGGGCCCCATTCTTATCGTGTCTTCGGGACGGAGGGTTACTTCGAGCATCTTTCCAGCCGGGGAAGCCTGTATCCCGCGCGCACGCTTTTTAACTCAAACCGGCTTTACGGGGCGCGAACAATGACCGAACTGCCGATAGGCAGCATGCCAAATGAATATATCTATGAAAAAAAAGCCGCCGGGCATGGCGGAACGGACTACGCGCTTTTCGATAAATTTTTCAAGGCGCTACTCTCCGGTCAAAAAACGGCTCCAACAACGCTTCAGGAAGGTTTGCGCATGACGATTCCGGGCATTTATGCTGCCGAATCCGCGAAACGCGGCGGTGAAGTCATGATTATGCGCTATCCGTGGGAAACGGAATGGAAAGCCGGATTTTAACTTCAACAGGGACAATATAATTGAAAACCGGCGCGCCGGCTTCGGCGCTGCATAAGGTTTTTGGGCATGGTTCAAACCAGGGTAACACATCCGATCGAAGGTGTCATTCCGAGCGGAGTCGAGGAATCTCGGCCGCAGGCCGCTTCGCGAGATCCCTCTCCGGCAGTGCCGGATCGAGATGACAAACTGTTACCCTCTTGTGGCATCTTTTGAACCATGCCAGTTTTTGATGTTAACCCGCACCGGTTGCTTCCGTTGCCGGGATGAATAACAACAGTGTCACTGGAATAACAATCACATCCATAAGGAGTCATCAGCCATGCCAACTGCTGCCAAATCCAAGAACAATCCGTTTCCCGTCATGGAACACATGACGGTGAAATTAGTGCGCGAGTATTTGAAACTAAAACAAGCGATCATTGTGCCGATCGGCGTCATCGAGCAACATGGCTACCATCTGCCGCTCAAGACCGACGCCATTCTTGCGGAAGGCATCGGGAGGCTGATCGGCGAACGCACGGGCATTCTTGTGGCGCCGGTCATCTATTCGTCGTTTTCCGGGGGCGGGCTACCCGGCACGATCAATATTTCCCCGGCGGTCATGTCCCTGGTAATCAGCGACACCTTGTTGTCGCTGGCCGCGCAGGGATTCCGGAATTTTTACCTGTTTCTTTGCCACGGCGGCAGCGAGAACAGCCGGGCACTGGATAACGCGCTGAAATTGCTTTTACGCACGAACCCCGCTTTCGCCAAGGCCATGATCGCGCTACTGCCGGTTTGGAAATTCGGGTCCGGTCAAACGGGATGGGGTAAGGCCCTCCGCGAGCACGACTGGCATGCCGGCTGGCTGGAAACCTCGCTGATCATGGCCCTGGCGCCGGACTTGGTGCGCATGCAGGACCTGGCGCTGGATACGGAACCATTGCTCAGCCAGCAGATCGCGCATCCGGATAATTACCAGCATGCCGAGAAAATCGTGGATGACGCAATGGTGGTGGCGCGCCAGGGCCAGCGGCCGGAAATCAAGGTCGGTGTCATGGGCCACCCGGAATCGGCGACCCCCGAACTCGGCCGGGAAATTGTCGAAGACATCGTTCGGGATGCGGCCAAAAAAATCACCGGGCTGGAAGCCAAGGCCGACGGCGTATACAAGGAAGTCAGTTGGACACCGGACCCGATTCTATTGACTTGACGGTTCCGGTTAAGCTGACAATAGCAGGAAGGCGCTCAACACGGCATGCTCAAGGCAATCCGCTTCGGGAAAAATCATAACATGAAAAAGGCAGCCAATGACAGTCGCTGGAAAAAACCGGCGGATAAACCCGTGATCGATCTGGCGCAAAACCGCCCAGCGGAAGGCAACCGCACGGTTCTTGTGCTTGTTGATGCCAAGCGCCCCGCTTTCAAGGATGTCCACCACGTCGCCCTTGCAGCGCTCCATCACATGGGAATACCATATAAAACCTGGGATATCGGAATCCGGCCGTTACCGGAACAGGTTGCAAAGGAACAGACGCTCATTCTTCTGGCGCAGGAGCGCCTTGGCGCTTCATTGAGCAAGCAATCGGCCCAGGCAATTTTGGCGGGACTCAAAAACGGCACTGGATTGTTCAGCCTTGATCCGTGGATAATGTCATATCCAGGGGATTTTGCGCGGGTATTGAAGCTTGGCGGCGGGAGCGAACGCGCAATCGCGTCGATCCGGTTCAGGACAAATCGGCATTATATAAGCGCACTGAGAGACGACAACGAAAGCGTGCAATTTCGCAAGCCCGTGCCCGCCGTTCCGCTTACAGGGCAGGGAACAGCATTGCTCGCGGAACATGGCGCGCCATTCATGCGTGCCGGGCAGGTCGGCGCGGGCAGATTTGTGTGGTTCGGCATTTCTCCAAAAGTCTGGTTTTATGAACATCTTGGCCATGGCTGGGGATTGGATGACATGTTCTGGCGCAGCATTGCGTGGGCCGCGAAGAAACCGTTTGTCATGAAGGCGATGCCGCCCCATGTGTCCATGCGTTTTGACGACTGCGCGGGGCTCGGCGGATTATGGTGGATAATCGGAAACACCAATTCGCTGAATATCCCGCATTCCAAGCCATTGGCGCGTATTATCAACCTTGAACCTGCCGGCGGGGCATCGGTGCTCAATCATTTCAATTATGTTAAAGTGTTGAACGATTTCGGCTGGAAGCCTGAAATATCATTATTCGTGGACCAGGTTTCCAATGAGGATTGGCATCATTTAAAAACAATTTACGATAATAATAATGTGCAAGCTTCGCTCCACGGCTCCTTCCGGGACGGATTTGACGAGAAGGGACAATGGTTCTCTGACTTTGTCATGTATAGAGGCGTCGAATGCCTTGCGGAAGACAGAGTGGTATTAAAATCCAATCTCGCCCCTGAAAACGTGCATATCTTCATGGAAGCAAAGAAACAAGCCCCGTACCGGATCGCGCGTTATTCAGATCGGATCCTAGAAAAACGGATGCGAAGGCTTGATCGCATCTGGAAAGCGCGCGGCATTATCCCGGGCCACACCCTGAATAATCATTGGCGCAATGTGCCTTCCAATGCGCTGAGATTCCTGAAAAAGCGTGGGCAGACATTTACAATAACATCGGGACGATGCAATTATGTCCATGTCGATCCGGAGGGGTATGACTGGCGAAAGCTCCCCTATGGCGATGCGGGCGCATTCATGGATTACATGCCAATACCCGCGGACGCCCATGGAGTTAATCCCGGTGATTTTTTCAGTTTTCGCGGAAACGTGGGGCCGCGCATGCCGCACGACCCTGTTTCGGACAATGTTGATTTTTGCCGCGGCGGGAAAAAGCCCATCGCAGGGCTTCTAACGCATCGTGATCCTGAACTCATTGCCCGGCGAATCATTCAGCATACGAAATTTGGGCTGCAGAGCCTTTTCTTCGGGTTTCCCACTACGCACGAGATGAATCTGGCTACTTTCACGAAAGAAGAGTGGCGCAATATATTGCAGGCGGTCGAAACAGGGCTCAGGCGCCAACCCAAAATGTTTGTTCGGCTTGATGAGATCGGCTGCGCGGCCAAGTCAAAATGCGAAACGCATATCGACACCATCCAATGGAACGGCGCAGCATTGCAACTTGTGCTTTCCGGCAAGGCAAAAACCGACGTGTGGTTGCGCGTTTTCCACGATAAAGGCAATGATTGCACGGAAAGCTTTCTTAAGATTTCGCCGTTTAACGGGATAAAGCAGGCAAGGGTGCGGTAGCCTTCGGGAAGATCGGGACCCAGGGCCAATTCCCGCGAGTCTGTAACTTATTAATGGAATGAGAGATAAGATGGCGAGCAAAATGACGGACAAAAAAATTTTCTCGGAATCACCTTCTTTTGCGTCCATTGTGCCATTTTCAGGGCTTTTCCGTATTCGTGTTTTGCTATACATCCGAATTGGTCAATATAGACGGGCTTTCACGTGAATTCGTGAATTAGCCCTGATCGGGACCATCCCTTAAAAATTTTCGCTTGCACCACCACGGCAAACCAGTATGGTATGGTTCTCTTTCGTGGGGGGAGTAGCGCAATTGGTTAGAGCATCGGCTTGTCACGCCGAAGGTTGCGGGTTCGAGCCCCGTCTCTCCCGCCAGTCTTCGTTCGGAGCGTAGGCGGAGAACGAAGACTGCCGCGTCGTAGTCCGGCAACAGCCGGACAAAGACGGGCTTGATGATACCTGCTCCGAACTTCGACTCGGCACGCCAGTAATGAAAACCCGTTTCTTCTACGTGTACATCATTCGAAGTCGCTCACATGGCGAACACTTTTATACCGGCTTCACGGAAGATATCGAGGATCGCCTGAAGCACCATAACTCCGGCGCAGTGCCCGCAACTGCTCCATACCGGCCATGGCAATACAAAACAGTTATTGCATTCACTGAGCGCGAACAGGCGCTCGCGTTCGAGCAATACCTGAAGACACAATCAGGAAGAGCATTTTCGAAGAAACGTCTATAGAGCGCCGGCACTGCAAGTCCTTGCGAAGCATGGGTCACGCCTGCTTGCGCAAATGCGAAGACGGTATTTTTAAAATCAGCCGGTACTTGGCCACGGTGCGCCGCGCCACCTGCAAGCCCTCGCCCTTGAACCGATCCATAATCTCCTGGTCCGAAAGCGGATGGACCCGATCTTCTTCCGCCACCAACGACGCAATTTTGTCCTGGACCGTCTTATTCGAAATCGTCTTGCCGTCCGCCGTTTTCAAACCCGGGGTAAAAAAATACTTCATCTCAAACAGGCCGCGCGGCGTTTTCATGTACTTGTTGGCCACGCAGCGGCACACCGTGGTTTCGTGCAAGCCGACGAGTCGAGCCACTTCCACCATGGTCAGCGGCTTGAGATGGGCAATACCATCATCCAGAAATTCCGATTGCACCCGGACAATCTCGGCGGCCACCCGGTAGAGCGTGCGCTGGCGCTGGGTAATGCTCTTGATTAAAAACAGCCCCGACCGAATGCGCTCCCGGATATAGGCCTTTACATCCGGCTTGGTTGCGTCGTTCTGCATCATGTCCTTGTATTGCCGGCTGATCCATAGCCGCGGAATGTGCTCATCATTCAGGATCACACGATAGCCGGCATCGGTCTTTTCCACCACCACGTCCGGCAGGATATAGGCCGGAGTTTCGGCGCTGAAGGCCCGCCCCGGTTTCGGCTCCAGCGTGGCGATGACCTTGGCCGCCTGATGCACCTGCTCCAGCGTCACGGCTTGACGTTGGGCAATCTCTTTGAACAGCTTGTCGCCCAGCTGGGGCAAGTGGTTTTTTACCACGACGGCCGCCAGCGAATCACCCTGCCCCAGTCTTTCCAACTGCAGGAGCAAACATTCCCTGACATCGCAAGCGCCCACGCCGATGGGATCAAAATCCTGAATGACGACCAGGACATCGTGAATCTGCGATGCTTCAAAACCTGTGGCGGCGGCCATTTCTTCCACGCTCTGCAAGAGGTAGCCGTCGTCGTTGATACTGCCGACAATGAGTTCCCCTATCCGGTGGTCCTTCTCGCTTAAGCCGGCCTCGCGCAACTGCTGATTCAGATGCTCCTGGAGGGAAACCGGCTTGACCTGGGAATCAAGGAAGAACGAACGCCGCTTTTCCCGGCCGGCATCGTAGGGTTCAGACGTCAGGTCCCGCATGAAATACTTGCAGCCCTCTTCGTCAATCCGGGAGAGAATTTCGAACTCATCCTTGAAGGCAAGCTCCTTGGCATCATCCACCTCGCTGACACCCGGCTCAACCTCGATGGCAATGGTTTTCGGCGGCTTTTCTTCCAGGATCGGATTGCTCTGGAGTTCCTGCTGAACCAGGGCGCGCAATTCCAGCATAGGCGCCTGCAACAGCTCCAGCGACTGCCGCAACTGGGGCGCCAGAATTTGAATCTGGCGCTGTTCCTGCGACATGGAGAGTGATTGATTGACCATGGGGTATTTCTTTCTTTCGTTTGATCGAAAATGAGTATACTAATTCCCGTCAGATGCACAAGCGCAGAAGACGGACCCTCCTGCGCCAGAGCGCTACGGAGGGCAGGCGACGGATGCCAGACCCTGCTTCGCTCGGGGAGCTACGCAGGGCAAGCGCCAGACAACAGCGCTAACCGAAGCAAACGTCCAACATCCAACATCGAACGGAAGAACAAAGACGAAGAACGAAGAACCAAGCACCAGGAACAATGATGATGAAAGTCTGCGTATTGGCCAGCGGCAGTTCGGGCAATTGCATTTTTGCAGGGTCCGCAACCACCCGGATTCTCATTGATGCGGGCTTAAGCGGCCGTGAAACAGCCCGCCGCCTGGAATTGATGGGCGAGACACTCCCCTCCATTCAGGGCATCTGCCTGACCCATGAGCACGGCGACCACACGGCGGGCCTGGCAACCTTGCACACGCGCGCAGGCATTCCCCTGTACGCCAATGCCGGCACGATTGAAGCCATTCGCAAAGACGATAAGTTGCACAAATTAAAATGGCAGGTTTTCACTACCGGCGCGGATTTTACCATCGGCGACCTGACGATTACCCCGTTTTCCGTTTCGCACGACGCCTATGAGCCGGTTGGCTTTATTGTGGCCTCGGCTCAGGTCCGCGTGGGCATTGTCACGGACATCGGGGTCAGCACACATCTTGTCCGGGAACGTCTGCGGCACTGCCAGGCTCTGATTATTGAATCCAACCACGATGAGCGGTTGTTGACCGACGCCCAGCGGCCATGGCATCTCAAACAGCGCATTGCTGGCCGGCAGGGTCATCTCTCCAACCAGCACGCGGCGGAACTGATCGCCGAAATCGCAGGTGACAACCTGACCCGGGTCTTTCTATTCCACCTCAGCCTGGACTGCAACCGCCCGGAGCTGGCGCTCAAGCCGACTTGTGAAGCCCTACGCCGCCGGGGGTTAAACCACGTCCAGGTCTGTGTAACCTATGCCGATCAAATCAGCGAAATCTGGGCAACCGGCCCGAAATGATTCTAAAAAATCATAAAACAAACTATAGACACCCACCCGATTTTTTGTTAAAAAACATCCCATTTCATTGCATTAGCACGATAATCCACCGTCGCCAAGGCTATGGTGGACAAGTCAGTCAACGGTGGAAGGATCGGCCATGGGACAATTGGACGGAAAAACGGCGTTGGTAACGGGCGCGGCGCGCGGAATTGGCCGGGCAATTGCCGAAAAACTGGCCGCCGAAGGCGCTGATGTGGTGGTGTGCGACTTGAACCGGGACTGGCTGACGGAAACCGAGCAGGCCATCAAGGCCTTGGGGCGCAAGGCCTTGACGCTGGCCACGGATGTCAGCCAGGCAAAAAGCGTCCAACAGACGGTGGATGAGGCACTGAAAGCCTTCGGTCGTCTGGATATCCTGGTCAATAACGCGGGGATCACGCGCGACGGGTTCCTGGTACGGATGTCGGAAGAAGATTGGGACCAGGTTCTCGATGTCAACCTGAAGGGCACTTTTTTGTTTACAAAGGCCGTGTCCCGGGGCATGATCAAGCAGAAGTCCGGAGTAATCGTTAACTTGGCTTCCATTATCGGCTTGATTGGGAATGCCGGCCAGTGTAATTATGCGGCTTCCAAGGCCGGGGTCATTGCGCTGACCAAGTCGGCGGCCAAGGAGTTGGCATCCCGCAACATTCGTGTCAATGCCGTGGCGCCAGGCTTCATTGAAACCAAGATGACCGCGGCGTTGCCGGAGGCGGTGCGGGAAAAAATGTTGGCGGCCATTCCGCTGGCACGGTTTGGTTTGCCTGATGACGTGGCTAACGTGGTTTTGTTCCTGGCAGGTCCTGCGTCCGCCTACATAACGGGCCAGGTTTTAAGCATCAGTGGCGGCATGGTGATGTAACAACAAGGTAGGAGGTTAAAACAATGGCACTTGAGGAAAAAGTTCGGGACATTATCGTGGAACAACTGGGCGTGAACGCGGAACAGGTAACGCCGGAAGCGTCCTTTATCGAAGACCTGGGAGCAGACTCCCTGGACACCGTCGAACTGGTCATGGCCTTCGAAGAAGAATTCGGCGCTGAGATTCCGGATGAAGAAGCCGAAAAGTTGACTACCGTCGGCGCCGTCGTTAATTATCTGAAGGAAAAAGGGTTCGGCGAATAGGGGAACGTGGATTTAAAGGCCGAGGAACCGGGAATACCGCCTCGGCCTTTTTATCACCTCTAACACGGGCCATGCCCGCAACCCAAAAAAATCCACCACGGATTACACTGATTTCACGGATATAGGGGGCGAGTGTAACCCGAGTTAAACTATTCTATATCAGTGCTATCCGTGCCATCCGTGGTAAAATTCTTGTTTTTTTTGGTGGTTCTCAACGTTTAAGGTGCGAAGAGCATGCGGAAAGTAGTCATCACCGGGATCGGGGTTGTTACGCCCCTGGGTTGCAACGTTAAACTTTTCTGGGAACGCAATGTGGCGGGCGTTTCCGGAATCCGGCGCGTACAGATGTTTGACGTATCGCCCTACCCCTCCCAAATTGCCGGCGAAGTCGTCGAATTCAATGCGGACGACTTCTTAAGCAAGCGCGACCAACGGCGCGCGGACTTGTATTGCCATTATGCCATAGCCGCCGCCAAAATGGCCGTCGCGGATGCCGGCGTGGAACCGGCCAAAGCCGATTCCAACCGCGTGGGCGTTATTGTAGCCTCCGGCATCGGCGGCCTGCAATCGCTGCAGGTTCAGCACCGGATTATGATTGAAAAAGGACCGGACCGTTGCAGCCCGTTCATGATCCCGCAAATGATTTGCAACATGGCCGCCGGCCTGATTGCCATCGAATTCAAGTTCAAGGGACCGAATTACGCCGTTGTCTCCGCCTGTGCCTCGGGCAGCCATGCACTGGGCGACGCCATGCGGCTCATTCAATACGGCGACGCGGATATGATGATTTCCGGCGGTTCCGATGCCAGCATCTGCGCCCTGGCATTTTCCGGCTTCAGTGCCCTGCGCGCTTTGAGCACGCGCAACGCGGAACCCACCAAAGCCAGCCGCCCCTTCGATAAGGAGCGTGACGGCTTTGTCATCGGCGAAGGCGCCGGTATTCTGGTGCTCGAAGAGTTGGAGCACGCCCGCAAGCGCGGCGCGCCGATCTATTGCGAACTTTCCGGCTATGGCGCCACGTGCGACGCATTTCACGAAACCGCGCCGGAAGAGAATGGCGATGGCGCCGCGCGCGCCATGCAACGCGCCATCCAGGATTCGCGCGCCAGCGCCGCCGACGTGGATTATATTAACGCCCACGGTACCAGCACCCTGCTCAACGACCGGTGTGAAACGCGTGCCATTAAACGGGCCCTGGGCGAGGACCTGGCCCACCGGGTCATGATCAGTTCGACCAAATCCATGACCGGCCATCTGCTCGGCGCCGCCGGCGCCGTGGAAGCCGCCATCTGCGCCCTGGCAATCAAGCATGGCATCGTGCCGCCAACGATTAATTACACAACACCCGATCCGGAATGCGACTTGGATTACGTGCCCAACACGGCCCGCAAGAAAAAAATCAGGCTGGCCCTGAGTAATTCGCTGGGCTTCGGCGGCCACAACGCCACGTTGGCTTTCCGGCCCATCTGAGGTTGGCCACTGAACGGACGCCCCAATTTTTTCATGTAGCCGCGGCGGTGACGCCGTGGCCGCCGAAAGAATCCACGCCCTCACGGGCGCGGCTACCCGGATTAATATTGACCATGCCTACACCCATGACCACCCCCTCAAAACCCGTTATATCTTTCTGGCAGGTGCTTGCCCTGGCCGTGCTGTTCCTGACTGCGGGGGTCTGGCTGGCATCGGCATTGAGTGTGCTGATCATGAATGGCGCCCACAACTGGGGCGGAGTCGTCGGCGTCTACCTGATCGAAGAAGGCGGCGACAAAGTCATGCGCCGCTGCCTGCTGGGATTTTCCATTGCCTTTCTGATGATATTCCTGTGGCGCGCCGGGTGGCGGGGGTGGCAGGATTGCGGATTCACGACGACCGATCCGGACTGGTCATGGCGTTCGTGGCACGCCGGCCTGCTGAACGGTATGATCCTGGGCATTCTGACCATGGGCATGGTGGGGACGCTGACCATCCTGGCAGGAATCCACCGCCTGTATATCACCCTCGGCCCGGCATCCCTTCTGATCAAGGTGCTGGCTTTACTGCTATCGGCGCTGGTGGTGGGGTTTTTTGAGGAAACCGTGGTGCGCGGCATTCTGTTTCGCGTGCTGGCCCGTATCTGGCGCGCATGGCCGGCAGCCGTGTTATCCAGCATAGTCTTCGCCGTGGCCCATTTTATTGAACCGTCCCAAGAAGCATTTGTCGGCACCTCTTTCCTGTCCGTGACCCAAGCCGTCTTTGTTTCCACATTCACGATGTTTTGGAAAGACCCCCACCTGGCAATAAAATTCATCAACCTGAGCCTGCTGGGTATTGTTTTGTGCGCGTTTGTGATCCGCACGCGAACCATCTGGGTGAGCGTTGGCGCGCATGTGGGCTGGGTCTGGATGATCAAATTGCACGGGTTGATCACGATGTTCTATCCGCCGGCGCCCCTGGTGCCCTGGCTGGGGCAACGCAACGATTTCATGGACTCGATCCTGGCCACGATCATGCTGACCGGCTTGCTGGTTTGGACTGTAATGCGGGCCGCAAATTGCGGCCGTCCCCTTCGCCGACGGCAACGGCACGGGAAGTTATGGCACGTCTTGCCGGGCGAGGAAACCCGATTCGCGGGCTGGCTTGATTCCCGGGAGCGGGCGGAAGCTGCGCCCGTCGCGCGCGTGCTGAAGGCGTATGCGGGCTGCCGCGTGACCGCGCAAGCGGGAATGATCTTGAAAGAATATCGCCCCCGGGACGGCCGACGGGGTTGGCGCTTCGGCCTTCGCCCTTCCCGCACGCGCCGCACTTTCCTGATGGGCCGCCGCCTGGCGGCTTGCGGCATTCCCACGCCGACACCGATCGCTTGGGCCGTCGAGCGCCGCTTCGGTTTGCGGCGGGCCGACAATGGTATCACGGCCGAACTGGAAAAAACCGAACCGCTGACCGCCTGGCTACAACGCCAGGTGAGCGACCCCGCAATGCGCGCTCTGGTCATGCGCGCTTACGGTCAGCTGACCGCCGCCTTCCACCGCAACGGTTTTTTCAACCGCGACCTGAAGCATGAGAACGTTTTGTGTGCGATCACTGACCCCGGGCAGTTATGGGTCGTGGATCTGGATGGCGTTCGCTGGCGCGGCTGGATTACCCGCCGGCGCGCGGCCCGGGACTTGCGGCGCGTGGGCTTGTCGCTGGCCGCAGAGGGCTGGCACAGCAAGTCTGACGTGGCCGCGTTCTTCAATGCCTATAACGCCTCCGTGCCCGCACGCCTGCGGCGCGATCAATTCCCGGAATAGCAGGGAAGTAAGGGCGTAACGGAGTATGGGGGTATGGGCGTAAAAGGCGCTCCTTGAACGTATATGCCCATACACCGATACCCCCATACTTCCTTACGTTTTCGGCCGCCCGGCCTCACCCAGCACTTTCCGCAAAAGCTGGCCGGTATATGAGCGTTCGCAGGCGGCGACTTCTTCGGGCGTGCCCGCCGCAACAACCTCGCCGCCGCTGTCACCGCCTTCCGGCCCCAGGTCAATGATGTAATCGGCAGTCTTGATCACCTCAACATTGTGTTCGATGACCACGACCGTATTGCCGGCATCGCGCAAGCGGTGGAGCACGTCGAGCAGTTTCTGGATATCCGCGAAGTGCAGACCGGTGGTGGGCTCATCCAGCAGATACATGGTTCGCCCGGTGGCCTTGCGGCTGAGCTCGGCGGAAAGTTTCAGCCGCTGGGCCTCTCCGCCGGAGAGGGTGGTGGCCGACTGGCCCAATTGGATATACCCCAGCCCGACTTCCGAAAGCGTTTTGAACTTCTGCTTGAGGGCCGGAACGCGGCTGAAAAAATCAAGGGCCTCATCAATGGTCATGGCAAGCACCTCGGCGATGGACTTGCCGGCATAACGAATTTCCAAAGTTTCACTATTATAGCGCTGGCCACGGCACTGCTCACAGGTGACATATACGTCCGGCAGGAAATGCATTTCGATCCGGAGGATCCCGTCCCCGCGGCACGTTTCACAGCGTCCGCCTTTGACGTTAAAACTGTAGCGGCCCGGTCTATAGCCCCGCACCTTGGAGGCCGGCAGACCGGCAAACAAGGTGCGCAACAACGTGAATGCGCCCGTGTACGTCGCCGGATTACTGCGGGGCGTGCGCCCGATGGGCGACTGGTCAATCACCACCACCTTGTCCAAACGGTCCATGCCCTTGATATCCTCAAACTGGCCCGGTCGTTCCTTGGACCCGTAAAACTCGCGGGCGAGGGCCCGCCGCAAAATATCGTCCACCAGCGTACTCTTGCCGCTGCCGGAAACGCCGGTCACGCAGACGAACAGGCCCAGCGGAATGCTGACCGTAATGTTTTTTAGATTGTTTTCGCGGGCGCCGGTGATGGTCAGGCGTCCACCCATGGGCGTCTTGCGCCGCGCAGGAATTTCGATGGCCAGAAGCCGGTTCAAGTAGCGCGCCGTGAGCGACCGTGTATCGGCCAACAGCTCCGGCACGGCGCCGGCAAACACAACCTCGCCACCGTGCCGGCCCGCGCCGGGCCCGAGATCCAGGACATAATCCGCCTGGCGAATGGTATCCTCATCGTGCTCCACGACCACCACCGTATTGCCCAGGTCGCGCAGGTTTTTCAGCGTGCGGATCAGGCGTTCGTTGTCGCGGTGATGCAGGCCGATGCTTGGTTCGTCGAGAACATAGAGCACACCGACCAGGCCGGAACCGATCTGGGTCGCCAGCCGGATGCGCTGGGCCTCCCCGCCCGAAAGCGTGCCGCTCTCGCGATCGAGCGTCAGGTAATCCAACCCCACGTTGGCCAGGAACTGCAGGCGCTGGCGGATTTCCTTGAGCACCTCATGCGCGATTTTCTCCTCCTGCGCGCTGATCGCCAGGCGCTCAAAATAATCCCGGGCGCCCCGCACCGGCATCCGGCACACGTCCACAATGGACTTATCCGCTATCGTACAAGCCAGAACTTCCGGCTTCAGGCGCGCGCCTTTGCAGTCCGCGCAAGGCCGGCGGCTCATGTACTGCTGAAGTCGTTTTTTGGTGAACTCGCTGTCCGTCTCCGCATAGCGGCGCGCCAGATTGGGCAGGATACCCTCAAACGGCTTAACCAGCTTGCGCCAGGCGCCGCGCCGCCAATAACCGAAGGTAATCGTTTCTTCGCCTGACCCATTAAACAAAATCTTCTGAACGGAGACGGGCAATTCCCGGAAGGGAGTGCTTAGGCTGAAATCATAATGCGCCGCCAGGGCACGCAAGAGGCCGTTATAATAGATGATCAGGCGGCGCCCCCCGCGCCGCCAGGCATGAATGGCCCCTTTCTCGATGGATAGCTCGCGGTTGGGCACCACCAGATCTTCGTCAAAAAGCAGGCGCAGGCCCAGTCCCAGGCAGGAGGGACAGGCGCCGTATGGGCTGTTGAAGGAAAAATGGCGGGGTGTCGGCGGCTCAAAGCTGATCCCGCAATCCGGGCAGGCATGCTTCTCGGAATAGAGCGTTTCGCGCCATTGGCCGCTCGGGTCCTGGTGCAGGACAATCAGCATGCCACCACCCTGGCGCAGGGCTAATTCGGCGGAATCCGTCAGGCGCGAACGGATCAGGTTGGTAATGATCAAGCGGTCCACCACGAGGTCAATGGTATGCTTTTTCTTCTTGTCCAGCGGCGGGACATGATCCAGCTCGAGGAGCGCGCCGTCCACGCGCACCCGCACAAACCCCTGGCGCCGGGCGGCCTCGAACACCTCCTCGTGCTGACCCTTGCGATCGCGCACCAGGGGCGCCAGCAGGGACAGCTTGGTCCGGACCGGCAGCTGCAGGAGACGTTCCACAATTTCCTCGGCGCTTTGGCGCGCCACGGGCCGCCCACAGCGGGGACAATGCTGGTGGCCGATGGTGGCAAACAGGAGCCGGAGGTAGTCGTGAATTTCCGTGCTCGTGGCAACAATGGAGCGGGGATTCGACCCGGCCGTGCGCTGTTCAATGGAAATGGCGGGGGATAGCCCCTCAATATAGTCCATGTCCGGCTTCTGCATCTGTTCCAGGAACTGGCGAGCGTAGGCCGAAAGGCTTTCCACGTATTTGCGCTGCCCCTCGGCATACAGCGTATCAAACGCGAGCGACGACTTCCCGGAACCGCTCAACCCCGTGATAACCGTCACCTGGTTGCGCGGAATGCGCACGGTGATGTTTTTGAGGTTGTGCTCACGCGCGCCCGCGATGACAATCCATTCCTTGCTCATAATGCACACTATGTCCTGATGCGGATTATGCCACAATTAAACGTTCTTACGCGTCCCACCGATAGCGGTGCGCATTTCGTTCGAAAAGGGCGCGTCATATCGCCCCGTCTGCGGGCTTCCCGAGCTCGCGCATACACGAGTATAGCGCTTCGCCCGGCGCGCCCTCATCCGAGGCAATCTGGCGCATCCGTTTCGAACCCCCCGACAAGTCGGGTGGACGCGAAATGCGCCCCGCGTAGCAATCATCGCACCGCCTCGACTTCCCAGTCGGGGTGCGCGATGATAAAAGATAATTTTATAAGATCTTCTTAATAAGTTTTTTCTTGCGGATGAAGACAACGATACAAATCTCGGACGGCAAAACCGTACCGGCCATTTGCTGGTTGGCGCTCAGTCCAATAAAAGCGCCATCATCAAATCGTCGTAGAACTTGCCGTGGCGAAAAACCGCCTTCTTCCGAAGGCCTTCCACAACAAAGCCAAATTTCTGGTACAGGTGAATGGCAGGGAGATTGCTTGCGAAGACCTGCAACTCTATGCGCTTGATTTTCTTCGTTTGCCTCGCCCACAGAACAGCCCGCTGCATCAAGCGGGAACCAATGCCCTTATTTCGCCACCCCTTGCCAACGGTCATTCCCAGAACAGCCACATGCATCTGAGCCTTGCTTCTGGCACGAACTCGGCATGTCAGCTCACCGACCAGTCGCCCTCCTGCCTTGGCGACCAAAAATATTGATCGTTCACTACCATGGGAATCCGCGAGCAATTTTCTTTCTTCATCGGTCGTATAGACAAACTCATCTGGGGCCAACGGCAGACAAATACCCGGCTCTGCTGTCAGCGTTTTGATGTGCTTGATCAGAGGGACTGCATCATTAGGAACTGCTTCGCGAATTATTAATTTTATCATTTTCCTATCCCTTTATGTGCAAATAATTGGTTAACAAGTCGCTTTACCCTGACAGCTTGATATTTGATTTGTTTTCAGGCGCTTTTGCCATATCCCGAATTCAAGACTGTACCAAAAAAGACGATAAACTCGCTGATGTTGCATGTCAACGGGAAACGCCGTCAGTGTCGTAAGGCCTGATTATCTGAGGGGGGAGTATCGCAACCGGACCTGCGGGCGCGATGGCGTCCGCGCCGCGCGGCGCATCGGCCCCGCCAACACAATCTTGCTCCGGTCATTATCCAGAAAATCATCTTGCACCCACGACATGCGCGCCGGGCGCCGCCTGAATATCAAGGGGCTGATGCCGGTGAAGATACGCGAGGACGGCCGCGCGTGTATCCACATCCGGGCATTCCTCCAGGCGGGACGTGCTCTGGTCCAGAATGGCTCGCAGGCGCCGAAACCGGCCACCGGCCGACGCCATGTCATAACTGTTAAACGCCATCCGTACACGCCCTTGCCCTCCGAAGCGCTCGGGCGAAGGAGGGTCGTCCGCCTTCTCCGGTCTGTCCTCCGGCGTCTGGCGTCTGTCGTCTGGCTTCTGCTTTCCGTTCAGCCGTATATTGGAAATGCGCTCGCCCGCCGGCGCCTTGGGTTTCAGGTCATAGGTCAAGCCATAGACGCCCCGAAATTCACGGGATTTGAAGAACCCGCTGTTTTCTTCCAGAATCTGGCGGAGCTCATCCAATGTCAGGTGCGCCACGCCAATATAATTATCATAGGGCACAATCCGCCAGACATCCCGCATGGTAATTCGCCCGGCGCGCAGGGATGCCTCGGTCAAGGCACGGTGGATCACCACGTCCGCCTGGACCCGCTCGGCGATGGCCCCGGCGATCAAGGTCTGGATTGCGGACTGACCACGCACGCGCGATGTTGGCTCCAGTTCGACCGCCGCAACACCAACAGCCTGATTCAGATATGTCTTTGTTTCCTGCAAAGATTTGGCCACCTGATCTTCCATGGTCTTGTCCGGAGCCACGGTGGAATCCACGGCCAGCAGTTGAATTTGTTTTGATTTGAGCCGGCGTGTCTGTGTATCGAAGACCAGTCGCGTAACGCCCAGCCACAGCCCGTAGCACCCGGCCTGGGTATAGGCCACGCCATTCACGGTCTTCCATTCCACCGCCTGGTGCGTATGCGCCCCCAAGATGACATTGAATTCAGGGAAGGCTCGTGCAATCACGTTAATTTCGTTGGCCGGATCATCGCCCCACTCCCGCCAACCCTGGTGCGCGGCCAGCACCAGGATATCCGGTTTCTGCGCCCGCACCAGCGGCATAACCCGGCGCAAGGCGACCAGGGAAGTTTCGAAAGTTACGTCGCCCAGCAGGCGCGGACGCGACCACAGGGGGATCAGCGGATTGGAAAGCCCAACGACCACCACGCGGATGCCGTCCACTTCCTTGCACAGGAAAGGAACCGCGCCCGGCAAAGCCGGTTCCTCAGAAGCAAAATCAGGCGGCGTGGCGTCGCCCTCAACGGTAAAGGAACAAGAGGACGGGCCAGCCGGAGGCTGGCCCCTACCACAGGTAGGGCTCGGCCTCCGGCCGGGCCGCGTTGTTAGTTGTCGTTCCTTGGAAGAGCGGATATTAGCCGCCAGCACGGGGATTTGAGCCTGTGCGTAGAAGTGGCGGAGCGCATCCACACCGCCGTCGAATTCATGATTGCCCGGCACCAGCGCGTCGTAGCGCAATTGCCGCACCGCTTCCACGACAATCCGACCCTGGGTTAAAAAACTTTCCGGTGAGCCCTGGATCAGGTCGCCGCAATCCACGAGGATTACGTTGGCGTCCCGGCGGCGGATCTCCTCAATGCGCGTAGCACAGCGCAGGAGCCCGCCCCCCATAACGCCGGGTCCGCCCGTAACGCCGGGTCCGCCCGTAACGCCGGGTTCGCCCGGTCCATTCTCGCGCTCCGAACTTACGGCGGCCACGTGACCGTGCACGTCGGCAGTATGCAGAAGCGTGATGGCCACCTCGCGTGCCGTAAGAGCCGGTACCAGCAGAAGGCCGACGACGGTCGCGGCGCACAGCGCCCCTCCCACAAAATAAATGCGGCTTACACCCCCGCCCCACCCCGGCGCAATCCGGTGCTTGCTTTTACGGTCTGTAGCCATTATGTTGCCTTGCAGTAACTGTTCAGACATATCCAAAGAAATTTTTTCCGCCCCGGCGGATCCGCACAGGCGGAACCACGGATATCACGAATGACATTGATAATGGGAAAACAATCCGTTCACATTTCCTTTGTCATTTTAATTTAACCTGAATCAGAAGTATCCGTGCTATCCGTGTAATCCGTGGTGAATAGTTGCGTTTTTCAAAGGAGTCCCCATGTTTTCCATTATGTTAAAATCCAAATTGCATATGGCACGCGTTACACACGTCATGCCGGAATACGAAGGTAGTCTGACCATTGACCGCGACCTGATGGATGCTGTCAAGCTGCTGCCTTATGAAAAGGTGCTGGTCTCGAACATGGCCAATGCCAACCGGTTTGAAACGTATGCCATTCCGAGTAAAGCCGGAGACGGCACGATCTGCCTGAACGGTCCGGCCGCGCAACTGGGCGCTGTGGGTGACCGACTGGTGATCCTGGCGTTCGGCGCGGTCCCGACCGACGAAGCCCGCCGGCATCGTCCCCTGGTCCTGGTACTGGATAACCGAAATAAACCTGCCGGCCCGCTCAAGGAAGTCTGAAAACAGAGGTCAGAGATCAGACGTCAGTCAGCAATCAGTT
>Ga0247841_10003602_pt1 | contig 28182 bp, 27 predicted proteins | sample LaCruzMarch2015__2_FD_192410 | JGI IMG/M metagenome (GOLD analysis project Ga0247841, IMG submission 192410) | Freshwater microbial communities from meromictic Lake La Cruz, Castile-La Mancha, Spain - LaCruzMarch2015_18m | ecosystem: Environmental > Aquatic > Freshwater > Lake | place: Spain... | reverse complement strand
GCGTAAAGGATAAAATGGCAAAGATAGAGATAAACGGTAATTTTCATACTGTAAAACAAAAAGGAATGTCTCCATTCGAAATGGGTAAGTATTCGGAGTACCGGGAGAAATGGAATAAATACCCGTTAGAAAGAATCGTAGGCAGGTTTCCTATTCACCTAGACATAGAGGCAACCACGGCATGTAATTTAAGATGCCCATTTTGCATCACAACGCATGCCAAGTTCAAAAAAGGCTTTATGGATATCGGTCTGTATAAGAAGATTATAGACGAGGGCAGCGAAAAGGGGCTTTATTCTTTAAAACTCAATTGGAGAGGCGAGTCACTTCTGCATCCGAGGCTTTTCGAGATGATATCATATGCAAAGGAAAAAGGGATAATAGATGTCTTTCTAAACACAAATGCAACGTTAATGACGGAAGATATTGCCAGGAAAATGATTAAATCCGGGCTCGATAGGGTGATTATTTCGTTCGAAGGACATGAGAAAAAGTTTTACGAATCTCAGAGGGTGGGCGCTATCTTTGAAAAAACAGTGGAGAATATCAAAAAACTCATGGAATTAAGAAAGGAAACAAACAGCTCTTTTCCGTGGGTGCGCATACAGACCGTTCTCTTAGACGAGCTCAAGCCTACCATAGAAAAGTATGCGGAATTTTGGAATGATATAGTAGATGAGGTTGCATATGTCGATCTTAAGAACGAAGTTAAGCGCGTCACTGTTGGGGAGAGCGATTGGGCCTGTCCGCAGCTCTGGCAGCGTCTTACGATCGCATGGGATGGCAAAATAATGCCCTGCGTAAATGACACATTTTGCGAGATGTGCATAGACACGATACCGGATATTACCGTAGAGGATGCCTGGAGATCAGAGAAATTGAATAAGATGAGGGGAATCCATAACGAGGGGCACGCCCACACTATAAAAGGGTGTTTGGATTGTCCTCTGAGATCTGCGCAGATAAAAAAATAACAAAAGAGGAGATTTACTATCATGGATGATCTAAATCTTAAAGGTTTCAGGGTCCTGGTAACCGGCTCCTCGGGTGGGATAGGTAAAGTTTTAGTAAAAGATCTTTTGGGCCGCGGCGCTTTTGTCGGGGCCCATTATTTTAAAAATAAGCCGGATATAAACGAATTAACATCCGGACTTCCATCCAAATTGAAAAAGAATGTTCATATACTGAAGGCCGATCTAAGGGCAAAGAAAGAAACAGAAGGTCTTTTTAATGAGTTCATAAGCTGGAAGGGCGGTATCGATGGGCTTGTTAATAACGCCGGAGACGTGTGTGTGCGGAAAAGTTTTTTAGATGTCAATGAAGACGAGATAGATCACGAGCTGTCCTTAAATTTAAAGGCACCATTTTGGCTGTCCAGGTTGACTATTAAAAATATGGAGAAAAATAAGACCAAAGGCGCCATCGTGAATATATCGAGCATAGCGGCAAAGTACGGGGGGAGCCTGTATACTGTTTTCTATGGTCTTGCGAAGTCTTCCTTGGAGCTTATGACATCTTCACTGAGCAGATACTGCGCCCCTCTCGGGATAAGGATCAATACTTTAAGGCTGAGTGTTTTTGATACGCCATTTCACGACCGCCATCCTAAGGATCTTAAGAAAAGGATTGAAATGATACCTGCAAAAAGGATGGGGTCTCCGGAAGAAGCCTCGTGGTGGATAATGTGTCTTTTGAGCAAAAAGTCGGATTTTATCAACGGACAAACAGTTTCATTGACAGGAGGAGAATGAATAAGGTGATTCGTAAACTACAGGCAGCGTGTTTTTATTTTAGGCTATTTATACATAGATTGCTGGGGTTGCCGGCGCAAACCCCCGAAGAGATAGCTATTTTGAAGAAATTATTTGCAGCCTATAACGGAAAGTCTTTGAAGGTTTTCGAGTGGGGGAGTGGTTTGAGTACAGTGTATTATAGTAAATATTTACGCGCCCAAAACGCGGACTTTACCTGGGATGCCGTGGATAATCATAAAGGGTGGTATGAGCAGCTTAGCAAAGTGATTTTTAATCTTGGATTAAGCGATAGGGTGAAATTGTACTTAAAAGAGTTTCTCCCCTTTTGGCAAAAGGCCGGTTGGGGGCAGGTACCGCCGCCTTGCGGTAAATTTGCACCGCAGAGCCAAAATGAAAAAGATTATATTAACATGCCGAAGATATTGGGAAAAAAATTCGACGTTTTGATAATTGACGCTCGTTTTCGCCGCCGCTGTTTGGAAGTGGCAAAAGATGTATTGGCTTCCAATGGGGTAGTTGTAATGCACGATGCCCAGAAGCCATATTATCTCGTAGATATAGGTAACTTTACCCACTCCCGGTTGATGGATACCGGTCACTGGTATTGGGGGCAAAATCCCGGCTGTAAATTATGGCTGGGCAGCATGAATAGTAAGCTTGTCGCGGATAAGGTCGTCTGACTTATGTTTAAAGTACTATTCGTTTATCCCAATGGAAAGCTCTTAAATCCACCTCCGGTTTCAATCGGTATTTTTACGGCTCTTCTTAAGGCCCACGGCTTCGAATTAGCCCTATTTGACACCACGCTTTACGATGACTCCAAAGAAAAAAGTTCCGATGATGCCAAGCAGGAGAGCCTGCAGGTAAGACCATTTAGTTACGGCGAGCGCGGGGTAACTATTAAAACAACTTCCATGGAAGAAGATCTTAAGAATATCATATCTGAATTTAAACCCGATCTTATCTGCGTTTCCACCTTAGAGTGCACCTATCCAATGACCCTAAAGATGCTTGATGTCATCGAAAAATTTAATGTGCCGGTCATTGTTGGCGGGGTTTTTGCCACCTTTGCTCCTGAGATCATACTGGCGCATAAGGCTGTTACCATGGTTTGCTTAGGCGAAGGAGAAGAGGCCCTGCTTGAACTTTGTTTACGCATGCGCAATAAAGAATCTTTCGAAAATATTAAAAATATCTGGGTGAAGAGAGATGGTAAGGTTATAAAAAATAAGCTGGCTTCGCCGGTAGATATCAATAAAATCCCCGTACCGGATTATAGTTTGTTTGCTCCCGAACGGTTTATGCGCCCTATGGCCGGCAAAGTCTATTTGACCGTGCCGATTGAAACTAACCGCGGCTGTCCTTATACCTGTACTTTTTGTAATTCACCATCAATGGCCCGGCTTTATCGTGATAGCTCCGGAGGGGCGTATTTTCGTAAAAAGACAATCGCTAAAATTAAAGAAGAGATAAAATTTTTAGTAAAACTATGGAGCGCAGAGTATGTATATTTTTCTTCGGACACATTTTTAACCCTTACCGATAAAGAGTTTGACGAATTTATAGATTTCTATAGCGAGATTAAAATACCATTTTGGATGCAATCGCGGGTTGAAGGAATTACGCCCTACCGCGTAAAGAAATTAAAAGAGGTCGGTTGTCATCGCATGTCTATAGGGCTCGAGCATGGAAACGCTGAATTCCGGAAGAATATATTAAAGAAAAAATTTGATAATGACAAAATAATACATGCGGCCAAGATCATAGCTGATGCCGGGATACCTCTTACCGTAAATAATATTATCGGTTTTCCGGAGGAAAATCGGGAGCTCATTTTTGATACAATCGAGCTTAATCGGCAACTTGTTTTCGATACGGTTAATGCGGCGATTTTTGCGCCTTTTCACGGCACGTATTTGCACGAATTTTGTGTAAAAAAAGGTTATATCTGTCCTGACTTTACCCCGGGCTCGATCAATGTTGAGGTGTCGCTTAATATGCCTCAGCTTCCCAAGGATGTAATTAGAGGATTGCATAGAACATTTGCGATGTATGCCCGCATGCCGAAAAAATATTGGCCAAAAATCGAACGCGCAGAAAAGTTTGATGAACAGGGCAACGCCGTTTTTAAAGAGTTGCAGCAGATATATAAGGAGAGCTACTTTAAATGAAAAAAAATAAAATACTTAAGGTCGGCATCGCCGGCTACGGTGTTGTTGGTAAACGGCGGCGTTGTTTTATCGATCTGCATCCAAATATGCGGACGGCTGCAGTTTGCGATCAAAAATTTGAGAAGCAGGGGATTCTCTCGGATGGGGTGCATTATTTTGCGAATTACAAAGACTTGCTAAGGCATCCTATCGATGTACTGTTTGTGTCCCTGCCGAATTATTTAGCGGCCGAGGTAACTATGGCGGCTCTGAAAAAAGGTATTCATGTTTTTTGTGAGAAACCGCCGGGTCGAGATGTCCAGGATATCGAAAAGGTTATTAAGGTTGAGAAGCGGCATCCGGGCATTGTGCTTAAGTACGGCTTTAATCACCGATACCATAATTCAGTGCGTGAGGCTCTGAGGATAATACAGTCCGGAGAACTGGGGAAAGTCGTGAACCTGCGGGGCGTATATGGTAAGAGCAAGATCCTTACTGCCGGAGGGGAATGGCGTGCGGAGCGGAAGTATTCCGGCGGCGGTATTCTGCTCGATCAGGGTATTCATATGGTCGATCTTATGAGATTATTCTGCGGAAAATTTGAAAAGGTAAAGAGTTTTATATCGAACGATTATTGGATGCACGATGTTGAAGATAATGCTTTTGCAATCATGCAAGATACCAGGGGCCGGATTGCAATGCTGCATTCCAGCGGAACGCAGTGGCAGCACCGTTTTTCTCTGCATGTGACACTATCTGAAGGGTATTTAGAGCTTCAGGGGATCCTTACCGGCTCTAAAAGTTACGGAGAGGAGAAATTGGTGGTGGCTAAACGTGTCGACTCTCCGGTCGGAACATTAAGCGAAGAAGTGATCTCCTACCTCGATGACAATTCCTGGGGTGATGAGGTAAATGAATTTGCGAAAGCCATTGTAAGTAAGAGTAAGATAAAGTTCGGGGGGAGCGAAGATGCGCTTGAAACGATGAAACTTGTATATCGTATTTATTATGCCGATCCCAAATGGCGTAAAAAGTATTCAATACGCAATCCTGACAGATACACATCGTAAGAAAGAGGAGGGTTCGACTGTGCAAAACAACATAAAGGGTTTGCTTGATTCTGCCGCAGGCTTACGAGAGTTTTCAAAGGGATATTTTAAGTACTTGGAAAAACTTTTGGATGAAACAGATCTGAATAGCGTTACTGCCTTTGCAAAGGAGCTTGAGGAGGCCAGGCAGTCCGGAAGTACGATATTTTTTATCGGAAACGGCGGCTCGGCTGCTACGGCTTCTCATATGGTCAATGATTTCGGCACGGACATAAAAAAAAGAACAGATACGGATAAGCCGTTTCGAGTTTTATCGCTAAACGATAATTCAGCGGTTATGCTGGCTGTCGCGAACGACTCCGGCTATGACAAGTTATTTGTAAACCAGATCAAGATACTATACAAGCCCGGGGATAAGCTTGTGGCAATTTCCGTCAGTGGCAACTCTGCAAATGTAGTAGCTGCGGCAGAATGGTTCAAGGCAAAAGGCGGAACGGTATTATCCTTAACAGGTTTTGACGGAGGAAAGTTAAAAGCGATATCCGACGTAACTATTCATATCAGATCGGAAAAGGGGGAGTTTGGTCCGGTGGAGGACGTCCATCTGGTGATGGGGCACTTACTGTCCTATTGGCTTCAATCCGAGATACAAAAACAACAAAAAGCCGGCAAAAGGTAGGATCGATGAGAGGACAATTTAAAATAAAAGTGCTGATAGGGCCGTCAACGTTTGCCGTTAATGACAAGAGGCCTTTAGAGTATCTGTTAAAAGAAGGGGCCGAGATCGTAGCAAATCCTTACAAGCGTAAATTAACAAAAGAAGAGGTTGTCGGTTTATTGTCGAGCGATGTAAATGGTTTGATTGCCGGATTGGAACCTCTCGATAGAGATGTTTTAAAGCACTCCAAGTTAAAGGTGGTATCCAGATCAGGGGCGGGCATGTCGAATGTAGATCTGGCAGCGGCCGAAGAATTTCATATAAAAGTTTATAATACACCGGATGCTCCCACAGTAGCGGTTGCAGAGATCACCGTAGCCGCAATGCTCGATCTGTGCAGATCTATCAGCGGCATGAACGGTAAGATGCATAGCGGAAAATGGGATAAGAGTATAGGTATTCAATTAAGCGGGAAGACCGTATTGATCATAGGCTTCGGCAGGATCGGGCGGAAAGTCGCTTCTTTTTTGAAGCCATTCGGCGTTAAATTATTGGTTTGCGATCCACATGTAAGCGAAGTCGGAGAGGACATTGACCTGCTCAGGTTAGAAGATGCCTTGCCGAAAGCCGATATAATAACCATCCATTCAAGTGATGACAGCGAGATTATCGGTGAGAAAGAATTCGCCTTAATAAAACCCGGCGTTTTTATTCTAAACTCCGCCAGGGGCGCTGCAATTAACGAGCCGTCCCTGATAAATGCGCTGAATGCCGGAATAGTGCGCGGGGTCTGGATGGATACTTTTATCGAAGAACCATACTCGGGAAAATTGATAGAGTATCCGCAGGTATTATTGACACCCCACATAGGATCTTATACGTCCGAATGCCGCAGCATTATGGAGATGCAGGCAGCTTTAAACTTGATAAAGGGGCTTAAAGGATGATCAAAATGGATCCTAAGGCGGCATTAAAGATAGCAATACAGGCGGCATCAGCGGCGGGAAAGTTCCTTCTCGATAACAGTAAATCAATTATAGAAGTCGACAAGGAAGAAGGCCGTGATATTAAATTAAAGGCCGATCGTAACTCGGAACGGATAATCCTGGATTTTTTAAAAAAAGGCTCGGATTTTCCTATCCTTTCCGAGGAGAAAGGGGCTATCGGCACCGATGGCGCAGAATTTAAGTGGATAGTAGATCCGCTGGATGGAAGTTTAAACTATATGCGAGGTATCCCATTGGCCTGTGTTTCAATAGGGCTTTGGAAAGATACCGAACCTATTTTGGGGGTGGTCTATGATTTTAATAGATCAGAGCTTTTTTCTGGAATCGTCGGCAGCGGGGCGTGGTTGAATGACCGGAAAATTTGCGATAGCACTATCGACAAGAAGGAAAAAGCGGTTTTGTGCACGGGGTTTCCTGTGAGTACCGATTTTTCCACGGGATCGCTTACTGACTATATAGGAAGAATACAGGAATATAAAAAGATACGTCTTTTCGGGTCGGCAGCTCTATCCTTAGCTTATGTGGCTTGCGGCAGGGCCGATGTTTATCTGGAAAATGGTATCAGGATATGGGATGTTGCCGCGGGCCTGGCCCTGGTGAAATCTGCCGGTGGATCGGTCAGATATAGTTTACAGGCAGGGAACAATACTTTGAAAGTACAGGCAAGTAACCGGCACTTTAAATGTTGAATGTTTTTCTACTCGTAGTGACTGAAACGGATAAACAGCTCTTGATAAAGAACATATGACATTAAAAAACATAATTGTCTATCTCATGTTTCTGTTTTACTTGATATTCGGAATTTCATTTTTAGTGGTTGGATCCAACGATATTTTTGATTGGAAGTCTTGTGTACTCTCGTTATTAATTGTGTTGTTTCTCGGGCTGATTGTCAAATTTAGCAATTCTTATCTTTTTGTTCAGAGCGTTGTGATGGCGATATTCTTTTCGCTTTTTATTATACCGCGATTGCTCACTTACCTTCTAATACCTGGTACTATCAATTTTTCATTCGGGATAACAGTTACCAGCGGGCAGGTTAATAAAGCTATTTTTTATATGTTTATCGGGGCCATCTTCATATACGCCGGTTTCTTATTTGCAGAAAGAGTATTCAAACGTTTCATGGCGAATGCTAGGCCATTCACCAGTTCAGCGCAATACCATAACAGTGTTATTATTAGTGTTTTTCTTATTACAATAATAGTGGGCTGGTACATTCGGCATATTCTTGGCGTAAGCGTTTATATCAATAAATATTCCGGCGCTCATAATTGGCTGATCCAATCCTTGGTTACAATCTTTAATATTGATACCGTTTTCTTTATGATATGGGGCGCGCTTTTAACTAGGAACATTTTTGATAAAAAAACTTTTTTTATCGGTTTTTTTATCACTATAGTTTTTGTCGCTATCGCATCATTAAATGGCTCTAGAGGCGGCGCTATAAGGGCAGATATGATGATCTTTATTATACTTCTCTGTATAAAGGGTAATTTCAGAGTAGTCTTCAGGTATGCCGCAATATTCCTTGTCGTACTGCTCTTGGGTTATATGATCTGGCCTTTTTGCATGCAAAAAAGGATAGAGGTTGCCTCTATAGATCGTAAGATCGAAGCGTATAAAAAAATATACGGGATTACTAAAGAAGGAGCTGCTGCGGAGCGAAGAAGAAGCTACAGGACAGTAAAACCCAATTTGAGAGGATTGTTGCTTTATAAAAATCCACAGAAACATCTCTCGGAAGTAATGAACCGTATGGGTGTGTGCGACAATGAGATAATAATACTTTCGATCGATGCCGAACCCAAGGCCAAGGCGAAATATATGAACATGTCTTATGCGGCCAAGAATATTGCGAATCTTATCCTGCCTGGCGTGGTTTTTAAAGATGCCGAGATCAATACTTCAAGAGTCTTGCCGATTCTTTATCGTGCCTTTAATGATGAGTATTTGGAAACCGGAGGATATGCCAGCGACTTTTATACTCCATGGGGCATATTTTTCCTGATTTTTGGATGGTGGAAAGGATGGCTGATGCTTTTCGCCGCCGCCGCAGGGGCTCATGGCGCATATCTTCTTACAATGCGTTTTAGCGGAAGGTTCCGGTACTACATGGGCGCGCTGTGCGTTTTTTCTGTAAGTTATATGTTTTTTTGCAATATGGGTATAGATCACTGGATATCATGTTCAGTGCTCATACTGGTTTCCGGCGCAATATCGCTTATTTTGCTTGAGTCGGGGGAATTTATATTCAATAAGATAAAGCCGCTGATAAATCAAAAGTCTCTTTATTAATGTGGATTGCCATATCGTCGGTCAAGGGGGCGTCTCTAACCACGTAGAACGTAAAAAGATTAAATAGAAAATCATCTGCAGTAAATATGAGGGGGTGCGACAGTCAAAATGCCGACTTTTGCCGTAGTTATTCCTACGAAGAACAGGACACAAGACCTTCTCTCTGCTGTCAGAAGCGTTCTTTTACAGAATAAATTGCCGGATGAGCTTATTATAGTTGACCAAAGCGTTAGTAATGCGGCCGATAGCCTTATACGCTCCCTCCTGATCGATCATAAAGATATAGATTATAAATATATTTTCGATAGCACGCTGGCCGGGCTGACTGCTGCCAAAAATGCGGCTATCAAAGTGTCAAGCAGCGATATTCTCCTCTTTATAGATGACGATATAGTACTTGATAAAAACTTTATCCAGACAGTATTATGGGTTTTTAATGAGAGGAAAGAACTTTCCGGAGTAGGCGGAATCGTGGAATTGCCTGCCCATAAGCAGAGCCGCCTGCGGGGGTTTGTTACATCACTTTTCAGGATAGGTCCTTTCAGGGATGCAAGGGTATCGCTTCAATATGGCTGCTATGGCAAAGACATGGATATAATCCCTGCAAAATTTCTTTCAGGAGGGCTTTCTGCCCTGCGCAAAGATTTATTTCGGCATATGGAGTTTGACAGCTCTCTCAAAGGCGCATCGGTCATTGAGGATATCGATTTTTATTCTCGTGCAAAAGATTTTAAATTTGCTTTGGCACGGAAGGCGGTAGCTTTACATAATTTTTCTCCTGTAAGCAGGGAAGGGTTACGACGCAGCTTTGAGCAAAAATGCGCAGGTTTTGCATATGTTTTTTATAGGCATATCCCTAAGACGCCGTATAATGTTTTTGCGTTTTTCTGGAGGAATGTAGGTTTTTTTATTGACGCAATTTCTGAATCGCTGCGCTATAAGACCTTCGATCCGATTCTGGGCAGTATAAACGGCTGGCGAAAATCATCGAAGAAAAATTTTTAGGCTTCAGTCTTTGCTAATAAAGGGTTTTGTTTATGAAACAGGGTATAGCGGCTGTAACCGGAGGCACAGGTTTTATCGGTAGGCATCTCGTGCGCTTACTTTTGTCTGACGGTAAACCGGTAAGAGTGTTAACCAGGGATATCCGCAAAGCAAAATCGATCTTACAGGGTGAGGTAGAGTATTTCGAAGGAGACCTGTCCGATATTGAGCAGTTAAGCCGGTTTCTTTCCGGCGCCGAGCATGTATTTCATTTGGCTTCCGAATTAAAAGATAAAACATCGATGTATGAAACCAATGTTTTAGGCACGAAGAATGTTCTTAGTGTTTTAGAAAAGACACAGTTTAAAAAGTTTATCTATTTAAGCAGCGCAGGAGTAACCGGCCAAAAAAAATATAATTTAATAGATGAAAAGACTCAGTGCAGTCCATCGAATGAGTATGAACAGTCTAAGTGGGATGCAGAACGGCTGGTGTTTGAGTTTGCCGGGCAAAAGCGAAAAGATATCTCGATCTTGCGTCCGACGAATGTTATCGGGGAGGATAAAGATAATCCCGAAGATAGCTTTTACCGGTTTATACGCCAGATAAAAAAGAACCGTTTTTTTTATATCAATCATGGGGATGGGACGGCTAATTATATCTATGTGCGGGATGTTGCCAAAGCATTAATCGAGCTATCTGAATCCGATGCCGCAAACGGAGAGATATTTATCATAAACGATCAATCCTTGATGCGCGATGTTGTTGAGTGCATAAAAACCTTTTGCCATATTAACAACAGAACTGCAAGTTTGCCGTATTTACCGGTTTTAGCGGCAAGCGCAGTTGTTCATGCTATCTATCCCGGATTTGTTCTTTCCCCGGCCAGGGTAAAGGCACTGTATTCACCATATCAGTATTCGTCACAAAAAATTGAGAGGCAACTGGGGTTTAAGCTTGAATATGGTATTAAGAATGGTCTAATGCGGACTATTGAATGGTTAGAAAACAAAAAGTGGATATGATAAAAAACGATCTTTCCGGAAATGGGCGTCCTGTGCGTTTATGCATAATGACCACTGTGCCCATTACAGTAGTATTTTTTTATGAAAAACAATTCGACTTCTTAAAAGAAAAAGGTTTTGATGTTACGGTTATCACCTCGCCGGATAACATGCTGGATAAACAGATTTCCAAGAGCTGCCGGCTAATATTGATTCCGATGGTTCGGGGCATATCGTTTTTTCGGGATATGATTTCTTTATGTAAAGTTTTTCATGAAATTCGCAAAGGACAGTTTGATATAATTCAATATTGTACGCCCAAAGCAGCGATGTTAGGCAGTATAGCGGCTTTTGTTTTACGCGTTCCCGTTCGGTTATATCTTATGTGGGGATTGTATTACACCGGACAGAAAGGCGTGAAACGGTTACTTATGAAATCGGCAGAGAAGGCTATCTGTGCTTTAAGTACCCACATTTCTCCGGATAGTAAAAGCAATTGTGACTTTGCTGTAGAAGAAAAACTTTGCCCAGCTTCAAAAATCAGCGTTGTAGGCGAAGGCAGTGCTAGCGGTATTGATCTGGAAAAATTTAATGTCGAAAAATTAAGACCAGCCGGTATTGAAATCAGAAAGAGGTATGATATACCCGAGAAAGCATTTGTGATAGGTTTTGTAGGCAGGCTCAGGAGTGACAAAGGTATCCATGAACTGGTTTTGGCTTTCAAACAACTATTCAGCAGGCATCCGGATATTTATTTACTTTTAGTTGGACCTTGGGAGGCAGACTTATCGAAAATAGGGGAAGAAGAGGAAAATTTTATACGCAGTCATGATAAAAATGTTATTTACGTAGGATATCAAGAAAAAGTAGAGGAATTTATGGCGGCAATGGATGTTTTTGTTTTGCCGTCTTATCGGGAAGGCTTTGGAATGGTCAATATTGAAGCTTCTGCAATGGGGTTACCTGTTGTTTCCACCTCAATCAATGGGGTAAAAGATTCCGTTATAGCCGATACAACCGGTTTTTTGGTCCCGGTCAGGTCAGCGGAGGCCTTAGTTGAAAAGATCGAGATGCTTGTAAATGATGAAAAATTACGCAAAGATATGGGGAGCGCCGGCAAGAAATGGGCGGTAAAGTTTGAACAGAAATCGCATTGGGAAAAGATATTTCTACATAGGCTTAATCTGTTGGAAAAAACCGGTAATTATCATTATGATCGCGGAAGTAAAAATATAACGGCATGCCGCGGATGATCATGTGCAACTTGTTTAGGGAGTGATATGAAAAAAATATACTGGTTGACAGGGCACTCGGGATCCGGGAAAAGTACGATCGCTAGAATACTCCAGAAAGAGATCGACTGCGTTGTTCTTGACGGAGACGAAATGCGGGAATGCATTTCTCTTGGGGTCGGTTTTTCCAGGAATGAAAGGCGGGTTCATAATATTAAGGTTGCAAGATTAGCCAAAGTCCTTTCCCGGCAAAAAATGGTCGTGGTGTCTGTCATAGCACCTATGAAAGAAGTGAGAAAAGAGATTGAAAAGATTTGTGAGCCGGTATGGGTGTATGTCAAACGGACATTGCCTAAAAGAAAAGGTCATTTTTATGAAGAGCCCGAAGGTTATTTTACCGTGGATCACGATAAGCTAAGCGCAAAAGAAAGTGCCGAAAAAATAAAAAACATTATTCAACGGACACTTTCGCATAAAAGAAAGCGGAACGATGCCAAATAAAAAAATCATATGCACCTTAGGTCCGGCTTCTATGAATAAATTTACGATCAAACGCCTGGAAGAAATTGGTGTGAGTCTTTTCAGGATAAATCTTTCGCATACCAAACTCGAAGATGTAGCGGATATCATACGCTTCGTGCAAAATTTAACAAGGATTCCGGTTTGCCTTGATACGGAAGGAGCACAGATACGTACTGGGAATCTGGAAAAGAAAAGTATTTTTTTACAGGATAATGCTATTGTTCGAGTACCGGTTAAGGCATTATCCGGACACGCCAAAGAATTTAATTTTTATCCGAACGACATTATAAAGCGCTTAATGCTGGGCGATATCATCAGCATCGATTTTAACTCTGTACTGGTTCGGGTGGTAGAAAAGGCCTCGGGCTACATTATTTTACGCGTTTTGAGCGGAGGGATAGTAGGGCAGAATAAGGCGGTAACGGTCGACCGTGATATTATTCTACCGGTATTAACGGTAAAAGACCGGAAAGCTTTATCGATCGGTATGAAAATGGGCATTAGGCATATAGCGCTTTCTTTTGCGAGCCGACCCGAAGACGTTGACGAGGTTCGCAAAATTGTACCAAAAAACACCAGCATAATTGCAAAGATAGAATCCGTAAGAGGGGTAGAGAACTTTCTTAAAATTGCCGAAAAATCATACGCCTTGCTTATAGATAGGGGTGATTTATCACGACAGATATCAGTCGAGCAAATTCCGATGATCCAAAAACACATCATACGGGCGTCAAAAAAGATTGGGGTAAAAATATTTGTTGCAACAAATCTTTTGGAATCGATGACCAAGTCCTTGACACCTACGCGCGCGGAAGTTAATGATGTCTTTAGCACTTTAAACGACGGTGCCGACGGCCTCGTTCTAGCAGCCGAAACGGCAATAGGGCGCTATCCTATAAATTGCGCGGCTATGATATCGAGAATTATAAAGGAGTTTAATAATTCTGCCGTATTCTCCTCCGTCAGTAGCATGCAAAACAGCGTTAAGCTTTTATCGAAAGAACCGCATGGAGGTATCCTTGTAAACAGCATTAATTATGACCTTGGTATGGAAGATATCGAAAAATATATGAAGCTGGAAGTTGATAGAACCGTTTTAATGGACGCCGAACAGATAGCGGTAGGAACTTTTTCACCGTTAAGAGGATTTATTGATAAGAAGAACTTAGAGACTGTGCTCAATGATTATCGTCTAATTGATGGCACAATATGGCCTTTGCCGATCATGCTGCAAACAACGCGTGAAAATGTAATTCGTTTAAGAGGGCGGAATAGAATTGCGCTAACTCTTGCCGGAACTTCCGACGTGTATGCTCTCTTGGATTTGGAAGATATATATACATATGATCTTGATAAAATGGCAAAAAAAATATTTGGAACGGACCACGAAGGGCATCCTGGGGTTGGAATGCTTAAAGGCCGAGGTAAATATTTTTTAGGAGGAAGAGTAATCCTGATAAAAAGACTTCCGACAAGTAGTAAATGTTTTGAAATAACACCCCGGGAAGCACGATTAATCTTTGAGCACAAAGGGTGGAGTAAGATTATCGGGTTTCACACTAGAAATGTAATGCACCGTGTGCATGAACATATACAAAAGTACGCTTTAGATAAGTATCATTGTGATGGGCTTTTTGTGCACCCGGTCGTAGGACCGAAAAAAAACGGAGATTATAGCGCCGATACGATCTTAAAGACCTATGATATGATGATCCTAAATGGGTACCTGAAGGGGAAGATATTTTTGGGTGCTTTTCAAAGTTATTCAAGGTATTGCGGGCCAAGAGAGGCGATTTTTACTGCAATATGCAGGAAAAATTTCGGTTGCAGCCATTTTATCGTGGGCAGAGATCATACCGGAATCGGAAATTACTACGATCACGATTCAGCAGAGAAATTATTTAACCGCCTAGGTGATATAGGTATTGAACCCATATTTTTTGGAAATGTGAGTTATTGTAAAAAATGTGAAGATTATGTAAACCAATGTAGTCACGGTGAAAAACATAGGATACACATAAGCGGGAGCAAGGGTAGAGAGATTCTGAAATCGTGGGTACGGCCTCCAGAGTGGTTTATCAGGAAGGAGATTTCGAATTTCATATTAAAACAAATGAAAGACGGGGTAAAAGTTTTTGTAAAAGATGAATATGGAGAATAGATGGGTCTGATAAGATCGTATAAAGAAAACAAAATGATGGGGAGAGACCTTAATTGGTGGTTTCGTAAAGGCCTTTTGGGTGTAACTCACCCAGATCTGTTATTACTAAGGGGATGCTATAACGTGAACAGATGTATAGCGGACACTCTCTCCGGATTGGGCTACTACAAATATCCTCATCGCATTATTTTTTTGGCTGGTATGGCCATGAGCGGGTCTACGTGGGTGAAAAACTTGTTGGCGCATATACCGGGATATTTCACTCGTACCGAACCGATGCCCAGGGAAATAGCTTCGCAAGGCGGTATAGTGGATTCGTTTTTTAACTATGTACCCAAAAGAGGTTATAGCCTGTTTAAAACTCACATTGTACCTTCGCGCGAAAATCTGGATTGTCTATTTAGAAACGATGTCAAAAAGATATTGGTGACTTATCGTGATCTGCGGGATGTGGCAGTAGCGCGTTACTACCGTTTGTCAAGGTACCCGTTTCCTGGATATGACTCCGATCATAAATTTAATTATTCCAAAATTGATAAGGAGAAAGCTCTTGAGGATTCCATAGAAGTTGTGGCAAAGCGTTTTGTTCCGTGGATCCGAGGCTGGTTTAAGAACAGAGAGTTATTTCCAGAACGGTTTCTTTTTTTTACGTTCGAAGAACTTAAAGGCGATACCGCGGGAACCTTTGAAAAGATGTTAAAATTTTACGACATATCCATTTCTCCTGATATGAAAAATAAGATTATTATCGGAGCCAGGGGAAAAGGAACTATGGTTCAAAATATTGAGGCGTCCGGAATTTTGCCGTGGGGGTACTCTTCTAATTTCCGCTTAGGCAAAATAAGAGGATGGGAGCAGGAGTTTACAAAAGCGCATATTAGAAAGTGCAAGGATCTATTCGGCGATGCGCTTGTCGAATTGGGATACGAAAAGGACCTAAATTGGTAAAACATTTTTTTGATTTTATTTTGGCTTTAGTCCTGATGATCGTATTCAGTATTCCGATGTTGGTTATTGCCGCGTTAATTAAATTAATGTCAAAAGGGCCGGTTATATTCTGGACAGAGCGTGTTGGCAGGAATAATGCTATTTTCAAAATGGCTAAATTCAGGACTATGAAATTAAACACGCCCCAAATAGCCACTCACTTGATGAAAAACCCTGAAGAATATTTGATTCCCGGGGGAGCGTTTCTGCGTAAGCATAGTCTTGATGAATTGCCGCAGTTATTCAATATCTTAAAGGGAGATATGAGTTTTGTAGGGCCGCGACCCGCACTTTTTAACCAGGATGACCTTGTAGGGTTACGTACGAAGAAGAATATCCAGAAGCTCATCCCTGGGGTTACCGGTTGGGCTCAAATAAACGGAAGAGACGACTTGCAGATACCCGCGAAAGTGTCTTTTGACGAGTATTACCTGAATAACCGCTCCTTCGCCTTTGATCTTTATATCATTTTTCTGACCATGATAAAGGTTATAAAGAGGGAAGGCATCCAACATTAAAAAATCCTATAGACTAATTGCTAAAATCATATTTTAGTATATAATATAGAGCTATGGGCTTAAAAGAGCTGGTTCTTAGATTCCGGCGTTTAATCATTGTAATCATTCACTTTATCTTAGTGGTTTTGGCCTATATACTTGCCTTTTATCTGCGTTTTGATTTTAGAGTCGATAGCAGTCAATGGCAGATAATAATCAGAACTCTTCCCATCCTCATCCCCATCAAGTTGGTTATCTTTTCATACTTAGGGCTTTATTCCGGTTTGTGGAGATACGCAGGTATAGATGATATCTGGAGGATCTTTAAGGCACATGTTTTAGCTACATTGTGTTTTATTTTTGCGGTCATGTTCATCCATACTTTCGTTGGTTTTCCGCGTTCAGTTTTTGTTTTGGATTTTATCTTAAGTTTTGGCTTTATAGCGGGTATTCGTTTTGCTAACCGGCTAGTCAGGGAGAAATTTCGTCCTGAAAATAAGACTAAGCGTAAAAAAGCTTTAATTGTAGGTGCGGGTGAGGCCGGGGTTATGGTCTTAAAGGAAAGCCGGTCGAACCTTAAGGCCGATATAGAGATAGTTGGGTTTATTGATGATGACCGGCAAAAAAGAAACCAGCGCATTCAGGGGGTAAGTATTTTAGGCTCCCGCGATGATATCTCCTCCATCGTTAAAGAATATGGTGTTGAGGATATCATAATTGCTATTCCTTCGGCCAAAGGAGAGGTGATAAGGAGCATCATTACGCATTGTAAGGCATCTTCAGTAAAGATCAGGATCGTTCCGGGCTTACAGAAGATAATAAGCGGAGATCTGGAGGTTAAACCCCGAGAAATAAAGCCCGAAGATCTTTTAGGCAGAGAATCAGTTACTATTAACGAAGAGGAGATTAAAAAATATCTATTCGAAAAGGTGGTTTTAGTTACCGGAGCCGGCGGCTCGATAGGGTCGGCTTTATGCAGACAGATCGTGAAATTTAATCCTAAAGAGATTTTGCTATTTGACCATAATGAGAATAACGTTTATTATTTAGGTATTGAGTTTCTGACGAAATACCGGCATATCAAGTTCAGGACTATAATCGGAGATGTGAGAGACGTAGGCTTGCTGAAGAGCATCTTCTCTCTCTATAAACCTGAGATTGTTTTTCACGCGGCAGCGCATAAGCATGTCCCGCTCATGGAGGAGAATCCAGTGGCGGCAGTTAAAAATAATATCATCGGCAGCAGAAACCTTATCTATGCGGCTAACCACTACAAGGTTGAGAGATTTATTTTTATATCTACCGACAAGGCGGTAAATCCCACAAGCGTTATGGGTATGACCAAAAGGATAGTGGAGATGATCCTGCAGTCCAAAGCCAAGATCTCCAGGACAAAGTATATGGCAGTTAGATTCGGCAATGTCCTTGGTTCGGACGGAAGTGTGATACCGCTATTTAAGAAGCAAATCGAGGAAGGCGGTCCGATAACCATAACCCACCCCGAAGTTAAAAGATATTTTATGAGCATTAGTGAAGCAAGCCAGCTCGTTCTACAGGCAGGGAGTATGGGCAAAGCAGGAGAGATCTTTATTTTAGACATGGGGGAGCAGATAAAAATTTTGGATCTGGCAAAAGAAATGATAATTCTTTATGGCCTAAAACCCGACGAAGACATAAAGATAGAATATATTGGGCTGAGACCCGGTGAGAAGCTTTTTGAGGAGACGCTTTTAAATAGTGAGAAGGATAAAGCCACCAAGGCAGACAAGATATATATCGCGGAATTAGACGCTTTCGATCCGCGGATCTTAAGAAAAAAGATTAAGGATTTAGAGGTATCGGTTAAGGTTATGGATAGTGCTACTATAGCCAAAAAACTGCAGGAGATAATAGGAATATGAAGCTAAGGATTATAAGATTCTTAGATATTGCAGTTGAATATGCGATCTATGGAGTGGTATTCTTCATACCGATCTCCATATCCATGATCGGGATCTTTGCCGGAATAGCGGTCTTATGTTTTTTGGCTAAGAAGATCTTGTCGCCGGATTTTAGCAGTATAAAAGATAACAAGGTGTTATTTTTGCTTCTTTTGCTATTTTTTATATTTATGGGTTTATCGTTATTTAACAGTGGTTCGTTATTTGCCAAAAGCATGAATGCGCTTCTGATAAAATGGGGCCGGTTCCCGCTGCTTCTCTGGGTAATAATTGACACATTCTGCGATACGAAGCGTATTGTTAAAGCCGCACAGGTTATTTTACTTAGCGCGGTGCTGGTGGGGCTTACAGTCTTTTCGCAAAAGTTCTTCGGGTTTGAATTTTTGAGAGGGAGATTTATAATGAGTTCTGCCGTATCCAGCATAGGCCCTTTTAAAAATCAAAATAGCTTGGCAGCGTATCTAACCTGCGTCATTCCCATTGTTTTGAGTTTTAGCCTATGGAGATGGGAGCGAATCACTGTAAAATTATCTTTATTTTTAATTGCAGGTCTGCTTATTTTATCATCTGTTTGGACTAATTGCAGGGGCGGTTTGTTAGGGCTTATGGCCGGTTTAATTTTTATAATTCTTGTTACCAATTATTCCCGGATAAAAAAAGCATTCTGGCCGTTATTTTTATCCAGTTATCTATTTTTTATTCCATTGATAGGGCTATTTTTATTAATCTTTCAGAGTGCGCGGGGGGGTAATAGCAGCAGGCTCACTCTTGCCCGCGGCGCTTGGAATATGATCAAAGAACATCCTTTGCTTGGCAAAGGCCTGGGAACCTTTATGGATTATTGCGCCCTCTATACTAACAGTTTTGGAACCTATTATGCACACAATTGTTATCTCCAGATATGGGCTGAATCAGGGATATTCTCTTTACTCAGTTTTATCTTACTTATGGGGTATGTTTTTTATAGAAGTATTAAGGTGTGCTTAAGGATACCGCGTTCCCTGAATTCTTTTATTTTAACAGGATTGAATGCCGGATTGATGGGATATTTGGCGCATGCTTTCTTCGATATTCATCTCTATTCTTTTCAACTCAGTTTTCTTTTTTGGGTTGTTTTGGGGTTAACCGTTGCTTTGAGTTCCAAACTTGATTCGGAAGCAGGTTTGTTAGACGCTTAAGCAGACGACGCGGACACAGGACGCTTGTCCAAAGCAAGATGCCTGTGGACATGGCAGTATGTAGAGAAATTATATATACTGAGCAGGCATTTACAGCTGGGTAGCCTGCAGAACCTGCGTTTTTTATTCGACTTTATTATCTTGGACATTTATAGCCTCGACTGGGTTTGGCACAGCTGATTCACCGGAAACCTGATCCTGTGAATTATTGACCTGGTTCTTCTTATCAAGTTTACGCTGCAGCTTCTCTTCTTTCTTTTTTTTCTTCGTAAGCTCTCTCTGGTATTTCTTGTATGAATAGTTATCCCTTGCCAATAGCGGCTCCTTTTTTAGAATTCTTCGTAAGGCGTGATAAGATAGCCATTTGACGTTTGGCATGGGCTATAGGTCTTGCCGGATATCCCCAAACGACAGAACCTTTTCTTATATTGCCTATAACGACGCTTGCGGCGCCGATCGTTACGTCATCGCCTATTGTCAAGTTGTCAGCTATACCTACTTTGCCGCCCATTGTAACATTGTTCCCAATGATAGTGCTTCCGGAAATACCGCATTGTGCCGCTATGAGTCCGTTCTTTCCGATCTTTACGTTATGTGCTATCTGGCAAAGGTTGTCGATCTTAGTGCCGGAACCTATAACAGTATCGCTCATAGAGCCTCTGTCTATAGTGGTATTTGCGCCGATCTCTACATCATTTTCTATGATGACCTTACCTAGCTGGGGGAACTTATATATCTTGCCCTTATCCTTTACATAACCGAATCCATCGGAACCTATAACGGCGCCGCCATGGAGAGTTACATTTTTTTGAAGTTTTGTATTCTCGTAGAGCGTAACATTAGGATATATGCGGCAGAAAGAACCAATTTCGCAGTTCTTCTTTATGGAGGAGCCGGATTCTATAATTACATGGTCGCCTATCTTCACGCTTTCCTCAATGGAGACGTTCGGGCCTATCCAGACATTCTTTCCCATGGTCACCGAATCTGACACCGTAGCCATGGGGTGTATGAATGACTCCCTGTCCTTTGGCGTATTGAAGGTATTATATATTATGAGGAAGGAGAGTTTGGGGTTGGTTACCCTTATGAGAGCCTTGGATGACCTTCTTATCGTCCTATTTGTGAGGACACATGAGGCATTGCTCTTTTCGGCTCCTGCAAGCCTATCCTCATCTATGGCGAATGTGAGGTCGCCGGATTTAGCCTTATCTATACCGCTTAAACCCTTAATGTCAATATCGTTATTGCCTTCTACCTGGCCTTCTATAAGGTCGGCCAATTCTCGGATCTTCATCTCTCCACCAGCCCTTTCTTGGATGCCGTACTAAGCTGTCATCTATGGAGAATTTGCCGGATCCTTCACAGGACGTTTGTATTATAACAGATCCCGACGGATTAAGATAGCTAATTAATCTGGAGTAAGAATTTTCTTGTTTCCGGGAATAATTGCCATATAATAGATAACTATACATATATAGATAGGATCACGAGAGATAATGGACGTAGCAGGAACCGAGATACTTAAAAAAACCCCCCTATACGAAACGCATGTAGCGCTGGGCGCAAAGATGGCGCCTTTCGGCGGCTGGGTCATGCCTATCCAATACGATGGAATACTCGCAGAGCACGCACATACCAGAAATGAAGTTTCCATGTTCGATATATGCCATATGGGCGAGTTTTTGCTTGAAGCCGACCCGGTTTCAAGCGGCCTGGACAGGATAGTCACCCAAAATATAAGAGCGATGCCAAAAGGCTCCTGCCGATACGGGTTTATCCTTAATGAGGAAGGCGGCATAATAGACGACTTGATCGTATACCGCATAAAAGATAGAAGCTGGATGATAGTTGTGAACGCCGCAACTATCTCAGGCGACGAAAAGCATTTCCTTGACAATCTCACCGGTAAGTACAGTTTTAAGAATGTCTCTGATTCGCTCGGAAAGCTCGATATCCAGGGGCCGAAGTCCAAAGATGTGCTGATAAAGATATTCGGTGAGAGTGTTGGCGATCTGGGCTACTATACATTTAATGAGTTCTCTCTTTGGAACGAGCGCTGCATAGTCAGCAGAACCGGATATACCGGTGAGCTTGGGTATGAAGTATACATACCGGCCGCTTATGCGGTAAAGCTGTGGAAAGTCCTTTTGGAGGATAAGCGAGTAAAGCCGGCGGGCCTGGGTGCTCGAGATACCCTCAGGCTTGAGATGGGATATCCTCTATACGGGCAGGATCTCGATACCGCGCATACTCCGCTTGAAGCATCGTTCGATAAGTTCGTGGATATGTCCAAAGATTTTATAGGGAAGAGCGCTTTATTAAAAGAGAATAAGGATGGACTGAAAGAGCGGCTAATATCTTTTAAGGCGGATTCCAGACGTTCGCCGCGCCACGGTTTCGGCATATATTCCGGCCAGCTTCGTATAGGTACCGTAACGAGCGGGTCTTTTTCACCGAGCCTTTCGGCGGGGATAGGGATGGGTTACGTTTCTTTAGATTGTAAGATCGGTACGAAGCTTATAGTTAAAGATGCGTCTAGCGAGATACCGGTCACTGTAGTAAGGAAGCCTTTTTATACAAGAAAGGGATAAAGATGAATATTCTGAAAGGTTTATTTTACACAAAAGAACACGAATGGGCGCGTATAGAAGGTAAAACCGCATACGTAGGTATTACCGATTATGCCCAAGGCTCGCTTGGGGATATAACGTTTGCGGGACTGCCTAAAATAGGGGAGACGATAAAGCAATCCGAATTCTGCGCTACCGTAGAATCGGTAAAAGCGGCTTCAGACGTCTATGCGCCTTTGTCCGGCAAGGTTACCGCGATCAATAACGAACTTACGGCACATCCGGAGCTTATAAATAAATCACCTTACGAAAAAGGCTATTTTTTTATGATGGAACTTTCGAATATCGATGAGAAGAAGAAGCTAATGGATGATGTGGCTTACTCCAAATATGTAGAAGGGCTTTCTAAATGAGTTACGTTCCGCATACTAAGGAAGATAAGACCGAGATGCTTAAGGCCATCGGCGCATCTTCCATAGAAGACCTTTTTAAGGATATCCCTAAGGCCTTAAGGGCAAAGTCGTTCGACCTTTCTCAAGGTATGTCGGAGTTTGAGGTTACCGAACATCTAAAGAGACTGGCAGCAAAGAACGCCATAAGTCTCGTAAATTTCGTCGGGGCAGGTTTCTATGACCACTTCATACCGGCTGCGGTCGACGCTATCACTTCAAGGTCCGAATTCTACACCGCATATACTCCTTATCAGCCCGAATGTTCTCAAGGGTGGCTCCAGGCGATATATGAGTACCAGACGATAATATGCGAGCTCACGGGCCTGGACGTATCGAATGCCTCGTTATATGACGGAGGCACCGCGCTTTACGAGGCGGCGATGATGGCGATAAGAGCTACAGGCCGCAACAAGATCATAGTAGATAGCGGCGTAAATCTAATCTATCGTACGATGCTCTATTCCTACACTTCAAACCTTTCGATAGAATTTGTAGAAATACCTGTTATCCACGGACAGAGCTCACGCGACGAACTCATAAGAAACCTTGATGACAAAACTGCCGCCGTTATACTGCAGAACCCGAACTTTTTTGGTGCAGTAGACGACCATAGCGATATTGTGGGGCGTGTCCATAAATTCGGGGCACTCGCAATAGCCTCGGTATATCCCGTATCACTTGGGATATTGAAGTCTCCCGGCGAGATGGGATTTGACATTGCTACCGGAGAAGGACAATCCCTCGGCATACCTCTATCGTTCGGGGGGCCTTACTTAGGTTTTATTTCTGCAAGGAAAGAGCTTGTTCGTCAGATGCCGGGCAGGATAGTCGGGGCTACCGTTGATATGGACGGCAAGCGCGGATTCGTATTGACCCTGCAGACCCGTGAGCAGCATATACGGCGGGAGAAAGCGACGTCGAATATCTGTTCCAATGAAGCCCTCTGCGCGCTGAGGGCTGCCGTATTTGTGGCGCTTCTGGGGCGTGACGGATTGAAAGAACTGGCTGAAAATAATTACAGGAATGCGGAGTTTGCCAAAGATGTCCTGTCTAAGGTACCGGGTGTTGAGGTGAAACGCAGCTCTCCCACATTCAATGAATTTACGCTTCGCCTGCCGAGGTCCGCAGATGAAGTCGTCCGCAAGATGATAGATAAGGGGTTTGCCTCCGGGTTCCCGCTGGGAAAATTCTACAATGGCATGGATAATTACCTGCTGGTAGCGGTCACGGAGAAGAGGACTAAGGAAGAGATAAAGAAGTTTGCGGATAGTCTGGAGGCGGTCCTGTGAAGCTCTTATTTGAAAAGCATAAGGAAGGCAGGCGTAACTTTCTGTGTTCGAAGACCTGCGCGCCGCAGGTTAAGCCGCTCGATGCTAAGTATCGCCGTGCAAAAGACACTCTCCTTCCGTCCCTTAGCGAGCTTGAAGTGGTGCGCCATTATACGAACCTTTCCAGGCTTAACTACTCTGTTGATACAAATTTTTATCCCCTCGGTTCCTGCACAATGAAGTATAACCCGAAATTCACGGAGCGGGTGGCTTCACTTGACGGTTTCGCCGCGGTACATCCGCTCTTGCCGCAGCTTTCCGGAGGAGGGGTACTCACTCAAGGGTCGCTGGAAGTTCTTTATGAGGCGGAGAGGCTCCTTTCGGAGATAACCGGGATGGAGGCGTTTACCATGCAGCCGATGGCGGGAGCGCATGGAGAGCTTACCGGGGTGATGCTGATAGCCGCGTACCATAAAGACAGAGGATCGAGACGCAAATTTGTCATAGTACCGGACTCCTCACACGGCACCAATCCAGCCAGTGCAGCTATCGCCGGATATCAGGTCGTAGTGATACCTACGGGTAAAGACGGATATATGGACCTGGAAGAATATAAGAAAAAATTGAGTGATGAAACGGCGGCTGTTATGTTGACATGCCCCGACACGCTCGGCATATTCAATCCGCATATTAAGGAGATAGCCGATCTTGCGCATAAGGCCGGAGCTTTGGTCTATTATGACGGCGCCAATCTTAATGCAATGCTTGGTAAAGCGCGCCCCGGAGACCTCGGTTTTGACGTGGTGCACATAAACCTGCACAAGACTTTTGGTACTCCGCACGGAGGCGGCGGCCCAGGAGCCGGTCCGGTAGGGGTCGGGCCCAAGCTTGTCGAGTATCTGCCTATATCGAGAGTCGTGCGCCGCAACGACGGAACGTATGCCCTTGACTATCAGGCGCGTAAGACGATCGGATACATAGCTCCGTTCTACGGAAACTTCGGTGTAATACTGAAAGCTTATGCATATATGCTCAGGCTTGGCAAAGAGGGGCTTATTGAAGCTGCCGAAATGGCAGTGCTTAACGCCAACTATGTGCGTGCTAAGCTAAAGAGCCGCTACGATCTGCCGTATGATAAAAACTGTATGCATGAGTGCGTATTTTCAGCAGCACGCCAGGCTAAGAATGGTGTTCATGCGCTGGACATAGCTAAATATTTGATAGACAAAGGTTATCATCCGCCCACCATATATTTTCCTCTCATAGTCAAGGAAGCTATAATGATAGAGCCCACCGAAACCGAAACTAAAGAGACTCTAGATGAATTTATCGAAGTCATGATAGGTATAGCTGATCTTGCGGAAAAAGATCCGGCTTCCGTAAAAGCCGCACCTTTACACATGCCGGTGAAGCGTCTCGATGAAACCAAAGCCGCGCGAGAACCGAACCTTCGCTGGCGGCCATGATGCGTATATAGTATGAGAAGATTCAGACTGCTGCGCTCCCAACCTATGTCGGCCGCCGATAATATGGCGCTCGATGCCGCAATACTATCTCGTTATCTGGAAGAAGATATTCCGGTGCTTCGTTTATACCGATGGGCCGGCCCTTCTTTCACATATGGCGTATCGCAAGATCCAAAAGAAGAGATCGATCTTTTGATGTGCGCCAAAGATGGGATAGGTGTAGCCGGCAGGATGACCGGCGGCGGGGTGCTGTTTCACAATGATGACATAACCTACAGTTTTGTCTGCGCGAAGGATGATGTCGGCGAGCCGAAGTCTCACCTGGTTTCGTACCGCGAGATATGCGCATTTCTCATCCGGTTTTACGAGTCGCTGGGCCTTAAGGCATCCTTTGCCCTCGAAGCACCGGATTTTAAAGACAGGTCTCACCCTCACGAACTCTGTGCAGCATCTTGCGAGAAGTACGATATAGTCGTCGGTGGAAAGAAGATAGGCGGCAATGCCCAAAAGCGGAAGAAGGATGCCATATTTCAGCACGGCTCGATACCATGCAGTATAGACTGGGAGCTTTCAGGACGCTACCTTAAGTCTTCGGTGAGTGTTCTCAGGTGCAGCGTAACTTCGCTTTCTGAAGAATTGAAGAGCGTTCCGGATAAAAAGATCCTGGAGAATAAGCTTATCGAAGCATTCGGTGATACGTTTAGAGTGGATTTTATTGAGGAGCCCTGTTCATTATATGAAGCCGCAGTGGCTAAATAAGAAGATAGACCTCAAAGTTTACTCCGAAATGAGGGGGCGTCTCCGTAAACTCGGTGTTAAGACTGTCTGCGAAGAGGCCTTGTGTCCGAACGCAGGTGAGTGTTTTGGCAAGGGTGTTGCGACATTTCTCATATTGGGCCGCCATTGTACTCGTGCATGCAGCTTCTGTAATATTGATAAGTCCCTGCCGCTGCCGCTGGATAGAGATGAGCCGGGCAGGGTAGCGGAAGCGGTACTGGAGTTTGGATTAAAGCACGTGGTGGTCACTAGCGTTACACGCGACGACCTGCCGGATGGAGGGGCTAAGGCTTTTGCCGATACGGTATTATCTATACGTAAAATATCTCCCCGCACAACGATAGAGGTCCTCACTCCCGATTTCAAGCTTTCCTTAAGTGCCCTGGAAACAGTGATCAGATCCGCTCCAGAAATATTTGCCCATAATGTAGAAACCGTGCCATCCCTTTATAAAGTGGTGCGGCAGGGCTCGGACTATAACCGTTCGCTTGAGGTATTGAAAGCAGCAAAGGAGATATCGCCGAAGATAAAGACTAAGTCCGGTATTATGCTGGGTATGGGGGAGAGCATGGAAGAAGTTCTCCGGGTTATGAAAGATCTGCACCTGGTAGGATGTGATTTTCTAAGCATAGGACAGTATCTGGCGCCGAGCCTTCGTCACTATCCGGTAAAAAGGCATGTCCTTCCCGATGAGTTTGAATATCTTAAAGAAAAAGGCCTGGAGCTCGGATTTCTCCACATAGAAAGCGGCCCATATGTACGAAGTTCCTACATGGCAGGAATATATTTAGAAAATTCGGCTATTAAGGTATAATATCGGAAGATAACAGATAGGTATTTTACAAATGAAGAAGATACCATGGCATATCGGTAAAGTATTTCGCGAGCTATTGCCGGCTTTCATATTCTTTTTTGCGGTCTTTAACATACTATCGGCCAGCAGGGCTTTAGTATTAAAGGAGTATGGGATCGAAGTGTCCGCCTCGGCTGTCGCGACGATAGGCGCGCTTATAATGGCAAAAGTGCTATTTTTAATGGATAAACTGCCATTCTTAAATCTCTATCCCCGCAAGCCTTTATTCTTAAACGTGGTCTCAAAGACGATAGCTTTCAGCGTTGCGGCGTGCTTATTCTTTATCATCGAGCAGTGGATCCGTTTCGGCGTAAAGGCCCATAACGCGGGCATAGGTTGGAATATGCTAACTACTGAGATGAACTGGCCCCCGTTTTGGTTGAGGCAGGCCTGGCTTACGCTCTTTATATCATTTTATTGCGCCGCGATAGAACTGATCCGCGCCATAGGCAAGGACAGGGCAAGGGAGATATTTTTCGGCACGGTTAAGAAATGATGCAATAGAATTTCTATGAAAGGAGAATATATGAGGTCGAAGAGGCGTTTTATTTTAATGTTGTGTGTGGGGTTGATACTGACGGCCGCAAGCAATACGTGGGCCCAAAATCTGGATAAGCGGGCGCTCGACGAACTGAAAATCATGAGCGACACTATATCCGGGGCGAAGACGGTACGCTTTGAGGCGCTAAGCATGGTCCCGGTTAAGTCGCCTGACGGTGTGTGGCTGAACCTTTATGGATCATCCAAAGTAACGATACAAGGCCCGGATAAGCTATTTGCCGCCACTGCAGGCGACTTCGCGATCCGTGACTTCTATTTCGACGGTAAAAATATAACCGCATATTCACCCTCCAAGAATTTATATGCCGTAAGACCGGCGCCTGCCACCATAGATCTCATGATAGAAGAGGCGCGCAGTAAGGAAGGCAAATCGTTTCCATATGCTAACATCCTGATATCGGAACCGTACACGGTCATGGTTGATAACATGACACGAGCACACTATGTCGGAGAATCTACCATAGGCGGCGTTAATACCAAACATCTCGCTTTCTCCAACAAGGGCGTAGATTGGCAGATCTGGATAAGCGAAAAAGATCACTTACCCCTACTTGTCGTGGCAACATATCTTGATGATGCAAGCGAACCGAGCTACACCGTGGAATTTAAGAATTGGAAATTGAATGAACCTGTAGATGCCAAAGAATTTATTTTTGATAACACCACGAAAGCGGTACAAGTTGAGTTTCGCGATCCCGCGGCAGCAAAGGGGAGGGTATAAGCCATGAAAAATGCAAAGATAATTACTGTGGCGATAGCGGCAGCAGTATTGATGCTGCCTGTATTTGACGGCGTATACGCGCGCGGAGGC
>Ga0247841_10003601_pt1 | contig 28187 bp, 26 predicted proteins | sample LaCruzMarch2015__2_FD_192410 | JGI IMG/M metagenome (GOLD analysis project Ga0247841, IMG submission 192410) | Freshwater microbial communities from meromictic Lake La Cruz, Castile-La Mancha, Spain - LaCruzMarch2015_18m | ecosystem: Environmental > Aquatic > Freshwater > Lake | place: Spain... | reverse complement strand
ATATTTCCGATGTGGAAAACCAAATACAGTTTGCAAGGCGCTACTACAATGGCGCTGTGCGTGATTTTAATGTGGCAATAACCATATTGCCTGGCCTGTTGCTTGCTGGCCCATTAGGGTATAAGCCAGAAACGTTCTTTGAAGCCGATGAGTCCGAAAAATTAACTCCGAAGGTGGCATTGTGAAAAATGTTATAAAAATCTTGGCAGTTTCTTTATTTCTGTCTTTGTTTTTTGCAGGGCCGTTGCTTTGCCAAGAAAATACTGAGCGCATATTATCTTTAATAAGTGATACACAAATAAACAAAGATGGTTCACTTTCGGTTCGTGAAGAAATAACTGTTGTGGCATTGGGCGACAAAATAAAACGAGGCATCTATCGCGATTTCCCGACAAAATATACCGACAAAAACGGCAAGGTATTTAGAACCACATTTGATTTAATTGAAGTTTTACGCGATGGGCGCACTGAAAATTATTTTCAAAAGTCAGTTGACAACGGGTTTAGAGTTTATGTAGGGAGAGAAGATTGTTTTCTGCCGCAAGGCCAATATACTTATACATTTGTTTATAAAACTAACAGGCAGATTGGATTTTTTAAAGATCATGATGAACTATTTTGGAACGCAATTGGAAATGGGTGGGATTTTGAAATAGAAACGGCCAAGGCCAGGGTAATGCTTCCAGAAAGTGCTCATGATTTTATTGAAACCGGTGCTTATACCGGTGCATATGGCCAACAAGGGAAAGATTTTATAAAAAATGTTTCTGGCGGGGCGGTTGAATTTGTAATAACAAAACCGCTTGCTCCGTATGAGGGTTTTAGTGTTTTTGGGTCGTTTAAAAAGGGCATTGTAAAGGAGCCGACAAAGCAAGAAAAATTAATTAGTTTTATAAGTGATAATATAATATGGTTAATTTTACTATTAGGAGTTATCATTGTTTTTGTTTATTACATAATTGTTTGGAGTATTCTTGGTAAAGATCCAAACAAAGGTGTAATTATTCCTATGTATGAGCCGCCAGAGGGTTTTGACGCTGCCGCTGTTAGGTATGTAAAAAATATGGGTTTTGATTCAAAAGTTTTCACTGTTTTCTTGTTGGATATGGCAATCAAGGGTGCACTGGTCATTAAAAACGATAATGACGAATATTCTTTAGAAAAAAAAGATGGTGCCATTAATTTGTCTCCATGGGAAAATAAAATTGTTTCCGGGCTTTTTGGCGGGGCAAAAGAGTTGCAACTGACAAATGCTAATTATTTAAGAATCGATGCCACAAAAAATATGCTTGAAAATGAACTCTTAACCAATTATAAAAAGTCACTATTTATTTTAAACTCAGGATATTTTGGCTTTGGTGTTGCGTTGAGCGTTATTTTTGCTTTGGCGTCGGGTTTTTTATTGGGAAATGAGAAAACCACCTCAAATTTTATTTTTTATTTTATTGCTTCTTTCTTTTGGTTTGTAATGTGTAAATCTTTTCGGGATTATTTTGTACTTGGTATTAAAAAAGCAATTGCACCGGGTGTTATTGTTGCTATCATTTCTGTAGTGGCTTTTTTAACAACTTTTGTAGGCAATTACAATTTTTCGTTATTGCCTTACCCATGCTTATTTTTGTTAACAGTGCTAAACTTTATTTTTTATATTTTACTTAGGGCGCCAACAAAGCATGGCAGAGAAATTATGGACAAAATAGATGGCCTGAAGATGTATTTAAATGTTGCTGAAAAAGATGAGTTAAGGGTTGCGAAACTTCCACAGAAGAAAATAAGTGAATTTGAAAAATTTTTGCCCTATGCGTTCGCGTTTGATATTGAAAACAAGTGGTCAGAGTACTTTGCTGAAACAATAAATGCCGCACAGGCACAGCCCGGGGGGTACACGCCATATTGGTACTATGGTTCAAATATACTTTTATTTTCAAACGCTGGTTTTATGAATTCTTTTGGTTCAAGTTTAAATTCTGCTATAAGTTCAGCTTCGGTTGCCCCTGGTAGCCGGTCTTATGGGGGTGGTGGAGGGTTTAGCGGTGGGGGGGGGGGGGGCGGTGGCGGTGGCGGTTGGTAGTTTTAAATTTTATAACGAACTATCAAAGTTTACAGATTCAGGTTTGTTCTTAGTTTTGGTTTAATTTTAAAACTTAGTAGTTTTGTACAATTTTCCTTGAAATGTTTCTCGTTTCTTAAAAAGCTCATTAACTGTATCAAGTAGTTTTTGCTTTTCTAATATCCATTCTGGTGCGATAAGCAGTTCTCTTGGGCAATCGGCGGTTATTCGGTGAATTACAGTTGTTGGGCTTTGTAATTCTATAAAGTTTATAACCGCACTTGCGTACTCTTCCAGTGTTGTTGGCCTAAACATACCTTCCATGAACATTTTCTCAAGAATTGTGTTTTTTACAATGTGAAGTGGGTGAATTTTTATGCCATCGGGGCATAAATCCGCTAAGTGTTTTGCCGTATTTAAAACATCCGTTTCTTTTTCACCCGGCAATCCGATAATAATGTGTACACATGTCTTTATTCTTTTGTATTTTCTTGTTAACTTAAATGCCTCAACAAAAGAATTAAAATTATGCCCCCGGTTTATTGCTTTAAGTGTTTCATCGTTTGCGCTTTGCAATCCATACTCAATCCAAGTATCATATTTTTGCGTAAACGAATCAATTAAGGCTAATTTTTCTTCGTTAACACAGTCAGGCCTGGTTCCAATTGATAGCCCTATAATTTCAGGATAACCATAAATTTGGCTATAAAGTTCTTTTAGTTTTTCTGCGGGGGCGTAAGTATTTGTAAATGCCTGAAAGTAAGCCACAAACTTTGCGTTGTTTTTATTGTTTTTAATTACCTTTTCAATTTGTTCTTTTACCGATAGTTTTTTATTGGTATTTTGGCTAAACCCGGATTTTGCAATAGGATTTTGAATTCGTCCAAAGATACGGGACATTTTTTTCCGCAAAAACCTTGCAAATGGAATAACCATTCGCTGCGATTTTTGCGTCAAAAATGCCTCCGTCTCTTTCGTCTCGGTTCTCAAACCTATTGCAAAATGCGGGTTGAAACTTGAGTTGTTACAATAAATACAGCCCTTGTCTGATAACGAGCCATCTCTATTTGGGCAGGAAAACCCTGCGTCAATTGCTATTTTGCGCACATTTTTGTAGCCTAATTCCTGATAATATTGTGATAGTGTGCGGTATTGTTTCTCGTTCATATATGTATTTTAGTATTTAGTGAGCAACTGAACAATATCATAATCATAGACATATTTGACCACCACAATATAAACAATCAAAAAAATTAACAAAACACTGGTATTTATCTGAACTAAATAAATGTTCGGGTAATATTTTATTTGAAAGGAATAATAAATGTTTGACAATATCAAAAAAGGAAAATCTACAATTTTTGAGTACATATCGCAATCGCCTGAAATGCTTCTTGAGAAATTTGAAACATCTTTCAAGGGGTTAAGCGATAACGAAGCTGCTACTCGCTTGGAAGTTTTTGGTCTCAATGAGCCTGCTAAGAAAATAAAACGAACAGTAATAATTCAAATACTTGCAAAAATGGCAAACCCGCTGGTTGTGTTACTATTTATTATCGCGGGTTTTTCTCTATTTTTTGGTCAGCAAGTAAGTGCCATTATCGTCATATTGATGGCATTGTTGAGTGTGCTTTTGTCGTTTTTCCAGGAATATCGTGCGGGAAAAGAGGCTGAAAAACTTAGCGAAATGGTCCGTGCCACAGCTACTGCATACCGAAATGGGGCTCTTAGGGAAGTAAAAATAAGGGAGTTAGTTCCAGGTGATATAGTTGATTTGTACGCAGGCGATATAGTTCCTGCCGATATAAGGATTCTCTCATGCAAAGACTTATTCATCAATCAGTCGTCTTTAACTGGAGAATCTTTTCCTATTGAGAAAACCGCAGAGGCAATTGAAAAAAAGGATTTTTCGGTATCTGAAATCCCTAACATAGTATTTATGGGGTCTAGTGTTGAAAGTGGAACTGCTATTGGAATTGTTGTAAATACGGGCATAGACACACAGTTTGGAGAATTATCAAAGCAGTTGACCACAATTAATGGACAGAGCAGTTTTGACAAGGGAGTCCACAGTTTTATGTGGTTGATGATTCGTTTTATGATTGTTCTGGTTATTGTTATTTTTGCTATTAACGCACTGCACAAAGGCAATATAGTAGAGGCTCTTTTGTTTGCATTATCGGTTGCTGTTGGAGTGACCCCTGAGATGCTTCCTATGCTTGTAACGCTTAATTTATCCAAGGGCGCAATAGCAATGTCAAAAAAAGGTGTTATTGTCAAACGGCTTAACGCCATTCAAAATTTTGGGGCGATGGATGTATTGTGCACCGACAAAACAGGTACATTGACACTGGATAAAATAGTTGTTGAAAAGCACTGCGATGTTGTCAGGCAGGAGAGTGAAGACACCTTGAGATATGCATATTTTAATAGTTATTATCAGACAGGATTAAAAAATGTGTTAGACCATGCAATTCTCAAGTATCAGAAATTTTTGGTTAAACAATACAATAAAATAGATGAAGTTCCGTTTGATTTTTCACGAAAAATGATGTCGGTTGTAATTAGCGATGATATTAAACATACTATTATCGTTAAAGGTGCTCCTGAAGAAGTTTATAAACGATGCACGCGATTTGAACTTGAAGGAGAAATACTGAGTTTAGATGATAGCGAACTGCTTCTTACAGAGCTTAGAAGGGAGTATGATCAGCTAAGTTCAGAAGGTTTCAGGGTTTTAGCGGTTGCTTACAAGGATTTTGAGCAAAACAAAGAAAGATATACAAAAGATGACGAATGTGATTTGGTATTGAAAGGATACATTGCTTTCCTTGACCCTCCAAAATCATCAACAAAAAAGACAATAGATACACTGCGCGGTCTGGGGATACAATTTAAAGTGTTAACAGGGGATAATGAACTAGTCACAAAAAAAATATGCCAGGATGTAGGCCTGGATATAAGGGGATTTGCTACAGGCGAGCAGGTTGAAAATTCAGACGATGCTGTGTTATGCGAACTTGTTAAAACCACAACAGTTTTTGCCCGGCTTTCACCCTTACAGAAAGAACGGGTTATTCATGCCTTGCATAAAAACAATCACATCGTCGGATATTTAGGTGATGGTATTAATGATGCCCTCGCACTCAAGGCCGCGGATGTTGGAATTTCTGTTAACAATGCTGTAGATATAGCAAAGGAGTCTGCAGATATAATTCTATTAAAGAAAAACCTTTTTGTACTTGGAGATGGTGTTATTGAAGGCAGGAAAACATTTGGCAATATTCTTAAATATATTAAGATGGGAGCAAGCTCTAATTTCGGTAATATGTTCAGCATGACAGGGGCGAGCATATTCCTGCCGTTTCTTCCTATGTTGCCTATACAAATTTTGTTAAACAATTTTCTTTATGACCTTTCCCAAGTTGCTATACCTACTGATGATGTTGACAAGGAATATCTTCTTAAAACAAGGCCATGGAATGTTTCATACATTAAGAAGTTTATGATAGTGCTTGGCCCGGTAAGTTCGTTGTTTGATTTTATTACATTTGGTGTTCTGTGTTTTATATTCCATGCACCTGCCGGTGTTTTTCAAACTGGATGGTTTCTGGAATCTCTGTGTACACAAACCCTGGTAATTCATATTATCAGAACTGGGAAAATACCATTTTTTGAAAGCATGCCAAGCCAATTTTTGATGTTTACATCACTTTACATTGTAACGATAGCATTGTTCCTGCCTTTTATCCCATTGGGAAAACATTTTGGTTTTGTAGCTATGCCAGCTTCATATTTCCTTGCGCTTTCTATTATAGTCATTTCCTATTTGCTATTAGTGCATGTTGTTAAAACTTGGTTTATAAAGAAATATGGATATGAGTAAATATTGAATATATCTCAATTATATACCATAAATAAGCAAAAGCTAAATATGTTGAGATATTGTATAATAACTTGACAAGGCTTTTTAATAATTGCTATACTCCCCTTGACGATGATGTCAGAGAGTTCGGCAAAGATGCCCTGAAAGCGAAAAAGCTTGTCGGGGTTTTTCATTTTTAACATCAAATATTAGTAGTATAGGCAGCGACGCCTTTTTAAAGCATAGAAGCTTTACGATGGCGTCTTTTTTATTTCTAAAAATGAGGAAAATATATGAACTTTGATGAATTGGTAAAAAAAATATATCCCAAACTCAGTAGAATAATAGCCAAGATGTGGACAAAAACGTCAGTTTTTGACAGAGAAGATATGCTTTCGGAGGCATTAGTGTTTTTGTGGAGCCAGTGGAATGGCGGCAAAATACAAAATAAAACTGAGAGCTTTATTTTGCAAGGGTGTTACTTTCATATAAAAAATTCCGCCCGCAAAACTTTTAATGCAAGGGAAACAAGATGGCTTAGTTTGGATGCCCAGTTAGACGGCGGCGGAGTTTTGGAAGATATAATTGAACAAGAACCAATTGTTTACGATACGCTTGACCATGCAGGATATGCTTAATGAGAGAGAAAAAAGTGTTATTAATTATTCATTATCTGGTATGACTACAAGGGAGATTGGGAAACTTCTTGGAATTTCCCATGTTATGGTAGTTAAAATAAGCGATAAGATACGCACAAAATGTTGCAAAATTTTTAAATAAGTTTAAGTGTTGGTTACCAGTTTCATTGTTCTTTAACTTGTAAAATTAAGCGCAGAAAACATTAGCTAAGATAGCTAATTAATAGTTGGGCAATGTTGCCTGCAAATCTCCAATGACAGGGGATGTGCAGGTTTTTTATTTGCAAAAAAGGAGATTAGTATGAAAAAGCCATTTGTTGTTTTAGTTGCTTTAATGCTGTTAGGTGTAAGCGGGAAAGTTTTTGCAACACCTTCAACACAAATTTGGAACCCGTCAACAGATATTCAAGCACTTGGGACATTTCATCTTGGAATTGATAACTATTTTTCAGTTTCCAGTAATGACACAAAGCCGTACGCATTTCCAACAGATGTTGGTTTAACATATGGTTTATTTAAAAACCTTGAAGTCGGTGTTGATTTGATGGAGCCAACGGCCGACCCGCTTTACCTTAATTTTAAATATGGCCTGCCGGAGGGTGATGTTATTCCAGCTGTTGCTGTAGGTGCTTTTAACATAGGTACAAAGAAAGATGTAACAGATTACAATGTGCTTTATGGTGTTGTTGCAAAAACATTTAAACCAATAGGGCGTTTAACACTTGGTTATTACAATGGTAACGATAAGTTGTATGTTGATGAAAATGGTGATAAAGCAAATAGTGGTTTAATTGCCACATGGGATAGAGCCATTACGGATAAAATATGGGCAAGTGTTGATTATGCCTCAGGAATAAGTGCCTATGGCTGCTTAAGCTTTGGTACTTCATATATGTTTACCCCAAATACAAGCGTAATTTTGGGCTATGTTATTTATAACAACGACAAAATTAATGTTAATAATCAAGTTACAACACAATTAGATATTAATTTCTAATTGCAGCTTAAACAAAAGGAGAAAAAAATGAAAAGGATTTTGCTTACATTCATCTTAGGGTTTGGGTTACTGACAGGGGTTAAATTATTTGCTGATGAAGTTGTTTCTGCCCAGACAGATAAAACTCAAGCGGTCGCGGTTGCGCAATCGCCGGCTTCAGTTTCAACTACAGTCGCGACTCCGGTTCCTGCGCCAAAAATTGATACAGGTGATACCGCTTGGCTTATAGTTGCCACAGCTCTTGTAATGCTTATGACTCCAGGCCTTGCTTTCTTTTACGGTGGTCTTGTAAGGCGTAAAAATGTGCTTGGTATTCTTATGCAGTGTATGATAGTGCTTTGTGTTATAAGTTTGCAGTGGGTAATTTTTGGATATAGCTTGGCGTTTCACCCGGGAAGTGGTTTCTTTGGTGGTTTAGATTGGTCGTTTTTAAGGGGTGTTGGTTTGGAACCATATGCTGATTACTCTGCAACAATACCCCATCAGTTATTTATGATGTTTCAAGCTATGTTCGCAGTTATAACACCTGCTCTTATAATAGGTGCGTTTGCTGAAAGAATGAAGTTTTCTGCTTTTCTTGTTTTTTTAGTTCTTTGGGCAACTTTAGTTTACGACCCATTAGCTCACTGGGTATGGGGTGTAGGCGGTTGGTTAAGAGTACTTGGTACTTTGGATTTTGCTGGCGGTACAGTTGTGCATATTAATGCTGGTATTGCTGCGCTTGTAACGGCTTTGTATCTTGGCAGAAGAAAAGGTTACAACAACAGCCCAATGCCGCCTCATAACATTCCATTTACGGTACTTGGTGGAGCGCTTTTGTGGTTTGGTTGGTTTGGTTTTAACGCCGGTAGCTCACTTGGGGCAAACGGTATTGCCGTAAATGCATTTATGACGACAAATACAGCTGCCGCTGCCGCTGGTCTTATGTGGGCGTTACTTGAGTGGAAATTTAGCGGTAAACCTACAACACTTGGAGTAGTTACAGGAGCGGTTGCTGGTCTTGTTGCTATAACACCTGCCGCTGGTTTTGTAAATGTTGGCGGTGCTTTAGCAATAGGTTTTCTGGTAAGTGTGTTTTGTTACATAATGGTTGCTTATATCAAACCAAAACTTGGTTATGATGACTCACTTGATGCTTTTGGTGTGCATGGTATTGGTGGTATATGGGGCGCGCTTGCCACAGGCCTTTTTGCAACTACTGCTGTAAATTCTGCCGGTGCCAATGGACTATTTTTTGGTAACCCAAAGCAGTTTATTATACAAGCACTTGCTGTTGGTGTAACTATCGGTTACTCACTTGTTATGACTTACGGAATTTTAAAAGTTGTTGATATAACAATTGGCGTAAGAGTAAATGAACAAGACGAAAGTATCGGTTTGGATCTTTCACAGCACCACGAAGCAGGTTACACAGTTTTGGAATAACGCTCACTTAAGCTGTCTCCTGTAATTTTGGGCGGCTTGAGAAAAAACAAAAGTAAAGAGAGGGGAAAAATGAAACTAATAATAGCAATAATTCAGCCGTTTCGTTTAGAAGAAGTTAAGGCGGAACTTTACAAAATAGATGTGAACCTGATAACCGTGACAGAAGTGCTTGGTCACGGCCGTCAAAAAGGCATAACAGAGGTTTACAGAGGCGTAAAAGAAACGGGGAATCTTTTAAGAAAGGTACAGCTTGAAATAGCTGTAAACGATAATTTTCTACAACCAACAATAGATGCGATAATTAAAGGTGCGCGTACCGGCTCAATAGGTGATGGTAAAATATTTGTTATGGAACTTGCTGACTGTTTAAGAATAAGAACAGGCGAAAAGGGCCCGCAGGCGATAGGTTAACAAACTATCACGCTGGTGTGTTAAAAAAGTAGAATATAAAGCAAATCTAATCCCGGCCGGTTTTATAGAAAACTATGGTTCTTGTCAAAAGCTTGCTTTGAAGCTTTTAGAAAACTTCTTTTCAATCCAATGTTGTAAGTGTTATAATTAACATATTCGTAACCTCGCTTTATATAACGAAAACAGCAATTTTCTTTCATTGACTGTCTTTAACGTTTTTTGTTAAAATTCATTGCTTGAGTTTATTACAAAATGCAGGTTAAACAGTGGCTGGGTAGCTCAGTTGGTAGAGCAGCGGACTCATAAGCCGTTGGTCGCCGGTTCAAATCCGGCCCTAGCCATTTTACTTTCTGGTTATCTTCAACATTCGTTAAGGAGGGTATTGGTGCTTAAATTCAATAAAAGCAGAAAGGTTCTTGAGCCTGAGGAATACAAATATGAGCTTCAAGATGTAACCGAGCCGAACCTTTTTAGAGATATCTTTCCATACACCGATATTCCAAAAGTTCCATTTAACAACCGCGTAGTGCCAATGAATCAACCGGAAGAAATCTGGATGACCGATACAACTTTTCGCGACGGTCAGCAGGCGCTTTCTCCATTTACTGCTCAGCAAATAGTTGAACTTTACGATATGATGCACCGCCTTGGCGGCCCAAATGGCATGATACGCCAAACTGAGTTCTTTTTATATTCCGATAAAGATAAAGATGTGGTGCGTAGATGTCAGGACAAGGGTTATAAATTTCCGGAAATTACCAGCTGGATAAGAGCAACAAAAAATGATTTTAAACTTGTAAAAGAGATGGGCCTGAAAGAAACCGGAATCTTAACCTCATGCTCTGATTATCACATATTTTTAAAACTCAAAAAAAATCGCAGGCAGGCGATGGACTCATACCTTGATATAGTCAGAAGTGCGCTTGCGGAAGGCATAACGCCAAGGTGTCATTTTGAAGATATAACCCGTGCCGACTTTTATGGTTTTGTAGTCCCTTTTGCAATAGAACTAATGAAGCTTGCAAAAGAGTCAAACAGTAAAGTTAAAATTAGAGCATGCGATACACTTGGTTTTGGCGTTGCATACCCGGGTGCGGCATTGCCAAGAAATGTAAATGGCATAATGTACGGGCTTACGCAACTTGCCGGTGTGCCATCTGAGTGGTTGGAGTGGCATGGCCATAATGACTTCTACAGAGGGCTTACAAATGCCACATTTGCGTGGCTTTATGGTTGCGGTAGTATAAACGGAACGCTTATGGGTATTGGCGAACGCACTGGCAACACTCCAATTGAAGCGCTATGTATTGAATATGCCTCGTTGCGTGGGACAAAAAATGGTATGGACTTTTCAGTTATAACCGAAATTGCCAACTATTTTGAAAACAACATAGGATACCAAATACCGTTTATGCAGCCATTTGTAGGGGCGCACTTTAACCTTACAAGGGCAGGCATTCATGCCGACGGTCTTTTAAAAGATGAAGAGATATATAATGTTTTTGACACACAAGGTATATTAAACCGCCCGCCCGATGTGGCTTTAACGGACCGTTCAGGCCTTGCCGGCATTGCATTTTGGATAAATACCCAACTGCACATTCCGCCTGATAAAAAAGTAAATAAGGCAAACCCTGGTGTCGCGAAAATAAAAGAGTGGATAGATGCTCAGTTTGCCTCGGGCCGTGTGGCGGTAGTATCCGATGATGAGATGCTTGAGCTTATAGAAAGACACTTGCCAGGTTATGAAAAGTTTGCCCATAAGAAAAAATAAAAAGTGTTTTAAAAATAGTTTTTATAAAATAAAAAGGCACCTGAGTTTTGGGTGCTTTTTGTTTTACTTAACACCGATATTGGGTTTACATTTTACAATTTCGCTATAGAATTGTACGGTGGAGAAATAAAAGTGGAAAGCGAAACCAATAATGGGAGTGCGTTTATTTTCACCATTTTACATGGTTTAAATGTGGCAAAAAATTTAGCATAGGTTTTACATAGAGAAAAAAACGGCTTACGCAGTTTAGTGCGTAAGCCGTTTTTATTTTAAAATAATTATTTAGGGTTTACTGAAAAATAAAAATACTATTGAATTATCAATAAAATACACGATAACAATATGGGCATAAGTGCACGGTTTTTGCACAGTTTTTGTTAAAAAGCTTGTACTTTTGTTATTTATAATTTTTCATTAAACCCTGATTATACAGATTAGGGGGGGCAGGAGTTTTTCAGTGCCCCCTATTTATTTAGTTTTTTAAGCAGTGTTTGTGCAAATTCTTCAGAGGCCTCTGGACCATTTCCAGTAACTACATAACCATCTTCTTCAACCGCTCTGCCTGAGTAATTTGCGCCCTCAGAGGTAATTTGAGCTTGCAGAGGTGTTAAAACGGTAGCACGCTTTCCTTTAAGTGCACCTCCGTTAGCCAAAGTTACTGGTGCAACATCAATAGCACAAAGAATTTTATTTTGAGAAACGCCATCTTCCACAAGGCGAATTGCGTTTGAATCGTTTGAAAACGTAAGTGCGCCCTCACCACCAATAAACACAATGGCGCTATAATCAGTCGCGTCGGCATCGTTAAGTGTAATGGAGCTTTTTGTTGTGCTGTTATTCATACCCTTTAACTCTCCAAGTTTTGTACTTCCAATTATAACATTAAGCCCCGCGCCTTCAAGCACTCTTTTTGTTGTGTCATACTCTGTTTCGTTGTAATCCACCGGTGCTACAACTAAAAGAACTTTATTACCGTTTTTTTCTACTTTTTTTGCCTGGCCAAGGCGCGTTATAATAATTTTCTTAATTATTATATCGTTATAAGGCCTGTCGTTCCCATCGCGTTTTGCGTTTGCAATTTTTGAAACAATATCTTGTCCTTGCACAACTTGCCCGAATATAGAGTAACCGCCGTTAAGCCAAGAGGTTTCTTTTTCTGTAATAAAAAATTGAGAGCCGTTTGTGTTTGGCCCGGAGTTTGCCATAGCAAGGCGGCCAGGGCGGTCAAATGTTAGGTTTTTTAAAATTTCGCTATCAAACTTATAACCTGGCCCGCCCATGCCAGTGCCAAGCGGGTCGCCACCTTGAATCATAAACCCCGGAATTACGCGGTGAAATTTAAGCCCATCGTAAAATTTATTTTTTACTTTTTTGCCTGTGCGCTGGTCTGTCCATTCTTTTTTGGCATCACTAAGTCCAACAAAGTTTGCGACTGTATTAGGTGCCTCTTTTTCAAACAATTCGCAGACAATCAATCCTTCAGATGTTTCTATTTCGGCAAAGGTGCCAGAAGTTTTATCTTTCCAACTTTGTGCGTAAGCCAAAGAACACAGCAAAGACAAAGCCATTGTTGAGCAAAGAATTTTAACCATTTAACTTACCTCCGATTATTAATAAAACTATGCTGCGATTATATACAAAATGTCCCCATCAGTCAATTTATAAACAGCTATTATTCGCAGTTGTAATATAAAATACTTGTTAAAATTCCAAAATGGAATGTATTTCATATTTTTATAAATGAATTCAACTTAATTTACTCTCTATAAATAATTGACTAAGTGTCATTATTTTGCTAACTTCTACTGGTAAAAATTACAAACAAAACTATAAGGATTTTCAATGGGAAATTTAACACTTGTTCAGCTAATAATAGCTGATATTATTATTTTATCTGTATTTTTTACGATAATATCATTATTTTGCGGAAAAAGAGCATCAAAAACTAATAAATCTAAGTTCCAGAAAATGTTAAATGAAGCACAACAGCTAAACAATGCCAACAAAGATATAATTAACGATTTAATAATAATGCCTGTAACCCCCAAAGTTGTAGAGGTGTTTGTTCAAACTCTGATAAAGCAAAATGTTTATCAGATTTAAGCCCACCTATTGCAAAATATGGGTTAAATAAAATGCTTGGTACTTTATATGTTGTCCCTACCCCGATTGGAAATCTTGAAGATATTACTCTTAGAGCCATACGCATTTTAAGAGAGGTTTCTTTTATTGCTTGCGAAGATACACGACAGAGTATAAAACTGCTAAATCACTTTGGCATAGAAAAAAAACTTGTAAGCTTTCATTCACATAATCAAACTTCGCGTGTAAAACAAATACTTTCAGAGCTTAAATCAGGTGGTAGTGTAGCGCTTGTTTCAGACAGTGGAACCCCGGCAATTTCAGATCCTGGTTATTTGCTTATAAAAGAGGCCTCAGAAGAAAAAATAAATGTTGTAGCTTTGCCTGGGGCATGCGCGGCAATCTGCGCTCTTAGTTCATCTGGCTTGCCAACAGATGGTTTTGTTTTTCTTGGGTTTTTAAAGCTTAAAGCTGGTAAAGCGAAAAAAGAACTTCTCGCTGCATCATCATTAGGCCATACAGTTGTTTTTTATGAATCTCCGCATAGAATAATAAAAACGCTTGCAATGTGTGCCGAGATATTTCCTGCAGAGAGTAAAATTGTTTTAGCAAGAGAACTTACAAAAAAGTTTGAAGAAATTATTCGCAGTAATTTAGCAGATGTTTCCAAAAGTTATCAAAGTGTTGAACCAAGGGGCGAATATACGGTTTTAATTAATACATCACAAAAGCAGAGGAAAAATGAAGAAGGTTAGAGTTGGGATAGTTGGCATAACTGGCTACACCGGCGAAGAGTTGCTTAGAATTTTCACAAAGCACCAAGGCGCGCAAGTTACTTGTGTTATGGGAAGAGAAAACAGCGAAACTAAACCTCTTGCTCAAATTTATCCTCATATTAAAGGCATTAACCTATCTTGTGATGCATTAAACATACCCAAATTAACCGCTGTCAGCGATGTTGTTTTTCTTGCTTTACCGCACAAGGTTTCAATGGAGATAGTGCCGGAGCTTTTTAAGGCAGGCAAAAAAATAATTGATTTGAGTGCCGATTTTCGTATAAAAGATATTGCGGAATATTCCAAGTGGTATGGCGTGGCGCACAATGCGCAATCTGAGTTACAAAAAGCTGTTTATGGTTTAAGCGAACTCTACAGGCAAGATATAATAAACGCTTCTTTTGTGGCAAACCCGGGGTGTTACCCTACAAGTATTTTATTAGCTATTGCTCCGGCAATAAAACACAAACTCATTGATTTAGATTCAATAATAATCGACTCAAAAAGTGGCATTTCTGGTGCCGGCAGAAAAACTGTGCAAGAGTATATGGCAAATGAGCACCCAAATTTTAGGGCATATAGTGTTGCCGGAGTGCACAGGCATATCCCCGAAATTGAGCAAGAGCTATCCCGCCTTGCAAACAAAAAACTACAGGTTACGTTTACTCCGCACATAATACCTGTTGAGCGCGGTATGCTCTCTACGGTTTATGCATCGGTAAATACAAAAATTTCAAACGCGCAGCTTCATAAAATATATAAAGATTTTTATAAAAATGAGATATTTGCAAGGGTGTTAGATGAAAAAAGCCTTCCTGGCATAAAAAATGTTATCTCAACAAATTATTGCGACATAGCACCTAGTGTAGACGAAAGAACCAACCGCCTTGTTGTGGTAAGTGTGTTGGATAATTTACTAAAGGGTGCTTCCGGTCAGGCGGTGCAGAATATGAACCTTATGTTTGGCTTAAAAGAAAGTGAGGGGTTAATTTAATAGAAAAAGAAATGTCTTTACCTTATGGTTTTTTTGCAGCTGGCGTGCATTGCGGCCTTGCAAAAAACAAAAATAAAAACGATATCGCGCTTTTTCTATCTGCCATACCAGCACAGGGCGCAGGCGTATTTACTTCAAATTGTGTTAAAGCTGCCCCTGTAATAATAAGCCAGAAAAAACTTATAAAGAAAAAAGAATTTCGTGCGATAATTGCAAACTCAGGCTGTGCCAACGCTTGCACAGGTAAAGGCGGCATAGAAATTGCCAATGCAATGTGCGATGCTTTGGCAAAAGAGTTTGGTTTAAAAAGCGGCCAGGTTCTTGTGGCATCAACCGGGGTTATTGGAAAGCAACTTCCAATAAAAAAAGTTAAAAATGGTGTTACAATGCTTGCAAAACTTGCCGATGGCGGCAAATGTAGTCCTACTGGTGCCGCAAGTGCAATAATGACAACAGATACACGGCAAAAAATATCCGCGCGCAGTGTAAAAATTAACGGTAGAGATGTAAAAATTTGGGCATGCGCTAAAGGCTCTGGCATGATTGCCCCCGACTTAAAAGGCCTGCATGCCACCATGCTTTCATTCATTCTTACTGATGCTTTAATTGCTGCTAATCAATTACAAAAATCACTTGAATGCTGTGTTGAAAAAACTTTTAACTGTGCCACAATAGACGGCGATACATCAACCAACGATACTGTTTTTTTGTTAGCAAATGGGCTTGCGGGCAATGAGGCAATAACCGGCGGCAAAGAACTTATCACTTTTGAAAAAGCACTTTGTTTGCTTTGCCTTGACCTTACAAAGATGATCGCCTCTGACGGGGAAGGCGCAACTAAAATAGCTGAAATTATTGTAAATGGCGCAAAAACAAAAGCCGATGCGAAAAAAGTGGCTTCTACCATAGCAACATCGCCACTTGTTAAAACCGCGCTTTTTGGAAATGATGCCAACTGGGGCAGGATAATTGCGGCTGCAGGCAGGTCTGGCATTAAACTTAACGCTGGCAAAATTAAAATTCATATAGGCAAAGTGCTTGTTGCCAAAAATGGCACTGGTATTAACTTTTCAGAAACTGATGCGAAAAATGAGCTTTTAGGTAAAGAGGTTAAGCTTACAATTGACTTAGGCCTTGGCAAACAAAGCGCAACTTACTATACCTGTGATTTTTCATTTGATTACATAAAAGTTAACGCAAGTTACAGAAGCTAATGCACCTAATATGAAAACAAAAGTAATAGAGACGATAAAAGGCACTTTAAAAACAGCTCAGCTTAAAGAAATTGCAAATGTTCTTAAAAATGGCGGAATAGTTGTAATGCCAACCGATACAGTTTATGGTATCGCGGCAAATGCTTTTTGCCATGATGCCTGCCTTGAAATTTACCGCTTAAAGGGAAGGCATTACAGAAAACCGCTTGTTATAATGCCGCGAAGCTATTTAGAACTTGGTAAAATCGCGCATCTAAATGAGAAAACAAAAAAAATAGTAACCAAGTTTTGGCCAGGCTCATTGACGCTGATACTTAAAACAAATCATCTCGGTAAAATTCTTATGGGCGGCAGAGACAATTTGGGTGTGCGCATACCAAAAAACTCACTTTTTAAGGCGCTTATGAAGCATTGCGCTTTTCCACTTGCAACTACAAGCGCAAACCCATCGGCAAAGCCAAGCGCAAAGAATGCTCAAGAGGCAATAAAATATTTTAATACTAAAGTGGCAGTTATAGTAGATGGCGGGCCGTGTCAAATTGGAAAAGAATCAACAGTTGTTGATGTAAGCGGTTTCCCTTTTGTTGTGGTTCGCAAGGGTTGTCTGGATTCAAAAAAGTTATTAGCGTATATGTAGGCAAATCAATTTAAATTAATAGTTGAAAGGAGAACAAGTGAGTTTTTTAGAAAAGCAGGATAAAGAAGTTTTTTCGCTAATTCAAAGCGAGTTGGAGCGTCAAAGAAATACAATTGAGTTAATTGCATCGGAAAATCATACATCGCAAGCTGTTATGGAAGCTCAGGGTTCTGTGTTAACAAATAAATATGCCGAGGGCTATCCTGGTAAAAGGTATTATGGCGGATGTGAAGTTGTTGATACAGTTGAGAATGTTGCCATTGAGCGCGCGAAAAAACTTTTTGGCGCTGAGTTTGTTAATGTGCAACCTCACTCGGGGACACAGGCAAATATTGCCGTTTATATGGCGTTATTGAACCTTGGCGATACCATAATGGGCCTTAATTTGGCTCACGGTGGGCATTTGTCGCATGGCAGCCATGTTAACTTTTCGGGCAAGTATTTTAAGGTTGTTCCATATACCGTTAAACAAGATACCGAACTGCTTGACTACGACGAAATTGAACGCCTTGCAAAAGAAAATATGCCAAAGATGATTATAACAGGCGCAAGTGCTTACTCAAGAATTTGGGACTGGGGTAGGTTAAAAAAAATTGCTGATTCGGTTGGCGCGTACCTTTTTGCCGACATTGCTCATTATGCCGGACTCATTGCGGCAGGTATCTACCCATCGCCAATACCTTTTGCGGATATCGTTACAACAACAACGCATAAAACACTTCGCGGCCCAAGAGGCGGAATAATTATGGGTAAAGAGAAATATGCCGCCGCAATAAACAAAGCTGTTTTCCCGGGTGATCAGGGCGGCCCGCTTATGCATGTTATAGCCGCAAAGGCTGTTGCTTTTGGCGAGGCACTTTCACAGGAGTTTATAACATATCAAAAACAAGTGCTTTCAAATGCCAAAGCGCTGGCCGCGGAACTTACAAAAAAAGGTTTGCGTATTGTTTCTGGCGGAACAGATTGTCATATGTTCCTTGTGGACTTGCGTCCAATAGGGGTAAAAGGCAAAGACGCGCAGGAAATTTTGGAAAGTGTTGGAATAACAATAAATAAAAACGCCATACCATACGACCCAGAAAAGCCCTCTATAACTTCAGGCATAAGAATTGGTACTCCTGCGGTAACAACCAGAGGAATGAAAGAAGCTGAAATGGAAAAAATTGCCACATGGATTGTGCAGACATTAAAAAATGCAGGCAATGAACAAACTTTATTGACCATAAAAAAAGAAGTTCATGCGTTTTGTCAAAGTTTCCCACTTTATTAAAGTATGACTGGTCTTAGCGGGAAGTTGTTTTGTTGATGTATGTTTTCATGCTTGTATTTTCAATTGTTTCAATTTTGCTTGAAGTATTAAGGTAACCAACTAATGGGTGAATGCAAAAAGAAAATTCTCATAGTTTTTGGCACAAGGCCGGAGGCAATAAAAATGGCCCCGGTGCTAAAAGTTTTCCGCACAAAATCATATTTTGATGTTAAGGTCTGTGTTAGCGCCCAGCACCGCACTATGCTAGACGAAGTTTTAGAACTTTTCAAAATCGCCCCGGATTACGATTTAAACATAATGCAATCAGGCCAAAACCTATATCATATAACGGCAAGAACCCTTCTTAAAATGGAAGCCGTGCTTGAAAGAGAAAAACCTGATATGGTTTTCGTTCATGGCGATACTACAACAACTTTCGCGGCAACGCTTGCTGCCTTTTACAAAAAAATTCCGGTTGCCCATGTTGAAGCGGGGCTTAGAACTTGCAATAAGTTTGAACCGTTCCCGGAAGAGGCAAATCGTGTTTTAACAGATGCGTTAAGTACTATTCACTTCGCGCCTACTGCTCAGGCAAAGGCCATGCTTTTAAAAGAAGGTATCGCAAGTAAAAAAATTTTTGTTACAGGAAATACGGTGATAGATGCTCTTAATGAAACGCTCAAACGCAACCTTGATTTTAAGAACACTAAACTTAAAAAAATATGTCATGGCAGCGGTAAAATAATGCTTTTAACGGCCCACCGCAGGGAAAACTTTGGAAAGCCGATGGAAAATATTTTTCAGGCAATTAAAAAAATAGCACTAAAGCACCCTGAAATAAAAATTATATACCCTGTTCACTTAAACCCGAATGTGCAGACACCTGCAAAAAAAATATTAGGCAATGTTAAAAATATTTATCTTTTGCCGCCATTAACATACAGTGACCTTACAAAACTTATGCAAAGGTCATACTTAATAATAACCGATTCAGGCGGCATACAAGAAGAAGCTCCGGCACTAGCAAAGCCTGTTCTTGTATTAAGAAACATTACCGAACGGCCAGAAGCGGTTACCGCAGGCACTGTGAAACTTGTCGGTTCAAATAAAGAAAAAGTTTTTTTGGAAATTGAAAAATTGTTAAATAATACAAAGGCATACTCTGATATGGCAAAGACGGCAAATCCATATGGTGACGGTATGGCATCAAACCGCATACTTTACGCAGTGGAAAATTATTTTGGCATAAATAAAAACAGCCATAAGGGATTCAAGTGGAAAGCATAAACGCGCGTGTAACATTAAAGCCAAAAGAGCATTTTAGGTTGCTTGGCGGGCATCAGTGGGTATTTTCAAACGAGATACAAAAAATAGAAGGCTTGCCGCAAAAGGGTGCGATAGTTGCAGCTTATTCTTCTGATAATATATTTCTTGGGCTTGGTTTTTATAACCCAAGTTCGCTCATTGCTTTTCGCCTTATAAGTAAAAAAAATGAGCTTATTAATGATGCTTTTTGGCATACTAAAATAAGCAATGCAATTGCTTACAGAAAAGAAATGCTTGGCAACATTAAGTACTGCCGTCTTGTTTTTGGAGAGTCTGATTTTTTACCCGGCCTTGTGGTAGATAGCTTTGGCGATTACTTATCGGTTCAGTTTATTGGGGCCGGCATGGATAAAATTAAAGATGAAATAACAAAAATTCTTGTAGACCTGCTTGCCCCAAAAGGCATAATTGAACGAAACGATTCTTCTCTGCGTAAAATGGAAGGTCTTGAGCAGGGAATTGGCATTATTTATGGAACTGTGCCAGATAGTGTTGAAATAATTGAGAACAAAATAAAGTACTCTGCCAGTATTTTATCTGGACAAAAGACAGGTTTCTATTACGACCAAAGGGAAAACAGGCAAGTTGCCGCCTCTTACTGCAAAGGCAAAAGAGTACTTGACTGTTTTTGCCATACCGGGGCATTTGCTTTAAATGCTCTTGGTGCCGGGGCTTCATACGCGGTAGCGGTTGACTCGTCAAAAGATGCACTTGAACTTTGCCTGCGAAATGCAGCTTTAAATAATATGCAAGAAAATTTTGGCACAGAAAAAGCCGATGCTCTTGAAATGCTAATGGAAACAGCTAAGTCGCACTCAAAGCCCGATGTTATAATAATAGACCCTCCAGCGTTAATAAAAAGCAAAAAAGATTTTGGTCCGGGATACAGGCACTATGTAAAGTTAAATGCCGCGGCAATGAAGGCTATAAATCAAGGCGGCAGGCTTGTAACTTCCTCATGCTCGCACAATTTGCCGGGTAGTGAATTTTATAAAATGCTTTCAGAGGCCGCATCTCGCTCAGGAAAAAACGCGGTGCTTTTGCATATGGGTACTCAGGCAAAAGACCACCCAATACTTTTAAATATGCCTGAAACACATTACCTGAAATTTGCGGTATTAAAAATCTGTTGAAGGATTTTAAACAAAAACACAAACAAATATGTATGAAATTATATAAGGCAAGAGGGGAAATGAAAGACAAACAACAAATGCCGATATTTAACAAAGTAACACCAACTCTTTTGCAGGTTATGCCTTATGAATTTAGCGGCAAAAAAATTGAAGTAAAAATTGAAACCGAAGAGTTTACCTGCCTTTGCCCATGGACCGGCCTGCCCGACCTTGCTTTTTTAAAAGTGATTTATGTGCCAGGCAAAGTCGTACTTGAACTAAAAGCCCTTAAAATGTATTTGCAGTCATATAGAATGGTCGGCATTGTGCACGAAAGCGCAGTAAACAGCATACTAAAAGATTTATCATTGGCCTGTAAACCATTAAGTATGAGTGTTGATCTTGTTTTTAAGGTGCGCGGCGGAATAACAACAACCGTGTTGGCACAATATAAAAAATAATTAATGGTTTTTAACAATTCAGGAAAGGGTTCAGTGAGAGTTAGGGTACTTGAGCCCTTCGGCAAGCTCAGGGTAAACTCCCGACGAAACGGGAAAACCTTAGGTTTTCCCTTGTAGAGCGGTTTGGCGTAATCATATTAGCCAAACCAAGTATAAACGAAGTGAATACTAAGTTCCGCCTTTAGCGGAACGCGATATTTGGAGAAAAAATGTTTAAAAGAATTCAACATATACACTTTGTTGGTATTGGCGGCTCTGGAATGTCTGGCATTGCAGAGGTGCTTTTAAGTTTGGGTTATAAGGTAAGCGGTTCAGACCTTAAACAAAGCGAGGCATCAGACCATTTAGTGCAATTAGGCGCTAAGGTTTTTATAGGTCATGACGCAAAAAACATACTTGGCGCGGATGTTGTGGTAACATCTACGGCGGTGCATCATACAAACCCGGAAGTAATAGAGGCAGAAAAAAATATAATTCCAGTTATACCGCGTGTTGAAATGCTTGCCGAACTTGCGAGGTTAAAATACACTGTTACCATAGCCGGTACGCACGGTAAAACTACCACAACTTCTATGGCGGCACTTATACTTGCAAAAGGCGGGCTTGACCCTACAATGGTTATTGGCGGTCGTCTAAAAAATATAAATAGCGGTGCAAAACTCGGCAAAGGTGAGTTCCTTGTTGCGGAAGCCGATGAGTCGGATGGTTCATTTTTAAAGCTGTCTCCTGCAGTAACTGTTGTAACAAACATAGATAACGACCACTTAGATTACTACGGCACATTAGATAACATAAAGTACGCGTTTGTTGAACACGTTAACAGCGTGCCATTTTATGGAACTTCAATAATTTGCACAGATGATGAAAACATTAAAAGTATAATTCCTCAAATAAAAAGGCGCTTTCAAACATACGGTTTTTTAGGTAATCCCGATTTTACCGCTTATGAGTTTTCCCGTTCAGAGGCAATGTTTACCTTCAAGGTTGCGCACAAAGGCAAAGAGCTCGGCAGGGCATCGCTTAGGGTGCCGGGCAAGCACAATGTGTTAAATGCGCTTGCGGCAATTGCTGTTGGTTTAGAGCTTGGAATTGGGTTTACGCAAATTGCTTCAGCGTTGAGTGAGTATTCGGGTGTTGGCAGGCGTATGGAAATAAAAGGTGAAAAAAAAGATATTTTAGTAATAGATGATTACGGGCACCACCCGACTGAATTGAAGGCAACGCTTGCCGCAGTACGCGAGGGCTGGCCACAAAGAAGAATCGTGGCGCTTTTCCAGCCTCATAGATATTCGCGCACAGCGCATATATACAAAGATTTTGGCACGGTTTTTGCTGTAGCTGATGTTGTAAAAATTTTGCCGATATACTCTGCGGGTGAAAAGCCGATACCATGCGTTTCAAGTCAGCTAATAATTGATGCAATTAACAGCTCAGGCAAGGATGCCCAAAGTTACAAAGGTATTGAGCCGCTAAAAGCAGAGTTAAAAAGCGGCGATGTAGTTATAACTTTTGGTGCTGGTGATATTTACAAAACCGGAGAGGAATTACTGGGGTTGCTATGAGTGAAATGTTTGGTATGATACCTCATACCATGTTGAGTTATCTGACGAAGGAACCCATGTCAAAGCACACAACTTTCGGTGTTGGCGGAAATGCAGAATACTTTATTCGTGTTTCAAACACAAATGAATTACTTCAAATTATTAATTATTGCAGAGAAGATAAACTAGGGTTAAGATATTATGTGCTTGGCTCCGGTTCAAATGTTCTTTTCAGCGATCCTTTTAACGGAATGGTAATAAAACTTGAAGGCGAGTTTAATAATGTTTCTGTTGACGGGCAAACAGTTGTAGCCGGCGCCGGCGCGCAATTGGGGTTGGTTGTACGCAAGGCCGCAGAAAATGGACTTACTGGTTTTGAGTTCGCTTCGGCAATACCAGGAACTGTTGGCGGTGCGGTTTCTGGAAATGCCGGCACAAAAGATGAATGGATAAGCGGAGTTTTACAAAGTGTAAGTGCAGTGCTTAAAGATGGCAGCCAACAAACATTTCAACGTTCTGAAATGCAATTTGCTTACAGAACTTGCGCCATAGAGGATGGCACATGCTTTACTAAGGCGGTTTTTGGTTTGAAAACAGGCGTAAAAAATAATATTTTACAAAAAATAAAAGATTTTGCGCTTAAAAAATCTCTTAGCCAGCCGCTTGGAACAAAAAATGCCGGTTCAATTTTCAAAAATCCGGCAGGTGCATTTGCTGGCCAGCTGATAGAACAGGCAGGGCTTAAAGGTTTTTCTGTTGGAGGGGCAAGAATATCGTATATGCACGCCAATTTCATTGAAAATGAAAATAGTGCCAGAGCTGCTGATATTTTAGCTCTTATAGAGATTGTAAAAGATAAAGTTTTTGAAAAATTTAATATAAAACTTGAAACTGAAATTAAAATAGTTGAATGAGTATGATAAATAAAATAAAAAAAATGAAAGTAGCTGTACTTTTTGGGGGAACATCTTCCGAAAGAGAAATATCTATTTTAACAGGCCGTGCGGTAATTTCCGCGCTCAGGCGGCTTGGCGCAAAAGTTGTTGGAATTGACTTTGATGGTTCTCCCGAAGTTATAAAAAAGGCAAAACCCGATTTTGTATTCATTGCATTGCATGGAGCATTAGGGGAAGATGGTTGTGTGCAGGGAATGCTAAAGCTTATGAAAATTTCCTACTCCGGCAGTGGTGTGGAGGCAAGTGCACTTTGTATGAATAAGGCGTTGACAAAGGTGATTTTTAAAAGTAATAACCTACCCACCCCAAAATGGAAAGAAGTTTGCGCAGAAGATGAAATAAACAATAATACCTTTACTTACCCGTGCTTTGTTAAGCCGGCATCGCAAGGTTCTGCAATAGGTATGTCGCTTGTAAAAAACAAAAAAGACCTGGGTTCTGCATTGAAAACAGCATTTAAATACGACAAAAAGGCCTTAGTTGAAGATTACATAAAGGGAACTGAAATTACAGTCGGTGTTTTAGGCGATAATGTTTTGCCGGCGGTGGAAATAGTGCCGAAAAGTGAGTTTTACGACTTTAAATCAAAATATAGAAAGGGTTGTTCAAACCATATTATTCCGCCGCGCATTAGTAATAAAGCTCGTTTGCTTGCACGGCGATATGCGTTAAAAGCATGCAAATGCAGCGGGTGCAAAGCAGTTGCAAGGGTTGATATGATAGTTCCAAAAAACTCCATACCTCAGATATTAGAAATAAATACGGTGCCTGGTATGACTGAAACATCGCTATTGCCCGATGCCGCGCGAGCCGCTGGTATTGGTTTTGATGAATTGGTTTTAAAAATAATTGAGTACTCATTAAAAAAATGAAAAGAAAAGTAATAAAAGTTAGCAGAAGAAAAAGGTTTACTTTTAAAACCACGGTTGCCACAAGGCCAAAGGTTAGAAATAGAAGAATGAAGCAATTCAGGGTAGTATTTGTTTTTATACTTATCCTGATAGTTTGCTCATTTCTTCTATTCAGGGGTGGTAAAATTATTTCAGATTATATTGTTAACGCAGAACAGTTTAAACTGCGTTATGTTGAAGTTGTATCAAGTAAAAATATAACCCGTAGCGAAGTGCTTTCGTTTTTGCCTTTTAGAGAAGGCAACAGTATATTCAAACTTTGGATTAGAGAAACAAAACAAAAAATATTACAAGAAAAACCGGAAATTGAAAGTGTAAAAATTCATCGCGGATGGCGAAAAGTTATAGTTACCTGGAAAGAAAGAATTCCTGTTGGTTGGGTATTAAAAGACGGCAGTAAGATTGGTGTAGATTATAATAACAAAGAATTTCCTTTAAGGGGCCAATGGGCTCAAATTGAGCTCCCGCAGTTAGATGCAAAAAGCATTTCCGAACGAGCAGAGGTACTTGAGTTTATGAAAGCGCTTTCACACTCTAATAAAGAATTTTTTGCGCAAGGCATACAGTTTGGCATGCTTGGTAACAAGTCAATATGCTTTAATTTAAAAGATGGAACAAAAATATATTGGGGCACACCTGATAGTTTTGAAATTCCCGACAAATTACATAAACTAAACAAGGTTTTTGCCGATGCCAAAAGTAAATACCAAGGCATAGAGTATGTGGATTTGCGATTTTTTGATCAAGGCAGAATACTTTTAAAACCAAAAATAGTTGCGGCAGTAGTTGAGTCAAGCGCAATTAGCCAAAAAAGATCTAAAAAAACTTCAAAAGAGAGGTAGTGATAAAATGTCAAAAAGCCAAGCAATAGCCGGCTTAGATCTGGGTAGCGGAAAAATCACCTGCGTTCTCGCAGTTCCTTCAGAAAAAAACGGTGAGTTTGAAATTTTAAATGGAGCTGTTATTGCTTGCAAAGGTTTGCGCGGCGGGGTTATTTTAAACTTGCAAGATACCTCGGCAGCAATAAGGCAGGTAATTGATAAGTTAGAAGAGGAATCAGGAGAAGAAGTGCGCGGTGTATTTCTGGCATTGCGCGGCGACCATATAATTTCTCTCAACTCTCAGTTTGAAAAAAGAATTCAACGCAGCGACAAAGAAATAAACAAAGAAGATGTTGAGGAAGTAATTGAAAACGCAAAACCTATACGGCTTGATAACGATCAAGAAATAATACACACAATTCCTCAAGAGTTTTCTTTGGACTCTCAACAGGGCGTGCCAAATCCCGTAGGTATGGAAGGCAACATTTTGGGTGTAAATGTGCACATTGTTAAGGCTTCTAGCACATTATTAGGTAATATAAGTAAAGCGGTTGCAAATGCAGGTTTTCAAATAGATGAACCGGTTTATGGGTTGCTTGCGGCAGGCGACATTGTTCTTACGCAAGAAGAAAAAGAAATCGGTTGTTTGTTAATTGATTTTAGTGGTTTAAGCACAGGTGTTGCGGTTTATAAAGACGGGAAGATTCGCTACAGCAAAGAGTTTCACCTTTTTGGTTCAGACCACATAACACAAGATATAGCGCATGCCTTAAAAACATCTTTTGCCACCGCGCAGAAAATAAAAGAAAATTATGGGCTTGCCATGACTGAGCTGATAAGCGAAGATAACGTATTTGACTATACAAGAGTAGACGGGCACAATGTGCTTAAAGCAACAAAGAAACAGCTTGTAGAAATAATTCAAACTCGCATAGACCAGATGTTGTATGCAATAGAGGAAGACCTTAAAACGTCATCAGACCCTACAATGTTTGAGGCAGGCGGTGTAATAATTACCGGCGGTGGTTCAAAGCTTGAAGGTCTTGTGCGTGCAGTAGAAAAAACATTTGGCACTTATGCAAGAAAAGGCCGTGTAATTGACATGAATGGGCCAGAGTCAATAATTGAAGATGCGGTTTTTGTTACAGCCATTGGACTCTTTAAAACAGACCTAACCCCACGATTTGCTCCAAAAAAATACTCGCGTATTGGTAGTGGTGGCTCACTTTTTGTTAAAATTCGCCGTTGGATTGAAGACACATTTTAAATCATTTTTGATTTTTTAAAAATGGGTTGCAAAAGGTAGTATCTAAAATTCAATAAAAATTCAAAAATAACGATTCCTCTCCCTTGATGGAAGAGGGAAAACAGTAAGAATGGCATTTTTGACATTGCCTTGCAAAAATTAAAGGATTAAATATGATAAGGTTCAAAGTTCCTCAAGAATTGGGCAGCAAATTTGCGGCAAAAATAAAAGTTGTAGGTATCGGTGGCGGTGGCACAAACGCAATAAACAGAATGATTGATAGCGGTATCAGGGGTGTTGAACTTATAGCAATGAACACAGACACTCAATCTCTGTTAAAGTCCAACGCGCCAATTAAATTACAAATAGGTGAAAAGCTCACAAAAGGTCTTGGTGTTGGTGGAAACCCAGCATTAGGTAAGCAAGCCGCCGAAGAAAGCCGCGAACGCATAAAAGAAATGCTTGCTGATGCCGATATGGTTTTTGTAACAACAGGAATGGGCGGCGGCACGGGTACCGGAGCCACGCCGGTAGTCGCGCAGATAGCAAAAGAGCTTGGCAAACTAATTGTTGCCGTTGTAACAAAACCATTTGATTTTGAAAATAAAATTCGCCAGGAGCAGGCAGAAGAAGGAATAAAAGAATTAAAAAAATATGTGGATACATATCTAATAATTAAAAACGAAAAATTGTTTACTATAACAGACGAAAAAATGCCTATGATAGAGGCGTTTAAAATGGTTGACGATGTTCTCAGCAGAGCTGTACAGTCAATATCCGATATAATAAACATACCAGGTCAAATAAATGTTGACTTTGCCGACATCAAAGCCATAATGACAGGTGCTGGCGAGGCTGTTATGGGTATTGGCGAGAGTTCTGGACAGCACGGTGCTTTAGATGCCGCAAGAAAAGCCATAAGAAGCCAATTACTTGAAAATGGGTCAATCTCCGGTGCAAAGGGCCTGATAATAAACATAACAACAAACACCAGTTTAAATGAACTTAGCGCGGTAAAAGATATTGTAAGTTACATAACAAATGAAGCTGACTCTGAAGATGTAAGCATCAAATTTGGTATTGTAGAAGATAGCGCAATGGAAGGTATTAAAGTTACAGTTATAGCCACTGGCATAAGCCCGAACAAAAAACTTTTCGGTGCTAAAATTGGCACAAAAGCAAGCATAGATTTTAATCGCCCGGCATATACTTATTGGGAAATTAAAAAACTAAAATAATGTGGAAACGCTCCGGCTCAATACTATTTGATGATGAATTTCCGTTCTTTAATTTAGTAACCACAAAGCCGCTTGGCAATATGCGCGATAAAAATGTTAGGAGTCAGTACCTTTCCGGTTTTGGTTTTAAGCAGAATGATATAATAACGGCTCAGCAGGTGCACGGCAACAAAGTTGCTGTTATAAAAAATAAAAGCGAATGTGAAGTTTTGGGTGTTGACGGGCTTTTAACAAATATTAGCGGTGTTGGTTTGTGTATTTTTACGGCCGACTGTATGCCGGTGCTTTTAGGTTGTTTTGAAAAGAAGGCCGTTGGTGTAATACATGCGGGTTGGCGCGGCCTTGCCGGTGGAATTTTAGAACAAGGGGTAAACAAGTTTTGTTTGGAGTATAACACAAAGCCATGCGATATATATGTTTCAATAGGCCCATGCATTGGGCCGTGTTGTTTTGAAGTCAGCCC
>Ga0247841_10003599_pt1 | contig 28230 bp, 12 predicted proteins | sample LaCruzMarch2015__2_FD_192410 | JGI IMG/M metagenome (GOLD analysis project Ga0247841, IMG submission 192410) | Freshwater microbial communities from meromictic Lake La Cruz, Castile-La Mancha, Spain - LaCruzMarch2015_18m | ecosystem: Environmental > Aquatic > Freshwater > Lake | place: Spain... | reverse complement strand
ATAAGCCTGTGCGACGGAGGATGTCGGCGCCGGGCGAGCGCCGCCATACATTGATGAGATAAGGAGCCATATTATGAGAACTCCGGTCATTTCGGCGGTTTTTGGAGTTTGTTTATTTCTGGCCCTCGATGGTGTTGGCGGCACGCCGCGGTATGTCGTGCCGCCCGGGACGCCCGGCGTAACACCCGGGGGCGGCTATACCAGTTGGGCGACGGCAGGCACCACGATCCAGGATGTTGTGTCGGCCTCCGTGGACACGGACGTCATTTCGGTTTCCAATGGAACCTACGCCTTGTGGCGGGGAGCCCAAATCGATGTGGGCATCGGGGTCACCCTCCAGGGCTTTGGCGGCACGGTCATCGTCAATGGAAATTATCCCTGGTCCACCAACCGGTGCATGTATATCCATCACGCAAACGCTTTTGTTTCCGGTCTTACGTTCAGCAACGGGTATTCGACCGGCTATGGCGGCGGCGTGTATATGACGAATGGGATTGTTTCCAACTGCGATTTCGTGACCAATTATGCGGTCAGCGGGGGCGGCGGATTAGCCATGATGGTTTATGCCAGCACCGCCATCAATTGCCGCGTGTTTTACAACCGCTGTACAAATATCCTGACTGTTTGCGGCGGAGGATTATATATGTCGGGCGTTGGTTGCCTGGCGTCGAACATGACGGTTTTCGGCAATGCGGCCCTGACAACCAACAGTGTCACCACCCAAGGCGGGGGCGGCGTTTATATCACATCGGGAACGCTGGTATCGAGCCGCGTTTCGAATAATTGGGTCATTGCTACTAATAATGGAGCTTGGAAGATCATTAATGGCGGCGGTATCTATGCCGCCGGCCCTTCCTGTTTGATCGCCGATTGCACGATTGCCAGCAACCAGGTGTATGGCTCAAGTGGTCAAACCGGTGGAGGTATATATTTGACCGGGAGTGGAGCGGTGGTCAGCAATTGCGTAATCTCAAACAATTATGGCCAGGCTGAAGGCGGCGGTATCAGGATGTCGGCGGGAACGCTCGTGATAAACAGCACGATTTGCCACAATCGCGCCGTCAATGAAGCTGCGGGCATAGCGCTCTACGGCGGCATCGTCCGCGATTCGACCATCGGTCCGACCAACTGGGGCGCCTCTCGAGGTGGAGGAATAAATTTCGGCGCTTTGAGTTCAATGGTTAGCAATTGCCTGATCGTGGGCAACCAAGGTGGCTCAGGTGGGGGGTGTTATTTTCAGGACGGTAACGGCCTGCTTTGCGAATCAAGGGTGATCAGCAATGCGTCGAGTGAGGGCGGGGGTCTCGATTTAGCCTGTATAGGGATTCGTACATATAAAAACGGGCGCGTCCGGAACTGCCTGGTGGCTTATAATACGTCTTCGGGTAATGGCGGTGGAATCAACATGTGGGCAATCGGACTGAATGGAGGCTGGGTTGAATCCAGCACGATCGTGTCCAACGTCGCCGCTACCGGTGGTGGGGTCTACATCGCCGACCAGACCAACTCCATGACCAACTGCATTATTTACTTTAACACCTCGAGCGGCGCGGACAAAACCGATGTTAAATTTGCAAACTCAACGCAAACGAATGCGATGGACCACTGCCTTTTCACGGCAGCCCTTTCACCCGATCCCGGTAAAGGCAACCTCACGAACTCCAACCCCCAGTTTGCGAGCCCGGAGGCGGGTAATTTTTGGCTTCAAAACACTTCGCCCTGCCTGGAAGCGGGCATCAATCTGCCCTGGATGTACAGCGGCCGCGACTTGGATGGCCACACGCGTATTATCAGGGGGACGGTGGACATGGGCGCCTATGAATATGTCTATCGGGGCACTATTTTTACGATCCGATAGCGCTTCTTTCAAGACGTGTCCCCGCCACCTCGCATGGCCACCGCAACAGAGGCGGGCCGAAGCGTCATGCCAGCCGTTATTCTGGTCTACCAAAAATACCAGATCTTCGTGGTTGCGGCATCCCTGCTTCCAGTCTATTCTGCCAGTGATTTAATGAAATATTTTACGTGCCATTCCCATCACAAGCTTCTTGTTTTTATGTGTTTGGATTTGATACCGGCCGTTTGGCGCAATAAAATATTACACGGAAATGAATAAAGGACCATTGTTATGAATCTCCTCCCGCAACGCGCATTGGCCATCGAGACCTGGGCCGAAGGCCATTATATTGATCCGCATGGCGTGGTCTATAGCGCCTTGGATAAGGCCACGGGCGCTCCGCTAACCGAATCGTTCTTTGAGCCGGAGGCGGCGGGCGCCTGGATTCCCGGGTATACGGCGGCCGACTTGCATAACTACGAAAATTGCGGCATGACCACCGGCGCCTACATGCAGGCCATCGTCTGCCGTTATGAAGTCGAGCACGATCCCGTTGCATTGCAACGTGCCCGCCGCTGTTACCAGGCCTTGAGGCATATCTATGAACTGGGCAAACAACTGGAGGAAGGTTTCTTCCCGAAGATTTATGGCGCGCGTTTCTCTCCCCAGACCAGCACGGACCAGGTCCTCTATGCGGTAATGGCCCTGGACCGATATGCGCCGCATGCCTCGGACCAGGAACGTCCGGAGGTCAGCCGGATGATTGCGCGCATGGTTCAATTTTGGGTCAAACGCAACTATCATTACATGTATTACAACATCCCCGACATGCTCTGGCCCCTGGCCCGGTTTCCCAGTTTGTTGCTCCTGGCCTATAACCACTCCGGTGAAGCGCAGTTTAAGTCCGAATATGAGCGGTTGCTGGCCGAAGGGGTCAATCGCTTCCCGGGTGAGGACCGCTTGCGGCGCAAGCTCAACGGGGAAATTCCGCCCGACGACTTTGAAATCCAACACCATGCCTGGCTGATTTCACACCTGGCCGACGCCGTGACCATGGATGTCATGGAGTTGGATTACCTGTTGTGCCATGATCCCGCCAATACATGGGCCGCGACCTGGCGCCAGTCGGTCGCCCAGATGTGGGACGAGGCCCGGTTGACGCTGGCGCCCAACGGGAAAGTCTACATCAGTGTGCTGGTGGATATGGACACGCGCATACCGCGCCGGATCGATCTGTCCGACAGCAAACGGGTTCCAGGCGCCGAATCCGGATGGAGCACCATGATTGCCCGGGCCGGCGTGCAGGCGGCCGGCCACTTGCCTGAAAAACAGGATATTCTCGGAGCGGCGCACCACGTGCTCGAGTCGCTCGATATCCAGGACCTGACGTATTTTGATGAACCGGAACGTTTCAGCCCGCGCGACCGATTCAAAACGCGGTTTCTCAGCGGCGATTCGATCGCCAACTGGCTCTGGGCCTATTGGCAGGGGCGTCTGAATTCATGCTGGTAGCATTGGCCAAACCGCCGGGATCAAATCCTGCGGGAGCGGCCGCCGAAAGCGACCGGAAGGTTGTGCGGCCGGTGGTTGCGTTTGAGTTTGGCTTGCGCAAAATGCCAGAGGTTAAGCCCGCCTGCAAAGGTTAACTGTGGTGGTTAACTGTGGTAGTTCCTCGACTTCCCCCTGAATCAGTGACAACCTTTGCGGTCACTGATTCAGGAAGGTAGTTTTCAGTTCGTTTTCATAATGGGATTTAACCTCGTCAGAGCCGAGCGCCCGATTGTAAACCCTGAAGTTATCCAGCAACCCGCGAAAGGACGAGGTCGAGTAGCGCGGATTCTGTGAACCGAGGAACAGGTTGACATATCCTCGATAATCGTTCCCGATGGCAGTGCAGAACTTCAGAGGGCCGGTCGGACCTTTGATCTCCTGCCCGTCAACGTAACCATGACAGAGGAAGCCGGACCAGGTGACGGCCAAGTGGGTCCATTTTTTATTTTCCGCTTTCGGCCCATTCAACGCAAGCCACTGGCTGTTGCGATCGAATATCCTCAACACCCAGCGGCTGTCGACGAGGGAAAGAATGATTCCCCGTTCCGTATTAAAGATGTCGCCCCGGTTCTTTCCGCCCATCCGTTCGGCATTGCCGGTCAACTCAGGAGCCGCCCATATTTCAAAGGTGCCTTCCTTGAGCGGGTATTCCAAGGGGAAGGAGAGATAGGCGCTGCTCTTCGGCTTGCTGTAATTCAGGCAGAAACCGGACTTTGTTTTCGCATAGTCCACCTCGGTCAGCTTGATGTCGCGCCGATTGCCCGATGAATCCCGGGCTGTGTTGCCCTCGCCTTCCTCGAATTTCCATTCGCCCAGAAGATCGTCGGCTGGGATTTTGATCGTTACGTTTTTCAGGTCGACCACCCGTATTCCGGCCGGGGGGACGTTGAGGGTAAAGACGGTTTTCCCGTCCCGTTCCGACGTTGTTATCTCAGCGCCTGTTCTGATTTCTTTCGCCGCCACGCCGGCCGGCGCCGTGATCTTGACCTCGGAAGTGAATGCCGGATCGTGGATTTCCGTCGAGGTATTGGGCAGTTTGACGATCCCCCGGTTGTTGATCAGGATGACCTTCCAGACACCGTCCGGCATGATATTGAACAGGAAATGGATATCCCCCTCGACCTTGACGGGCAAGACTTCATCTTGGATTTTCTCCAGAACGCGTGCAATCAGCGGGGAGGCAATCGTTTTATCTTTCGTCTGAAGCATGAAAACCGGCGTGGTAAAGAGCACGGTCCCTTTGCCGTATGTGTTTTTGATGAGCAGCGGGATGGCATTGGTCGATGCGAGCAGAACCTGGGCGCCTTTGGAAAGGGAGCCCCGTTGGACTTTCAGTCCGTCAGCCTCTACGAACGAGGGCAACAGGCTCATGCCCAGGAACGACGGGTCGGCCTTAAAGGCGGAGGCCTGGCCGCTGTTGATCAGCAGCGTTCCACCCTTGGCGACGTAGGCCTTCAGGTTTCCGACAAGTTCGGCCGTGAACGCGATGTCATCCATCAGGATGGTCACGGGGTATTTTTCCAGTTGCGCAAGGCGAACCGCTCCGGAAGGCGGGTTGGCCATGTAGAGATCGAAAATGTCGCCGAGCGCAGAGTTATGAAGATTGCCGCTGTATTGGGGGTTGGTGGATATGGCGACTCCATAATAGGGATCGATGGCGCGCAGCATATGCTCCGCCATAAAATCCCCGTCATCGAACGGAAACAGCCCATACCAGGTTGTCCACCCATGGGAAGGGCAGCGTTTCCAGATATCATGCCCGTGATCATACTTCATGAGCAGAAGGATCGGGGTGTAACAGGAACCACGCGTCCCTTTTTCGCTCCGCGTCCACTCGAATATGTCCTTGATGGCTTCTCCGTTTTTCGTCAGGACGCAAGTCCCGTCCGCCTCCTCTTTGATTTGTCCCCACGGCTGGCACTCAAAGTCCAGGAAGGAGTTGCCCAGGTAATACGAGAGATAGAAAAGACGAAGCCCGAGCGACGGCGGGATTCCATAATCCAATCCATAAAAACTGCCATCGGCCGCATACGGCTTGCTTGAGGCGCTGGCGTTCTGGGCGTAATAGGCCAGATAAATGAGCCAGGGCGCATTATACTGGCGGGCCGCACCCCGTACAAAGAGCAGATTGTTGCGCCACGGCCAGTCGGGCGACTCGCCGGAAAGCTCCAAGCCCGCGATTGTGCCGCCCCGTTCCATGCCATAGTGGGCATAGTTCTGCTGGCCGCTCAGCCCAAAGACCTTTTTGAACAAATTTTTATGATAGTCCCACATCGCATGGAGGTTCTGCGTCATGCCGGCTTTATCCGCATCCGGCGTAACATACCCGCTCAAAGAGCCGGCGATATAGGCCCGGAGAAACGTGCCGTCCCATTCGGCATACCGAAACCCCATGAACGTCTTCTCGTATTTCTTGCGGAAAGCGGAAAAAGCAGCCTGATCGAAGTTTTCTTCGGTCAGCCCCAGCATGCTTCCATCGGGTCGCATATTCAGCTCCACATAGAACGGATACGCTTGCATGCGTTCCTCCAGCGAGGCGGGAATGGCGCCGATACGGTATACGAGCCGGTCGGAAACACAGTCCAAGCGAAGGCCTTCCGCTGCCGGGGCATTGGTAAACACGGCGGTCAGGACACCGTCGGCGTTCTTCAACTCGCCCGGCTCCAGCCTGACAGCCTCATCGTGGTTCACGGCAAAGAAAGAGACTTTGGCGAGCCTCGCCGCCGTGCCGGCGCCGTGCCGGATCACGATCCGGCTGACCGGAGCATTGGTTGGGAGGCGGATATGAACCGAGGCTTCCGCCGGCAAATATCGCTGCTTTAAAGGCTGCGGATCGGCCGTGATGACACCGGCGGTCTCCGCCTTGCCATCGGCGATATATTCCGGGTCCAACAGGAGGGTATCCTTTTCTTTTGGTTCAATGGAAATAACCGCCTGGCGCGCGGAGTTCCCGGCGCCCGCTTCTTGATAGATTTCGACTTCCTTAAGGACGATGGTTCGCAGACTCTCCGCATGGTCCTGAACCAACGGCAACAGCACCTCGGCGCCGGACTCTTTGATGAACGCTTCGTCTTGAAGCCCTTTCTTATTCCGCCAAACGTCATCAACGAGAAGCAGGGTAAAATCTCTTCCGGCTATTTTTGGAATCTCCCACTTAACCCCGGCGGCGCGATAGGGGGAAGCCACCCATGACGCTCCGTTTGTTTCCGCTTGCATAAGATCGGCAGCCCCGGCGCTGAAGGTCATAACGGACATTAAAACCGCAACGAATGAAAGCCTGGTGAGTTTCAGCATGGCAATCCTTCCCTTGTTCCACAGACATATCCGGGCCAGCCGGCATTATCCCTTTTCAACATTCGCCCAGTGACCGAGCCCAACTTTTCGAGCCAGTGGTAGAGTTAGTCTGGATTTGTTATTAATGATAGATCACGCGTCCTTGTTTGTCTATCCCCAACGCAGGCGGGCGTAGTCCGCAGTCGGGGATGTAACCAAATGTCGCTCGGAATGACGGACGAAGAGTGAGCCATGATTAAACGTTAATCTGGCATCAATTCCTGTTTTGAGCCAATGAAAAATCCCCCGCTATTTACGGAAGGAGCACAAAAATGTCGCAGCCCCGTCCCGACTCTCTGAGAGGACGGGAGGGATCACCGGGCGTATGAATCAGTTGTCCGGCAGGCGCCGGACCTGATTCATTTTACATACTGGCTGCAAAACAAGCAGTCCGGTTTGTCGCAAAGCATTAAGAGGGGATCTTTTTTCAGGAGCTTGATGCCCAGGTCATACATTGGTCGCGCGGCAATGGTTTTAATCGCGCTCATGCCTAAGGGCACCTTTCTGATTTTCAACCCGGCGGCGATCAAACGCCGATAGATTTTGCTCTCCTCTCCCGGGTCCCTGTAAAAATCCCGATCCCCCGGAAGATGTTTGGGAATCATGATGGTGGCAATGGTTCCGTTGTTGCGCTTGACGCGACAGACTGCGGACTGAAGATACGGCAGATCGAGTTCATCTTCCAGAAAATGGAAAAAGGTTGTGGCGGCCAGCGTGGCGCCAAACCAGACCATTTTTCCCTGATAGTCCAGCAATTTGCCTAAAGGGCTCCGCTTGCAGGTGGGCGGGTCCGACTCCTGGTGCTCGCTAAGGCAGGCCACGGCCAGCGGCCCGATCCCCGCCACCGAATGGGTGGGATGCGCGCTGCGCATGACTCCCGGAAAACGTAAAAAAGCCCTCGTTATGGCGCCTGTCCAGACGGTTTGCGGATTATCCGCCTGATAGGGACGAATCGCCCGGGTTGTTATGCAGGTATTGTTGAAATAAATTTGCGACTCTGTGAACGTGGGAACCAGCAGGGTGCCGGTGCTTCCGACCGCCTCAAGGCAGGCGTTGATGACCGTTTTGGCGCCGCCCTTGATATAGCCCATGTTTGACAAGCTGCTGTGCAGGAGAACCAGGTCGCCCGGGTTGATGCCCGATTTTTTTAAGGCGCTTACGATCTGCGGCTGAGTAATCGCGGAGCGGTATCGGGTTTTTAGATAGCCATATTCCGTCAAATAGCTGACGGCATTCATGTACTTCTTGGCCTGGCCGGATGTGATCGGCGTCCTGGTTTCAAACTCGACCTCCTGAATAATCTCGCGCATGGTTTTTTTGCCGTCCATATTCGACAGGATAGACGCAAACGGGCCATAAATTGCGCCATCCGGCAATTTAATCCGATCGGCCTTGGGAACCTTGCGCAAATCAAAAGGAATACCCCGCGTTGCCCGGGCCGGAATCATGGTCGCGGCGTAGGTGTCTTTCCATGGATCCGGCGTTGCGGCCGCCTTGACGGGCTGAAGCATCGCCTTGGTCCGCGCCTGTAAATCGCGCACCAGCTGGTTTTTCATCTGCTGTAGACCAAGGCACTCGCTTCGCACCTGACCGCCTCGATAGATCCGGCTAAAATCATTCATCCGCGCGCACTCCCGGCGATAACGCCAGTTCATTACGGAAGCGGACGTTCGGCGGAGTTGCGCCTGGTCGGCCTTGGTGTCCTGGGCAAAGCGCCCGAACAGGCTGCGCGCCTCATCCTCCAGATGTTTCCGCGCATAATGCGCGGAATGATGAATGGCGGTTTTGAGTTGCGCCGAATCCAGCGTCAACATCCGGGCAACCCAGGCGCCGATAAAGGCGGTTTCGGATTTCATCGTGGCGGGATCGAGCACGGTCATGACCTGGGCGGAATTATGCCACAATTTACCTCCTCCCAGGACCCACTGGGTTGCCAGCCCGGATGTTGAATCACTGCCAAACATATCGTCGCCATACATGCCTTCTTCCCTGATTTTCAATGACATGCCCAGTTGATCCTGGCAACTGTCAAACAGGGCTTCCATGATGTAATCGCCGAAGAACGGCGAGCCGGGAGGCGAAAGCCAGATGCTCCCTTTCCCACCGTTTATCAGGCTGTCGAGATTGGTCATCCCGATCACACGGTCCCGCAGGTAGCCCCCCATGAATTCCATAAACGCCGCCAATCCGTACATTTCCATTCCAAAAACCAGTCTTAAGGTAAAACGGGGTTTGGGAATGCGGCCCTGTTGAACCAGCCGGTTGATCAGGCGCGCGATGCTGATAGCTGTTATCACGCCAATGGAATTGTCGTCCGGCAAAGGCTCATAGAGGTGCGCGTAAATCCACAGTTCCTTCTTTTCCCGGCCGGGGATTATGCCGGTGACCACGTTGATCTCATCGACATAGCGCCGGCCGTCACAGAGGACGCGCGCCTTCACCTGCCCGGCCCGCGCCGCCGCGCGGAGCTGGTCGCCGACACGCGGGGTGACCGTAAAGCCGATCATCGGCCGGTCATCATCATGAATATGCCATTGGTTGCCCTCGGTAAGCGTGTTGACCCAAGGCAGGCTGTCCGGTGTCAGGTAGCGATCCGTAAGCCGGTCCGTAATCAAACCCAGGGCGCCAAGATCACAAATGGCGCGATAAATATCTTTCCGCGGCCAGGTTTCCGGATTGGATATCACCATGGCGTTGGCCGTGTTTTCACCCAGGTATAGCTGCTCTTCGGTAATGATCCGCGTCAACACCCCGTCACGGGGCGTGCTGACCGAACCATAAATGGCATGAAACGGGTGGCGCTGGTAATCCGCGATTACCGGATCGGCAAAGGGAATTGGCGACGATTGAACGGTGATTTTAGCCTGGGATACATCCCAGGCCAAAGGCATGGCCCGGTCCTGGTACGTCGTTTTTCCATCCGCGGGGAAAGGCAATCTTTTTACTTGTTTAAGGTCGGACTGCTTCATCAGGCGTTCCGCAAATTGCGCTGCCTGTTTTTGGTCCCGCGACCGCTGGCCCAGTTCAATCCGCCAAAGCTTTTCCGTGTTTTCGAGCATCCATTTCGTGTCAACGTTGGCCAGGATCGATTCATAGAGTTTTTTCATAAAAGGCTCTCAATTCATTCTTCCGCGTGCGGCCGGATTCTGCGGTGCATGTTGTTTTAGATCGTTTTGTTAAGACATAACACATATTTGCGGAGAAGTTTTCCGGCCCAGCCAGAGGCTGGGCCCTACCGGTAGGGTGCGGCGTCCCGCCGAACCGTCTTTGGTTGCGGCCAAAGGCCGCCTTAAAAGGCCACGTGGCAAGTCGCGTGGCCGCTCGACTCCCAACACGAACGCTTTGTTTTTCGAACCATGACGCCAGCTTGGAACAAGTACACGCGCCTGCCCGATCGTCCACCAAGGCGTGTATTTGGCCAGAATTATTCCTGATTGTCAAATTCATTTTTGCTTGTCGTGGGCTTTGCTTGTCGCTGCTTGTCGCTTGTCCGGACATTCGTCGAAAAGCAACATTGTTTTCTGCTGCGCAAACTACCGGCTTGCCAAAACCAGGTTCATCCTGTTCAATGCCACCGGTATAGGCGGATTCCGCCAAAGGTCGGGCAAGTTTGCCTATGCCGGGAAATCCTGTTAGCAAAACGACCTTAGTACGCATCGGCGTAAATACACCAACGTATGGGCCAGCATGGAGATCCCTCGACTTCCGCCGTCGCTCAGGGAGCTATGGCGGACAGGTCGCTCGGGATGACAGGCTTTCCTCTGTCATTCCGAGTCCGGCAGCGCCGGATAGCGGAGTCGAGGAATTTCGTGTTTCGGTTAATACGTTAGCGAACTTATGAACCGGTGTACTTAGCAGTTACGAAAACATCAGCTAACACTTCGGGTTAAATTATTCATTTCGTGCTGAACCAGGACAATAGGAACGTGCCAATGCAACCTATGCCAATGTCGCCGCCGCATTGGAATTTTATCGATGAATTGCGGGAATATTCCCGGCCACAGGTGAGCTGGCAAGCCGTTTGTTCGGCGAAAAGCCCCGATCTGCAGATCGCCTTTCCCGATCCCCAAGGAGTGCTGGACACTGCTTATGCGGCGTTGCGGCGTTTTATGGGGGATACGGGCATAAATGAATATCGGGTGGAAATCGCCAAGACCGCGTTTGCAGAATCCGAGCGCTATGAACTCAAGCTTGGAGCCGACTCTTGCTGCCTAACCGCCGGGGATACCGAGGGCGTCCGGCGCGGCATTTATTTTCTGATTGATTTATGGAAAGGCGCGGAGTCGCCTAAACTGGCGCCGCATACCTATCGGCGTTCCTCCTGGGCGAAAACCAGGATTTCCCGCTGCTGTTTCGGGCCGATCAATCGTCCGCCGTTGAACCGGGATGAGTTAATGGACGATATTGACTATTACCCGGATGCTTATCTGGACAAGCTGGCCGCGTCCGGGATCAATGCGCTATGGCTTTCGATCAGTTTCGCCAACCTCTGTCGTACCCGCTTTACTCCCAAGCATGGAATGAATGCCGAACGGCGAATGCGGAAGCTTCGAGCTACAGTCGCGCAATGCGGGCGGTACGGCATTAAAGTTTATCTGTTCGCCAATGAGCCGGTCAGCTGGACGGCGGAAAGTGAAGTCCCGCGAAACTTCCCGAAACTCGGCGGCGCGAAAATAGCCGGCCAGACATGCTTTTGTCCGTCCTCGGAGGAGGGCGCCGAATATCTTTACGACTCGATGCGGCAAATATTTGCCGGGGTAAAGAATCTTGGCGGCCTGATTAATATCAGCCTGGGCGAGGCCGTGACGACCTGCTTGAGTTCCGTCAATCTTTCCGATCCGGCGCCGGTTGCCTGCGAGCGGTGCCGCAATCTGCCGCGCTGGCAAATCCTGTTCCACGCCCTGGACGCCATGCGCCGCGGCATGCATAGTGCCGCACCTGGCGCCGAGTTGATCAGCTGGCTGTATCTTCCGACGCCGGATGACCTGCCGGAATGGGTGTATGATATTCCCCGGCACGCGCCCAAGGGCGTTTCCATGCAGTTTAATTGCGAATCCGGGGTGAACCTGGAGCAGCTTGGCAAACTGCGCCGCGGCGGGGATTACTGGCTGTCTGTGGCTTCCCCCTCAAACAATTTCAAATCTTTGGCCGCCGCTGCCGTCGAAAATGGGGTCCCCATATTTGCGAAGATTCAGGTGGGCTGTTCCCATGAAGTCGCCTCCGTCCCGATGGTGCCGGTGCCCTCATTGCTGTATCGCAAGTACAAGGAAATGCGTCAACTCAAGGTTCGGGGCGTTATGCAGGGGTGGTACTTCGGAAATTATCCGGGTCTGATGAATACAGCTGCCGGTGAATTGGCGTTTGCCGATTTCAAGGAATCGGAGCAGGAATTTCTTTGCCGTTTGGCGCAAAGAGGTTGGGGCCGCGCGGCCACGGACGTCGTCCAGGCCTGGACATTATTAGCCGATGGCTACGCCTGCTATCCGCTTTCCAACATGTTTCAATACTTCGGTCCGGTAGCCGATGGGGTGGTTTGGCCGCTTTATCTTTATCCGGTTAATCGCGGGTTATTGCCGACCTGGCTGCTTTCAATGCAGCCCGGCGGGGATAACATCTGTGAGTGCCTGGAGAATCATTCCCTGGCGGAAGCCACGATGTTAATGGAGAAGCTTTCCCGTCAATGGGATAGCGGCGCGGCGATTTTCAGCAAGCTCCGGGATGAATTTAAAGGCAACCAGGAAAGGCTGCGGGATATCGGCGTGATCGAGGCGCTTAATTGCCAGTTTAAGTCTGCCGTTAATATCCTGAAATTCTACCAATTCCGGCGCACGTTGTTCGATGCGCAAAACCCGGTGGTCCTCGACGCCATGAGAACCATCGTCGAAGCTGAAATCGCCAACGGCGAAAAACTATTGATACTGGCCGAAGCCGATCCCCGGCTTGGATTTCATCCGGAAGCGGAAGGCTACAAATATTTTCCGGACAAGATTCGCTGGCGCATCGGCCTGCTGCAAGCATTATTGGCGGATGATTTTAAGCGAGCCAGGCAGGAAGTTGATCGTCACAGCCTTGCATTACCCCGGGAACGGTTTGTGTACCGCGTTGGAGTTGATGGCGATGTGCCCTGCCGGTCATTCCGCTGGTACGCGCAACGCGACGTCGGGCAATTACATTTTCACCTCGAACTCGACGGTTTGTTTCAGCCGCTTGATGAAGTTTATCTTGGTATTGATGATGGTGGCATGAGCTTTCCGTGGTTATTTCATGCCGCCTCAACGGGCGTAGTTTATGTTCTGGTGCGCCAAGCCACATGCCGGATATCTCAGCAATCGCAAGGCTGGCAGCTTGATTTGAGCATACCGCTGACGGATTTGCCATTGACCGGAGCCTTGCGTTTAAATATTGTGCGGCTGGCCGGGAATTATGATGCCCGGCATTCATGGCCGCCGGATGACCTATTGTCGCCGGCCAGGCTCAATTTGATCTTTTACGAACCAGCCAACATGGGGCGTCTGAGCCTTACATGCGAAACCACGATGAGTGCGACAAAACAAGACTCTTACCACGGATGACACGGATAGGCCCGGATACCGGCAGTGTGGGGGAGTTCACCGTTTTTAAAAATCATAAATTGAAGGATAAAACCATGGGATCAGCAAACAGAACTCGCTATCAACCGGTGGCTAACGGTTATGAAATCATTGGCAGCCGGGAGATCTTTAATCGCACCTTGTACGGGTCGCACGCTAACGACGATCTCCACGAACGGTATTTCACTTTTGCCGGGGATTTACCCCTGTTTGCAGGCGCGGCTACAGACTGGTCGCGACATACGGCATGCCATTATGCGAAAATGGGCATTTTGATGAGCGGATTGGCCTTGACCCCAGGGTTCAAAACACCGTCTTTCCTCTCGGCCGACATTGATCACAGTTCGCATTGGTTTCATGATTCCGAGGACATTGTCGCTGTTTTTCGAAATGGCTGGATGGAATATGAGTTGCGGCAGTTTTCGCCCTATTTCCCTGATGTTAAAGTAAATATTTCGGTTTTTCCTTTGCTGCCGGAAGACGGCTTCCTGGTGCATTACCGGATAAAAACCGACCAGCGGGTTTTTTTCTGCGCGGGTTTCGGCGGAATTACCGATTTTATCCACCGGCTTGAATATCCCAAGATTAAAGCGCGCAATTTCAGCGTTGCTGATTGCGTAAATAATACCGTCAAGTGCGGCCGGAACCGGGCATTGCTGCAGGGGGCCAATGGCAACCATATGTGGATTGGCTCCAGTTTCCCGGTGGAAGTGGAAGCCGGAGATGCATTGTCCATGCAGAACGCTGCGCCCTCGATGTTCATTAAGAACCAGCCGGCTGAAACAGCGCCGCGGGTGGTGAAGATGTTCGCGCCGATCGGCCCGGGTGAAACGCTCTCAGGTTTCCTGGTGGCAATTCGGAATAAAGATGAAAGCGTGCTGGACAAGTGGCTGGGATGCAAGGACCCCGTCAAATATCTTAAGCAGCAGATTCATCAAAAAAAAGCAGCCGTTGCCGTGCATACCCCGGATGCCATGTTTAATTTAACGGTGCCGCCCACCGTGTTGGCCATGGATGCTTCCTGGCATAAAAATACATTTTATCATGGCGCCCATGCTTATCACGCTCCTTTTCTTGGCTGGCGCAACTGGTATGGTCCGACGGTCATCGGCTGGCACGACCGGGTGAAGAAGGCCATCCAGGCCAATTTTTCCCAGATCCGTAAAGATGCTCCGGGAAAAGAAGCGGTCTGGTATGACGGCAAGGACCGGCCGGACCTTGACCATGAGGGCACTCAATACCACCAAATTAAAAACAGCACCGGATTTGTTCCCGCCATCCTGGGGAGCAACGATATCTATAACATGCAGGAAGTCGCTGTTGATATGCTTTTGCACCATCTGGAATGGCAGGGTGATCTTGCGCTGGCCAAGGAGATGTTTGCGAATTTAAAAGGCATTTTGGACTGGGAAGAACGGATTCTCGATCCGGACAAGGACGGGCTCTACCAGAATTTCCTTAATACCTGGATCTCGGATGGTCATTCGTATAATGGCGGGGGGTGCGCTCAGGCCAGCGCGTATAATTACCTCGCCAACCTTCTGACGGCAAAAATCGCGGAAAAATTGGGGTATCCGGGGACGGTTTTTAAAAATCGCGCCAAAAAGATATTAAAGTCAATCAATGCTAAGCTCTGGATTTCCTCGAAAGGGGTGATCGCCGAGTTTATTGACACCATTGGGAACAAGCTCGTTCATCCTTCGCCGGAACTGGCTACAATTTATCTTTCCATTGACTGCGGCGTTGTCGACATGTTCCAGGCTTACCAGATGCTCCGTTTCACCAAGACCGATCTGCGCAACGAAAAAACGCTCAACCGGCAGGGGCGGCTGGTATATTCCTCAAACTGGTATCCTAAAAAATATTCCACCTGTGGCCTGTTTCCGGCTGAAAATATTCATCTGGCCCTGGCGTATTTCCGGACAGGGCAGAAAGATCAAGGCCTGGATATTTTAGACGCGATCATCGACAGTTATTTTGCAGGCAAAAACCCCGGGTTGGCCAGCCATGTGCTGAGCGCCCATGGATTTGCCGACGGCGGCGACCAGGATTTCTCCGATGTCTCAAGCATGTATCTCCGCCTGGTCGTCGAAGGTCTTTTCGGCATTCGTTTCCACTTGCTGGACGACATTATTGAGATTGCGCCAAATTTTCCCACCGACTGGACGCACGCCAGCATTAAATTAAAGGATATTGCGGTTAATTATTGCCGGGATGGCAACCTGGAGGACTTTTCGATTTATTGCGAAGGAAAAGCATGTAAAAAGATCAGGGTGTTGCTGCGTTCTACCCAGGTTGAAGATGTTTTGGTTAACGGCGAGCCGGCAACCTATAAGATCGAGGCGGCGGTTAACGGTTGCCATCTGATCGTCGAGACCAAGCAAACAGGGCTGACCCATTTGCGCGTAATTCATGGTCAGGAATCGCTGCCCACCCTTAACTATCCCAAAAATACTTTTGCGGATAACCGGCTCGTTGTCGAGGCATCGCAAGGGGAAATAATTGATTATCAGGATCCTTCGAGGGCATTTAAAAATATCTTTGTCCAGCAGCGCAAGCTGTCGGCAAGCGTAAAAGCTGAATCCGGCGCGCATGCGCTGTTTGTCCGGGTTAAGGACGATCAGTTCGATGCGTGGTTGGCCGCGGATATTCTGGTGGAGAGCAGAGCAGTTATTCCAAAACCAATCTCTTTTGCAAAAAGTACGGCGCAGGCGTTTGCGCCGCTGGATATTTCAAGATATTTTAATTGCTCGCTTGGGGCAATCCATGCCCAGGAATATCGCGCCCCCCGCCCGAAAGGCTATTCAATCGGCGTGCGCTTGAATGGCCGGTATGCCTGGGATTGGAACCAATGCGGCCATAATGCCGTGCAAGTTGATGATTCCGCCCTAAGGCAGGCAAACGGTCTCTTCCGTTCTCCTTCCCGCATGGGATTCGCAACGCCGGGCGAAGGGCCGAATGTCGCTTGCGTGTCCATGTGGGATAATTTCCCGTCGGTGCTCGATATTCCGTTGTCAGGCAAGGCGGCTGAGTTGGCCCTGTTTTTTGTTGGCGTCACCAATCCCATGCAAAGTTGGGTGGAAAACGCAAGGATGACCGTCAGTTACGACGACAACTCAAAGCAAGTCATCAGCCTGGTTCATCCCGTAAACTTTGATGACTGGCTTACCTCGGCCCTGCAAACGCAAAATGAGACAGCGTATTTCAGCGATTATAATCATGGCATCGTGCAAAGAATTGAGCTTGAACCCGGGAAAAAGCTGGCGAAAATATCGCTGGAAGCCGTTGCCAATGAAGTAATTATCGGGCTGCTGGGGATAAGCATCCGAAGAAAATAAATCGTTTTTGTAGTCTCGCCATATCGGGTTCATTCCTATGGCTCCTCGCTCCGTCAGAGCGCTTCGCGCTGGCGAGCCGGCGGAGCAGGTTGCCCCGTGGTCTCCGGCCGTCGCCCAAAGGGCTATGACAGTTTAAGAATACTGTAGACGCGGCGCTCCGTCGCCGCGTTCCTGTTCGCCCCGACAGAGCGGGGCGGCTACACCAGGAAAATGGCCACGACATTTTTTAATGCGCTCTATGGCGAACAAGGACCATGGGGCACTTTGCTATTTTAACGGATTGAAATTTTGCCTGCGGAATTTGGCCGGGCTGACGCCCTGGCAGCGCTTAAAGACTCGCGAGAAATGATAGCGATCGCAAAATCCCGTCTCTTCTGCGATCTGCTTGATGGAAGCCTCGTTATCATAATGCAACATCAAGCATGCTTTCTCAATGCGCTTCAAATTAAGGTAATTGTGCGGAGAATGCCCGAGCTGTTTTTTAAAAAGATCCATGAACGCGCTCAGGCTTAAACCGGACTGTTGGGCAAGTGTTGCGTTGGAGATTTCAGCGCCAAGGTTTGTTTCCAAGTATGAGATTGCCGCCTGGATGTGGCGGTCAATGACGGGTAAATATAAAGCATGATCAACAATGCGGCTTAGGGCCAGCTCAACGATGGCGCGCGAAAGCAATGAAAACCGCCAGCCGGCGGATTCACTTCGGCGCATAATCGCAATATTATTCCTTAACAGCGTCTTTAGATAGGAAATTGCGGGAATAATATATACCTGTGGTTTGATGCTGATGTGCGGCGTGATAATCTGGAAGTGAATATAAAAATGGCCGACATGGCTTTGATTTGATGTTGAAAAGACAGTGTGCGGGGCGATGAGGAGGATGAGGGAAGGCTTCAGCGCGATTCGGTGTTGATCGAAGGTAATGACCGCACCGGGCTGTTTGTTCCAATACAGACACCAGTAGGGCAGGGAAACGCGCTCAAAGTTCCATTGGTTGCTAATAGAGAACAAGTCGGTATAACCGCAGTTGAAAATGTTCAGTTTCGAATCCTTAAGGGCATTGACGTAAACATGTTTGAAATATTGGCGCATGGGTCCTCGTTTCATACACAAAATAGTTGTCCCATCCATTTACAGTTTGAGACGTATCCATCATATTATAATCGTTTTAAAAAAATGCAAAGGCAATTGTTGTGACTGCAGAGTTAGCGCGGTGAAGGCAGCTTGAAAAAAGATGGAAGGATTGGCCGTGCCTGGCGATTCAAGAATAGGATGCATTTTCTGCATTTTGATGATTTATGGGATAAATGACAGAGAACTTGGGCCATTTCCGGATATTTCAAGATGAGCAACGACCAGTTGCTGAAGATTAAAGTTGATACCGTTAAAACTATGCAGATTTTTTTTCAGCCCGGGTAAGAACCAAACAAAAAGGAGAGATGCCATGTATAAATCAGTTGCTATTGGAGCAGTTCTGGCCGCAGGCTGCTTGATGGGATGCGTCGCCAAGCTGGAATTGGCGCGCAATGGCCAGCCGCAATATGCGATCGTTCAAGGCGCCCAGCCAACCCCGGCCGAGATATTTGCCGCGCAGGAATTGAGCGATTACCTCGCCAAGGTTACCGGCGCCCGTTTTGAGGTCATGTCCGAAACCGCTTCCGTCCTGCCCGTGCGCGCCATTTATGTCGGCTGGACGGAATTTGCCCGCAAGCATGGGATTGAAGGGCAAACCTTGGGCGAGGAAGAGTGGATCATCAAAACCCTGGACAAGAATATCATCCTGGTCGGCGGACGGCCGCGCGGCACGCTCTATGCCGTTTACGAGTTCCTGGAAAACCAGGTCGGCGTTCACTGGCTGGACGAGTTCACGGAAGTAATGCCGTCCAAACCGATGCTTAAATTGAATCAACTGGATGTCCGGGAAAAGCCCCTCTTCGTTGACCGGAATATTTACACTTACCTTTACGGGGATCCGCAGAGAGTCGGTTTATTCAATGCGCGCAACAAGTTCACGGCGACATATAACGTCAACAACAAGTTCGGCCTTTACCCAAATGTCGGATCGCCGGGCTATATTCACACTTTTTTCGCCTATTCCAAGGACTGGCAGACCAACCATCCGGAATACCTGGCAATGAACCCGCAAGGTCAACGAGTGCAGGCGGTTGACGGCGGCGGTCCCGGCCAGATTTGCCTGACGCATCCGGAGGTGCGCAAGCTGATGTTGGCGAAGTTGCGCGGCTATATCGCCGCGGACCGGGCCAGGGCGGCCAAGGCCGGGTGTCCCCCGCCGCGGATTTACTGTGTGGACGAGAATGACACTCCGATGGTGTGTCAATGCCCGAATTGCAAGGCGTTTCTTGAACGCGAGACGTACAGCGGGCTCCTGATCGAACTGGTCAATTTCATGGCGGACGGGATCAAGGACGAATATCCCGATGTGCTGGTGGAAACATTCCTTTATCCCGCCAATTGTGAACTGCCCAAAACGATCCGCCCGCGGGATAACGTCATGATCCGGATCGCGCAACTGAACGCCGAATATGCCACGGGGGTGCGCGATCCGGGTTTCTTTCCCGACATGTTCCGGCCCCTGACCCATGTGGTCAATCGCCAGGCGGCTGACGCGGTGCGGAGCTGGGGGTCTATCGTCAAACACCTGGGGTATTGGGACTACTGGCGAATTTATTCTCTCGATAAATTTGCAACGCCCTACGCGAACCTGGCCTGCATCAAATCCGACCTGGAGCTGTTGCTGGACAACAAGGTTGAAATGATGTTCGTGGAGATGGAACAGGTTTTCCCGACAATGTATAATCATATGAGTTTCTGCGCCTTAAAATATTGGCTGGGGCTGAAGATGTTGCAGAATCCCCATCAGGATATGGAGCCGTTGGTCCAGGCCTTCATGGCCGGATACTACGGGCCCGCTGCCGGCGAAATGCGGGAATATCTGGACTACATGGAGCGACGGGTCGCCGCCGTTCCTGAAAATATAAAAATATCGGCGCTGAAACCGCGGGAACGCCCCTATCTTGATCCGGAGTTTTTCTTGACCAGCGAACGGCTGTTGGATGAAGCGGAAGCGCAATGCGGTACAAATAAACCGGCCTTGCTGCATGTCCGGTGCGAGCGGATCCCGGTGGACGCGGCTTTATATTGCCTGTGGGAAAAATTGCAGTCGGCGCTGCCGGTCGGCAAGACCCTGCCGTTTGATCGTGAAGCCGTTCTGCGGCGTTACGAAATATGCTGCCTGGCGCGGATGGAGACTTTTTATCGCCCGGACAGACTGGAGATGGGCAAAAAAGCCTTGGCAGAACAACTCGAAAAATTCAGGGAAATGCCCGTGATTGAGAAACGCAAAGCTGAAAAAATACCGGAGCTTCGCGTGCCGGTGCTGAAGGAAAATGCCGATGGCGACTTGAGCAAGGTTGATTGGACGAATGCGGCCGTTATAGCGTGGAAAGCGTGCCTGACGGGAGAAGCTCGGCCGGAACGCAAATTATCAGGTCGCCTGGCGCATGACGATCTGTTTTTATATATTCAATTGGCGGAGGAAACCGATACGGCCAAATTGAATCCCATATGGTGGAGCGGGGACAATTGGGAACTTTTCTTCGCGGTCGAGCGCGGCAAGACGCCCTACCGCCAGTTTGCCGTTACACCCATAGGCGGACAGGCGTCGAATGAATGGCAAAGTTCTCTTCCCCCAGTTTTGACGAAATGGGACAGTGCCACCGTCGTCAAAGCGGACAAGGCAGGCGGGGTTTGGAAGGTCAGCCTGGCGTTTCCCCTGGCCAGGCTTTTGCCGGGCGGCGTCAAGCCGGGACAGAAATTCTATGCCAACTTCTATCGCACTACCCCTGCTCCCGGAATGCACATGGCTTGGAGCCCCTCTTTTGATAAAAACTTTCACTTGCTGGACCGCCTGGGCGAGTTGACATTGGAATAAGGGCAATCGGAAAGCAACATAAATAAAGGAGGGATTTTAATGAAATTATTGTATGTCGGCGAACTCGCCTGCGTGCTGGCCGGAATAATCTGGGCCGGGAATGCAAACGGAAATACCCTTGAACTGGCCCGGGACGGCAAGGCCGATTACGCCATAATCCAAAGCACGAATGCCACGCTGGCCGAAACATTCGCCGCACAGGAATTAAGCGCTTTCCTGGAAAAGGCCACCGGGGCAAAATTCGCAATTATATCGGATACGAATCAACCTCTTCCCAAAAAAGGCATGTATGTGGGCTGGACGGATGTTGCCGGTCAATGCGCCGATCGCGCGAAGCTGGGCGATGAAGAATGGATCATCAAAAGCATAGGGGAGAATTTGGTTTTGACCGGCGGCCGGCCGCGCGGCACGCTTTATGCCGTTTATGAATTTCTGGAACAGCAGGTTGGCTGTCACTGGTTCGATGAATTCACGGAAACCATCCCGGCACAACCATCCCTGGTGCTGAAGAAAATGGATATTCACGGTCAACCGGCGTTCTGGGATCGGCAGTGTTATTCGGCTATTGAAGTTGCCCTCGGTTACGGCGCCGAAACACAAGATTTTAGGGCGAGAAACAAAGATGTGGGAACCTCCCTGGCTAAATACGGGGCAACTCCAACCTGGGGTTCACCGGGGGGCTGTCATACCTTTTATTCCTATTCCAAGGAATGGCCCACGAACCATCCTGAATACCTGGCCATGAACGCCAATGGCGAGCGGGTGGTCGCCAAGGACGGCGGCGGGCCCGGCCAGATTTGCCTGACCCACCCGGAAGTGCGCAAGCTGATGCTTCAGCAGTTGAAGGTATTCATCGCCAAGGACCGCGAAAAAGCCGCCAAAGCCGGATTAAAACCGCCGCGGGTCTATGCCATTGAACCGAATGACAATCACTGGAGTTGCCTGTGTCCGGAATGCAAGGCGTTCACCGAGCGCGAGGAGGCGGCAAGCGGGCCCTTGATCGACCTGGTTAATTCATTGGCAGACGGGATTAAAGACGAATATCCCGATGTGCTGGTGGAAACATTCGCCTATTCCGATATCCTAAAACCGCCCAAAACCATTCGTCCCCGGGCTAATGTCATGATTCGACTGGCGCAATTGAACGCCGAATACGGGTCGGATGTGTCGCTAAATAAGTATGGTTCGCCGGATTTCTACCCCGACCTGTTTCTTCCGATGAACCATGCCGTCAACCAGAAGGCATATGCCTTGGTTGTCACTTGGTCGAAAATCGCCAAACACATGGCCTATTGGGATTACTGGCGCAAATATTCTTTTGATACTTTTCCTTCGCCTTACGTGAACATGCGCTGCCTGCAGCCGGACTTAAAATTTTTCCGCGACTGCGGGATAGAGGTAATGTTTGTGGAAAACGAGAACGTGTCGCCCACCAGCTTCTTTGCCCTCAAACGCTGGGTGGGGTTGAAACTGATGCAAAATCCCGATCAGGACGCGAAGCATCTGATTAAAACATTCATGGATGCCTTCTATGGCCCGGCAACGGGTAAAATGACGGAATATCTGAATTACCTGGAAGATCGGATCGCCGCCGTGCCGCAGGAGAAAACCGGAAAAATGTCAGCCATGCAAATACAGGAGCGGCCTTATCTGGATTTGGAGTTTTATAAGACGAGCCAGCGGCTCCTGGATGAGGCGGAAGCGCAATGCGGTACGAATACAGCGGCGCTTTTGAATGTCCGGGTGGAACGCATTCCGGTGGATGCCGCGCTTTACTGCATGTGGGATAAGTTGGCAAAACAGTTGCCGGCCGGTCAACCCATGCCGTGGGACCGGGAGCAGGTTATCAAGCGATATGAGACCAATCGGCTGGCGCAGGTTGAGTCCCGGTGGGCCAAGGATAGGCGCCAAGCCGGCAAGGATATCCTGCAAAAAGAAATCCGCGCATTTCGAGAGATGGCGTTAGTTAATCAACGCAAGGCGGAGAAGCCGCTGGCATTGCGGGTTGCCAAATTGGCGGATGCGGCGGCCGCGGGCGATCCATCCAAGGTGGATTGGACCAAGGCGGCGCCAATCGGACCGTGGCGCACGTTGAACGACAGCGAAGGAATACCCGCGCGCAATATTAAAGGCGCCCTGGCGCACGACGGTAAATATCTATACATATCCCTGGAGGAAATTCTGGGATCGGCCAAATTGTCAAGTACGGCGGATATGTGGTCGGGCGACGATTGGGAACTGTTTTTTGCGGCGGCACGGGACAGAGCGTTCTATCGCCAGATCGCCATTAGTCCCGATGGCAAGCACATTGATTACGAATGGATCAAGCAGTCGCCGGCGGTATGGACCAATAGTGCCAGCATTAAATCAGATACGAATGGAGGTCGTTGGCAGGTTTTGTTTTCCATGCCCCTGGCGGAATTAGTTCCCAACGGCGTCAAAACCGGGCAACCGTTTTACATGAACGTGTTCAGGGGTGCTCCGGCCCCGGGCGAACCCATGTGCTGGAGCCCCACCTTTGACAAAGGCTTTCATGACGTGACCCGGCTGGCGGAAATAACCTTGGAATAGAATCGGTATAAATACAGGAGAGAAAAAAAATAATGAACAAAGTTGGCGATACGTTCTGGATTTGGGGGCAGGAGGCCGGGAGCCACGACGTATATAAGATACCCAAACCTTCACGGATGACACCCGCCGAAGGGGCTTATTATTTGAATATTCCGAACATGTGCCTGGTGCATTGTGTCGGCAAGCCCAAACCGCCGTTTGATCAATATGCCGTTCCATTGCGTCCTTGTAAGCGGGTGGTCTGGTCGCTGGTTGGCGCCGGCGGCACTACCGATCTCGCAGAACGGCAGGCCGTGCTTGAGTTTGCCGGCCGCACACCGAACATTACCGGCTTCGTTATGGATGATTTTTTCATAAATGGCTGCCAGGATCCCGCCGGCGTCGCGCATCTGCCCGTGGAACAGGTCAGGGAAATAAGAAAGCAGATCAAGGCAATCGGCCGGAAGCTGGATTTATGGGTTGTGCTATATGATCACCAGATCAACCAGCCGGTTCAGGGACATTTGGACTTGTGCGACAAGGTTTCACTCTGGACCTGGTGCGCCAAGGACCTGGTCAACCTGGAAAAGAATCTAGCCGTTGTGGAAAAACTGGCGCCCCAGGCCGGCAAATTGCTTGGTTGTTATATGTATGATTACGGGACAAACATAACCATGCCGGTGGCGTTGATGCAAAAACAGTGCGAGTTGGGATTGCGCTGGCTTAAGGAAGGCCGGATTGAAGGCATGATTTTCTGTTCTAACTGTTGTGCCGACCTGGGCTTGGAGGCGGTGGAATGGACCCGTGCCTGGATTGCGGAAGTCGGCAAGCAGAAAATCCGATAAAACGGCGCTCATGGTACAAGGAAATAAAACGATGTCAAAAGGAGTAAGATGGGCATGAAGTATTTATTTATTGGCGGACTGTCTTGTGTTTTGGCAGGAATGTTCTGGAGTTGCAGTACGAGGAACACACTTGACCTGGCGCTGGGCGGCCAGACCGAGTATGCCATTATCCAGGGTGCGAATGCCACGCCGGCCGAAAAATTCGCTGCCCAGGAATTGAGCGCTTTCCTGGAGAAAGCCACCGGGGCGAAATACACGATTCTATCGGAAACGAATCGGCCGCTTTCGCAAAAAGGTATTTATGTGGGCTGGACGGATGTCGCCGGTCGGTGCGTTGATCTCTCCAAGCTGGGCGAGGAAGAGTGGATCATCAAAACCCAGGATAAGAATCTCATCCTGGCCGGCGGGCGGCCGCGCGGTACGCTTTATGCCGTCTATGATTTCCTGGAGCAGCAGGTCAAATTTCATTGGCTGGATGAGTTTACGGAAGTTACGCCCTCAAAACCGGAACTCAAACTGAAACAACTCGATGTCCGGGCCCAGCCGCTGTTCTGGAACAGGTCAATTTATAGTGCATGGAACTACATTGGAACTGACATGCAGAAGGTAATATTATTTGAAGTGCGCAATAAGGATACGGCGGCGCCCGGCGCAAAGTGTGGGTTTGGCATAGGCGTCGGGTCACCGGGCGGATGCCACACGTTTTACGCCTATTCCAAGGACTGGCCGACCAATCGCCCCGAATACCTGGCGATGAATGCCCGCGGCCAGCGGGTTGTTTCCAAGGATGGGGGGGGGCCCGGCCAGATTTGCCTGACGCATCCGGAGGTGCGCAAATTAATGCTGGTGAAGCTGCGCCAATATATTGCCTTGGACAGGGCCAATGCGGCTAAAACCGGAGCGCCTTATCCACGGGTTTATGATGTTTCACAGAATGACACTCACTGGACTTGCCAGTGTCCGGCATGCAAGGCGCTTACCGAGCGTGAGGAGGCGGAAAGCGGTCCCTTGATCGACCTGGTCAATTCACTGGCCGACGGGATTAAAGATGAATATCCCGACGTGTTGGTACAAACATTTGCCTATTCCAATGTCCTCAAGCCGCCCAAAACCATCCGGCCCCGTGATAACGTCATGATCCGCATTGCGCAACTGAATGCCGAATACGCCGGCGATGCGCTCGGCGGTAAATATCGTTCGCCGGATTTCTACCCGGACATGTTTCATCCCATGACCCATGCGATTAATCGCGGGGCTTGTGAATTGCTGACGAACTGGTCGCGCATTGCCAAGCACCTGGCGTATTGGGATTACTGGAGGTTTTATTCTTGTGCCGGCAATTTTGCGACGCCTTATGCAAATTTGGCCTGTATCCGGTCCGACCTGGAGCTGTTCCTGGATAATAAAGTGGAAACGATATTTGTGGAGATGGAAGAGGTGTTTCCCACGATGTTCAACCATGTCAGCTTCTTTTCCTTAAAGCGCTGGCTGGGCTTGAAACTGCTGCAGAATCCGCGCCAGGACATGGAGCCATTGATCCAAACCTTCATGGCCGGGTACTACGGGCCCGCCGCCGGTAAAATGCGGGAGTACCTGGATTATATGGAACGGCGCGTCGCGGAAGTTCCCGGGACCAATAAAATGTCGGCCATGAAAGCGCACGAGCGCCCCTATCTTGATTCGGAATTTTTCATAACCAGCGTGCGGTTGCTGGACGAAGCGGAAGCGCTGTGCGGCACAAATAAGATGGCGTTACTACATGTCCGCAAGGAAAGAATTCCGGTTGACGCGGCTTTGTATTGCCTTTGGACTCCCTTGCAGGCCAAGCTGCCGGCCGGCAAAACCCTGCCTTTTGACCGCGAGGTCGTTCTACGGCGCTATGAAAGCACCTGCCTGGAGCAGATGAATGCTTTTTATGGTACCAATAAGCATGCAGCGATTAAAGGGGCTTTGGAAGAGCAGCTCGAAAAATTCAGGGAAATACCTTTGATTGAGAAGCGCAAAACGGACATAACCTGTCCGAAGCTGCGCGTGCTGGGGTTAAAGGAGAATGCCGCCGGGGATTTGACCAGGATTGACTGGACCCAGGCGGCCGTTATCGAGAAGTGGCAGGATTGCTTGACGGGCTTGGAGCGGCCGGAACGGAAATTATCGGGCCGTCTGGCGCATGACGATCGGTTCCTATATCTTCAGCTGGTGGAGGAAACTGACGCGTCAAAGTTGAAACCGGAATTATGGACCGGCGACAATTGGGAGCTCTTTTTCGCGGCGGAGTATGGCAAGGCGCCTTACAATCAGATAGCCGTTACGCCTTCGGGTAAATACGTGGCGTATGGATGGCCGGCGGTCGGCAACTCGCCCGGAACATGGGATAGTTCGGCAACAATCAAGTCGGATACGGAAGGAGGGGGCTGGAAGGTCAGCCTGGCGTTTCCCCTGGCAAAGCTTGTGCCGGGCGGCGTCAAGCCGGGGCAGAAATTGTATGCCAACTTCTTCCGCAGTACCCCGGCCCCTGGAACGCATATGGCCTGGAGCCCCGCCTTTGAGAAAAACTTTCACTTGCTGGACCGCCTGGGTGAGGTGTCCTTGGAATAGCTGGAAAATGTCGGCGCTGGCAACAGCCGGCGCACAATGACGATCACGCCCGGCAAAAAAACCAACCCAAGTCAGCGCTGTTGTGCTCGCCGAACAGCAGCCTCCCTTTCAATGGATTCTGTTTTATCCAGCCGCGCAGGTATTTATGGTGGGTGGCATCTGCCTGGTATATGTTTATCCGCAAGGGTTTTACACCGTCATACCACGGGATTGTTTTGAAGGGTATGGAAAATGTAGCAATGATAAATTCCCCGGATTTCCCTACGCTGCCGTTCCATTTGATCGTTTCCCGTGAACCGAGCGACGGGCTGTAACAGGATTTTTTGCCATCGGCATAAATTTCAAATCGGATGACAGGCCAAAGGCGCCGCGGCTCGATATCCAGTTTAATGATTGCATTTTCCCGGCTTTGCTGAATCCATTTCACTTCGAACTGGAGTTTTTTACCGTCCTTCCATGCTTTCCATGATCCGGCGCCGTCATCAAATCTTGCGACCGGCGCTTGATCCTGATTGTTGCCGCAATTATAGAATTTACCCTTCGGCGCCGTGCCGGTGTATTCCGCGAATAATTTGTTTCCTTTGGCGATAGCAAGCCGCACCTTCGGAAAATCATTCTTAAGAAGCTTCTTGAGCAAATCGGCCCGCCAGTCGAGTTTGGCGGGGAAGAATTTATAGCCTTCCGCCTCCGAATGAAAACCTAAACGAGGATCCCGGGCGCACAATTGCCGCATTACCCCGCAGCTCTTAATTTCCTCATGCACGATGGCGGCCATCTTTTCCAGGGTTTCAAGCTGTTCTTTTTTACGCAAGAAGGGGAGTTTTTCTCTGCGGTCATAGAAGTTGAAAATGTTTTTGGCGCTCCTGATCTGCAGCCCGATGGCTTTGCAGAGAATTATATCCATTTGTCGGTCATTATTGCCGGCATAATCCTTTTCAATGCCCGCCAGGATGGCGATTCCCTTTTGCCAATTATTGTCCATCCTGCCGAGCAGGGTCAGGATGTCGTCAAGGGAATGGTTGAAGCAAACGCACTCGCCGATCCTGTCACCGCTGTCGGGAAAGCCGAATTCCCAGCTCGGCGCTATGGGCTGGTCAACCGGGAACAGGTGCAGCGGCCAGACGATCGAGCAGTGCAGCGGGCCGAACCACGTGAAGGAAAGCGCTATCGGGAAATTAGAATAACCTTGCATGAAGTATTTCCAGGCCCGGGCGACTTTCTGGGAATTGCCCGGCCAATCGATTCCGGCGAGATTTTCCAGGAATTCGTTTTCCGTTTTGGGAAAGGGCAGGAAAGAAAGTTCCCCTGCGGCTTTGTTCATCAGCCCGGGGTAATTGCCGAAATACCAGCACTGCATCACGGAACTGACGCCGAGTTTTTGCATGGCCTGATATTTCCTGTAAAGACTGCCCGGCACTGGCATAAACGGGATAGTGGCGTTTTCGTGCGAGCAGCCCACCTGGATCTTGGCGGAGGCGCGGGCCCCGGCCTTGATGGCATTGGCGGCGCAGTCGGTGAACATGGCGCTGGGACCCGGCCAGGCCAGCCAATAGTCGTAAGCGATTAATTCCCGGCCCAGCTGTTTGACTTTGCCGTTGGATTCGAAGTTCAATTGCATTACCACGTCTTTGGGGGTATGCGC